>ENA-OOUQ01000203-OOUQ01000203.1-human-gut-metagenome-genome-assembly--contig:-NODE-203-length-11191-cov-2.353648_pt1 | contig 11191 bp, 8 predicted proteins | sample MGYA00241550_ERZ501282 | MGnify/ENA primary metagenome ERZ501282 (study PRJEB25962, sample SAMEA2042284) | human gut metagenome | biome: human gut; feature: human-associated habitat; material: faeces... | reverse complement strand
GCACCGATTGTTTTTTTGACTTCGGTGGTTGGAGTTGTGGTGACATATAAGAAAAGATAAATTGATGGTTTATTCCATACGGGAATAAATCTTCATCAAATCTTTATTTTTTTCTGTTAGGTTATATTTCAGTAAGAAATGAAATATAGAAGGAAGGATAGTAAAGATGGAAATGATGTTACAGACACAAAATCTATGTAAATATTTTAGAAAACAGAAAGCGGTAAATAATGTTTCACTTAGTATAGAAAAGAAACAGATTTATGGACTGCTTGGACCGAATGGCGCTGGTAAATCTACCACATTGAAAATGCTGACCGGTATGATGAAACCAACTGCAGGAAAGATTTACTTTGATGGAAAACTTTTGGATAGGAAAGATTTATCAAAAATAGGAGCGTTAATTGAAAATCCGCCTATTTATGAAAATCTTTCCGCCAGAGAGAATTTGAAGGTAAGACAATTATTGCTTGGTACAGATGAAAACAGAATTGATGAGGTCTTGCAGATTGTATCACTTACAAACACCGGAAAGAAGAAAGCAGGACAGTTTTCTTTGGGGATGAAGCAAAGACTAGGCATTGCAATGGCATTGCTTGGAGAACCGGAACTTTTGATATTGGATGAACCTACGAATGGATTAGATCCAATAGGCATCGAGGAATTACGAGAGCTGATCCGGTCTTTTCCGGAACAGGGAATCACTGTAATTCTCTCCAGTCATATTCTCTCAGAGGTACAGTTACTTGCAGATAAAGTCGGGATTATTTCAGGTGGAATCTTAGGATACGAAGGAGCATTAAAGCAGGGAGATAATCTTGAAGATTTGTTTATGAATGTGGTAAGAAAAAACCAGAAAGCAGGTGAAATCCATGGTTAATATTATAAAAGCAGAACATCAAAAAGCCAAAAGAACCATGCGAAAAAAGTTTATCTGGGGATTTCCTCTTCTTACATTTGTCATGGCATTTATATTTACTCTTGGGATGACAAATGCTTATGCAGAAAGTGTTTGGAACTGGTGGTATACACTTTTGCTGCCGGGGATGATTGCTCTATTTTGTTATCTTTCTGTGGCGCAGGAGAAAAAGATAAAATACTATCATTTAATGACTATTCCCACAGACAGAAGAAAATTGTTGCTGGGGAAAATTATTTATATTGGGTACATGATTTTGTTTTCTAATGTGATTGTGTTTGCAGGAGCAACGCTTGGAGGCTTTCTTCTAACGACACATGTTCCAGTTGGAGGAGCGTTGATTGCAGTATTGTTTCTGACGGTTTCTGAGTTATGGGAGATTCCGGTAGCTTTATTTTTAAGTGAACGATTTGGAATGATTGTAAACCTGTTCGTCTGCCTATTTATTACCGTCAGCGGTGTGGTAATATCACAAACCAGAATCTGGTATGTACTTGTTTCTGCAATCCCTATGCGAATGATGTGCCCGTTGCTTCATGTTTTACCAAATGGACTTGCCGCAGAAGCAGGGAATCCTCTTTTGGATACGGGAGTCATTGTTCCGGGAATGTGTCTCTCAATCATCTGGTTTGTTTTTGTAACGGTTCTGTTTTTGAAATGGTTTGAGAGAAGAGAGGTGAAATAAGATGATTGGAAGATCTCTTAATGCAGACTTGCGAAAGATGAAAGGAACATCTGTGATTCTGGCACACTTACTGATTCCGATTATAACCAGCGTTATATTTTTAATATATTACTTTTTTTCACCATGGAATGAAAATATGAAAGTGATTGCATTTTATCAGGCAATAGGAGCAGGACTTCCGGTACTTATTGGAATTTTTACAGCAAGTGTGATGGAACAGGAACAAAATGCAGGTGATTTTCAAAACCTGTTGTCTTTACCGGATAAACCTGCAGCATTTTTATCGAAACTGTTGATGCTACTGGTTTTGTGTCTGTGCTCTATCCTATTGACAGCAATCATATTCGGAATTGGATTTGGAAGAATCGCATCAAGCGATATCGAAATCATGAAAGGATGTATATTTGCAGCATTGCTGCTGTGGGGAAGCAGTGTTCCACTTTATCTGTGGCAGCTGATTCTGGCTTTTCAGTTTGGAAAAGGGGTATCCATTGGAGCAGGGATTATATCAGGACTAATTAGTGCATTGATGCTTACCGGACTTGGAGATTATGTGTGGAAATATGTATTTGTCTGCTGGACGGGTAGAGTACCATATACTTATCTGCAATCTGTATTGGGAGAAACTAGTGTAGGTGAATGGTTGTCATTCATACCAGGTTGCTTAATATTTACAGGGATTAGTATGGTATACTATTTTTGGTGGGTAAACCACTGGGAAGGAAACAGAATATCGGAATAGAATCGAGGGAAACTATGGCAAAAATACTGGCAGTTGATGATGAACCGGCAATTCTGGAAATGATAGAAAGCATTTTGAATAAGGATGGACATCTGGTTACCAAAGTAAGTAATCCACTAAAAATTAATATGGAAGAATTACATCGTTATGACCTGATTTTACTGGACATTATGATGCCTGGAATTGATGGCTTCGAATTATGCAAAAGAATCAGGGCACTTGTGGATTGTCCGATTTTGTTTCTTACGGCAAAAACGGAGGAAAACAGTCTGGTAAACGGACTTTCTTTAGGAGCAGATGATTATATTTCAAAGCCATTTGGAGTGATGGAACTTCGGGCAAGGATCAATGCACATCTTAGAAGAGAGCACAGGGAACATTCTGTCCGGATGGTTTTGGGGAGGGTCTGTATTCAAATATCTCAAAAGAAACTATTGGTTGATGATAAGGAACTTCCTCTTACGAAAGCGGAGTACGAAATCTGTGAATTTCTGGCTAAAAACAGAGGACAGGTTTTCTCGAAGGAACAGATATTGGAAGCGGTCTTTGGCTTTGACAATGAGAGTAATGACAGTACTATAATCACGCATATCAAAAATATAAGAGCAAAATTTGCGGATTATGATTATACACCGATAAAAACAGTCTGGGGGATTGGATATAAATGGGAAGAGTAAAGAGAAGCAATGCACTCAGCAGGATTTTTATGAGATATGTACTGGTCATGCTTGGATCATTAGTAGGTTTGGTGATTGTTGCTTGGCTGCTGCTGTACCTTTTGATTAGTGTGGGCTGTATTTATCCGGCAAATTATGCAGAGCAAAAGATTAATGAAGCATATGATACGATTCTACGTGCAGATAAAGTGACTGCTGAGATGATTCCCGCACTTTGTGATTATGTAATCTTTTCAGAGAATGGAGAGAAAATAGGTGGAGATCTGTCAGAACAATACGAACAGATAGCATGGAATGTTGCAAAGTACGGAAAAGCATCCGGGAAATATTTTTATAAAGTAATTGTAAGGGAAAATGAATATGTTGTATTGCAATATCGCCTGACACCTCAATATCATTCAGCTTTTTTGAGGGAGCATTTTATAGGACCACAGAATGTGATGATTATTATGTCTGTGATTGGAGCGGCAGCGATTATCATCATTCAGTCCATACGTTTTGGAAAAAGAATCAAAAAGCAGATGCAGCCTGTATTAGACGCAATCGGACAAATAAAGGATCAAAATCTGGAATATGAGACATCCTGTTCCGGTATCAAAGAGTTTGATGACTGTTTATCGGCAATCGATGATATGCGAGATGCATTGCGAGAATCTTTAGAAAAGCAGTGGAAAACAGAGCAGGAAAAGAAACAACAGATGTCTGCTTTGGCGCATGATATTAAAACACCTCTTACGATTGTACGGGGAAATGCAGAACTACTTTCAGAGACTGAACTGACCACAGAACAGAAGAATAATATCACTTATGTTTTGAACGGCACAACACAGATACAAAGTTATGTAAAACAGTTGATAGATGTCACAAAATCATGGAATTGCAGTGATGTTACCTATACAACGGTGAGGTTAGAAGATTTTTTCGCAGATATAAAGGAACAGGCACTCGGACTGGTAGAAATCTATCACCAGAAGATAGATTGGAAGGCGGAACAAAGTGATAAAAAGGTAACGATTGCTTATGATCCAATGTTCCGAGCCGTAATGAATGTGATTCAGAATGCAGTGGAGCATACAAAAGAAAATGGAATCATTTATATTGACGCAAAGGAGCAGGATGGCCGGCTGACATTCATTGTGGAGGATAGCGGATCAGGATTTACAAAAGAAGCATTATTGCATGGCACAGAGCAGTTTTTTATGGATGACACAAGTAGAAATGGCGAAGCCCATTATGGGATGGGACTATTTTTTGCAAAAACTGTGGCTGAAAAATATGGTGGAGGTATTAAACTTTCAAATTCTGAAAATACAGGTGGGGCGAGGGTAGAAATATTTTTCCTGAGTAGTCAAGAAACAAGCTAAATAGACCGCAATTAAGCTATGTAAAAGAAATTTTACATGCTTTTATCTAATATGTAAAAGCCTTTTGATAGACATTACTACTAAGATTCTCAATGCAGACAAGGACGACAATACACCTTACAGTTTACTTTAGATGACGGAACAGGCACAGACCGCACTATTTTAAGCGGAATCCACGCTTATTATGAGCCAGAAGAGCTTGTTGGAAAGACACTTATTGCCATCACAAATCTTCCACCTAGAAAGATGATGGGAATTGAATCTTGTGGTATGTTACTTTCAGCAGTAAACAATCTTAAGGATTCAGAGGATGAAGAGCTTCATCTTCTTATGGTTGATAACCACATTCCAGCAGGTGCAAAGCTCTATTAAGATGATGTAAAGATGTACCGTTTTACCAAATAGACGGGACGTACTTCATTTGATAAAAAACTAAAAAAACAGCGATTTACATCAAACTTACATCAATTGATGCAGAAATCGGTGCAAGCAAGAAAAAATCGCATAATTAGTGCAATGAGTGGGCAATTCCAATCGGAGTTGCCCATTTTTAAAACAAACAGAAATACAAATCAGAGTTTGTGATGGTAGATAATATGGAATGGTTTAATGTTTTTGGGCTGATTTTTATTGCAGTCATTATGATACCCAATGTTGTATTTGCGATTAAGTGTAAAGATGGATTTGATAATAAGTGGAACAATAAATATGTTGAGGTCACAGAACAAGTAGGGAGATTGGGTTGTTTCGAATTCATGATAATCAATATTCCGGGAACTTGGTTCGGGTGGTGGTCTGACGAAGCATTTGCACTATATCTGATTGTAGATACCATATTGGTAATGCTTTATTGTGCTATTTGGATTATATGTTTTAAGAAAAACAGCGTTTTCAGAGCATTAGCACTTTCTATTATTCCTTCAATGTTGTTCTTATTTAGTGGGATTATGAGTAGGTCGGTGCTATTGATTATTGCATCAGTATTATTTGCACCAAGTCATATTGTGATTTCATATAAAAATGTAAAATGATATTTACAACTTCTAGTTTGTCGGACTCACAAAAATTTAATATCAAACTAATACAAGCACTTTAGCCAATTAAGGTTAAGGTGCTTTTTTGCGCCTTGGAAGGAGGTGGTTACAACTAAACACATCGGGAAAAGCCCGATTCAATCATTACAACAGGCTATGCCTGATCATATAGAGTAACTTTTAACAGCCAGTTAGGGATTATCCCTGCTGGCTTATTTTTTTATCGAAAAGGAGACAAACAACATGAGAAAAGAACAGATTATTACAGCAAATAACAATCAGATGGAGGAGAAAGGCATGAAGGGTAGATTCATTCACTTAAAAAAGAGATTCGTTCCGGCATTATCCGGAGCACTTATGGGAGTAATGCTTATGAGCACTACTTGTTTTGCAGCAGGTGACAGATATCCGGGAAACAATCGCACCGGTATCTTCCGTGGCAGAACCGACGGAGTATCAGTTTGGAGCAGAGGCATTTGAGGCAGCATATCCTAAAATGGATTCTGTCATCAAGCCGGATGAAAAAGACCCTTCCGTTCCTAAGACCGGGAAGGTGAGGTAGAGGTTTATGACGGATAAGGAGAAAAGGTACTGGGCATATTTTCTGAATGTGCATGGAAAGATTGAATACTATGAGCAGTGAAAGAAATGTGTTCATTCCTGTAAGCAGAGCTTTCGAATAACAGGGCTGCTTTGTAAAAAGTGTCAGGAAGCCAAATAGCGAGGGGCGTATCATCAGAAATGGTGGTACGCCTTTTTTTTGGGAATATTCTACCTTTAATCCCTTTGAATGTAATAGTATTGTATATAATCAGTGAACAAATCTTAAAACCAAAATCTTAAAACTATCACAAAAACAGATGCCTTTTTCCAATTTTTTTGGTATAATCATATTATTGACAGCTATGAACACAGTGAAAACAGAGGTGTTCCAATGGGCAATCAGTCAAGCCAGTGGTTTGCTTTATATTATCTGGACAGGCTGGACAGATTTATAAAGGAGAGGCTAAAAGTAAAATACTATGTAAGATACATGGATGACGGAGTGCTCATTCACCACGATAAAGAGTTTCTAAAGAAAGCGTTAGCCAAGACACAAATTTTTCCTATATCACAGGGAGTGGATTTCCTTGGATTTCATTTTTATCTGACAGATACAGGAAAGGTGATTAAAAGACTCCGGACATCAAATTTAAAGCATGGACATACATGGAAATTAAGAAAACATATCTATTCCAATACAATATTTACAAAATCAAAGGAGGATTCAGATGAAAAGATTAAAGCATAATTTAAGGAGGACTTTATGAATATTATCAAACATAAATATGGCAAACGAACGGTATCTCTGCTGCTTGCGGTAATTTTGGTGCTATGCCCTTTGCAGGTTAGGGCGGCAGATAACAAGCCAACCATCGAAATTGGTGACTACATTCAGATGGGTACTTATGGGGGAGTGCCAATTGTGTGGCGTTGTGTAGCGAAGGATAGCAATGGGCCATTGATGCTTTCGGATAGAGTATTGTGTGATTACATGCCCTATGATGCAAAAACCAACAAAAATGCCGAAACAGGCTCGCACCGGCGCAATAGCTGGAGAGATAATTTTGGTTCTAACCACTGGAGAGACAGCAACATACGTTCTTGGCTCAATTCCAACGCTGAAGCAGGAAAAGTGAAATGGCTTTGCGGAAATCCGCCAACAGAGGATTCTGTCTATCCTAAAACGGCAGCATATGACCAAAAGGAGGGCTTCCTTCGCAGCTTTCGTTCGGATGAGCTGGGAGCGATTCGAACGGTGAAGCAGCGTTCTATCGTTTCCCATCCGGAGTATACGGCAGGTTATATCGACGTAGCCGGTGTTGATCTTCCCTATAACACCACAATTGATACGGTAGCGGATGGGTATGACAGTGCCCATTATGAATATATTTGGGATAGGGTTTTTCTGCTGGATGTTCAGCAGCTCAAAACGGTTAATGATAACCTGAACGGCTACCATATCGCAAAAAACAGAAGCGGTGTAGCATGGAACTATTGGCTGCGTACACCGATTACAACCTGTAACCATGATATGCGATTTGTGACCCCTCAAGGGAATATTTTGCGTGACGCACCCTATAAGGGATATTACGGCGTTCGTCCTGCCTTCTATCTGAATACGGAAAATTACACCGTATCATCCGGCACAGGACAGAGCGCACAGGACCCCTATGTTGTTTCCGCACCGGATGCGCCGGATGACAGCATTGGCATATCCGGCACTGTGCGAGAGGATGTGAATGGTGACTGGAATGTGAACACGGATGAGTATCTACAGCTGGAGATGAGTACCCTCTACACTGAGGATCCTGCATATGCAAATGTAACCGTACCGGTGTATACAATCCAGAAGCCTCGCAGCGATAAGGAGAACATGGTGATTGTGTACTGCGCCGAGGGCTACACCAAAAGCCAGCAAAAGCAGTTTGTCGAGGATGTAAAAAAGCTGTGGGGGGAGGTATTGCAGATAGAGCCATATCGCAGCATGGCGGATCGCTTTAATGTCTATGCACTCTGCACGGCATCGGTGGATGGCTATGGCGGTACCAGCACATTTTTTGCTGCGACCGCCAAAGGAGGAATTTCTACTAACAAAGGGAACTGGCGCAACCATGTTTTGGAGCGCATCATAGGCCCTGCGTTTATCGAGAAGATTCATGACGCACATATTCCTAATGAAACGCATCCAAACGAAAACACGATGGATCATAATTATAGACAGTATGATTATGTGTATGAAAATATCAACCAATTCGTTGTGTTGGCGAATAGCGGTGAGTATTTCGGTGGCTCTCATGATAATAAACAATATGGTATTCACTATATTGTTGCGTCAGCGAGAAACGCATATTCTGCGTTTACCCAGCGGCATGAACTGGGACACGGTCTGTTCCATCTGGGAGATGAATATAATTATAGCACTGTTCCTGTAGATGAGTGGAATTACACTACATCACTGAATATGACTGCAACAAAAGATCCCACGAAAGTGAAGTGGAAGCAGCTGCTTGGCTTCCGTAATACCTATACCTGCCCGCATCTTGACTACTATCCTTATACCTATAATTCCAGCAGGGATTGTCTGATGCGAGAGACCTTTCAGAATGATTTTTGCGATGTGTGCAAGCTACAGGGCATAAAGGTCATGAGTCAGCTCATTACAAATCCCCCTGCGCTTTATGTGGCTGTTCCTGAGGTGAAAAAGTATATCGGCGGTTACAGAAATCCCACAAAAGATCCTTCTGCCTTTGAGGCAGCGAATTCCTCCGCATATGCGAGCTATCAAAATGACAGGAATAGCCGTCTATTAAGCGGCGGCAGTAAAAACAGCTTTGATTATAGCAGCATGAAGGGGCAGCAGGTTGAGCTGCGCACCATTATACAAAATCTTTCGAATACCCAAGCGAAGACTGTGACCCTGCGCCTGTGGGTGGAACATTCCAACGGCGAAAAAGCGGTCACGACAGATGGGGAGCAGGTTTTCACTACGCAGGAGTTTGAAATCCCTGTTTGGAAAGAGAAAAGCAAATTCTGGACAAAGGGTGCGTTGGATTACGAGGGCAGCGACTTTAATTCCGGCCTTGTCAACTGCTCTCTGGTTTACACGATTCCGGAGAATGCCATTCTGCAATCCGGCGATACCATCGGCTTTGAGATTGTAGATCATGCGACAGGCGAGGTATTGGCTGATGATGATACGGAGCAGCAGCGCTATGTCAATGTCACCATCCAATATCAGCTGGAGGATGGCACAGATGTTCCAAACACCATGCCGACTACCTTTACTGTTCCGGTAGGCAAAAAGGTTGATTGGCAGCCGCCGCAGGAACTGCACGGCTACACTTTTGTTAAAGCGGAGGGGATGGAAAATGCTGTCCCGAACAGTGGTATGACGATTCGTTATATTTATAAAAGGTCTGAGGAACGCCCCGAGCCGCCGGTGACAAAAAATTATACGGTGCAATACAATTGGGGCTCTGTATTCCCGACAGGCGCAACGCTGCCGCTAAATAGCAACTCCTATTCGAGTGTGCAACAGGCGAAGGCGGCTGTGGATAAGAAATATACCTCCACAACACGCATTCAGGCACAAAAGGATGGTAAAAACGGCACATGGGCTTTTTCGGGCTGGGATGCCGGCAACCTAAACGGCACAACCGTGGTATTCCGTGGAAGTTGGAGTTTTACGGCGGATACAGCGCCGATAACGCCTCCGAGCGGTACAGCAAGCTACAAGATTACCGCAACGGCAGGTATCGGTGGAACAATCTCTCCCGGTGGCACGACAACGGTATCTGCCGCAGGTCAGCTTACATATACAATCAAGGCGAACGAAGGATATTATATTGCGGACGTAAAGGTGGATGGTTCGGAAGTGACAGCAACCACAAGCTACACCTTTAGTGATGTGAATACTGATCACACCATAGAAGTTACCTTTAAACAGGAAAGCCAGACACCGGATAACACCTATCAGATTATTGATGGAGCAAACAGTAGTTGGACGCCTGATAGTGATGGTAATATCACCATCCGGGGTAACGGAGACTTCTCCAAGTTTACCGGAGTTAAGGTGGACGGAAATTTGATAGACAAGAGCAACTACACTGCAAAGGAAGGCTCTACCATTATCACACTGAAAGCTTCCTACCTGAATACACTTTCGGCAGGAACCCATACAGTTGAAATCCTTTGGACGGATGGTTCTGCAAGCACCACATTTACCATCAAAGCAAATACCTCTGATGACAAGCCATCGAGTGGAACTGATAAGAAGGATGATGCACCTAAAACCGGGGACAACACACCGAGTGTATGGCTGTTTATACTATCAATTCTTTCCGGAACGGGATTGATTATTACCGTAAAGAAACGCAGAGAAAATTTGAATTCATAGAAACGATAGTTAAAAAATGAAACGAGAAAATAACCATGGAGAAGGCGGGCATGCATGTCCGTCTTTTCTTCAAAGAAAACACAACAGGAATTATTGAAAGAAAAATATATGGAGACGGAGGAACTGTAAGATATTATGTTGATGTTGATATTAATGGTCAAGTAGTTAATGTTAAGTCGGATTTTTATTCGTCAAAGACTAAAAGTTTACCAACAGGAAAAAAGTAGAAGTGGATTACATGGTGTCACCTAAAGGAATTGAATCAGTGGAAATTGTTGGTGAAAATATAGTTTTATGTAGAGATGATACAAAAGGTGAGTTGAGAATACTGGTTGGATTTGGTATACTAGCAGTAATTAGGATGAAGAGCAGATGGCATTTAAAAGAAAGCAGAAAAAACTACTGATGAGATTAGAAAGGCATAAATATGAAAAAGAAATTAAATATTATTTTTAGTCTAATAGTGGTCATTATGTTATTTGTCACGGGATGTGGTAATTCAAAAACAACTGTTTCGTATACCTATAAGGTCGAAACAGGTGATAACATTACAATTTCGTTGACAACAAATGATGGATATGAGTTAACGTCGGACATTCCTTTTGTCATTTCTAAGGATAAAAAGGAGTTAAGTCAGGGTATATTTATTTCAGCTGAGTATTTTACTGCATATGTTGATAGTGTAAAAAATAACGAAAAAGCAGAAATTATTGATGAAGGTACTAAATCGGATTGTAGTTATGTAATGTGGAATTATAATGATTCTGAGTTTAATTACGTAGTGAAAATTAATGGTACAAATACCGGTATGTTAATTGCTAATAATATTTC
>ENA-OOUQ01000189-OOUQ01000189.1-human-gut-metagenome-genome-assembly--contig:-NODE-189-length-11622-cov-2.331694_pt1 | contig 11622 bp, 4 predicted proteins | sample MGYA00241550_ERZ501282 | MGnify/ENA primary metagenome ERZ501282 (study PRJEB25962, sample SAMEA2042284) | human gut metagenome | biome: human gut; feature: human-associated habitat; material: faeces... | reverse complement strand
AATGGCAAAGAGTATACCGCCGCTGAGCTTTCCATGAACAGCTACGGTGTCACGGCAATGCTCTGGTACCCAGTGCAGGATACGGATGCCACCACGGTCACCGTCAATGATATGACCGGTGTGGAAGATGTTTTCGGCCATACGCTGGATACCGCACTCTATCAAAGCGACTCGATTAGCGACGTTACGCTGAAGAGCGTCTTGATGCGCAACGCTCCCACCGAGCTGACGGCCACCTACGCCAACGGCAAGGCATCGTTCACGATGAACGCCAACATGGAGCAGGCCTACAAGACCGTATACAGCAATTATCACACACCGGCAGGCACAGACCCGAAGCAAGCTCCTTTCCGCCTCGAGCTGAGGTACGACTCCGCGGTTGAACCAATCCATCTGCAGGTCTATCTGGACACAGAGAAGGAAGCCTTCACCATTAGCGACTATGCAATCGCACCCGCGGCTTACACCCGCACCTATACGGTGACGCTGCAGGCCAACGAGGGCACGAAAGACGCTCCTAACTGGGTGAATGTTCTTCCTCTGACCCGGCAGTTCACGGTGACAAAGAAAGTTTCCGCGAGCACGGTGAACGTTGTCCCGGAAGCGGATCCCGCCAACTATACGATTTCCCTCGCCGAAGCCGCCCGCCCCACGCTTAAGGCCGAGGTTTTGGGGGAAAACGGTGAGCAGGCCACCTACACCACCGGTAAATGGAGCAGCAGTGACCCGCTCATTGCCACCATCAACGAGGATACCGGCGTTGTTGCCACCACAGGAACCAAGGTGGGATCCGTCACCTTTACCTTTACGGCGGACAACGGGACTGAGGATCCTGCCGATGATGTGACGGGCCGGTCACAGCCCTATACCGTGACGGCAGGCGATTCCCTGGCACTGGTGATTCCCGGCGGCTCGTCCATCGTGACGCGGGTAAATCAGCCCGCCACCGTACTGTGGAGCTCCAACGCCGCGCTGATGGCACCGAATAAAGAGTTTAAGTACAGGATTGACCTGTATGAGGGTAATTATGAGAATAAGGCGGCGCTGAGCGGCCTCAATCCCGTTGCGACTTATTATACAGCCAGCAAGGATAAAAACAGCGTGCGGATCAAGGAGAATGTGCTCTCCAAGCTCTCCACCGGCAATACCCCTGCCTACACGGTATTGGTATCCATGCCGCACCCCAACGCCGAGAGTGAGAACGTCCGCCTGTCGGCACTTGCCTGGATCATCGTGCAGGCACCACCTGCCACGGCCAAGCTGACACCGCCCCAGAGCATTTACCTCAAGGATACCGACGTCGCCGTCAATATCGACTGGTCGGTGAAAAACGCCACTGACGGCGCCTCTCAACCGGCCACACTGACCATTACCCGGGTCACAGAGGACAAAAACACCCAAGAGGTGGCCAGAGAGCGCCTATTCGGTACCTCCGGAAGCTTCTCCCTGCCATTACAGAGTGTGAAAGCCGGCAATCTAAAGGACACCTATCAAGTGGTTTTGAGCGTGGAGAATCCTGGTGAGGAATCTCCCAGCACCGACTCCTTCCCCCTGTATGTCTACGATGCCGACGCACTGAAGGTGCTGGACGACAAAGGAAACACGATTTCTAAGCTGAACATGGACAATACCTCGAAGGTCAGCGGCAACCTGCCCACCGATACAGCTAAAATTTTGCAGCTGCGCCAGGAGTTGGGGCTGATCGAGTACATAGGCATCAACTATGACGAGTACGGATGGAACTCCTTTAAAGACGGCATCCGGTGGCTCTCCAGCAACAGCAATGCCATTTCCGTCAACTACAAGCAGGGAGGATTGTATGAGGACATCAGGAACTTCTCCTTTGATTCCTACCTTCCCGAAACCAAAATGGCACTGTCTGCCTTGGCCAACGGCACCGCAACCGTCACGGCTACCCATGCCGCCACGGGCATGCGTGCCGACGTACAGGTGACAGCGAAAACGCTGCAAAATAAGTTCTATCTCTTCCAGTTGACGCCTGCAGCGGAAACAACGCTGCAATACACCGACGGCAAAGGTGTGCCTAAAACGGTCACGACCAACAGTGAAGGCGTGCTGGCACTTTACGAACCCAACGGAATCGCCAGTGAGGTGTCTCTGCGGTCTGGCTCCGGCGAGGATATTTATTTAGGTACCATCTATAAAGAAAATCTGCGTTCCGGCGAGCGGGATGCCACAAAACTGCAGCTTTATCCCTTGAATACCTTCAGCCTTCGTCGAGTCGCCCGGGCATCTGTGACGCTCATCACGCCTGGCGGTAATCCTCTGGCGAACAAAACGGTGACCGTTCGCGGTGGCGTTTATAAAAACGGAGGCTACTGCGAGACAGCTCTGCTGGGCTCCAGGGCAGGAGCCCTTGTCAGCGGCATCACCGGCGACACCTATACCACGGATGCGGCGGGAAATATAACCGTCTATCTGGATTCCACCCAGTTCTGGTCAGCCGAAAAGGGCGAGAGCACCACCACGGCGCTTTCCGCTCTGGATCAGCTGGAGTACATTCTGGAGATCAGCGCAATTGACGGCGACAAGTACTATCCGCTGCTGCTGACCGTCAACGGCAAGCTGGGCGTGGACGATGTAATGCGCACCGCAGAGGGCGTTGTCTCTCTGGAGCGCGTGCCGGAGGGGGAGGAAAACAAACCCTTCATTGTGGCGCAAAGCGTTGATTACGGTCTTGCCAACGGTCAGAAGGTGGATGTCCGCAACTCGACTGGAAAAATTGGCCCTAACAGCAGCTTTAAAACAGCAACCCTGCACACCACCATGTTCCTCTGGGGCGAGAAGATTGCCAATGCGAAGAATTACAGTCTCAAGCTGGCGGACGAATACGGCATTCTTCCTGCCACCCAGAGCAGCAGTACCAAACAATACCCATTCTCATCCATCCCTGTAGCGGAAAACGATCTGCCCCTCACAGAGGCCACCATGACCACCTCCGGATGGATTGCCGACGGCAAGGATGTAGGTATGAAAACGCAGCTGAGCCTGAACGGCAGCCTGTTGCAAGAGAAAATAATGCCATTCCGGGTCGTTGATCTGACCCGAGTTCCCAAGGTGACAGAGGATGACCGCGTCACCGGTATTCTGCTGACGATGAAGGACTCCAGTGGAGTGAATGACGTTGACTTTGGCGGAGTGGGCGATAGTAACATTCTCAAGGTGCTGACTGGACGGCTGGATGATCTGAGCGGTCCGGTGGACACATCCGTGTTCAAAATGATTATCACCCCTAGCGAAGATCCTTCCGTGTTCCGTGCCATGATTTGGGCCGGGTACAATACGCTGGAGATGGAGGACATGGACTATTCTGAGGACGGCGTGGCCTTGGGTGCGAATGTGCTGACGCAGAACCTGGAAGTGGGCGTGCCCGGGACCGGAGATCTGAGCCAGATGGCCAAGGGTACCTATAATCCTAAGGGAGAGTACAAAGCCAACTCCATGGCCGGCAAGGTCACCAACACGGATCTCAACTTGCAGTTGGAGGGCTTTTACGAAGCGGAAATCCGCTATAACGCCGAAAAAAAGGAGTGGGAGGTTTTCACCGTAGGCGGTGCCTTTACCGCCGGCGTTGGCGTGGGCTTCACATTCAGCGTGAACGCCATGGCTGGCCCCGTGCCGTTGACAGCAACCTTTGAGCTGGGTGGTGCCATTCAGCTGGATTTCCGTACCGCAGTGCGCTACGGTCAGCAGGGCGAGGGTACAGAGCTTGCCTGGAGCGATCCCACGGCCACGGCAGTGAATGACTTTTTGACCACGCTGCGTATCAACGCCTATGTCCACGCGTTTGGCGGCATTGGCTTTGACTATTCGGTCGTGGCGCTGAAGATCGGCCTATTCGGCAATTTGGATGTGGACAGTCAGAATAAGTTCCTTTCCCGCACCTATCTTGCCGACGAGACAAAGCGCCAGATCAACGGTCAGGCCCTGGGAATCCAAAGCGAAGTGGGAATCAAATTTGTGGCCAGCTTCCTGTTTATCTCCTACGAGGCGGTGATCGCCTCCGGAACCCTTGGAGGCACCAAGACTTTTAATGACTGGAAAACAATCGACAACTACTGGAATAACGCCACCAGTGGGCTGAGCCTTGCCTCGCTGCGGATGGCGGCGGCCCAGAGCGGAATGCAGGTGGCTTCTGGAAGTGCAACGCTCCAAAGCCGGGACTATCTGGAGCAATATGCCCGTACTTGGGGCCAGCCCCAGCAGCGGATGAGACTGTTCTCTCTGAACTCCACCAGTGGACTGGAAAACATCCAGACCAATGCCAACCCAACATCCTATCCACAGCTCAGCGATGACGGGAAGGTATTGGCCTACATCAACGACGGCAACAGCAGCAGTATTTACGACAGCCGGGCACATTTCTCCACCCTCAATGGCAGCGGCTATTCTGTCTCCAGCAAAATTGACAATCCTACAGGATTCTCCGGCTACGGCGACACGAGCGTTTCTTTGTCCGGTACTGACAGCTTCGCGGCGGCTGCTTGGGTTCGCATGGGCACCGACCTGCCGGGTAAAAATGCCGGTGATCCAGTGACATTGGAAGAGCAAAACCTGCTGATGAACAGCACGGAGATCGTAGTGTCCGTCTATAACGGCACAACCTGGACTTCCACCCGCCTAACCAACGACGGCACGCCGGATCTGGCCCCAGCCACGGCGGTGGGCGGCGACGGCAAGGCCATCGTGTTCTGGCGCAGCGTCTACACCCCAGATCCTGGTACGCAGGGCAGCAACTTGCTGAACTTCACGACCAGAGATTGTATCATGTACAGTTGCTATGACAGCAGTAACGGCGACTGGAGCAATGCCCAAATGCTTTATAACGGTGCTACTGGCAGAGTGAAGGCGTTGCATGCGGCCATGCTGCCCGACGGAACCGCTATGGCGGTTTACTCGCTGGACCGCAGCGGAACCGGAGATACCTCCGCCTACGAGATCGCCTATTGTACCGTGGCTGCTGACGGACCTCCCGGTACAGCCATGCTGGCGACCCGTGACAGCAATCTTGACGAAAACCCTCAGGTCGTTGCAGCCAACTTCGGCAGCGGGGATGACCGATTTGTCATCGGTTGGCACAGTGTCCGAGACGGCAGCAGCGATATCCAGCTGTTGGCTGTGGACGGCAGTGGCACCATGTCCAACAGTTTCCCTGGCTCTCTGTCTGCCCTGACTAACAGCGGCAACGCCGTCGTGGGCGGAGACTTCCGCTTCGCTTCCCTCAGCAGGGATCATCGCAGCCTCAATGATCTTACCATCGTCTGGAATGAGACTGTCAATGACGTCAACGGCGCGGTAGATCACGGCATTTTGAAGGCGGCCAAGCTGCGCTATGCCACAAATACCTATACTCTCTCCGCACCATTGGAACTGGCAGAGCTGCCGGATCGCACGCTGGCTGACCACTTTGATGCCTATGTCAGCGGCAGCAATCAGGCGCAGGCTGTCATTCAGGCCACCTTCTATGACGATGAAAACCCGCAGGTAATCGGCGGCGTGACCGTTCCGGGTGAGAAAACGAACCTCTATACCGCTACCTCTGATTTTGTCACCGATGCGGTGGAAGTGGAACAGATCGGTGTGGATTATGCAACGCTGGCGCTGAACAGCCTGACACCTATTAGCTTTACCATCCGCAACACCGGGCTGAATGATGTGACAAACCTAAAGGTCAGCATTGGCAGCGGGGAAACCGCCACCCTTACGGAAACACTGCTGCCAAATGAAAGCACCACCCTTACCGTCTGGCACCATGTGGGGAACCACGTGACCAACCCGGGCTATACCATCACCGCTACCAGCGGCATCAACGAAAAAGGCACAGTGTATCTGGATTATCCCGACATTGGAATCTCGCAAATGGAAGTGATTGCGGAGAGTGCCGGCAAGCGCACGGTGCGCATGACCCTCTATAATTCCTCTGCCGCCACTCTGACCGGCAAAAATGGTCGCGAGGTGAAGCTTGCGTTCTATGCCGATGATCTGCATACCAAACATGCAGAGGTAGCCTGCACCACAAACGGTGTATCGGTTCGCGATAATGAAATTACAATTTCCGAAGACAGCACCCTCGCCCGCATCGATCAGGGAACCTTTACACTGGACCTGACCTATGATCTGGGCAAGTATATGAACTCCATTGGCAAAACAGAGATCCCAAATGTGGGTACCTATCTGTACGCTGAGGCGTGGGCGGAAGGTCAGATCGGTGGAACGGGAAGCAATCAGCGCCTGCCGGAGTATGACGGCAGTGACAGCGAGGCCAGCGTCCATATGACCGGCGCACTGGCCCGCACCGGAGAGCGGATGACAGTGGATGTGACACAGGGGAACGACGGCAACGGTCACAGCACCGCCGACATTACCCTGCGTAACAACTCCCTGCAGCCTCAGACTAGCGCAGTGCTGGTGGCCACGCTGCTGGATGCTGCCGGAACCGTTCTGGAAACGAAAAAGACCAGTATTGGCGGTGCCATCTCCGGGGAAACCTTCCAGACGGAAACCGTCACCTTCTCCCAGCTTGGTACCCGCGTAGTGGTGCGAGCCACAGTGCCCGGTAATGACCTTCTGACCTTTGAAGGTCTGGCAGTGGGGCTCGGCGATTTTACCGTCAACGGAACGAACTATACCTATACGCTGCAAAATGATAGCGGAGCAACATCTACGCTAGTCACAGCGGTGTCTGGAAACGGCGAGTCCGTGAGCATCAACGGACAGGATCTGTCCACCGGCGGCAGCGCAACCGTTGCCATCCCCGACAGCGGCAGAACCGACATTGTCGTGAAAATCGGTGCTAAAACCTACACGCTGACGATTCTGCGCAATAGCGGCACAGGCGACGGTGAGCATACTCACAGCTACGGCAGCGAGTGGAAGTACGATCCCGACAACCACTGGCATGAGTGTTCCTGTGGAGATAAGGCCGATAAGGCGGCGCACGACTTCAAGTGGGTTGTTGACAAGAAAGCGACCGCAACGCAAAAGGGCTCCAAGCATGAGGAGTGCAAGGTTTGCGGCTACAAGAAGACGGCAGTTGAGATTCCGGCTACCGGAACACCGACAGAGCCGGGCAAGCCGACAGGTACGGATTATCCGCAGACCGGTGACAACAGCGATATGATCCTCTGGATCGCACTGCTGTATATCAGCGGCGGTGTTCTGACAGGTGTAATGGTATTTGATAAAAGGAAAAGACATTCCGTCAAATAATCAAAGATAAGTAACAATTAACGATCCATCACGTAAACATCACAATTACGGCACAGAAGGCATAAAAACCGCTGTGCCGTATTTCTTTTCTTGGCGACTGTTTTTGAGAAATAAGCAATTTCTCGGGCATAACCCAACATTTTTTTGCCGGATTCCATGTATACTGTGTATATCAGTGTATATCACACTTATGCACTTTTTCATTTTTACCCCGGCAAGCGGATACACGGATATCAACAGAGTTTGGCACAACAAATAACTCAACCGACGCAGAACCAGATAATGAGGATGAGTTAGACGAATTGCTAAATTCATCATATATATCCTTCCGGACTCCTCAACAAACAATAAAATCCATGTATTTGCCTAATTGCAAACACATGGATTATTACCTTAAATTCCTAATCCAACAGGTTCTTCATATTCTCAAGTCCTATAAGAAGGGTTGAAGAATTATGAAGTAAAGCTGATGTTGTAGGCTGTATGACACCTGCAACTCCAAGGAGTATTAACATAGAATTGAAACCGACAATGGTTCTGTAATTTTTACCGATACGTTTCATTAAGGCATCGCTTAAGTTTTTCAGAGTAACAACACGGTAAAGGTCATCGGCTCCTATTGTGATATCCGCAATTTCCCTTGCTATTTCGGCACCGTCACTGATGGCTATTCCTACATCTGCTGCCGATAATGCCGGTGAATCGTTAATGCCATCACCTATCATCACTACTTTTCTTCCTGCCGCTTTTTCTTTTTCTATAAAGCCTGCCTTATCTTCAGGAAGCACTTCCGAGTAATATTCGTCAACGCCTACACGTCCTGCAACGGCTTTTGCTGTTCTTTCGCTGTCACCGGTCATCATAACAATCTTTGTAAAACCTGCTTTGTGAAGTTTTCTGACTACGTCTTCTGCTTCTTTCCTTAACGGATCCTCTATGCATATAACTGCCGCAAGAGCACCGTCGATTGCCATATAAAGATGTGAATATTCCTCCGGAAGTGTGTTGAATAAATCCTTTTTGTCCTCAGGAATAATACTTTTTTCATCTTCAAAAACAAAATGGTAGCTGCCTATGATAACCTTTTTATTGTTTATCATGGTTGATATTCCATGTGCCACAACATATTCTACCTTGGTATGCATTTCTTCATGCAGCAGATTCTTTTCCATGGCCGCATTGACTACCGCTTTTGCCATTGAATGTGGGAAATGTTCTTCAAGACATGCCGCCGTTCTTAAAAGTTCGTCCGGTGTTTCTCCGTTGAATGAAACCACATCCGCAACTGTTGGTCTTGCCTTTGTCAGTGTGCCTGTCTTATCAAATACAATTGTATCTGCTTCTGCCATTGCTTCAAGGAATTTACCGCCCTTGACAGTTATGTCATGGGCATTTGCCTCCCTAATCGCAGAAAGTACGGATATAGGCATTGCAAGCTTTAAGGCACAGGAGAAATCTACCATTAAGATAGAAAGTGCCTTCGTCACATTTCTTGTTAAAAGGTAAGTAAGTATCGTACCGCCAAGACTGTATGGAACAAGACGGTCTGCAAGATGCTCTGCCTTGCTTTCCAATCCCGATTTGAGTTTTTCGGATTCTTCTATCATTGCAACAATCTTTTCAAAACGACTTGAATTTTTAGTCTGATTTACAAGGATTGTAATTTCGCCCTCTTCTACAACGGTTCCCGCATATACAACTGCGTCTTTTGCTTTTCTTACGGCAACGGATTCGCCTGTAAGGGATGCCTGATTGACCATGGCTTCACCGTCATATACTTTTCCGTCAAAAGGTATTACATTACCCATATGTACTACAACCTTGTCTCCCGGTTTAACGTCATTTGAGGATACAAGAACTTCTTTTCCATCAACCGACAGCCATACTTTGCTGATATTAAGTGACATACTTCTTGCGAGGTCACCAACTGATTTTTTATGTGTCCATTCTTCAAGTATCTCGCCTATGCCAAGCATAAACATAATTGAGCCTGCGGTTCCTATGTCATCCCTGAGGATGGATACTCCTATTGCGGTTGCATCAAGAACAGGCACTTCAATCTTATGTCTGAGCAAGGTTCTGATTCCGTTTCCTATGTATTTAAAAGATTTTGATATTACCATCAAAGCCCTTACAGGTAATGGTATGAAAAATCTGGTTGCGTAATGCAGTGCAATTTTTGTTACAAGTTTTTCCTGATACTCCGCATTAACCTGTCTGCTGGAATTATCTGTAATTACTGCGGGCACCTCGATATCTTCATAGTGGAAACGTCTCAATGTGTTGATTATATCTGTCCGTTTTCCCTTGTATTCTATAACCGCGTCTGCAGTTCTTTCATATACCTTTGCAAAAGTGATATTTTTAGTATTATTAAGAAAATACAACAAAATATACGCTTCTTTATATGTCATTCTACTGACTGCGAAATGAACTCTCATCCGCTTATCTGATTCATGTCGTATTATAAACTTCATAATATTTTTCTATTTCTCGGATTCTTCTGCTTCTTCAGTATCTTCTTTGACATCCTCAAATTCTTCTGCTTCCTTGGCAGCTCTTTCTTCATTGATTGCCTTGGCATCCGCAAGAATATCTCCTGCATTTTCCTGAACTGTATTGACGGTCTTCATAACACTGTCTTTTGCCCTTAATACGGCAGCAGTACAATTTGTATATACCTTCTTTGCATCTTTGCTGGATAAAATCTTAACTCCGGCAGTTCCAAATGCAAAACCGGCAGCAAAAAGTCCTACTTTTTTCCAATTCACGCGCTGTAAACACTTTAACATATTATGTACCTCCTGCGAGCATTTCTTCAATTTTTTTTGATTATATTTCTGTTATCCCACAGTGTCAACGATAAAATTTCTCAATAAGATTTGTGTCCTACAACTCTGCATTGTATTTCTGTGCCGCCACTTTCTCCACAGCCTACGAAGCAGCTTATGGCTAAGTAGATGTAATCAAGAGAAGAAAGGAAAAGCACAATCCAGACGGAACCGGCGATTGTGTCAAGAAATGTTTGTGGAATAGCAAGAACTTTGATATAATGGGAACAGGAACCCCAGAACCGGGAGAAAGGCAGGAGGATAAATGCACATAAGCTATAAACCCCTCTGGAACACGCTGGTTGAGCGTAATATGAGAAAAGAGGACTTGCGGCTTGCCGCCGGTCTTACCACAAATATGATTGCCAACATGGGTAAGGGGAAAAATATCAGTATGGAAACGCTGGTTCGTATTTGCGAAGCCCTGAATTGTGGTATTTTGGATGTGATTGAGTTGGAGCCGGACAAAGAACCGAAAAATGAGGGACAGACGGGATAAAATTGGTAATAGCTACCCGTTGCAACGGTTCGTTGCGGTTGTTCCTGCGTGTGTTGGTAGATATAAAACGGCTTGTCTGCTATGATTTTTTCATAATCAAAGTAGCAGGAGGGATATTATGACACTCGGAGAGAAAATACAGAAATTAAGAAAGCAACGAGGACTTTCGCAAGAGGCACTCGCTGAAAAGGTAACAGTTACACGGCAAACAATTTCAAAATGGGAATTGGGACAATCGCTCCCTGATTTAGATTTTATAGCTCAGCTTAGCGACATTTTCAATGTATCCTCGGACTATCTTATTAAAGATGAAATGACCGAACCAGATGAGTTACCATATAAGAAGCGTAATTATCGTTTATCCGAAAGAAGCAAGCGTATTATTTTGGTAATCGTTTCTGCGGCAGCACTTATTGCTGGTTGCGTATGCCTGATTTGTGACTATTTTACTTCGGACAGTTTATCATGGTCACTGATTGCCGCTGCTTCAATCATAGCCGCATGGCTTATGATACTTCCAAGCCTGATTTCCAGAACGAAAATCGTTTTGAAAACCTTAGTTACGGTCAGTGCCATCCCTATTCCATTACTGGCAATCTTGTCCTGGCTATTGAATAAGTCAGTTATATTCACTTTGGGCATTTGCATAACACTGATTACGATTGCTGCTATCTGGATAATATACTGGATTTTCCGCAAGTGTGCGAAAAATTTGTGGCGGGCATTTGGTTTTACCCTTCTGGTTTTGATACCAGTGCCGATTGCAATTACCCATATTCTCCTATAAGTTCAGGTGTTATGTCATCAATAATATAATTTACCAGTTCATCAGGTTTTTTCCATTCATTAAGATATATTGTATCAATCCACCATGTCGCTATTTTATCTGTCTCAGGAAAAATTACACTATCACATTTTATATCAAGATTATCATACTTTGCTGTTTTAATTATTTCCTGTGCCTCTTTTCTTACCTCGTTAAAATCATTTTTAATTATTTCTGATTTGTTTTTGTCCTTACTTCCACAACCTGCCAACATTACTGTAGTAAGTAATAACGGA
>ENA-OOUQ01000176-OOUQ01000176.1-human-gut-metagenome-genome-assembly--contig:-NODE-176-length-11884-cov-10.984052_pt1 | contig 11884 bp, 5 predicted proteins | sample MGYA00241550_ERZ501282 | MGnify/ENA primary metagenome ERZ501282 (study PRJEB25962, sample SAMEA2042284) | human gut metagenome | biome: human gut; feature: human-associated habitat; material: faeces... | reverse complement strand
CTGGTTATTTCACAACGAATTTCTTGTTGTTGAAGATATAGATACCTTTCTTCAGACCTTCGGAACCTTTTTGTGCTACAATACGGCCGCTGAGGTCATAGATGTTGGTGTCTGCCATAAGCTTATTATCCACCGTGATACCAGCTATAGAGCTTGTGGCGTCAGTGTAAAGAGTAAATGCCAAGATGCATTGTTTTACTTTCGGTGTGAAGGTCAACGTGTGCTCTACAGGAGAATCAAACTCTACAGTATATTTCTTTACGCTCTTGTCCTTAGGGAATATATAAGTAGCATCGTAGCTCTTGCCGTTAATCTCGCCGATATAGGCATCTGCATCAGCGTAGTTGTCTTTTCCTTCGATGTCCATCTTGGTGATTTTGATACCGTTGGGAATGATGATAGTATATTGGTTTGCACTGTACTTGATGTAGTTTGTGCCAGAACCAATATCATATGTCTTTCCTTTTTCATTGCTGATGGCGAAACCATTGCTGAAAGAACCTGCTGTTTTATCAGTTAGGGTCTTTGAGTTCAAAGTGAAAGGACCTTTTGTATCTGTAACCGTAGAACCTGTTGAGGTTGCATTGCATTCATCTGTCCATGATGAATTATATTTCTGAAGCCACATAGCACCACTGCTAACTGTAATCTTTGATCCATTCTTGAATACGAGATTATCCACAAAACGGATATCTATACCCTTCTTGGCTGATATCTGTACGTTGTCGAGTGTCACGTTCTTGATGTGGCTCTCAGGGCGACCAACAAAGAAGATTGCGTTACCATCGCAAACATCTGTTGTCTTCACATTCTGCAGATAAATACCATTATAGGTTGGGGTAGTGCTATCCAAAGCTCTTGCGTTAGCCTTGTCTACCGCAGGATCGCTATTGTAGTTTTTGTCGTAGAAGCAGTCGATAGAGAGTGGGTTCTTGACCTTGGTCATGGTGAAGTTAGTAAACTTCCAGTCTTCTTCACCACCGCCACGGAGAGTACCATCGCTATTGATACCAGTCTTCATACGGATACCAGCAGTGGTACCATTCATGGTAATCTTATCAAACCATACGTGCTTGATGTTCTTTGTATAGCTACCTATAGAAGCACCATGGCCTGTTCCGAAGTCGCAGTTCCATACATGGATGTACTGTGCATCGTCATCGCAGACTACATTATCGTCACCATTGCTGATATTACAGTTGTAGATGTTGACGTATGGACCCCAGATAGAGACACCATCCGTGTTATGAGATGCCTTGCCCTTTCCTGCTTCTGAAGCAGGTTCGCTGATGGTTACGTCATGAATAGTAGCATGACTTGCCTTACCACTATTACTGATGGTGATGTTCACACCGGGAGTATTCTGAATTTTGAAGTTGCGGAGCAAGAAACGCTTACCCTGTTCGAAGCGTATCATCGCACCAGGGTTGAAGGCCTCGCTTTGCTCTTTTGCCAGCCACCAGCGTGCACCTTGTCCGTCGATGATAGATGTTTCGCCTTCACCCTCGATAACAATATCGGTAACATTCTTGCCCTTGTTCTTACAACCGATGAATACTGTCTTGTTGTTAGGAGCCTTGCCGTATTCTACGAGCTTCAGGGTAGCACCTGCGCAAAGGTGGAGTACGGTCTTAGACTTGATGCTGAGTACCTCGGTCTTACTTGTCATCTGGTCTGTGCTGCCAAACATCCATGTACCAGCAGGAATTACTACCATACCGCCAGTAGTAGGAACAGCATCAAGGGCTTTCTGAATAGCCTTGGTGTTGTCTGCTGCCGATGTGGAGGCACCGTAGTTAGTGATGTTAAACGTATTTGCTGATGTGATGGCTGGCAACTGTGGTAACTCAACTGCTGTCCATCCCTCAGGAGTGTTCTGAGCATTTTTCTCAGCGGTGATTCCCGCAAAAGTCTGTGCCTTTGCGAGTACGGGTAATGTCATAAGTGCTGCAAGCACCATGTTTTTGAAAAAAGTCTTGTTCATAAATTAGGCTTATATTTATTATATTGCAAAATTACAATTATTCTATATATAATAAGGTGTAAACCTCTGAAAAATACACGAAAACGATTACGTATATGGAATTGAACTTTCGTAAGTTTTGCCCCGCACGCCCTGAAGGGGCTAAGAGCTTTTGGGCCTTCAGCCCGTACATAAATCACTTGCGAAACTTGAGTTCACTTTCTCTTCGATGAATCTACGAATTCTGTCTTGTTCTTTGGAAGTAGGGTAGTGGTAATGAAATAAAAAAGTGCAATGCCCGATGTGAGCATTGCACTTCCTATGCGCTTATGATTTTAATTTCTTGATTTCCTCTATAGATAAACCTGTGGATTGGAAAATGATGTCAATTGGTGTATTTAAAGCAAGAAGTTTGAGGGCGATTTCTTTGGCTTTTTCTTTTTTTCCTTCAGCTCTTCCTTCCACTCTTCCTTCAGCTCTTCCTTTTGCTTCTCCTTTTATTATTCCTTTTTCCTCTGCATGCTTATATACTGCATAATTGTCCCACATGACCATCATGCTGTTGTCGTATTTCTCCTGTTCTTCTTTTGTCAGGGTCTTTGAGTCTGCTATTTCTGCCAGTCTCTTGAATATTTTGTGCTGAGCCTCGAAAGGCATTTTCTCTAAAGTCTCCATATGCTTCAAATTATAAATCCAACAATCTAAAAACGTATTACACTCCTCTTCTTTCTTTTTGAAAAGGGGCATCACCAAGTAGATGAAACGGATTTTGTTAGAATAAACTTCTCCGCTTTCTTTGTCTGCCAGCACAACGTCTGTTCTAAACTTCTTAGGTGTATTTTCGTCTACATCGAAGTTCATGAAGCAGATTACGTAAACAGGCGTAAGATGGTAGTCCCATTGTCCTTTTACGCCTTGGTCAACTATCGTTTTAGAAGCATAAAACAGAGAGCGGTCTATGAAATAAGCCTGACTTTTGTTTTGCATCTCGACGATAATGTGCTCGCCAGTGTCAGTTGTACAAAAGACATCGTATATGATTCCTCTTTGGTCTTTTGTTTCCGGCAACATCTCCTTGTCCTTAAATTTGACATTAGTAATGTGTTGTTCTCCTAAGAGAAGTTGGTTTAAGAATTCTATCAGCAAGTCTTTGCTGTATTCTTGACCGAAGATTCTCTTGAACGACCAGTCTGAGAAAGGGTTGATGTATCTTGCCATATCTTAACTATTTTAATACCTCGCTGCAAAGATACATTTTTCTTTTGTAACTTCCAAGTGAAACAACAAAAAAAGTGCAATGCCCGATGTGAGCATTGCACTTCCTTTATAGTTTGTTATAGCGAAGCATCTTGTGGATGCTTGCTATTTGCTTATTCTGCTTTGTACCAGCGTGGGTCACCGATGCGGTCGTCTATCTTCATGGTGAAGTTGTGGTTGGCAGGATCAGTGAAGATCTCATCTGATGTCAAGCTACCTACAGCAAACTCCTTGATGTCGTTAGAACCGTAAACACAATCCTTTGCACGCATAGATTCGTTGATAACAATAGAACCTGTAGTGCGGACACCTCTTGCTGCTGCATCCATGGACATACCAAGAACAGTTCTGATGATAGTCAGGTTGGTGCTCAACTTGTTGGAATCCATGAAATACTTACTACCGGCAACGTTGTTGTAGAAGGTACAGTCGCTGATAGTCACGCCGCCAGAGATAGCAGCCTTCAACTGGATGAAGTTGTGACTTGTTGTATCGAATGTAGAATTCTTCAACTCCAACTGACCAATAGTGGTAGTGGTTGAACCGATATAGAATACAGGATAACCGCCACCAGTAGACATGTTGGTCATCACGCAGTTGTCAACAGTAATCTTGTCAACACTTACTACACCACCCTTTGTACGGAATACAGAACTTTCGAAGCCAGAGAATGTACAATCTGTGAATGACAATTCACCTACTGCAGCATCTTTATCCTGGTTGATGAGGTACTGGCAACCAGTATCCTTCATACTTACGTTCTGGAAACGGATGTAAGCGTGAGAGCCTGCGATGTCTAAGCACTTCTTCCAATTTAATACAGGTTTGCTGTCGCCAGCTAAACCGAAGAATGTAACTGATGCACCCTCAGGAATCTTTACGTTGGCATCAGTACCATCCTCAGATGTAGAAACCATAGTATATTCCTTGCCAGCTTGCAAACCGATGGTAATAGCAACATTGGTCTTGCCAGTCTTCTCCTGAGCAGCAGTTACGATGTTTGCAATCACGTCGTTGTTGATGGTTGTGATAGATGGATCCAACTCTACCTTCTCGTCACCAGCAGGCATAGCTGCAGCAGTGCTTGCTGTAACAGAACCACGCTTTGTGTCATTGTAATAGATGGTGATGGTGTAGTTGGTAGAAGGTGTCAAACCTGTAATGGTATAGCGACCTGCAGCCTTAGCCTCGTCATCCAACTCGATGGTGCGTGGCTCCTGACCTTCCTCTTCTGTACCGTCTGATACAGTCAACTTGGTAACAGCCTTGCTTGCGTCCCAAGACACTGTGATAAAGTCTTCACCACGATCAGCGTTTGTTACAGCATTCATGATCTGCTCAGCCTTGGTTTTGAAGGTAGTCTTTGTGCTTGAAGCATAGTGTACCCAGTGGCTGGCAGTCTTCTGAGAAGAGAGCGCACGCATACGGAGTGAGTACTCTGTATCGCCAATAAGACCAGTGATGGTATAAGGACTGTTATCAGTCTCGAAGGTAAGCACCTCGTCAGAATTGTCCCATGCCTCATCGTCTTCCAAAGTTGCAGTAGTCACTTGAATCTCAAATTTCTCTGCACCATTTGCCTTCATCATGCCGGCATCGAAAGTAACTTCAGCCTCAGTGTCTGTAGGATCTACTGACAGAGATGTTGCGCTAAAGCAACGGTCTAAGGTAGGGTCGATGTCCCAGTCCATCTTGTCAGTACAAGAGACCAATGTTGCAGCGAGCAACATGATGGCCCAAACTGAATATTTTATTGTTTTCATTGTTGTCTTTTGTTAATGATTAGAAACCATAAGAGTTTGCCAAAGCGTTTCTTGAGTCGGCAATAGTCTTGGTGTAGATAGGCAAGATGTAACGGTTCTTCACACCATGGTCAGGTGTTTCTAATGTACCATCGATGCTTGTACCTACAAGACCTGCACTGATGGTCTTCAGGTTTTTAGTATACTCAGAGTCAGACTTGTCTCTTGCCTCTTCGTCTTTAAAACCACAACCTGTAGCTTTGTTATCATAGTCAGTCTCGGTCTTGCCATTCTCTAAGCCATACCAAGCGATAGAACTCTCGTCGATGCGAGTCTTGGTGGCATCTGTATAGTTGAAGTAGATAGTGGTAGGCCACTCCATACATTTCTGAGCATACTCAGCCTTAGCTTCTGCTATTTTGCTTGCCAGCATACCCCAACGTACGAGATCCCACTTACGTGCACATTCGCCAGTCAACTCCCAAGCATTCTCCTGAGCGATATCGTTCAAGAACTGCTCCTTGTTGTGGTTGGCAGCAGCCTGCAAGAAGTCACCTTCGATAGAAGTGTCGTTGTTGCTTTCCTTCACACCACGGTTATGAACCATTGCCAAAGCCTGAAGTGCTGTCATGCCAGCATCGCCTTGGTAGTTGCCATTGGCACCAGCCAACTCGTTCATTACCTCAGCATACATCAACAGAACCTGTGAGTAGCGCATCTTTACAACGTTAACACCAGTGGTTACCTTTTCTGTAGATGCCTTAGCTGCAGCCTTCCACTCTTCGCCCATCCACTCAGGACGCCACTTACCAATAGTGATACCAAATGGCTTCATGCTCTGCTTGTCTGGGTTTACATCTCCGATACCTTCGATGGTCTGACCATTTCTCTCACCCCACTGTACAGGGCAGCATGTTACGTTGCGGCGTGTGTCATCCTTCTCGTAAGAGTAGAGGAGGGTAGCAGTGGTGTTCAACTTACCAGAAGAGTTTCCTTTCTTACCAAATTCTGATGTAGAACCTTTGATACGCTTACCTACTGTATAACCAAGTTCACCTGTAACATTCAGCAACATAGGAAGCTCGAAGATATTCTCTTGGTAAGTCTGATCGAGTTTACGCGCATTGAGAAGCTGCCACTCGTTCTTGAAACTTGGGTTCATGCTGTGCTTGCCACTCTTGATAATCTCAGTCAACTTAGCCAAAGCCTTCTCGTAGTATACCTTACGGGTAGCCTCGTCAGGACGCTGTGTAGGATAAGTAGGATCAGAGAACTCTGGGAGATTCTCGTAACCTTCCTTTGCACTTTCACGGATAGCATAGCCTGCACGTGTCAAGGCTACCTGTGCATAGAGAGCATCAGCATAACCCTTAGTAGCATGCTCTGTAGTATAGTTGCCAGTACCTGCCCATGGGAGCAAGTTAGAAGCCTCTTCCAAGTCTTCGAGCAGACCATCGAGAATTATATCGCGGTCGGTTTTTCCCTCGTAGGCATCGCTCAAGTCAGGCTTGGTAGCAGATGTCTTGTAAGGCACATCACCCCAAAGGCGAACCAAGTCGAGGTAGAGCATAGCACGAAGAGTCAGTACTTCGCCTAAGTAGCGTTTCATGGCTGTTTCTTCAGCGATAGTGCTGTTGCGGATACCCTCAATGGCTTTGTTGCAATATTCGATACAGCCATAGATGTTGGTCCATGTTGTACCCAAGTTAGCCCATCCGCCTGCAGTACCATTGTAGTTCATGTAACCACGTTCGTTAGAAGATGTTGAGGTTGATCCCAAACCATCGATTAACTCGGTATCTGTGTTGGCACCGTAAGAGATGGTCATACGGTTGGCATACATATTATCCTGTCCGAAATCACCATAAATCTTGTTGATTTCAAGACCTGTGAAATAGCTTGAGTTGAACACGTTCTCCTGGTCCAGAGCTGAGTCAGCTTTCTGATCAAGGAAGTCGGAGCAACTTGTCAGCATGACACCCATTGAGAGTGCTGCTATTCCTAATATCTTTTTCATATTTTGTTTTCTCCTTTGTCTAAGTTAGAATGTCACGTTAATACCAGCTACGAAAGAACGGCTCTTAGGATAAGCAGCGTAGTCGATACCTGGTGTCATAGGATTGCCCTTAGAAGATGTGTCCACCTCTGGGTCGTAACCACTGTAGTTGGTGAAGCAATATACGTTGTAAGCAGTGAAGTAAACACGTACGCTCTCAAGCCATGCTTTCTTTACCCAGTTCTTAGGCAATGTGTAACCTACGGTAATGTTGTTGATGCGCAAGAATGAAGCATCCTCCAAGTAGGTATCCAAGATCACCATATTGCTGTTGGCTGCTGGGTTCCATACTGTAGCATTGGCGTTGATCTCGTTGAGACGGCTCATCAAGCCTTCTACACCGCCATAAGCAGTTACTGTAGAGCTTGAAGGACGACCGAGGTTCAGACCATTTGCCGGGTCAACCCATGTGAAACGGTTGTTTGAGTTGTAATCATTGATGATGTTCCAACCTGCAGAAGTACCGCTATAGAAAGAAGCACCCTGTGCTGTAGCATTGTAGATCTTGTTGCCCAAAGAGTAGTTACAGAAGATGTTGAAGTCGAAGTTACCGAAGTTGGTCTTCCACATACCATCGAATCCGAAACCACCAGTTACCTCAGGAACTGTATTGCCCAAGCGCTGGAAAAGGGCTTCTCCTTCCTCGTCACATTCTACCTTGGCACCACCAGGATACAGTGTGCCACCGAATTTTTTATAAGAGTTGTTCTTTACGTCACCACCTACATGGCCATCAGCCTCAGTAGCCAAGCGCCACTTAGCACCATCATAGATGAGGTCGCCAGTGCCTGTTGCAGGATCGAATACGGTATAGAAACCTTGCTGCTTGTAGCCCCAAAGTTCACCTAAGCGGCCACCTTCCTCGAGTAGGAAGTCACCATTACCCTTGGTTACCTTGGTACCACCCCAGCTTGATGTCTCAAAGTGCTCGCCACCTTCCAACTTGTCAATCTTGTTCTTGTTGTAAGAGATGTTGAAGTTGAAGTTGAGGTTAAACTTCTTGCTGTCTACGATAGCAGCATTCAGTGCCCACTCAATACCCTTGTTAGAGGTAGTACCTACGTTCTGGTACTGACGCTCATAACCTGTTGCTGAAGGCAAAGTCTGAAGCATCAACAAGTTCTTGGTTGTATTCCAATAGAAGTCCAAAGTACCATAGATGCGGCCACGGAGGAAACCATAGTCGATACCGAAGTTACGAGTTGTAGTGGTTTCCCACTTCAAGTTAGGATTGTAGAGAACGGTCTTGCCGTTAGCCTTATAGGTCTCAAGCATACCAGTGTTCACCTCGTTGAAGCCTGGGTGCTTGCCAGCAGCATCAGCCACGCCATAAGTAGGAGAAAGCATACCTGAAGGAATACGGTTGTTACCGGCTGTACCCAAAGAAAGACGAAGCTTCAAGTTAGAGAGCCACTTGTCGGCACCCTTCATGAATTTCTCGTCAGACATACGCCAAGCCAAAGCCAATGATGGGAACAAGCCCCAACGATTGCCCTTACCAAACTTAGAAGAACCATCCTCACGCAGAGTGAAGGTCATCAAGTACTTGTCTGCCAAGGTGTAGTTGATACGACCGAAGAAAGAAAGCATATTGTCCTTAGCCTTGATGTCAACCTCGTTGCCAAGAGTGCTTTCTGCAGTATTGGTGAAAGAAAGAATTTGATCGATAGAGAAATCAACAGGGAAGTCTACTGATGTGCTGGTACGTGTAGTCTGCATATCAGAACTCCACTCATGACCAATCAATACGTTCAGGTGATCACGGCCACCGAAGAGCTTATTGTTGTCATAAGTCAAAGTGTTGGCGTTGCGCCATGACTTGTATGTGTCGCGTACGAACTGAGCCTGAGGACGACCATTGTGACCAAACTTAGAGTTGTTAACAGCCAAAGCTGTCCATGCCTGGTCGGTGTCATAGTATTTCCAGCCATAGCCAAACTCGGTCTTGGCTGTCCAGTGCTTGAATGGTTTCCATGTCAGAGCAGCATTGTAGTTCTGCTGGAAACGTGTCTGCAATTTGTAAGTACCATCCAGACGCTCCATTGGTGAGCGGCGGGAAGAAGATGAGTTTTCCTCGTCTTCATCAGCAGATACCAACTCCTGGATAGGAGCGAAGGTGATAGTCTGTGCTACGGTTGAGTTAGCAGCATTGCTATCGTTGGTGTCAGCACCACCGCTAAGACCCTTGATCTTCTGATATGCCATACGAGCATTAAAGTCGAATGTAAGCCACTTGTTGAGCTTGGCCTGCAACTTAGCACCGATGTTGTCCTTGTTGTAGCCAGACTTCTCCATGATGCTGTTCTCCTGGTTGTGAGCATAGCTTACATTGTACTTGAAGTCCTTGCTACCACCACTTACGTTGGCATTGTAGATAGCCTGTGTACCTGTACGACCGAATACCTCATCCTGGAAGTTGTGACCTGCTCTTGATTTCCAGATGTCATAGTCTGCATAGTTACCATAGTTGCTACCACCCAGGTTTGATGGGTTGTTGCTGGCGCTTGCAGTTTCGTACTGGTAGAGTACGAATTCATAAGGATTGAGAACTTCGATTTCCTTAGCGTTCTTCTTCCAGCCGTAAGATGCGTTGAAGTTTACCTGAGTCTTGCCCTCAGAACCACTCTTGGTAGTAATGATGATAACACCATTAGCACCACGGGCACCATAAATAGCTGTAGAAGAGGCATCCTTCAAAACGTCGATGGTTGCAATTTCGCTGGGAGCGATATCGCTGATAGAGCTTACAGGGAAGCCATCGACAATGTAAAGAGGAGAGTTGTCCTGTGACAAAGAACCACCACCACGTACACGGATCTTTACCTCTGCGTCAGGTGAACCTTCGGTTGTGGTGATGTTCACACCAGCCAACTTACCGGTCATTGCCTCGCTGACGTTAGAAACAGGAACGTTGGCGATTTCCTTAGAAGAAATGGAAGACACAGAACCAGTCAAGTCCTTCTTCTTTACTGTACCGTAACCGATAACGACAACGTCGTTAAGGCTGTTGGACTCGTCTTCGAGCTTAACGGAAACGGTTGATTTACCTGCAACATTTACGACCTGAGTCTTCATACCGATGTATGAGATCTTCAGTTTCTTACTGTTGCCTTTCAATGTTAAGGTGAAATTACCATCAATATCGGTAGCAACGCCATTGCTCTGCACACCCTGCTCGAAGACAGAGGCGCCGATTACTGGCTCGCCCGTATTGTCGATAACTGTACCCTTTACGGTTTGCGCAGATAGGCTTGCTGCAAAAAACAGCATGATGCTAACCAACGCAATTCTAATTTGTTTTAAATTACCAGACATACATTTATTTGGTTAGATTAGTAAAAAAATATATTTCTTCGCTGCAAAGATACTATCTTTTTTGGTCTTTTAATAAATATGGTGTGTTAAAATCTACGTAAACGTTTCCGTTATTTGCGTAAAAAAAAAATTTTTTCGTATTAAAAACAAAAGGTGCAACACCCACGAACGGGTATTGCACCTTTTTTATTTATTCAGAAGTTTCTTTTACTTCAGTACCACTTTGTTGGTCTTCTTGCTGCCGTCAGTCATGGTCTTTACGACGATGTTGATGCCACGCTGCAACTTGCTTGCCTGAACACCGTCGGCAGAGTAGATCTTGGTGCTCAAAACATCGGAAGAAGTTGCGATGTTCTCAATGCCGGTGCTGGTGCTTGCTACGGTAGCCTCGCCAAGACCACCCATCTCGTTGGCTGCACGGACACTCCATGTAGCAGAAGCATCATCTACCTTGTAAGAAGGCTCAACGGTGAAGTCAACCACCTTGCCGTCTTTGCATACTGTCCAGAGCAGAGCATAGTTGCTGTTGTCCCATGTCAGGTTGTTACCAGCAATCTTCACATTAGTTGGAGCAGAAGCCTGTTCTGTGGCAGCAGTTGGATCCCAGTCATCATCACCGCCCATAACGGTTTCGAGGGTGTAGAATGCAGCTTCCTCTGCTGTGAGGACAGGGTTTTCTGCTGTCTCGTTGCGACGGTTGGTATAGTTGTCTCCATCCTTTGCATCGTAGGCATCATAAACCTGCTTTCTTCCACTCAGATCTACTGCAGTGCCTGTAGCTGTGGTCGAGTTGTATTCAGCAAATCGCTTAGGATAACCACCGCTCATCTCGTCCCAACCTGCTGCTGTAGGAATCACTTCCATCTTGGTGTCGATGAAGAGAGCGATAGGAGTGCCCTTGCCCCAAGGACGACCGAGCTTGTACTTGCCGTTGATACCTGCGGTTGATCCGTCCTTGATGGTACAATCCTTGAAGATATAACCATACTTGGTAGGCTGTGAAGGTACGGCGAGATAGCCGGTGCCACACATCAAGAGATCTACATTATTATAATATACGTCACCCTTACCGCAGAGGTAGTCGGTGTTGCCACGCAGGATACCACCCTCGAAGTAGAAGCGGCCCTTCTGGTTGTTGGATACGTAGGTGTCTTGATAAGCCCAGAGGTTGACATTCTTACAGATAGTCTTGTTACTCTTATCGTTGAGTACGATGTCACGACCCTTGCCGTCGCCCATGCTGCTATACATCTTGATGTCCTGGAAGTAGGTGTTTGTTGCACCGCTTTCCAAGCTCAATACATCACCACGTCCGATACCTTCCAGTACGTTGGCGATATTGTAGCCATTGCTGCTTTCTACTGCTGGTACGGTATTGGTGATATAAGTATTCTCATTGCTTTCACCGATGATAGATACATTAGGAGTATTCATATAGGTGGTAGCACTTGGATACTGCTTGCCATCAATACCAGTCACCATGCTGTTCGGGTTGGCAGGAATCTTATAGTCGCCCTGCTTGATGAAGATGCGGAAACGCTTGCTGGTATC
>ENA-OOUQ01000133-OOUQ01000133.1-human-gut-metagenome-genome-assembly--contig:-NODE-133-length-13960-cov-7.135851_pt1 | contig 13960 bp, 9 predicted proteins | sample MGYA00241550_ERZ501282 | MGnify/ENA primary metagenome ERZ501282 (study PRJEB25962, sample SAMEA2042284) | human gut metagenome | biome: human gut; feature: human-associated habitat; material: faeces... | reverse complement strand
CAACGGACAGATGGGCAAGCTCACCGTTACTCCATCTATTCAGGAATGGCAGGATGGAGGAACATTCGATTTCATCGATGCCTCTACCAACCTGGTTATTCCTGACGGCGATCAGACCGCCTGGGGCTACAAGGTATATTACGGTTTCCCAAAACGAGGACCGATGATTACGCTCAAGGATATCGATACCAAAGGTAAGCCTTGGATTCTCCAGACAGACAACCCGATGTTCGGATTCGTACAATGCGATAAGGATGGCAAATATCCGGAAGAAACGCCTTACTACAATCCCGAAATCACACAGAATAATGATGGCAAGAATCCGGTAGGAAAAACCTACAAAATAGAGGATTTCATCATCAATCAAAGTGGTAAGAAGGAAACGCTTTACTTCTATGTCGTGCCAAAGAACAGACTGGATCTGGCAAAGCCACACAATGTAAAGGCGCAGGTGTTCCTGACCAAATATCCGAACGATAAGTTCGTCCTGAATCCAGGTTTCAAATATAAAGGATGTAAAGAGGGCAAATTCGCCGGTAAGGATATTCACTTTGAACAAGTATTATAAAGACAACAGAAAATAACATTCATCATGAAGAAGTTATATATAGACATAAGATTCGCAAAATGCATCTTGGCTCTTACGGCAGGATGGCTCATGGCAGGATGCTCAGCTGAAGACGAACTGGAAAACGGTTCGGCTACACAACAGTTGAGCATGACTCCCATGGTCAACGACCTGCAGACCACAAGAGTGAAGGAAGAAGAGAATCTTCATGAAAAAACTCTGTCTTCTCTTGACTTTAAGATGTTCGAACCAACATCCAGCGAACGCAGAATAGACAGTCTGTTCGACACCCCTGCAGAGAACAAAGCAGAGGAACTGGGTTCGGGCGACTGGAAATCGACACTCCATCTTGATGTGAATAATACTTATCCTTACTATGCAGTAGCCAATGCAAAGGAAAATCTCAAGGATAAGAATCTGAAAGAACTCCTTGCCAGTACCCAGCAGGATGATGACATCTGGAAGCCAGCTACCATGGTAAACGACAAGAAATTCCTGATGAGCAGCCAAGGTAAGTATACCATCACCCAAGATCCGGAACAGGATATTCCGGTAGAACTGGTGAGAGCGGCAGCCAAAATCAAGCTGAACATCTCTTCTACGGTGAAGGATTACAAAATAACAAAAGTAATGTGGAAGTTCATCAATTACAATACCAATACAGCTATCTTTGCCAATCAACCTGCTGATCAGAATATCAAAAAAAATATTCAGGAGAATAAGGCTACAGCAGAGAAAGACGAAAATGGTAATGATATTTATAAGATAACAACTTACAGCTATTCCACAACATGGAACGGGAAAGATGATATGCCACAGTTTGTTGCAGCTGTTACCTTCGAAAGTGCAGATGCAAAGACAACCATTATCAAGAATCTGGTTATCCCTGTGCGTGATCCACAAGGCGAAAAGAAGCTGGAGCGCAACTATATCTATACCGTCAATGCAGTCATCAAGTATCTGGATATCAATACAGATATTGATTACAACGGAAAGGAAGACTATCTGCAATGGGCGATTACCAAATGGACCGTAGGTGAAGATACCCACGTCAATGCGGATGGGGCAAGCTATCTGGTGGTATCTCCTACTGCCATAGATATAAAAGGTGGTGAAAGCAATGATTTTACAGATTACACGATACGTTGGTTTGCATCTTATGAATGTGACATTGAGAATCCAACTACTTATTATTTTGACAGATATGGTAATAAGCAGTCCGGACAGGATGGACAGATCAAGGCAAATTTCGAAGAGTCTACAGGAAATCGCTATAGAGGATGGATAGACGTACATGCTGGAGCTCCATCATACTGTACTATTCAATATTCCTATTTTAACATCAAAGTTAGAAACGCAGACAAAAAACAGGAAATAGCCGTAAGAAAGTATCCTTCGGTCTATTCAATGAATGTAAGAAGCGAAGGTACAAATGATTTTGAAGAGAAGAATCATCTGTACACGATACAGTTCTCCAGCAACAAGTATGCTACAGATTACACCATAGCCAAACCTGTAGTCAACAATGAGAATAAATCTGCAGACAATACGGTATCTCCTGCTTACATCCTTGCATCAACCGCAAAGGGTGAAAAAAGCGCCAAGGATAATCAGGCTGCAAGAGATTACTGTAAAAAGTATCAGGAAAAGGCTACGACTTATAAGAATGAGAGTCTCGAACTGAAAGGTTGGCGACTTCCTACAAAGGAAGAAATCAACAGAATCTATAAGTTAGGCAACGAAGATAAGGCTATAGGCAAACACCTGCTGAGAGGCGAATACTATTGGACGCTGGATGGAGACAAGACCGAAAGGAACGGCAATAATCCGCAGTACGGTACCTACGTTCGCTGCGTCCACGACCTGACTCAGGGAGAAATAGGACTGATAGAGAAACAAGGTGAAAAGTAAAGAAGGTAAATGACATGAAAGAAATAAAATTATATATCGGAATCATAGCAGTCCTGTTAACAGCAATGTTGACAGGCTGTTCTGACAGTATAGCCGACAGCGAACCTTCTAAAGACGAAACCGAAGAAGGTTACTACACAGCCAGTTTCAATGTATCCATCCCCAACTTCGAACAACAGGTAACCCGAAGCACCGTGTTCATGAATGAAGGAATTCAGAAAGACAGCATGAAACTCTTCTGCTTTGATAATGAAGGTCAGTTTATAGGTTTCGGCAAGGTTAAACAGTTTAAAGAAATCAAAGGATTCACAAGAGACAATAATGGTACAATTCATGATAATGGAGACATTCATCTGGATGGAAGCACAGAACCTCATAATTTCTTTGCAACCATACCAAACCAAACGTCCCGTATCCATCTGGTTGCCAACACTGGAAGCCAATACCAAACCATCAACTGGGGCAACCAGGCAAATTGGGTAGGTATGCATGAGAATATGCTCATGACTACATTTGAAACAGAACATGGTGAAAACCAGGCTGCCTATATACGCTATTGGGGATATATCAAGAAAGACTCTCCAGAAGAACTGAAAGAGTATCTGAAACCAGATAACAAAAAGAAAGATTATATCATTCATCTCATCAGAGACAGAGCGAAGATTTCTGCAAACTGGAGCGATTCGGTAAAGAAAGCAAATCCTGGTATAATAAACGACTTTAAAATGACAGTCATCAATGGTGTGGCTTACGGAACGCTGGCTCCCTTCAACAGAGACAGTCTGTTATTCAACCCTACTACAGGAGGTGATGAGTGGGAATGGAAGGTAAATTATGTTACCTCAGCCATCAACACCCGAAGACTGAAAGGTGATGTTGGTCAGATGTTCAACCCGACAGGTGCTTTCGAAGAGCACAATCTGCCAACAGATCCTGCTAAAGTGATTTTATGGCATGATGGCCTCTATTACCTGATTTACTTACAGGACAGCAATAATAAGCCATACGCCATCAAGCGTAATTATGAATATAAAATCATCATTGATAAGCTGGATAAGAGCTATGGCAATTCTAATTCTGAGGTAGCATTGAAAAGTGCACCGGCAAACAACCCTTGGATTAGAGTAGAACAGATTGTACCGGGCGTTACTGATGGAAATTACGAACTGGCTATCGTCGGAGGTACTTATAAGACTGTAAATACAGGTGAAAATACTGAGCAGACGGTACAGTTCACTTATAAGGGTAGCGATGCCGAAACGAAGCAACCTACCGATTTCGAGGCTTTATGGACTGAGAATCTGACATACGCAACTGCAGATGCCCCAGTGGTTACCAACTATACTTATAACAAAGCTTCAAAGACCGGTACCGGTACCATCACCTATAGGCTGGACAAGATAGACAAGACGTGGCGAGAGGGCATCATACACCTCATCGACAAAGTGCATGGACTCAACAGAAGCATCCATCTCTATAGTGTGAGTGAGGCTAATTATGACTTCAAAAATGCCGTTAATATAAGTGCAACATTGAACAGCGAAGGAGATTTCACCATCACCATTCCTAAGGATTATCCTGACGGACTGCTGCCTGTGAATTTCAAAATCGCATCCAATGATATCAATCCAGAAGACTGGAAGGTAGAAATAGGTGATACTCAAGCCGAAACGGAAGGCAACTGCAAAACAGGCAGCTGGTTTACCTATAAGGCTGAAGTAATCAGGAGGAATTCAGGAACTCTTCTGGAGGAAGGAGAAAGAACCTATATATATACCTTTAAGTTGAGGAATGTGCGCAGCAATGCCAAAAAAGATGACAAGGGATGCTTCTGGCTGAAGGCTGATAACCTCAACCAAGGAAAGGCCAAGAAGTTTGAATTCACCTATAAGTAGTAAGTCTTAGAAAAGTTTAGTTCATATATCTGTATCGGGGCGCATATCGTTTCAAAATTTAAATGCCCCCAAATATCAATGAAATAGGTAATAAAATAATTATCATTTACTATACAAATAATATGCGGGAACCAATAAATTAAACTAGACTGGTCGTTGGAACTGTAGTTGCCGAGGTGATCTCACCTTCTATAGTTCCGCGGCTTTTTTTTATATAAAAAACCGATAAGTTTTTGCAGATGTCTTAGAATGAGAGAGTTATGAGGATATTTAAAAATTCAGGTAATGACTTGGCAACGGTCTTAATCTCAGCGTTTTGCCGCTCATTACTGTCAAACAACTCTTCAAATGCAAAAATACAAATTATTTCTCAAACTGTCTAATGGTAGTATGAGAAAATCTGTTTTTTAACTCTTTGCGAAGATTTTCCGAAAAGAAAGGAGTGCAGACTTGGCTATGCCAAACAGACGAACGGTGTTTTTCTACTGCCGTTCGTCTGTTTCAAGGTATGGCTGATACATTACTTTCCATGCTTAATAAGCAACAGGAAAGAATCACATCTGCCATCCCATCGTTTTCTCCTGAATGTTCCAAAGCCGGGCGTAAAGTCCGCACTTGCCCATCAGTTCGGCGTGTGTTCCCTGTTCGGCGATGCGCCCATTGTCAAGTACAACGATGCGGTCGGCATTCATGATGGTCTTCAGACGATGGGCGATGACAATGACCGTCCGCCCGTTGACGAGTGTGTCAATGGCGCGTTGCACCTCCACCTCGTTCTCCGGGTCAAGTGATGCAGTGGCTTCATCGAGCAGGATGACAGGGGCATCTTTCAATATGGCACGGGCTATGGAGAGGCGCTGCTTCTCGCCGCCGCTCAACGTGCATCCGCCTTCGCCCACATGGGTGTCGTAACCTTGCGGCAGGCGCATGATGAAATCGTGACAGCAAGCGCAGCGGGCTGCAGCCATGACCTCATCATCGGAGGCATCGGGCTTACCAAAACGGATATTGTTACGGATGGTGTCTTGAAAGAGATAAACATCCTGGAATACCATCGACATGCGGCTCATCAGCGATTCCGGCTGTATCTCGCTCATCGGTATACCGCCGAATGTGACGCACCCTTGTTGCGGGTCATAGAATCGGGCGCAGAGTTTCAACAGCGTACTCTTTCCGCTGCCCGACGGTCCGACAAGAGCCGTGAGTGAGTTTTGCGGCAGCGTAAGCGACAAGTCGTGAAGCACATCCTTTCCGTCATAGCCGAACGAGACGTGTTCCATGCGGATGTCACCGTTCTCAGGAGCCTTGCGAATACCCTGCATTTCCGGCTCACGCATCAGCGAGAGGATGCGACCTCCCGCGATGGAGAAATAGCGGAACTCGGCAAAGTTGGTCAGTGCAGAAGTGAGCGGGTCGAACACGCGCGAGCCTACAATGAGGAACAGGACGAAAGTGAGCACGGAAAGCTGACCACCCAGCATGAGATAGACACCGCAAAGCACCATTAGCGTAAGTCCGGCACGGACGAGGGCGATGCTCAGCAACACGAAGGGACCGAGCAATGCTTCCTGACGGATGGCTGCGCGGCGCAGACGGGCGAAAGCATCGCGCAGGCGGACAAAACGCTCGCCAACAAGGTTGTATGCCTTCATCACGCGGATGCCCTGCAGGTATTCCTCTAAACGGTTACCCGCGTTTATCTTCGCCTCTATTTGTTGCCCACTCAGTTTGTTTTGCGCATATGTGCTCAGCCAAAGCACAAGCACGGACAGCGGAAGGGCGATGAACATCGCCGTGGCCATGCGCCAGTCTATCCATAACAGCGAGAGGAAAGCGAGCAAGGGCATCACCATGGCTCCCATCAGTTGCGGCAGATAGTGGGAAACGCCAGTCTCGACCATCGTGAAATCTGTGATAATCATTGAAGACAGGTCGCCGGGGTCGCGATGTGAGAGGAATCCTAACGACAGTCGCCGCAGGTGCTCGGCAAGGGATATGCGCCCGGATGCGCTCATCTCGTATGCGCCTCGGAAGTTGGCACGGTAGGCGGCACGCTCCGCCGCCGCCATCACTCCCATGTATAAGACGAGTACGGCAATGATTGTCCACAGCCTCGTTGTGTCCAGCGGTGTGCCACTGCCGTCGAAACTGCGGAAGATGGTACTGACAGCCTCAATGGAGAGACAGAATGGTACTATGTTCACGAGATTGGCGAGCATCGTGAAACCGACGGGCTTCCGAAGTCGCTCGGTCTGTCCGATTGTAATGTTGTTGATTGCGTTCATATACAGTTCTCCTTTCATTTATGTGATATAATATGTATTTCGTCCTTTTTACGGACTGTTCTGATGGATGAGAATCCTGCTTCAGACAACCGTTCTTCCAAATCTTCTGGAGTATAGACCACCATTCCGTCTATCCGTTCCGTCCACATTTTCCCAAGGTCGGGGTCGCTCGCTTCCAAACTGATAAGGAAACAGCCTCCCTTTCGGAGCACACGCGCTACCTCAGACAACGCTTTGTTTACAGGCGACCAGAAATAAACTGTTTCAAAAGCTGTTACAGCATCAAACGCCCCTTCTTTATATGGCAAGGAACAGACATCCCCTTGTTGTATGAAACATCTTTTATCCAAGTCTTTTGTATTGCACTTTTGGGCGAATGAAACACTTTCTTCTGACAGGTCTATGCCGTAGATGTTTCCTTTCGGGCATAAATTCAATAGACGTTTCAAATTCGCACCACCGCCGCAGCCTATATCAAGCACATTCCATTCCGGCTGCCATTTCACTTGCTTCATGCCACGATTAGCCAAAGATGCATGAAAACAATTCATTCCCCGCAAAATCATCCGTCCCCAAAATCCTTGCGGACAACTTGTGTTTTGCAAGACTTTGTTTAAGAAATTCCTTTTTCCCATATTGCTTTTAATTTTTGTTCAACGTCCAATGGTATGCGCTCGTATAGGCATCCCACATATTTTTATATACGCCCGGCGTGCGGCTCAGTTCCGTGTGCCGTCCCTGTTGCGCCACACGCCCCTCTTTCAGCACGACGATGTTGTCTGCCGACACGATGGACGATAGACGGTGGGCAATGACTATCACCGTCTTGCCTTTCATCAACTTGGCAAGAGCCTGCTGCATGCGGTATTCGTTCTCCGGGTCGGCAAAGGCTGTAGCCTCATCAAGCACCAGTATCGGAGCATTCTTCAGTATGGCACGAGCCACGCAGACACGCTGCGCCTCGCCGCCGGAGAGATAGACGCCATTGTCACCGATGCGCGTCTGATAGCCTTGTGGCAGGCGGCTGATGAAGTCGTTGCATTGTGCGGCACGGGCGGCATCCTCCACCTGCTTTGCCGTCGCATGGGGACAGCCCACAGCAATGTTCTCATAGAGTGTGTCGTAGAAGAGGAACGTATCCTGAAAGACAAACGACACGAGGCTCATCAGCCGTTCCGTGGCTATCTCCTTGATATTTACCCCGCCAATGCGGATTTCCCCTTCCGTCACATCCCAGAAGCGGGGTATCAGGTTGGCAACGGTCGATTTGCCGCTGCCCGACGGTCCCACGAGGGCGGTTATCGCACCTTGTCTTGCCGCGAACGAGATGTCACGCAAGGCTTCAGTCCGTGTGCCCTCGTCCGTGTTCTCGTATGCAAACGACACGTGCCGGAACTCAATGTCGCAGGTCACGGGCATCTGCGGATGCTTTGACTCCGCCACAGGACATCGGTTCAGGATGCGGTCGATACGCTCCACGCCTTCATCTATCTCCCGTGTGCTGCTGCCGAGATACATCAGCTTATAGACCGGTGATGCCACGCCCGGACCCATGATGATGAAAAACAGCCACACGGCGGCGAGGGCAATGCTTCCGGGAGTGGCCTGCAACAGCATGATGCCGACGGGAAGAATGAACGTGACAACGGAATTAAGCAACACCGTGAACGCAATCATTCCACTCTGATAGGTATCACACACGCGAAGTGCGAATGTCTTGTACGCCTCTATCTCCGCATGGAAACGACGGAACGATAGAACGCTCTGCCCGAATATCTTCACCACAGGCATACCGCGCACATACTGCACGGCAGAGGCCGACATCTGTTCCTGTGCGTCGAAATAAGCTCTGGTGAACTCCTGTGCTTTCTTGCCCATGAAATTGCCGAACTGCAGGGCGATGCTCAGGGCTATGACCGCAAGGCATACCGCCGCTATCCACCCGGAGAGCGAGAAGAAGATAGCAAACATCACTGCCACCGTGGCGACGACATTCACTATGTCGGGGATGGTGTGGGCGATGAATGTCTCCATTTTCTCAATGTTCTGTTCCATCGTTTTCTTGATGGCTCCCGTTGATGTGTTAGTCAGAAAGCCTAATGGCAACCGTCCGATATGTTCAGAGAGTCTCACACGCATACCGTAGAGAATGTTGAATGCCGCCACATGCGAAGCCATCAGTGAGGCATAAAGCGTCAGCAAGCCGAGGGCGAGGCCTCCGAGCGCAGTCCATCCCAAGAGCTCCATGGTTGCGCCATTGGCTGAAGTCGGTGAACCGCCATGTTCCAGCAGTTTCCGAAGGATTTCATACACAGCCCAATAGGGCACAAGCATACATACGGCACTCGCCGCCGACAACACGCCTGCCACGATGAGCAGTCCCTTGCGCTGTCCCGCTATCTCCATCAGCCGGGACAAGCCTTTCTTTTTCTTTTCTTGTTTCATACTCTGTTGTTATCTTTGGTTGATTATATCCATTCTTGCCAAATGGATGAATAATGGACCTTTCGGTTGAGCAAGGGTAGGGAGCTTGCTCACTCTGCCGAGTGTAAGAAAGGTGCGCAAAAGCGAACGATATTCCGAAACGTTCAAAATCTATCATACTTCGGTTTCATATATGTTCATTATATTCTTCCATCCCTGTATCTCGAAGCGCACGTATTCCTCAACTATCCGACCTATTTCCTGTCTCTGAATGTTGTGCATCAGCATTTCTTCAAACAGTGTGAACATCCATACGGTGTGCAGATGTATGAAGAAATCGGATACCGCGACATTGATTTCCGGGTGTCTTTGCTTGTTGTCGGCGAACCATGCCTTGACCTGCTCGGTAGCCCTGTTGGTGAACTGCTCCCGGAATGTCTCCAACGAAGAACCTTGCGCAAGAAACAACAAGATTCTCATAAGCGTCCTGTACTTGTCAATCAACTGCACATATTCGTTCACACAATCCCTGAAATAAGCCTCCGAGAACATTTCCAAGGCATCCCTGCCACTTTGTCCATGATGCTTTTCCAATAACCGCTTGAACTCATCAGTCACGGGGCGGACTACCGCCTGAAACAGTTCGTCCTTGCCCGCAAAATAGTTATAGACATTGCCCACGCCCATTCCAGCGGCATCGGCAATATCACGCATGGAAGTTTTTAGGAAACCTTTCCTTGCGAATTTGCCTCGGGCCGCTTTCAATATCATTTCCCGTATGTTGCTTTTGAGTGTCTGCATAAGTTAACTCCATATTTTTTTCGGATGCAAAATTACTAAAATCCAATCAGTTACGCAATACCCATAAATAGTGATTGAATACAAAGCATCTTATCTCCAGCTATTTACATGGCGAAAAACATGCAACAATGAATGAATAGAGTTTTTGTTCAGCTACTATTGCTCGCGTCCCCTAATCATTTGTTGGTAATTTCGGCTTTACAAGAAAGATGTGCATCAGAATGTTCAGAACTTATAACCATTTGGCAGCATAATCATAACCTCATGCCTCGTTTACGTTTCTTCTTCCTGCGAAGAATCTCCGCCATTTCCTGATTGGCTTCCGCATCGGCGGCGTTGTAGGAAGAACTGCCGTTCAGCAATCCTAATGAGCCGCTGAAAAACTCGCCGTGTCCAGTGGGGGACGGTAACGATGCATTGTGCGTTTCTGAAACATGGTGTTTTGTTTCTGATGCCAGTTCCATTCGCTCCTTGTACTATTGCACTGCAATGCCGCATTAATCTTGGAATAACTGAAACACCTGTCCACTTTGGAGCCGTTGAAATGATAGCCGTTCTTGGTGAAGACCACGCCCTGTATTTCGTCCATCTGCCCTTTGTGCTTGAACCGCACTTCCACGCCCTGCCGATTCAGGTTGGTGACAAGCACGTCCCAATTGCCGCACCTGCCGACCTCGGTTTTGGGGATGTCGTAAAGCTCGTACTTTATCCTGTCCGGCTCTTTCAGCCGCTCACGCTTGACGTTATCCTTGCCGTTTGCAATATGTAGTCCATGTTTCCGCGTAAGTTCCTTGCAGATACGGGTGCTACGCAGCAGCTCGTTCCTGTCAGAAATGGTGTTTCCACAGTGGCGAGCGCCCTCAGTTCTTTTTCCGTCAGGTACTCCCTTTCCTTGAAGTCCGGGTCCACATGGTATTGCGCGAACGGGTTGCGCGGTATCTTGCCGTTATAGTGGGCGGTCGTCACGATATGCTTCAGCGGGATGGAGTAAATCCATACGGAGGACTGTGCGAGCCCCACTTCGTTACGGAGAAACAGGCAGAAGTCGCGGATAAAGTCCTCCGTCAGCTCGTTCATGGAAATGTCGCTGCGCCTGTACTGTGCCTTGATGAAGTCCGCCACATACTTCCTTACGGTGAGATACTTCTGGTACGTCCGCTTGGAACGGTCTTTTCCCACCCTTTTTGCGAACGCCCCGTTCTCCTTGTCAAAGGCGCGGAGCAGCGTTTCGTACTCCGTGCCGATGCCTTGGTAGGCGTTGCGCACCATTTCGGCGGTCACATACGCATCACGGTCAGAAATCCGCTGGTAGTGCTTGGCAATCTGCGCCTTGATGTTGTCAAGTGCGGCGTTCACCGCCTGTGCCTCCTTGCTCTTGCCTTTTGCGCGGTTGCCCTTGGCATCCCAAAGCGTCCTTTGGATGGCCTGCTTGCAGCTGAACTGTGCGATAGTCCCGTTGATTGTCACTCGTCACATAATGGGCACAATTCCATTTTTCTCCTTACTTGCGTTCACGTAGAACACGGTCTTGAATGTCGCTCTCATACTCGTTACTTTTGTTTGGTGCAAAATTAATTTGTGAGAGCCGTAAAGCAGTAATCAAGGCTTGTGCAGAACACTGAAATACAAACTGTTACGGATAAATATGCTCCAAAGTCCGGGTAATGGTTTGGAAGCGCAACCGTTGCAATATTCTTCCCATGTCACGTATTTCGGCTGTATGCCAACCGTCGCATTATGGGGCAAATGTCACTGACCGTCAGATAAATACCCAAATTCGCTCATTTCTGCGTTTTTATCGAAGATTTTTATATAAAAAACCTTGCCACTTTCAATTTTATTTTGTAATTTTGCACCCGTTAGTAATATCATTAATTCCAATATAAAGATGATGGCAAGATTCATATTCCTCAGTTTCTTCATGCTGGTTGGAGCCTTAGCCCCAACCAAGGCTCAGAACAATTTCCCATACCCTGCTCTGCCAGACAGTCTGCGCAGCGTAGAGCAACGCGCAACATACCTGAGTGAGCACTATTGGGACAACTTCAACTTTTCCGACACCCTGGAACTGGCAAACAAGGAGATGGCAGAACAGGGCTTTGTCAACTTCATCGATATTCTGGCACGTTTCGACCAGGAAATAGCCCAGAAGGGTATTGCAGCCTTTACAGCCAAAGCTTACCAGCAGAAACCATCTAAAGAGAAGTTTGAAAGCCTCATCGAGCATTATTATGAGAACCCTGAGTCGCCCATGCGCAACGACAGGGTATATGCCCTATTTCTGGAAGACATGGCTAATTCGCCATACTTCGATGAAACCGAGAAAGAAAGAATAGGATTTAAACTGAAACAGGCAAGAAAGAACTTGCCTGGCACACAGGCTACCAATATCAGTTTTATGCAGGAAGACGGCAAGCCTCATCAGTTGAGCGATTACCGGGAAAAGAAGGTTATCTTATATTTCTACGATCCTGACTGCGAGAACTGCCACAAGATATCTGCATGGCTAGACAAACAGACAATACCAGCCGGCTTCAGTCTGCTCCGCATCGTAGCAGATAACCGCTTGAGCACGATTTACGGGCTCAAAGCCATGCCAACCATTTACCTGTTGGATAAAGAGAATAAGGTGATATTAAAAGACTGTACACCTGAACAGCTCATGGAAGCATTACGGGGAAATGAAAACAGAAAGTAAAACTAGACTGGTCGAAAGAAGCGACATCTGTTATTGAATAAACATATCATTTACTATCATTTGTCTTAACTTCGTATATTATATATCAACATACCATTCATTATAATTGTAACTTCATATCATTTATTATATATCTGAATTGCATTTTACTATTTATATGTATCTTAATTAGCTCGGGAAGAGTCATACTTCAACTTGAACTCCTCACGGGCGTGATTATTGCGCATTACAACAACCACATAGTCACCATCCTTAACTGTTCCTACCTTGGCAACAAGCGTATAATAACCATACTGACCAGACTTTCCATAATCACCTGTTTCTGTAATGATTAACTTCTTGCCAACCAACTGAGTTGCAAACTTGATATTTGTACCTTGGTCGAAGATTACATTCTTATGAGTCAGCATCAGCTGACCACCCGAAAGAACCTTGCAAACCAACTTCTCATCATTCTCAGCCTTACTGTTAGACTCCTCGCTTACGGCAGAGCCCGCAGTCATGGAATAGCTGAGCAAAGAGAAACCTGACTCATCGGTGGTAACGCGACTAACTGTTTCACCCATTTCATCGTCAGATGCACTGCAACTTACAAATCCTATTGTCATCATAGTCATAGCGATGACCATCATAAAATACTTCTTCATAGTTATACCATTTACTAATTGTTTTCATTATCATTTAAACCAGTCATCTTCAGATTCCAGCCTTTCGGCCATTACCATCCGATGCTTTTAAAAACAAACACCTTTCGGTTTAAATCATCTTTTACAATTACACAAATGATATGTTGGGAGGAGTGATATCATTTACTATTGGTTATCATTTACTATAGGGCTTATACCCCTCTTACATGTCCTGTTCTTTCGTTTGAACATTGCAAATATAGGAAAAAAGTCAATAGGATGCAAGTTCTCTTAGTTAAATCATGTAAAGATTTACATGTTATCGTGCACAATACGCATTACATGCTGACAGATTGTATGATTGCGAGAAAAAAGGGGATAAAACAAAAGCGGGAACCCTTTCGGATTCCCGCTCATATCTTGTGTTGTAAAATCTCGAAGATTAGTCGAGGTTAGCCAACTTGTTGTCAGAATGAAGAACATCCTTGATCTTGTGGCTATAGAGGTCAACCATGTACTCACGAGCCTTACCGCAGTACTGACGTGGGTCGAAGTACTCTGGGTGAAGAGCCAATGTCTCACGAACACCTGCTGTGAAAGCAAGACGAGAGTCAGAGTCGATGTTGATCTTGCAAACAGCGCTCTCAGAAGCCTTAGTCAACTGCTCCTCTGGGATACCAACTGCATCTGGCAACTTACCACCGAACTTGTTGATGATTTCAACATACTCCTGAGGAACTGAAGAAGAACCG
>ENA-OOUQ01000122-OOUQ01000122.1-human-gut-metagenome-genome-assembly--contig:-NODE-122-length-15425-cov-9.037552_pt1 | contig 15425 bp, 9 predicted proteins | sample MGYA00241550_ERZ501282 | MGnify/ENA primary metagenome ERZ501282 (study PRJEB25962, sample SAMEA2042284) | human gut metagenome | biome: human gut; feature: human-associated habitat; material: faeces... | reverse complement strand
GTCGGTCTTCTTGTTCATATTCCATACAATCCAGTCAACGAATGCGCGAAGGAAGTTGCCCTCACCAAACTGGATAATTTTCTCTGGCATAACGCTCTTTGGAGCTGTACGCTTGTTCAAAGATTTAAGCTCTTTCATGATTTGTTTTGTTGTTTAAATTGTTTCTAATTATTTCTGCTGCAAAGGTATAAAAATATCCTTTACGTTATACATTTATGTTGCAAAAATGTTGCGTAAAGGTTTGCGTTGTTACATGGCGAAAATATTAAAACCACCATCCACTACAGCCACAGTACCTGTTACGAATGATGCAGCATCGCTCATCAGATACTGGATAGTGCCGCAGAGTTCTTCTGGTTTACCCATACGTCCGAACGGAGTCTGGCGGATAACATCCTTTCCGCGCTCTGTGTAGGTTCCGTCGGGATTGGTAAGGAGCGCACGGTTCTGCTCGGTGATGAAGAAACCTGGAGCAATGGCATTTACACGGATACCCTCACCAAACTTCTTGGCTGTCTCGTGAGCCATATATGCTGTAAAGTTGGAGATGCCTGCCTTGGCTGCTGCATAACCGCAGACACGGGTCATTGGGCGGAAGGCTGCCATAGAAGAGAAGTTGATGATGCTTCCCTTTCCTGCCTCTACCATTGGCTTCAGGAATACTTGTGTTGGTATTACAGTACCTGTGAGGTTCAGATTCAGCACCGTCTGAAACTGTTCTGTATCCAAGTCAAAGAAAGTCTGGTCGGGGCCGATCGTTGCGCCCTTCATGTTTCCACCGGCAGCATTGAGCAGGGTGTCCACCTTTCCATATTTAGCGAGGATATCCTTGCAGTTCTGCTCTACGATCTCTTTGTTCATCACATCGGTCTTGAAGAAAGAAGCCTCACCGCCTGCTTGTTTGATGTCTTCCACAATAGCGTTGCCTACTTCTTCTTTACGTCCCAGGATGGCAACTTTGGCTCCCTCGAGTGCCAAATACTTGGCGATAGTTTTTCCTAATACGCCTGTTCCACCTGTGATGACCACAACATAATCTTTAATGTCGAAAAGATTGCTCATGATTTTTTTGAATTGTTTGAATAATAAATAGTTAATAAAGGTGATGCTACAATCATACTCATTGTCATCTTCGCATCATTTGCAAAATTAGCGCATTTTTATTGAATAAGCAAATATTTAGCTGTGTTTTTTCTCACTACATTCTCTTTTCGTACTTTCTACAACCATTTCGCGTGAGAAACTGGCTTATTTCGTCTTTTTTCTTATTCCTTCCTTCATTTCGTTCTATGTCTACAAAAAAAATAACTCAACTTCCACATTTGTGAAAGTTGAGTTAATGGTCTATTGTATTGTGGTTTATCGGCCAAAGGCCTATATGTCTATACTCCATGAACTTAATCATGTCGTCACGTCTTGGTTTGGTCGCTGGTGCTTCGTCAGGATTAAAAACACTCAACTTTATAATCCACGAGCCTTGAAGATACGTTCCTTGGCATCATTGATCTCTTGGAACTTTTTCTCGGCAGCCCTGCGGACATCCTCGCCAAGGGCAGCCACCTTGTCGGGGTGATGCTTGAGAGCCATCTTGCGATAGGCACTCTTCACCTCATCATTGGTAGCCGATGGCGATATGCCGAGTACACGATAAGCATCGTCGAGACTTGAAGCCGAAGAAGCTCCACTGCGGAGGTTGAGCATTTGGTCAAGTTCGTCAGCACTAAGTCCTAAGTGATAGGTAACCTCTTTCAGCGCTGTGAGTTCCTCAGCTGGAACCTGACCGTCGGCCTGGGCTATCATGACCAGGAAATTGAGCAACTGAAGGCGCTGTTCGTACATCATACTGTTGCGAATCTGCTGACAGCTGTCCTGAATCACGCTGCGATATTGCAACACACCTACACGCTTTTGCTCCTCAAAAAGTTTCAGAAGAATCTGCTCGCCCTGTGTCATGGCTCCCAAACCGAAGTTCTGGCGTAAGAAGCGACGCACGAGCTCCATCTCGGAATGCATCACCTTATCGTCGGCCTTGATGATGTAAGAGGCAAGAACAAGTAACGAGAACATGAACGAGTTGCGTTGTCCCTCGCTGCTGTTTCTTTCCTGCTGTCCTGTATCCTGGCGGTTTACCTCGTTAAGTCCATGTTCGAAGAGAGAGCCTAAGGCATAGCCTGCCAAGGCTCCCAACGGACCACCTGTGATGAATCCGAGTACACCGCCAATCCATTTTCCTGCTCCCATTGTCGTTTCTGTTTTTGGAAGTGATGCTTAGCAACTTAATTAGTTGAAGTAATACAAGAAGGTGGCAATACCGGAAAGGGCAGGCTTGCGCTGACCTTCTATCTCGATATCAAACTTGATGCTTGCCTTGCAGATACCACGAAGGTTCTGAATGTCATGAAGGGTTGTCACAAGGCGAACACGTGAGCCGGTGATGACAGGCTGTCCGAAACGCATCTCATCCATGCCGTAGTTGACCAACATCTTGATGTTGTGTACTTCTACAATCTGCTGCCACATGTAGGGTAACAAAGAAAGGGTGAGGTAGCCATGAGCGATAGTGCTGTGGTAAGGACTCTCTACTTTTGCACGCTCCACGTCTACATGTATCCACTGTGGGTCGAGTGTAGCATCAGCAAACTTGTTGATACGTTCCTGGTCTACCTGCAACCACTCAGATTCACCTAATCTCTCACCTAAGTGAGATGCAAATTCCTCGTAAGAATTGATAATTAATTTTGCCATAGTTTTGAATATATTAATTTTATAGTTTTTTCTTTATTATGAAGTGAAAATATTGAATATTCTCCTGGAAATTCTCCTTCTTTCCTCATTAGTCTCTTCTGAAAATGTCGCGCGTATAGACTTTCTCATTCACATCATTCAAGACTGGGTCGTAACGGTTGGCGATGATGGCCTGACTCTGTTTCTTGAACTCCTGCAAGTCGTTGACAACACGGCTGCCGAAGAAGGTACTGCCATCCTCGAGGGTTGGCTCATAGACTATCACCTGTGCACCTTTAGCCTTGATGCGCTTCATGACTCCCTGGATACTGCTCTGGCGGAAATTGTCACTGTTGCTCTTCATTGTGAGTCGATACACTCCGATAGTGCAAGGGTGTTCTTTCCGAGGATCATAGCTGCTGTTATCCTTATAGAAATAATATCCAGCCATACTGAGCACTCGGTCGGCGATAAAGTCCTTACGGGTGCGGTTGCTCTCAACAATGGCTTGAATAAGGTTCTCGGGAACATCGGCATAGTTGGCCAGCAACTGTTTGGTGTCCTTAGGCAGACAGTAACCTCCGTAGCCAAACGACGGGTTGTTGTAGAAAGAACCGATGCGAGGGTCGAGTCCCACACCATCGATAATCGACTTTGTGTCAAGCCCCTTCATCTCGGCATAAGTGTCCAATTCGTTGAAGAAACTCACACGCAGTGCCAGATATGTGTTGGCAAAGAGCTTGACTGCCTCGGCCTCGGTAAGTCCCATAAACAGGGTGTCAATATCCTGTTTGATAGCTCCTTCCTGCAGGAGTGAGGCAAAGGTATGTGCTGCTTGGTCGAGTCGCTCGTCGCCCTCAGGACGGCCTACGATGATACGGCTGGGGTAAAGGTTGTCGTACAGCGCCTTGCTCTCACGTAGAAACTCGGGAGCGAAGATAATGTTGTCGCAATGATACTTCTTTCGTACATTCTCCGTGTAACCTACGGGAATGGTGCTCTTGATGACCATGATGGCATCAGGATTGACACGCATCACTAACTCGATAACTTCCTCAACGTGAGTCGTGTCGAAGTAGTTTTTTACAGGATCATAGTTGGTAGGGGTGGCTATAACGATGAAATCGGCATTCTTGTATGCTTCTTCTCCATTGGTTGTCGCCTTGAGATGCAAATCCTTCTCTGCCAAATACTTCTCAATGTAATCGTCTTGTATGGGTGACTGACGATTGTTGATAAGGTCCACCTTTTCTGGCACTACGTCAACAGCCGTCACCTGATGGTGCTGGCTCAGCAGCGTGGCTATGCTCAGACCAACGTAGCCTGTACCAGCTACCGCAATACGAATATTTTTGTTTACTGTTTCCATTGTTATAACTTTTAAGAGTTTTGTCTAAATGCAGCTTACCTTAATTATAATGTTATGCAAAGGTACATTCTTTTTTAGACTTGACCAAATATAGATGCTAAGAGTTTTCTAAAATCAATAAAAATGACCTACTTCTCTCTTTACACCTTATTCTTAATAAGGCTGAGCTCAACAGGCTTTACTTACACAAGGCTGTAAAGGGACAGTGCTCACAACGCTGCTTGTCTTCTGTTGCCACAAGTGGAAGAGTGGGATCGCATATCTCGCTGATGAGAGCTTCTATGTGTTGCATGAACTCGTCCTGATATTCGGCCACGTCAAAGATAGGATTACGGCCAAACTTTAGCGTCGGGTCATAATTCTTGCTTCCCGCTTGCTGAATGAAAAGTAATCCCGGACTAACAGGGTCTTTTGTCTTGTTATATCGGCCGTCATTGCCTACAATGATAGAATAAAGCAATGCCTGCAGATAATAATCAGTGTGCAGCGAGAGCTTGGAAGGATCGAATATGGTAGCCACATCAGCAGGGAACCGTGAAGGCATACGTCCTGTTTTATAGTCGATTACGCGAATGCGCTCGGCTAAATTGTCAAGACCAGGATTACCATTGGCAGCCACAGCATCAAGACGGTCGATGAAACCGCCTAATGTGATGGCTTTATTACCTATAGGAGTATTGAACTCAAAGGTTTTATTCACTTGTTTCTCTAGTCCCAATAGTGTATAGGGGGCCAGCTTTTGGTCTATGCGGAGGAGTTGTTTTAGATAGCTTGTGATAACCTCGCGGTTGATGAGCTGAAGACCGTTGTATTCGGGCATTTTAGATCCGGGCTTCAAGCGGAACAACTGTTCTGCAAAAGCCTGATCTACTAAACTATACAGGCTGTTTTCGTGTTTGAGCGCATAGTCTATCTTCTCCTTGCTGATGATGAGGGGATGAATGAGCTGCTTCTCACCATTATCATTGGTTTGCAAATCTTCGGGACCGGCAAACTGAAGATAGAACAGTTCGGCAGCACGATGGAAAATCAAACCAAAGTAACGGTTGTCTATCTCATCATCCAACTCTTCTGGTTCTTTCAGTCCAGCCACATACCGGTAGTAGAAACGTTTCTGACATCTCAAGTAAGTGTTCAGGCATGTTGGAGAAATAATCTTTCCATCAATGAGTTGACTAATCATTTCCTCCGTTTTTTCTATTTTCTTTTGGTCGGGAGGAAGTGGTACTTGACCTGATGACAGAGCAGCGGTTTTCACCTGGTGTTTGCTTTCTACCAACAGCTGTAGCATGAAGCGGCTCATTTCGCCAGTATGTCCATCCTCAGTAGAGTTGTTGTATGTAAGGGTGATGTCAGCAGAACGTTGCAGCATGCGATGGAAATAGTAGGAGAATATAGCCACTTTGTTGTCTACCGTGGTAAGTCCGTAAGCCTTGCGCAACGAATAAGGAATGAACGAAGAGTCGTTGACGCCCTTGGGAAGATTTCCTTCGCTGGCAGAAAGCACGATGATATGATCGAAATCAAGATTGCGTGTTTCGAGAACTCCCATAATCTGAATACCTTCGGCGGGCTCACCATGAAAAGGAATAGTGGTGGTCTGCATGAGTTGCAGCAGGAGGTGCTGTAAGGTAATGATATCTACGATTAGGTCACCCGACTGGATGAGTTCGTGGAGACGGTTGACAAGCGTATAGGTGCGAAAGAGTGATTCCTGAAAGAGTGGGTCGTCAAGCGTACGTGCTTGTGTACCTATGTTCTTCAGCACGTCCAAGAGATACTGTACGAGCGAAAGGTTGAAGTTCTCGCCCGATGACATTTCCTGAAACAGGATTTCAAGTCCCTCGTCCTCTTTTTGGCAAAGCCATTTGCGGGAAAGGAAGAATATCTTCTTGTCATGAAGTTCGCCCATGAGTTCGGCATAAGCAGACGAGATGTACTGGGCGTAAGGATGGCGAAGCACATAGTTGACATAACGGAGACGATAGCAATCTCTATCCTTGTCATAGCCCAAGGTCTGCAGATCGGTTAGCGTTTGTATCAGACTGTAGAATGGAGTCTGCTGCAAGGGATAGCCTAATGTGATGTTGACACTCTCCACTTCCTCAGGTAAGGAGTGGATGACAGTAGGCAACAGACTCTCGTCTGCAAGCACGATGGCAGTGCTGCGCCCTTGCTTATATCGCTCGTTTTGCATCAGCCAGCTATGTATGTAGCGAGCCTGTATGTTATCGGTAGGAGCGCTAATATAGGTAATATCTTTGGTTGAATCAAAAGAGTCATACAGCTCTGTATCAGATAAATAATCCAACTCGTTACCAAAAGTACTCATCAGCTGCCGGATGTAATATCCGGCCTCGTTGCCATCCTTCATATAGTATTTATCGAAGTCCCAATAGAAGGCAGCCTTGCCCTCTTTCTGCAATCGTGAGCACAGCTTCTGCTCCACACACTGCATCATATTGAAGCCCACAAAGAGATATTTCTTGTGCCGGAACTCAAGCGACTCGTCTTCCACCACACGCCGATACAAGGCACCCTCGTAGGCAAGGTTCTGTGCCTCAAGGCGCTGATTGAAATTGGTATAGATGTCGTAGAAATGACTCCACAACTGTAGGAAGCGCTTTTTGAGTTCGGTGTTGTGGTCATCAGAGAAATTGCTGAAGAATTTCTTAATGATTTCCTTCTGCTCTTCGGTGAGGTAAGACACGTCATCGAGTTCATGGATATCACTGAGGTTGGCAAAGAGCTGCCTGGCAGAAGCCATGTTCTTGTCTACATCATCGAAGTCTGCTATTAGCAACTGTCCCCAGCCGTAAAAGTGGTCAAGTGTCTCTTCGATGCCAGTACACTCGACGAAAGACTTATGAAGATCGCATACCAACTTGATGGGATCTCCCACCTTCAGCGTAGTGTGCTGACGAAAGAGGTCGCTGATGGTGATATAGGTGGGGCTCCACAAAGGATGGGAAACCAGACGTGCCAACTGCTCGTTGAGAAACAGCGAGGCACGCTTGTTGGGGAATACGATGGCTATATCGCTCAGATTGTTGCCATATTTCTGTATGATGTCTTGGGCTACGTATGTCAAGAATGATTTCATATTCGTCGTTTTTATAATCTTGATGAAATAGAGTCGTTATGTCTTAGTCTGGGGTGTCAGAATTCCACCTTGACTATCTTGTTGGGATAGACATACCACAGATAGCCTTCTATCAGTGGATGACTGTCGTTTCCGTTGTCGGGATTTGCACTTTGGTTGGCCTCCATGCCTTCCAGCAACTGCATGTACTGTCTTACCTGTACGTGATGCTCGTCCTTGGGTTTACCGAACTTGAAGTCCACCACAATGGTCTTTTCACTATCCTTCATCACTCGGTCAGGACGATGTTCCACCACCTTGCCATGTTCCACACTCAGGATAGAGCACTCGTTGAAGAGTGTCCAGTGGGGAGAAAACCAATGCGCCACCTGCTGAGACTGCAGACGCTTGCGTATCATTGAATCCAACTGCTTGCGTGAGAGATTCTCGTCGTAGAGCATTCCGTCTAATTCGAGTTGACGAAGGGCCTGCTCTATGTCGTCGGTGGTACGGATGGAAGAGAAGAGACTGTGCAGAATGGTACCCAACTTGATGTAGTACTTCTGTTGTTCCTCGTTCTCGTCGCCCTTTATGAAATCACGACTCTTGTTACTCTGCCGGAACTGAGGCATAGCAGGATTCACCTTCAACTGCACAGCGATATTGGTGGCTTGCTGGCAAAAGACATTCTCCGATTTCTCCTTTTTCTTGTCTGTAGCATCAGCCTCCTCAACCTTAAGGGTTCCATATTCAAAAAGAATATCCTCGTCTTGCGAATTGGAAAGCATTACAGATACATTGCCGCTGCTGAGTGTCTTCTCTACATCTGATAGCACACTTTCTATCAGATAACTACGGAATGTTTCCTTGTCACGATGAGCAATAACGAAGAGTCCACGGCTGGCACGTGTGAAAGCCACATATAGCAGGTTCATGTTGTCTACCATGTTCTGCAGATGCTCGTGGTGGTAATCGTCCTCGTAGATGCTTCCCTTCATCTGTTTGGCGATGAAATCGACAGGAACCAATGGTATTTTGTTGAAAGGAGCCTCGGCTGGCGTACACCACAGGGTACCTTTGGATGTCTCCAACATCCAGTCGCAGAAAGGAATGATAACATAATCAAACTCCAGACCCTTACTCTTGTGTATCGTGACGAGGCGTATGCCGTTGAGCGCATCGCTATGTATGCTTTTCTCGTGCAGCGTATTGTCCCATTCCTTGATAAAAGAGTCTATATCGCAACAGTTGTCCTGCAGGTAAGCAGCCATCTGATCGTAGAAGGCGCAGATATAAGCACTCTGACTCTTCATCTCCTCTATGGTATCTAACTGTAGTTCAACAAAGAGGTTTTCCACTAAATCGAAAATAGGTTTCTGTAACAGGATATCACGCTGCTCCTCAATCTTTTTCACGATTTCATCGCTACCAAGGAAGGTGAGTGCGAACTTCTGAAGGGTAGCCCTGGAAATAGGATCATCGGGATGAATAAGTACACGTAACGCCGTAACAAGCGAATTGACCGCCTGGGATGCATCCAGACGAAAAGCCTCGTCGGAAACAAGAGGGTAAGGGCAACCATTGTTCATCAGAAATTCTGCCAAATCCTTAATGGTGCGGTTGGTTCTTACGAGGATGGCTATCTGACTGGGCTTTACACCCTGCTCTGTCAGTTGCATGATAGTTGCCATAGTTTCTTTCAGTGTGCGTTCTTTCCATTCTTCCTTGTTCAGGAGTTTAATCTGCACAAAGCCATTGGCAGGTTTGCCCAAAGGTACTCTCTGGGCTACGTCAGAGTATGCAATCTTCAGTTGTTCTGCCTCCTCGGGGGTATTCTCCTTGAGTGTCTGATATTCAGTTTCGGCAGCAGCTTTGAAGAATGCATTATTGAAATCGATGATGTTTTTTGCTGAACGATAGTTTGTATCCAAGGTCTTGATATCAAGTCGCTTGTCTCCAAACTGCTCTTGTATATTGTTAAGCAGTCGCCAGTCACCAGAGCGCCAGCGGTAAATGCTCTGCTTTACATCACCCACAATGAGGTTGCCTGCATCCTGATGACTCATGGTTTCATCGAGCAATACTTTGAAGTTCTGCCATTGTATGGTGCTGGTGTCCTGAAACTCGTCTATCATGACATGCTCCAATTGCGTACCTATCTTCTCAAAGATAAAAGGTGAGTCACTGTCCTGCATAAGCGAATGGAGCAGCGTCTGCGTGTCACTGAGCAAAAAACGGTTTGCTTCTTCGTTGAGTGCACGGACTTTCTTCTCTATACTTCCTAAAAGGCGCAACTGGTTGAGGTTGCGCAGGGTGAGGTCTGCACTCTTGTAAAGACGCAACAACTTTGGGCGCTTCTCTTCAGAATAGCGCAATAATGGTGCAAGGGTATTGCATACCAGATCATACTTAGGTGAACCTGGCTGTGCATCTGCCGCACTCATCCAGGTATGCTCGTCCTCCATGGCTGACACAACACGTCTGCCAACGAGTTTTTCATCGTCGAAAAGTCCGTCTCTCAATTTGATGAAATAGCTGCAGACACCTGTTTTTCCATACGAGAAATCCGAAACCGTAAGTCCATTCTCGTCGAGTGTGTCAAAGAAGGTGGCTGCTATCTGCGCAAAGTGTTCCTTGGCATCCTGTTTCATTTTCCTGAGCTCGGCAGTGAAGTTTTTGAAAAAGTCTTCCTTTTCCATCACTTCATTGAGCGACTTGGCGGCACTCTTGTAATAATCGCGGAAGATATTTTCACCAAAACTCTTGATTTCACCGATCACGTTCCAACTTTTGTCATCAGCCATATTCGACTTGATATAGTCCATGATCCAGTGCAGAAGCCTGTCGGTCTTCCCCAGATCCTCAATCAGTTGGTCTACAGCCTGTTGCTCCACCTGGTAGTCGTTGAGTCCTATGCGAAGGTTGGCGGTAAGGTCGAGCTCACGTGCCAGGTTACGAAGCACACTCTGGAAGAAAGTATCTATTGTTTCAACGCGAAAGTAGTTGTAGTTGTGAATGAGCAGACTGAGTGCAGTACCGGCATTCTTCTCTATCTGCTCCTGCGTGAGATGGGGCAAAGCTTTCTTTATCTGTTCCAGATAACCATGAGATTCCTCGAGTCCATGGGCAATACCATATAGCTGGCTGAGGATTCGTGTTTTCATTTCCTCTGTGGCTTTATTGGTGAAAGTCACTGCCAGGATGGTGCGATACGAATGTGGGTTGGCAATGACTAATGTCATATATTCCCTGGCCAGCGTGAAGGTTTTGCCAGAGCCGGCACTTGCCTTGTAAACGGTGAGTTGTGAATTCATATATATTATAATGTAAGAATGTTTGTTTTAAAGAATGACTATCTGTAAGTATTCGATTCTTCTACCAGTTGCGGAAAAGCTCAAAGTCGAACTTGCAGCCTACGCCATAGAACTGGGCATTTTTGAAACCGGCAAAGACTCCGATAGAAAAGAGGCGGGTGCTGAATCCATAGCCCCATTCGGTATAGGGATGCAGCTTTTCTACCAATAAGGCATTGACATAGAAGCGCTCAGCCTCTACAAATCTGCCCACCAAGGGCACCCAGGCGGCAAAGATCATCGGATTTTCGTAGGTGAAGTTGCTGCGTACGTAGTATTCAGAAGAGTTGTACCACTCTGAGGGCAACAGTTCGAACGAACCGCTCCAGTCGTCATTCCATCCTCCTGGAATGTAGTTGTCATTGAAATTGGAGTAGTCGATAAAGTACCAGTGAGAACCTCGCATGGTATAGAATCCTGCTCCAAGTCGCGCAGAGTACAACTTTCGACGGCTGGCGTAGAAGATGCCCTTGGCATCAGCCTCAATACGCTCATAAGGTATGTTTGAGCCCATGAACCCCTTGATGCTACGCTCATAATCGGCCGTGACAGACACTCCTTTAGGCCCCCATGGTCGCCATATCAATCCAAAAGCAGGGGCCACGGAGCGATATTTGGAAGGATAACCATACGATTCGTAGAATTCTGGATGAATCGCCCTTCGATGGTGGGCCACTATTCCTGCTTCAAATCCCCACTTGGGACTAAACATCCAGTGGTTTGTGAGACGGAAATAGCTGTCGGTAAACTCGGTGTAATTGTCCTTATTTACTGTTATCTCCTCGTCGTCATCCCTCTTGATGTCCAGTATGTTGCGGGCTATCACGTTGGTATTGATGCGATTGCCCTGTCCGTATACCATCTCGAGATAGCCGTCGTGCTTGGCATTATAGTTGAAGGTAGCCGGAATATTGAAGTACAGTTGATGCAGCTTAAAACTATAACCAGCCCTGAACCGCACACCAAGCTGTATGTTGTCGTTGAAGGAATAAGAACTTCTGATGTCAAACTTGTAGATGAGTCCCTTGCGCTTGGTATAGCCCATGTATAGAGGGTTGAGGATAGGACTCAGACGTACATATCCTTGGCTTTCCTTGCCAAAGTCCTGCTGTATTCTGTTCACCATGTTGTCGCCTACGATGTCCCATAGCACATCCTTGGCAAAGTTGCGCTTTTTCTTGGTACTGTCGGCCAGGCTGAGCGAGTCGCGACGGCTCTTCTCCTTGAAATATTGCTCATAGATGAGTTGCTCCTGCTCGTTGAGGAGAACAGGGCGCACTTGCGACATAAGGGTGGTGTCAGCAGCGTTGTTGAGTGTGTCAGAAAGCACCTTGGGCAGATTATAGTAAGAACTGAGCATACCGGTGATGTTGTTGCCCATAAACCTGAAATTGGCTTTCAGGTTGCATCTGTCGGGCAGAAGAGAGCGGTAACCCTCGTTGCCCATGACGATGGATATAAAGAAGCGGGTCATATCGTACTCGCCCTCAAAGTCGACCAGATATATTTTTCCTGTCTTGCTGTTTACCACAGCCTTGGTTTCCACCATCTGCGTGTTCTTAATTTTTGGGTAGGCGTATACCTGGGCCTTGTCGAACGGCAAAGCGGTGACCCGATAGGTGTAGAACCTGCGGTTAGCTCGATGGAAAGGGGAGAGGATATTGTTGTGAAAAAGGTTCTCGCCAAAGACATTAGGAGTTACATAAGGAAGAATATATGACATGATGTTACGGCGATGTGGAACAGTGCTGACATGGAGCAGACGCTGGTCGGTGAACTTGTCGTTCTGCATCGTTATCTTGGTATAGTATTCGCTAATAAAGTGGCGTCCAGTGCCATGGGCGATGGCATACATCGAAGGTACGAGCATCAAGGTGGCGTTGCGCTTGTTAGTGTGCATCTGCATCTTGGTGTAAGAATACGATTGTGAACCATGCAATCCTGTGGTGTCGGTACGTTTGGCATAGGTAAACACCAAGTTAAGCACCGAATCACGAAACGCAACATTCGGTGCTTTCACTTTAGCCTTACACCCCAAAGGCGATGCCAAAAGGAAGGCTATGAGCAAATATTTATAAAACGACACCCTGTTAGCCAAGGTATTTCATCAAGATTTTAACATATCCAGACTCTCTGAGTTTCGAGATACTCTTTTCGCGAATCTGGCGCACACGCTCACGGGTAAGCCCCATCTTGTCGCCGATTTCCTCCAGACCTTTCTCTGGCTCTCCAATACCGAAACAAGCACATACTATCTGTCGCTCACGCTCCTTGAGTACCTGACCGAGAACCTGTTTCAGTTCCATTGCCATACTCTCGTGATCTACCTGCTTGTCTGTACGACTGTCATCGCCACTCGACATCACATCGACCATGGCATTATCATCGTCGTCTCCAAATGGAGCATCGATACTCACGTGATGTCCACTTGCAGCCATACTCTGTGATATCTTCTCCTCATCCACACCTGTGCGGTCAGCTATTTCCTCCACACTGGGACGACGGAGATTCTCCTGCTCAAACTTGTTGATTTCGTGGTTCACCTTATTGAGTGAACCTACCTGGTTGAGGGGGAGTCTGACGATACGGCTCTGTTCTGCAATGGCCTGAAGGATACTCTGTCGAATCCACCATACGGCATAAGAGATAAACTTAAAGCCACGAGTCTCATCAAAACGCTCTGCAGCCTTAATAAGACCGATGTTGCCCTCGTCGATGAGGTCGGTAAGCGTGAGTCCTTGATGCTGATACTGCTTGGCGACAGATACCACAAAGCGCAAGTTGGCTTCTACCAACTTATTCTTGGCACGCTCACCGGCACGACCACCTTTCTTGATGGCCTGAGCAAGTTCTATCTCTTCCTCAATGGAAACCATAGGTGCACGACCAATCTCAACGAGGTACTTGTCGAGAGCCTCGCTGTTGCGGTTGGTGATGCTTTTCTGTATCTTAAGTTGTCTCATTCTCTATACTTTCGCCTAATTTGCGCAAATATAGTAAAAAAATGCATTCGTTGTTATTTTTAATAACTAACTTTAACACAATTATTTAACAACCTCATTCTGAAGAAATTTCTGATAAGCGTCACGATAGCCATTAAAAACATTGATATCTACATGTCCACGGATACCACTTACTCTTCCGTCTGGACATAACTGCCACAAAACCAGCCTGATATCTGGCTTATACTCGCCATAACGGGCTATCCATACGCGATAGTTCCGCTTCAGATCGGGCGCATACTTCAAGTAACGGTTCACAAACATCTGACTGATATAAAGTATCGGCCTTGTGCCTGTTTGGCGTTCCACATATCTCAGCCATGCCCTTACTTGTGCAAACATAGCGTCTGGTCCGCCCATCTGCTTAATCTGCCGTGGTGTCGGTTCCAGGTCGAGTACGGGTGGAAAATCCCCCCTTCTTACTAGAGCATGCTTCATAAACTTGCGGGCCTGTGCCAGTCCGGGCTTACGAGGCGAGAAGAAATGATAGCTTCCAACCCTGAAACCATGCACCTTTGCTGCTCGATAGTCTTTACGGTAATAGGGATTGAACAGGGAGGCTCCTTCCGTACACTTGATATAGATGAAGCTGATGGGATAGCTTATACTTCCACTGACTGTTTTGCGACTGATGTTGCCCAAGTGGGTAATACGCAACTTACTCCATTGGATGGGGTATTTCTTCTTACCTATAATATGCTGATATTTAGATATATCTATGCCGTATATTCTATCATAGGTATAGACAAGACGCTCGCCACGGTAACGGTCGTTTTTCCATTCTCCCACGCAGAGTTGTTTGCCAGACTCAATGCCAAATCCGAATCCATCACGATGTCCATGTTTCCATTGTCCTTCATAGTGCGACCCGTCATTTCCCATCCACGTACCATGACCATGAGGATGGAACAGAGAGTCTCGCTCGCCTGTATAGATACCTGCAGAGTCTGCCTGCATTACCTTCACAAAGGACTGGCAGAAAGGCACGATGTCCATCTTTATTCCATAGAAGGCACTTCGCTGATTAATGGCACAGGCAGAGTCGGGCAGGACTTGCGATGACAGGCGAAAGTAGTTCATACCTTTCTGCATATCGTGCTTCTCCAATTGGCATGACTGACTTGACAACTGACGAGTTGACAACTGACTGATGTATAAAACTTTGTAAGACAACTTTCTTACGATTCGAAGCGAGGTAGTGTCGACTGTATGATGCAGAGAATCCAGTAGTTTTTTAGCCTTTTCGAACCGAACTTTCTGCTGTTCCGCGTAATCTGCAATCATGCCATAGCCTTCGTCGCGTACATTGTGCGAATGTGTGTAATAATCTATTTCATGAAGTGTCCATTTGGCATTCTTGTAGATGGTTTGAAACGAGTCTATTTGTGCATGATATACCTGATGAGGTGTCATTCCCTGATAACGTTTATATCTTATAGCCGCATTGTCCTCGGCAAGTAAAAGTCCCTTGCAGGAAGGTAGCAAGTCGTATTGATTGATGAAGAAGGCATCCAGTTTTGTGGTGTCATTACCTAAGTCGAGCAGTATCTTATTGCCTGCTCTAAGCTCATAATGACAGCAAACATCAACAGTAGCCTTGGCACGCATCCATCTTTCCTGAGTCATGTGGTAGCAAGACCATACATACCAGCCGCAGCTCATGACAACCAACAGTAGCGACAGGATTGCGATGACAGCCTTGTTTTTCTTACTTAAATGAAACATTACTTTCTCTCCTCATATTTAATTGTACTCCTCCTGAAGTTTCGCAAGTTTTGCCCCACACACCCTGAAGGGGCAGAAGCTCTTAGCCCGTACATATACCACTTGCGAAATTTGAGTACACCTCTTATACCTTATTACCGCAACACTATAATTTAATATTTTTTATAAGC
>ENA-OOUQ01000119-OOUQ01000119.1-human-gut-metagenome-genome-assembly--contig:-NODE-119-length-15795-cov-11.922662_pt1 | contig 15795 bp, 10 predicted proteins | sample MGYA00241550_ERZ501282 | MGnify/ENA primary metagenome ERZ501282 (study PRJEB25962, sample SAMEA2042284) | human gut metagenome | biome: human gut; feature: human-associated habitat; material: faeces... | reverse complement strand
GCGGCGGTCTTGCAGGAAACGGGCGTTGTTCATCGCTCCATGATCGGCACTCAGGAAGACCAGATAGTTGCCCTTGCCCACCTTCTCATCGAGATATGACAAGAAATCGGATATCGCCTTGTCAAGTCGCAGATAAGTATCCTCGGTTTCTACCGCATGAGTTCCCACCTGATGACCGATATAATCCGTGCTGGAGCAGCTTACTGCCAGCAAGTCAGTTTCATCATCAGCGCCCAACTGCTCGCCATCTATCGCCGCCTTTGCCAAATCAATCGTCAGCGAATTGCCGAAAGGAGTCTTTCTGATGATTTCATAACCATATTTCTTATAAAGGGCTGGGAGATTGAGCGGCAGCGTAGCCTTCACACCCTTGCGGATTCCATCCTCATACTCGTTCTCATCTTCCGTACTTTCAACGTAAGTATTCTCAGGATAGAGAGTGTTCCATTTTTCCGAGAGATAACGTTCTGGCAGATGCTGGTTGTTGAAAGCATCCACCCACTTTGGCAACTGGTTCATATAATAAGAACTGGTGATGAACTTGCCGCTCTCATCATCAAACCAGTAGGCACCGTTTGGATTATGTCCAGCAGGAAGGATGGAAGCACGGTCTTTCAATGCCACTCCCACTACCTTGGCTCTGCCGTTGGATGCAATCTTCATCTCATCTCCGAGAGTCGTAACCCAGAGGTTTCTGGGCGACATCAAGCCCGCCTTGCTGTTGGAGCCCACCGGCTTCACGGTTTCATCATCCGTGCAATACACCTTCTTGCCATTCTTCACAAAATTATTTCCGGCGATTCCGTGGATAGAAGGCACACTGCCTGTATAGAGACAAGTATGACCGATGGCGGTAACCGATGGAACATACGGAATACGGGTGTTTTCGCAAGAGAATCCCTCGTTGAGCAATCGCTTGAATCCTCCTTCTCCATAGCGCTTCTGATAGCGATAGAGATAATCCCATCGCATCTGGTCAACCACAATGCCCACTACGAGTTTGGGGCGCTGGACGTTAGAAGCATTCACCTGCTGGGCAGCAACAGAGCCGCATCCCAGGAATGCCATCAAAATAAAACTAAATACCTTATTCATTTCTTTCTTCAAAAATACTGTAATGCTTTTTACCGCTGCAAAGGTATTTAAAGGATGTTGCCATCATGTTACAAAGAAATGAAAGAAGAGTGAAGAAAAAAAATACTGATTTCAACTTCATCTTTTCTTCACCAGATAGAAACCACGATGTAACAAAATCATTCTACTTTTGCAGTCGAAAAAAATAAATATGCAAGAAACAATAGATTATGAACAGATTTAAGATTGTATTAATGGCTTCCCTGCTCGTGCAGGGCGTAGCATGTCTGGAGGCGAAAGCCGACAATACTCCTGAAGGAAACAAAACTAATTCTAAAGCATTGGGCGTGAATGCAGTAAGCGGCAAGGTGACCAACGAACAGGGCGAGGCTTTGCCTGGCGTGGTGGTTCGCTGCGGAAACACGAATGTACAGACTGATTTGAACGGCGAGTTCCACGTCAACGTGAACGATGGTGACAAACTCACCTTTACTTATCTAGGATACAACACCATCACCAAGGATGCTGACGACAACAACCTGAAGGTAGTGATGAAGGAAAATACACAAGCCCTGGGCGAAGTTATCGTCACTACCCAGAAGAAGAAGCAGAGTAGTTTGGAGATTCCTGTGGCTGTAAGTGCCGTAACAGGTAGCGTGATGGAGAAACTCAATCTCCACCAGATGGACGATGTGGCTCAGTTTACCCCAGGCGTTCAGATTCAGCTGCAGAGTCCTAACAACCCTGGCTACGTGATTCGTGGTGTAACTTCAGATGGCGGCGAGGCTTATTCCCAGCCAAGAGTTTCCGTGTTTATGGATGGCGTTTCTACATCTAGAAGCCGCTCTTCTGCCGTTGAACTATTCGACTTGGAACGATTAGAAGTAGTAAAAGGTCCTCAGGGAACTCTCTTCGGAAGAGGTGCTGAGATTGGCGGAATCAACATCATCCGCCACAAACCGGTAAATGAACAGAAGGGCGAACTTTCCCTGAACTACGGCAGCTACAACCAACGCCAGGTAACAGGTTTCATCAACACCCCAATCATTAAGGACAAGCTTGCCAACCGCTTTGCCTTCGACTACGATGCACGCGATGGTTTCATCAAGAACGAGGCAGGCGGCAGACTGAACGGCAAGAATGCCCTAGCTTTCAGAAACTCTACCCAATGGTGGGCTAACGATGATACTTCCGTGGGCGTGGTACTCGATTATCAGCACGATGATTATCCAGGCACTTCCTTCCATAGCATCAACCCAGCCTTTGGCAATAGCAACCCAAACAGTCCTGCAAACCTGGAAGCCGGCAAGCAGTTGGGCATCAAGCGAAACGTGGGTGGCGCCCTGCTCAATATCGACCACAACATCAGCAACCGCTGGTCGTTTAATTCCATCACCGGATTCAGAGCCTTCAACAGCAATGAGCATTTCGATGCAGATGGTACTTATCTCCCACTCCTGCTCTGCGAGGAAAAAGAGAAGGGAACTCAGTTTAGCCAGGAATTCAGATTCAATTATGATGACAAAAAGTTCTTCTCTGGCTTCCTGGGAGCCAGCTATTTCTACGAGAATTCATCACAGGATGTCAACGCCAAGGCGAATCTCCAGTACCTCTATCCAGTGTTTATCCAGAAGAGTGTGAAGGCTTCGCTCAGCAGTCAGATAGATAATGTAAAGGGATTGCTCAGCCAGTATCTTCCTGCCGCTTACCTGCCGATGGTAGATGCTGCACTCGCCCAGCTCATGAGCAAGTGGTTCCCTGAGAATCCTGAAAAAGATGCTGATGGCAAACTGAAAGCACTGACCACCACTCCTGATATTTATGGCGATTTGAAGACTGCTCTGGGTGCTGTAGGAATGGATTTAGACCAGGTTCTTGCTGGCTTGGGCGATAACGGCAAACTGATTCAGGCTACCTTGCAGGGCATTTCGGCCAAAGCGCTCGATACTGCCTATACCGAACAGGGCAAGAATTACGGAACCAATCAGGCTGTAGAGGTTTTCGCTGACGGAACCTTCAAACTCACAAAGAATCTGAACTTCACCCTGGGTATCCGCGGAACTTACGAGAATCAGGAAACAGGCTACTCTTCAGCGACCGTACCAAGCATGTTTGGTGCCATACTTTATCACCCTACCGAGGGTAGCGCCAAGGTAACTGCCAAGGAGAGCTACTGGTCGTGGGTAGGTCGTGCAGCCCTCAACTACATGATAGGTCGCAACAACATCTACGCCAGCGTGGCTCGTGGCCGTCGTCCGGGAGTGCTATATTTCAACAACGATCCTAAGGATTTCGAGACACTCGACCCTGAAATCATCTACAGCTACGAGGCAGGTGTAAAGGGAAGTCTCCTGCAAGGCAGATTGAATTACGATTTCTGCGCTTACTATTATGACTGGTATAACTATCAGACATCGGTTTTCAACGCTATCACCAGCAAGTTTGAATACGATGATGCAGGTCGTGCCCACAGTTTCGGTCTGGAGGCAAGCATCAGCTACTCTCCATGCCGCTACCTGAATCTCTTCGGCAACTGGTCGTACATAGAGGGCAAGTTCAACGACAAGGATGACAACGGAAACGCACAGCTTTATGCCGGCAACCGCTTTCGCCTTACTCCAAAGAACAGTTTTGCCATCGGCTTCGACCTGAACGTGCCAATCGGCGAGAAGGCTTCCTTCTATCTCCGCCCTACCTATTCATGGAAATCGAAGGTGTTCTTCGAAGAGAGCAACGAGCCAGAGTTTACCCAGGATGCCTACGGACTGCTCAACTTCACAGCCGGTTACCGTTTCCAGCCAGGCAAGGTTTACTACGAGATTGGAGCCTTTGGCAAGAACGTACTCGATGAGAAATATATCGTAGATGCAGGTAATTCCGGCCGACAGATTGGTTTTCCAACCTACATCGGCGGTTCCCGCTCCGTTGTCGGCGTGATGTTTAAAATGGGATTCTAAGACAATAAGTGCAGACTGGAATACGTTTCATAAGTATAACGAAATACATATTGAAGAAATATATTAAAGATAAAAACAATGAAAAGAATTTTGATTTATATGATGCTGCTGATGGGAGTGATTCTCCCATCCTCAGCCAAGGATAGAGCCCAGCAGGTGATTGCCCACAGAGGCTATTGGAAGACAGAAGGTTCTGCCCAGAACTCCATCTCTTCTCTTCAGAACTCTTATAAGATAGGGGTTTACGGCTCAGAGTTTGATGTTCATATCACACGCGACGGCGAGGTGGTAGTTTTCCACGATGATGATGTTGACGGCATCAAGATAGAGAATGCCAACTATGCCGATATCAAGGACAAACGACTCAACAATGGCGAGAAGATTCCTACCTTGAAGGACTATCTCAATGCTGCCAAGTCATTGGGCGATATGAAGCTCATCCTCGAAGTAAAAGAGCACATCCAGAAGAGCGATGAAGACCGCTGCATCGATGCCACCCTGAAGATGGTAAGAGAAGCCGGACTGGAAGCAAGAACAGAGTATATTTCCTTCAGCAAGCACGCCTGCGATTATCTCGTTCGCCACGCTCCAGGAGCCAAGGTTTCCTATCTCAATGGCGACCTAACCCCTCTCGATGCCAAGGATGCAGGCTATGCAGGCATCGATTACGAAGATAGCGTTTTCTACGAACATCCGTTATGGATCAAGGAAGCCCGGAAACTCGGCCTGATTACCAATGTCTGGACAGTCAACAATCTAAAAGCCATCAAATATTTCTTTAAGCAAGGCATCGATTACGTGACAACCAATGAACCGGAAAAAGCCAAGAATTTATAATACAACAATCAGAAAAAAGGGTAAGTTTCTCATCATGAGGGGCCTGCCCTTATTTTTTTTTTGCAAAAAGATTTAAAAAATAAGCATGAACAAGACAAGGTAATGATATTTTGTTTATTTTTGCAGTATCATTGCAAACAAACAGATTTAAGATATGAAAAAACTACTCTTATCCATCGCCTTTCTGCTCCCTGGTATGGGAATGATGGCGCAGACTCAGGTTACGACTGCCGAAGGTATCCTCGAAGGAAAAGACCTCTCAGGCATCACAGTATTCAAGGGTATTCCGTTCGCTGCCCCTCCTGTAGGAAATCTCCGCTGGAAGGCTCCGCAGCCTGTACAGAAATGGCAGGGCGTTCGCGAGGCCAAGGAGTTCGGACCGAACCCGATGCAGGAACCTCTCTTCGGCGATATGAACTTCGGTACGAAGACCAACAGCGAGGATTGCCTCTACCTTAATATATGGACACCGGCAAAGACCATGAAGGAGCATCTGCCGGTACTCATTTATTTCAACGGCGGAGGACTCATAGCGGGTAGCGGAAGCGAACCTCGATATGCGGGCGATGCGATGGCACGCAAGGGCATCATCTCCATCACAGCCAACTATCGTGAGGGCATCTTCGGATTCTTCGCCCACCCACAGCTCTCTAAGGAAACATCCTACAAGGGTTCCGGCAACTATGGATTCATGGACCAGGTGGCTGCCATCCAGTGGGTAAAGGATAACATTGAGGCTTTCGGCGGCGACCCTAACCGCATCACCATCGTAGGCGAATCGGCAGGTTCCATGTCGGTCAGCGCTCTGATGGCTTCCCCTCTCTGTCAGGGACTCTTTGCCCAGGCTATGGGTTCCAGCGGTTCGGTGATGGGATTCAAGAAGGTGGCTACGCTGAAGGAAGCCGAGGAGAAAGGAGTGCAGCTTGCCCAGAAAATAGCCGAGAAGATGGGTAAGGAAACCGGAAAGAAGGTGAAAAAGAACGCAGGAATGAAGAACCTCAACGAGCTTCGTGCCCTGCCTGCCGAGAAATTGATGAAACTGGCGGAAGTAAGAGCGGTTCCTGTCTATAACATCGACGGATATTTTATGAAAGAACAGCCTGTAGAGGTATTTGCCAAGGGCGAGCAGACCAAGGTGCCTCTGCTTATCGGCGGCAACAACCAGGAGATGACTCCATGGGCGGTATTGATGGGCAAGCAGCCTACCGTTGAGAATCTGAAAGCTGGCGCCAAGGCTACTTTCGGAGAAGAGAACATCGATGAACTCTTCCGCCTCTACGGCATCAACAGCGATAAAGATGTATTGGAGCAGCCGGGCGTGAATCTAGCTTCGGATATCTTCCTCGATTATTCTACATGGAAGTGGGGCAACATGCACAAGCTGACCGGCGGACAGCCTGTTTACCGCTACCGCTATTGCCATCCTCGTCCTGCAATGGCCATCAAGGGCAAGGTGGCAGCTTTGGCTGGCGGCGTGGTAGATGCTAAGGAAGATGCAGCTCCAGCTCCACAGGATAAGGGAGCCGTTCACTCTGCCGACATCGAGTATGCAATGGGTACATTGCCAACCAACCGTGTGTTCAAATGGCAGCCGGAGGATTATATGATCAGCGACATCTTCAACCAGTATTACGTCAATTTCGTAAAGACCGGCAATCCGAATGGTCTGGGTCTGCCTGAGTGGCCATCCACCAACGGCAAGGCAGTAGCCCCTGTGCTTCAGATAGACGTGAATACCGTCGTAAAAACTGATGTCCAGATGGAGAAGCGCTATGATTTCATAGACAAACTGTTTTGGGAGAAGAAATAATTCTCTCATTACATTGAATCAATCGGAATACAGATTTCATTGAATAAACCTGAAATAGAGATGTTTCAGAAATTCATTATCAACAGAGACGGAGTACTGAAGTTCGGGCGTGTCTACCTGCACCGTGACATGCTGTCACCCGGCGAGCAATGCACCTACGGGGGCGGTTTGTGGAAGATAGATGAAGGCAGAGGCGCCATCGTGCTCTACGGCAGAAGTTTCGACTTCGGTCCTCCCGATTTCGACTTTGTGAAACAGATAGACTGGACGGGCTTGGGCGGCACCCCTCGCCCGCTCTTCTATCTGCCTCATTGGCCTAGCGAAGAAGAGATTGTGCCAGTCATCATCAATTAAGAAAATAGTATAATATTCTATAATTTTCTGTGTAAAACTTGCGGATAACAGAATAAAACACTATTTTTGCGAAGAGAAATCCTTCTCGGGGAAAGTGCTCCCTAAGAGAAGAGATTCATTCCGTAAATAAGTAACAATTAAAAAGCAGTATAGTATGAAAAAGAAATTAGTTTTGACAGCAGCCGTCATCGCTGCATTATCAGTTGTCTCCTGCAATGGCAAGAAGACAAATAGCCAGGGGGCTGACCAGGATAGCCTCAGTTATGCTGAAAATGATTCGCTCAATTCCAACGATGTCATTCTCGATTCCATCGCCGGCACCTACGAGGGAACTCTCCCTGCTGCCGACTGTCCGGGCATCAAGACCGTTTTGACGCTCAACGCCGACAGCACCTACCAGTACTCAGCCGACTATCTGGAGCGCAAGGATGGTCACGACGAAGCGAGCGGTATCTTCAAGGTATTGGCTAACAACGTGGTAGAAATCACCCGTCCATCGAGCGGCGAGACATCTTACTACAAGGTAAAGGATGCCAACAGCCTCATCATGACCGATTCGCTGGGCAATGAGCCTGAAGGCGCCATGGCTAAGCACTATGTGCTGACTAAGAAAAGGTAAAAGAGCCTTTAAAAGGTAAAAGGGTAAAAAGAGCCCCCTAGCTTAACATTCCGCTAGGCTCTTTTTACCTTTTTACATTTTTACCTTTTTACCCTTTTATCTTTAAAACGCCTTTTTTGCCGGTTCTCACAGCGCTATTATTACAAACCTGTTACATTCCTGCCTTTCAAGTTAAAATCAATTAAGTTTTCCACCGGAACCTTCGCTATTCCAGATATTTTTCCTAATTTTGCGCCCACGTTTCTAACAGATGAAATGATTTTAAGATTCAATGGTATATACTAAATAGATTAAGGATAAAGAAAAATGGAACATGTTTTTACTGAATCGATGTTTTTGGTGGGCTTCGTGATATTTATCGTCGCCATACTCGTATTAGACATGCTGGTCATCGACCGAAAGGCACATGTGGTGTCTATCAAGGAAGCCGGTTCATGGACGGCTGTATGGATTATTCTCGCACTCGCCTTCGCCGTATTCATCTATTTTCATGGAGATATGGTGCACGGCATCGAGAACTTCGACGACCTGAAGCTGATAGCCTCGCGCTATGCTTCGCATCTCAAACTGGACCCGAACGACTATGAGGGGAGTCTGCAGCAATACCGGCACTATATGACCATCTCCTACATCTCGGGTTATCTGATAGAGAAGACGCTCTCGGTAGATAATCTCTTCGTGATGATGATGATTTTCACCTCGTTCGGAGTGGACAAGAAAGATTACCAGCACGTACTGAACTGGGGTATTCTGGGAGCCATCGTACTGCGCTTCGTCTTCATCTTTGCGGGTGCTGCGCTCATCAGCCGGTTCGCCTGGATATTACTCGTATTCGGAGGATTCCTGGTTTACAGCGGTGCCAAGATGTTCCTCAACAGAAACAAGAAGGAAGAGATCAATGCCTTGGAGCATCCGGTAGTGAAGTTCATGCAGAAGCGCCTGCATCTGGGTCCGCTGGTGATGACGGTGGTGTTCATCGAGTTCTGCGATCTGATTTTCGCCTTCGACAGCATCCCAGCCGTATTCTCGGTATCGCTCGACCCGTTCGTGGTGTTCTTCTCGAATATCTTCGCCATCCTGGGCTTGCGTGCCCTCTTCTTCCTGCTGGCAGCGATAGCAGACAAGTTCCGCTATCTGAAGGTGGGTGTGAGTGTGCTGCTGGTGTTCATCGGTGTGAAGATGCTCATCCACGATTTCTTCGAGATTGATGCTGTCAGTTCGCTGGTATTCATCATCCTCGTACTGCTCGTCAGCATCGGGGCTTCGGTGGTGATTCCGCAGAAACAGGAAGCGTTGGAAAATACGAAATAAGCAAACCATTCGTAAAGGAGATTATCATCAGGTAATCTCCTTCCAGGAAAACATAAAAAGGGCGATTGCTATTCCCTTCGCAAGGGATAAGCAATCGCCCTTATCTTTTATGAACTCAGTTTAGAAAGAAGAGCAAATGAATTGGCTTTCCCTTCGGCCGCCGAACTTTGTTTCTTCACTCTTCTCTCTTCACTCAATTTACTTCCAAGGATTCTCTGTTGGGTAAGGCAGGCTAGCTGGCTGGTTGTAAGCGATATCCTTGATGCCGAGATACTTGAATACCTCGAACAAGGTCTTACCTACGTGAGAGAATGCTACGGCTCCGTGGTGTGGATAACCCTTCTGAATCAATACGTGACGATAGAAGCGGCCCATCTCGTTGATGGCGAAGATACCGATACCACCGAATGAACGGGTAGGAACATCGAGAACCTCACCCTCTGCGATGTAGCTGCGGAGGTTGCCCTCAGAATCGCACTGCAGACGGTAGAATGTGATGTCAGAAGCTGCGATATCACCCTCCAAAGTACCACGGGTGAAGTCTGGTTTACCACCATTCTCCAACAAACGGTTCTGGATGAGCTGATACTTAATCTTACGGCTAGAGCACATCTTGCACTGTGGAGTGTTACCGCAGTGGAAGCCCATGAAGGTATCAGTCAACTTATAATCGTACTTGCCCTTGATGTCCTCATCATAGATATACTGAGGAACAGAGTTGTTGATATCGAGCAATGTAACGGTATCGTCAGAAGCACACATACCGATGTACTCAGAGAGCGCACCATAGACATCTACCTCGCAAGCTACAGGAATGACGCGGCTAACGAGACGGCTGTTTACATAGCAAGGCTCGAAACCGAACTGGCTTGGGAATGCAGGCCAGCACTTGTCAGCGAATGCTACATACTGGCGAGAACCCTTGTGAGCCTCTGCCCAGTCGAGCAATGTCAACTCAAACTGTGCCATTCTGCGGCTGAGGTCAGGATAGTAGCAGCCTTCGCCCATCTCCTTGGCCATATCAGCGCAAACCTCTTCGATACGTGGGTCGTTCTCGTGCTCCTTGTAAGCTACGAGAAGGTCAAGCTCTGAGTTCTCCTCAATCTCTACACCGAGTTCGTACAAGCCCTTGATAGGAGCGTTGCAAGCGAAGAAGTCCTGTGGACGTGGACCGAAGGTGATAATCTTCAAGCCCTTCAAACCGAGGATAACGCGAGCTACTGGTACGAAGTCCTGAATCATCTTAGCTACGTCCTCTGCTGTACCTACAGGATACTCAGGGATGTAACCCTTCAGGTGGCGCATGCCGAGGTTGTAAGAGCAGTTGAGCATACCGCAGTAAGCGTCGCCACGACCATTGATCATGTCGCCGTCACCCTCTGCAGCTGCAACAAACATACAAGGACCATCGAAGTTCTTTGCAATCAAAGTCTCAGGAGTCTCAGGACCGAAGTTACCGAGGAATACAACCAAAGCGTTGCAGCCCTGCTCTTTCACTTCGCCCAAAGCCTTGAGCATATCTTTCTCGTTCTCAACTGTAGTCTGGCAGTTGAAAATTTCACCCTTGTACTCTTTTACGATGTTCTCACGGCGCTGAGTAGAAAGCGCGATTGGAAAACAGTCACGGCTAACGGCAATAATACCGAGCTTTACTTGTGGAATGTTGTTGCTTACCATAATTTTAGTTTATTACTTAAGTTTTTGTATAAATTGCTTATATTTATTGATTCTTTTCTAAATTTGTTTGGCTGACAATTATTCATTGTTCCGAGCACAAAGGTACAAATATATTTTGTATCACCAAGCGTTTTAAGGAATTTTTAATTCAAAAAAATGGCGCAAAACCGAAATTCTGCGCCAAATGTAACATATGATAAAGTTCTTGATACATTTCATACATGTCTCTATTATCATCTGATACCCCTTTTCTGCCTTAACATCTTCTTTAATATCTTCGCAGCGGGCGGTACCGGATGGTGTAAATCTGATTGAAGTACTCCTTCCAGCTGTTCGACTCCTTGTCGTCATCACGCACGATACGGATGCCGTAGAATTGGGTACCCGTCTCCTTGTATTCCCGGAATCTCGACAACAGCTGCTGTGGCGGATCTGGAATCAGGAAGTCGGTAATCCAAAGCACATCGGCATTCACGTAATGGAGTCCGTCGTTGTCGAGAAGGTCGAACATCTGGGTCATCATCTTCTTTGCCGATGTTCCGCCTCCGATAAATGGAAGGTGGGTTGTGGTAGGCTGCCGCCGGATGCCTCGCCCGGTATGCGCCTGTCCATCTCCGTCGGACGGAGCTGTATCTGCTTCGGCTGATTCCATCATAGTGATTCCTATTCTCTTCAGGCGCTCTGCCTTGCGCTTCGCCATCAGGTCGATGGCACGGGTACTGACGGAGAAATCTATCAGGAAGCAGTCTCGCTCCAGATCTTCTGCCGTTTCTTCCAGCAGAGAGATGAGTATAGAGGATATCCTTTCGGGCGTGCCATACATACTGGCAGAGGTGTCCAGACAGACGATCATCGGACCCTTGCGGGAGGCATGGGTAAAGCCCAGTTTGCGGGATGGTTTCGACATTTCGCTCTTATAACGGAAGGTCTGGAGTCTTCGCGTGCGATACTTATAGATAAAGAGGCCCTCCATATCTTCATCGCTGTACTGTGCCAGTTCGAGCGGGAGAAGGGAGTTGAGATCATCGCCCACGGTAATGCCCTCGATATCACTACCCGCTGAATGCTCCATCTTCATCTCTACGCCCGATGCGATAGTGAGCCGGTCTTTGCCGTTGGTATCGGCTACTCGTCCCATCTTCGCCACAATTTCCTTGATTTCGGGATATTTGTCCTGAATCTTCACCTGGTTCAGACGGCGTTCAAACTCCGTTTCGGTCCATCCGTTCGTCATCAGTTCCCAGGCTTGTACGGCGCGCTGTTCCGAAACGCCCTTCGTCTTCATGTTGCGGGTTATCTGGTCCATCATGCGCACAAGTCCTGTTTCGAAGTTGTTCTGACGGAGCGAGATAAAGTCCTTCAGCTTGTTCAATACCTGATGGTCGATGCAGACCTTCCAGTCTCTTACCAGCCTTTCCCAGTTTTCGGGTTTCGAAGCCCCGTCTCCAGCCATCAGCTTGAGGAAGAAAGGCTTATCGAACCCATCTTCAGCATGTTCCTGTTCCAGCTGGTCGAGCAAAGGGAGCCACACCTGTTCATCCATCCGCTTGAAGGGAGCCCAATCGAGCACATCATCAGCCCGATGACTCTCGGTCCAGGCACGCTGGCGCTGGAATCGCATGTGATGGACGCATTCCACGATAAACTTTCCCACACTATCATAGAAAACCTTACTCTTGATTTTGCTGTTCACCACCTGGCGCACGAACTTCTGCACCTCTTCTCCAGTTTCTTCTATGGTTACTTTCAGGGTAAAGAGATGAATGAGATAATCCTTCAGCGGGTCTTCCTTCAAATTCCAAGGCATGGCAGTGCCTGTCGGATCAGGAATCTTCACCTGTCCCGACTTGCAGAAGTCATCCAGCATCTTCAAGTAATACTGTGCCTCCGCCAAATCCTTGTTATTCTGGTATTTCATAGGAGTAAATCCTTATTTTTTCTCCATCAGATATTCTGCGAAGATTCTTGCAGCACTCTCTACTTTGGCTGCGCAAGGGCGAGACTTGTAATATTCTGCCGTTCTTGCCGAAGCCACATAGCTGGACTGCGCTTTCTCGTGGCCCTTCAAGCCGAGGATTTCGGCACAGATGATACTGCCGTTCTGCTTCTTCGATTTGGCGAGCAAATCCTGTACCACCTTATAGCATGCCGACTTGCCCTCACGGTCATCCCCCTCGGTCTGTCCGCAATCCAAGCCAACGAGCACCACGATGCCCGAAACAGCACCACACATCATTCTCATTCTGCCTACTCCACCACCGAAGCCGGCACCAATGCGCTTCGCCATCTCATCATCAAGACCATATAAATCGGCAAAGGCAGCCACTACCGACTGGCAGCAGCCATAGCCCTGCATAAAGTTATCCACAGCCTGGTGAACACGCGCCTCCAACTCTGGAGTCAATATTTTCTGTTCATTCATCATGTTTAGATTCTTCTATATATAATAATGTATAAGTAATAGGAGGCGATTAAACCTCATAGAGTTTCATCGTATCCTGACGGGTAAATGCCAATTCCTTATAGAAATCACGGAGATAAGCCGATATTTCCGCCTTATCATCAGCAGATGCGAAGAGATTCTCGCCCAACTGCCTTTCCAGCGAGCTCAAGCCATCCGAAAGGTTTTCTATCTCCCCCTCGTAATCCCTTCCATCCTCCGGATTCCTGCGTACACGATGATATTTGATGTCCTCAGCAAGCGCATTCTTCATCTCCACGAGTTTGTCTGCAAAAGGAGAAAAGAGGGCACGGATCACGATGTTTCGGATAGCATCCCGCTCTTCCGGCTCCTGCCACAGACAATGGTAGATAGGAAGCAAATCGCAGATATCCACCTCTTCCCTATCCTGCATAAAGGCTGAAGTGCGAAGCAGGCGGACGGTATTCTTCCATCTTCGGTCACTCACATAGATGTTTCTGCGCTCGGCAGCCTCATCCACATTCACGGCTCTCAGAGATTTACGAATGGCGGAAATTGCATCAAGCACCTCCCCCTTCACGCCAATCTTACAGATTTTCTCCGCCCATTCAGCATACTCCTCAGCAGTAATCTTCAAATCAGAAAAATCTGCGTTATCTGCGAAATCTGCGTGAGATTCCAGCAGCATTGCCCGGAAATTCTTCTCCAGCTTAATCGGTCGGCTTTCTATTCTGATGACGAATCGGTCCCAGAGCGCCTCCAGTCCTTCTCCCTTAGCCGGCAACTCATTGCTTGCAGCCACGAGAAGTTTCAGAGGAAGATGCATTTCCCGATTGCCGTTTCTGAAGATTTTCTCGTTAATCACCGTAAGGAGCGTGTTCTGGATAGCAGGTCCCGCCTTCCAGATTTCATCCAGGAAAACCACATCGGCAGTAGGCAGATAACCCTCCACCGCACGCTCGTAAGTATCCAAAGTCTTCAGTTTCTGAATGCTCACCGGACCGAAGATTTCATCGGGTGTAGAGAATCGCGACATCAGATACTCAAAGCTCTGAGCATCCCTGAACACCGTCTTCAACTGTCTGGCTACCATACTCTTTGCCACACCTGGAGGTCCCAGCAGGATGATACTCTCACCTGCCAGAGCAGCCAGGAGCGAGAGTGATATCTCCGTCTCCTTCTCATAAATTCCCCGGTTCATCTCACCGAGTAATTGTTTGAATCTTTCAAGCATATTCTTACTTTTCTATTCAGAATCGTATAAAGACGAAAAGAAGTTAAGAGATAAAATTCATTATCCCTTAACTTCCTCATATTCTTTTATATAAATAAGGTATGGCTTACTTTACGTTGCCCACCTTAATCAAGTACTCAGCAATCTGAACAGCGTTCAGGGCAGCACCCTTACGAATCTGGTCGCCAGTCAACCACAATGTGTTACCATTGTCATCAGCCAGATCCTTGCGGATACGACCTACATATACATCGTCCTTGCCGGCGCTCTCCAATGGCATTGGATAAACGTAGTTCTGGGCATCATCCTTTACGGTTACGCCTGGAGCAGCCTCCAAAGCCTTGCGGATGTCCTCTACTGCCAATGGCTTCTCTGTCTCGAACCAAACACTCTCTGAGTGAGAACGGAGTGAAGAAACGCGAACGCAGGTAGCACTGGTGCGAACATCAGAGTGCATAATCTTGCGGGTCTCGTTATACATCTTCATCTCCTCCTTGGTGTAATCGTTAGGAGTCATCTTGTCAATCTGTGGAATGACATTGTATGCCAACTGATGAGGGAACTTATTGATATGCTCAGTCTTACCAGTCTCGAGGATATCCTTATACTGCTGCTCAAGTTCAGCCATGGCAGCTGCACCAGCACCTGAAGCACTCTGGTAAGAAGAGATATGAATCTTCTTGATATGGCTCAAGTTATCGATAGGCTTCAACACTACTACCATCATGATGGTGGTACAGTTAGGGTTGGCGATGATGTTGCGAGGGCGGTTCAGGGCATCCTCAGCATTTACCTCAGGCACAACCAGAGGCACGTCGTCGCACATACGGAATGCGCTAGAGTTATCAATCATCACGGCACCATACTTGGTGATAGTCTCGGCAAACTCCTCTGAAGTGCCGCCACCAGCAGATGTGAAAGCAATATCGACATCTTTAAAGTCATCGTTATGCTGCAAAAGTTTGACCTCATAGTCCTTTCCCTTGAAGTTGTATTTTCGTCCGGCAGAACGCTCAGAACCAAACAACACCAAATCATCCATAGGGAAATTTCTCTCAGCAAGGATACGCAGGAATTCCTGTCCTACTGCGCCACTTGCACCAACAATTGCTACTTTCATAATCGAATCTTTTAATTTATAAAGTTGTTATAAGTGTAAACTGTGGAAGAGAAAGCCAGCCCCCTTATTATCTTCATGATTCCTCATTTTCTGATAGCTTCATTATTTTTCCTCATTTTCTGATAGCTTCATGATTTCTCATTTTCTGATAGCCGGAAACTGCTTATTTTCTCAAATCCGCTGCAAAGTTAAGACTTTTTCTACAATATCAAGCATAAATTCCCAAAAATTATTGCTTTTTGCTGCAATTTTATCTTTTTTGCTTACTTTTCTGCAAGAATATGCATAAAAACGGAGAAAAATAGTTGCTATTTGCAATGCGGCAAGCCGCGAGAATGCAGGAATTTATGGATTGTTACTTTCCATAAGTCATCCTTTCG
>ENA-OOUQ01000094-OOUQ01000094.1-human-gut-metagenome-genome-assembly--contig:-NODE-94-length-18066-cov-10.146454_pt1 | contig 18066 bp, 15 predicted proteins | sample MGYA00241550_ERZ501282 | MGnify/ENA primary metagenome ERZ501282 (study PRJEB25962, sample SAMEA2042284) | human gut metagenome | biome: human gut; feature: human-associated habitat; material: faeces... | reverse complement strand
CAAAAGGCTGTTCTTTCGATTGCCGGTGCAAAGGTACGAAGATTTTCGGTAACCGCCAAATTTAGGCATGTGATAAGGAGCGATTTTCAGCAAACTTACGATTTGAAAGTTAGCTTAAAAAACAAACTCTATGTTTATGCGGTGCATCTCTATGTTTTGTGGCATAGAAAACTATGTTTTGCTATATAAATCAGCACATTACGAAGTAATACCCGATTACGGGAAACGTACTCAGTACTCAGTACTCAGTTTTTTTCGCTGTTGTTACCATCCTCTGTATAGATAGTATATTATATATTATTATATATATAATAATATATAATATAAAATAATTACTTACAATCTGTAACCATAGATAAGGTAACTATCGCGAAAAAAACTGAGTACTGAGTACTGAGTACACTTTAGGCATTCTAAGCCCTGGTTATAATGGCAATCGCCAAGGCGCCCTTACATGGCGACTGGGTTGCATCCAAAAATAACTTTTTTCGAAACTTTCTCCCGAAATCCTTGGCAGTTTCCAAAAGAAATCGTAACTTTGTGGTGTGGTATATTGCCACATAAGTGATAATAAAACGATAACATTATGATTATCAGTAGATTTACCCCCCCCCATATTGGGGAAGCTGGCTCTTGTAGCCGCATTTTTTACGCTTGCCCTTGCCAGTTGCAGCAAGGATGATGTAAGCTCCGATATCGAAGACCCGATTGTCAGCCCACCTGCCGACAGCGAGGCTCCCAGTTATTATGCCATTACCGATACTGAGGGTATCGGCTTCACCAAGGATGGCATCGCCTATGAATATCTTTCTAATGGTAAGACCCGATGGGTGCTTAGCTATCAGGAGATAGCCAAGCGCCTCGACATAGATATCTCCAAGATTTCAACCATCAAGATTACCAGAGACCAGATTTTGAAGAACGGTCTCTGGCGCTTCGACGTGCGCTTCGACGGACAGCAGGAAGGCACGGCGTATGCTATTGATGTCGACCCAGAGAGTGGGGAGATAGAGTGGGTGATCACCTTGGAGGATTTGCCTGGGGGAAATGTGTTTACACTCAGCTTCTCTCCAAAAGAAAAATAACGTGAGTGTAAACCTAGATATAAAGAATCAGAATTACTTTATTTACTAAGATTTTATGGCAGAAAATATCAATATCAACCCTCGTACAGAGGAGTTGAAGACCGAGTTTAGCAACATGATTTGGAAGATGGCTACCAACCTGGTGCATGGAGGCAAGGTGAACCCTGTGCAGTTTATGGACTATACCCTGGGCGGTCTCTTCTACCGATTCATTTCCGAGAACATCACCGACTACTGCAACCAGCTGATGCGTGATGCTGGCGTGGAGAACGCCGACTATGCCCACATGAGCGATGAGGTGGCGGAGAACGCACGAGAGCAAATCATCAATGCCAAAGGCTTCTTTATCCTCCCTTCACAACTCTTCATCAATGTGGCGAACGCAGCCAAGAATAACACGGAGCTGAACACTACGCTGAGCAATAACTTCCGTGCCATCGAAAACAGTGCCGTAGGAAAACCGAGCGAGAACGACGTGAAGGGACTCTTCAATAACTTCAATACCAACGACCAAGGTTTGGGTGCTACCGTTGCCGAGCGCAACGAGTTGCTTACTACACTCTTGGAGAGTATCCGAGACCTCAACTTTGACAAGTATATCGAGAGCGGCATCGACGTGTTCGGTCTTTGCTACGAGCACCTCATCAAGATGTACGCCCTCAATTCGGGTACCAAGGGAGGCGAGTTCTATACCCCTGGCGATGTAAGCTATCTCTTGGCGATGATTGCTGCGGCAGGACGCCAGAGTGTCAACAAGGTGTATGACCCTGCCTGTGGTTCTGGCTCTTTGCTTTTGAACTTTATCCGTGTGGTGGGTGCCAAGAACGTAAAGGATGGTTTTTATGGTCAGGAGATCAACATAAAAACCTACAACCTCTGTCGTATGAACATGTTCTTGCACAATGTGAACTACGACCATTTTGACATTCAGAACGGCGACACCTTGAAGAATCCGCTGCATGAATGCGACGAGCCATTCGATGCCATCGTCTCCAACCCGCCATATTCCGTGCCTTGGGATGGTGATAGCGATGCTACGCTCATCAACGACCCTCGTTTTTCTCCTGCTGGCGTGCTCGCCCCAAGAAGCAAGGCAGACTTTGCCTTCACCATGCACATGCTCAGTTGGTTGAGTGCCGAAGGCACGGCTGCCATCGTAGAGTTCCCTGGCGTGTTGTATCGTAGCGGTGCGGAGCAGAAGATACGCAAGTACTTGGTGAGCAATAACTTTGTGGATACCATCATCCAGATGCCACAGAATCTTTTCTTTGGCACATCCATTGCCACTTGCCTCTTGATATTGAAGAAAAACAAGGCAGACAACCGAGTTTGTTTTATTGATGCCAGCAATGAGTTTATTCATGAAGGCAACAAGAATAAGCTTTCTGCCGAGAATATCTCCAAGATATATAATGCCTACATGAATAAGGAGGAGATTGCTCATTTCTCTCATGTGGTTACCACTGCCGATATTGCCGAGGAGGATTACAACCTCTCCGTCTCTACATACGTTGAGCAGGAGGACACTCGTGAGAAAATCGACATTACGGAGCTGAATACTCGTATCTCTGAGATTGTGATGAGAGAAGAGCAGCTGAGAAAAGATATTGATGAGATAATATTGCAGTTGGAAGGAGGTGCAGCATGAAAAATCTTGAAACTTTGATCCAGGAGCTTTGCCCGGATGGAGTGGAGTTCGTGAAGTTGGGGGATTGTTGCTCTTTTAAAAGAGGTACAACAATTACTGCAAAAAATGCAATTCCTGGAGATGTACCTGTTTTGGCTGGTGGTCAAAAACCAGCTTATTATCATAACGAGGCAAACAGAACAGGCGAGACTATTGTGGTTGCTGGTTCGGGGGCATATGCCGGTTTTGTCAGCTATTGGACTATTCCTGTATTTCTCTCAGATTCTTTTTCTGTAGAACCTGATGACAGGCTTGTGGTTAAATTTGTATATTATTTTCTAAAGAATATTCAACAAAAGATTTTTGCGACAAAAAAAGGTAGTGGGGTTCCTCATGTTCATGGTAGTTCTATTGAAAAGTTTGAGATCCCTCTCCCCCCAATCGAGGTGCAAACCGAGATAGTCCGCATCCTCGACAAGTTCACTTCGCTAGAAGCAGAACTAGAAGCGGAACTAGATTGCCGCAAGCGACAATACGAGTACTATCGTGACAAGCTGCTCTCATTCGACAATGTAGGGGGACAAGAAGTAGAGTGGAAGAAAATGAGTGAAGTATTCGATATGAAAAACGGCTACACCCCTTCAAAGGCGAAAGCTGAATACTGGGAGGGCGGAACCATTCCATGGTTCAGGATGGAAGACATTCGAGAAAATGGAAGAATACTATCCGACTCTATACAGCACATCACTATGGTGGGAGTAAAGAAAGGGAAGTTATTCCCAGCTAACTCTTTTATACTTGCCACGACTGCAACCATCGGAGAGCACGCTCTCGTAATTTCTGATTCGCTAGCAAATCAGCAATTTACAAACCTAACGGTTCGTAAATCGTTGTCAGACAGATTGTTGATAAAGTTTGTGTTCCATTATATGTTCATCGTTGATGAATGGTGTAAGAAGAATATAAATGTCTCGGGTTTTGCTTCTGTAGATATGAATAAATTCAAAAAGTTGGAGTTTCCAATCCCTTCTTTGGAAGAGCAGCATCGAATTGTCTCCATCCTCGACCGCTTCGAGTCCCTGACCACTTCTCTCCAGTCTGGTCTCCCTGCCGAAATCACGGCACGCCGCCAGCAGTACGAGCACTACAGAGACAAGCTGCTTACCTTCAAGCGCAAGGGAGCGGTTTAAGGGAATGGGGATTACAAATCCCCGAAAACAGTAAGTCGGGGATTGCAAATCCCCTCCGACATTTGATTGAGGGCAAAATTGCAAAATCCCCTCCAATAATTAAAAAATAATTTAGATAAACATGCAAGCAAACGACATAGTTTCAGAGAACCCTCAGAGCACGGTGGTAGCCCAATACGAGCGTACCACCCCTCGTGCCGAGGCTTACCAAAGCGAGGCAGAGCTGGAGCAGGGGATGATAGCCCAGCTTCAGCGACAGGGCTACGAGTATGCCCATATCCACCACGAGGACGAGCTGATACAGAACCTTCGCCTCCAGTTGGAAAAACTCAACGACTTCCACTTTTCCGACAACGAGTGGGAGCGTTTCTTTAAGACGGAAATCGCCAACGAGGGTAAGGGTATTATTGACAAGGCAGAGACCATACAGCGTGACAACATCAAGGCTTTCACCCTTGACGATGGCACGCAGAAAAACATCTACCTCATCGACCAGCAAGACCCTCACCACAACTACACCCAGGTAATCAATCAATACGAGGTTAACGACGGCAAGCGACCAAACCGCTATGACGTGACCATCCTCGTGAATGGTCTGCCCTTGGTTCACATCGAACTGAAACGCCGAGGCGTGAGCCTGAAGGAAGCCTTCAACCAGATAAACCGCTACGGCAGGGAATCGTTCTGGGCAGGGTGCTCGCTATACGAGTACGTGCAAATTTTTGTGATCAGCAACGGCACGGAGACCAAGTACTATAGCAACACTACCCGAGACAGTCATATCCGGGAACAAGCCAAGCAGGGCAAGAAGCCACGGCAGAAAACCTGCAACTCGTTTGAGTTTACCATCTACTGGGCAGATGCCAAGAACAAGGTGCTCGGCGATTTGGAGGACTTCACGGCTACCTTCCTTACCCGCCACTCCCTGCTGAACATCCTCACCAAGTTTTGCGTCTTTACCGACCAAAAGATTCTGATGGTGATGCGCCCATACCAGATAGCAGCCACCGAAAAACTGCTCAACCAGATAGAGATAGCCCACAACGCCAAACTCTACGGCACACGAGACGCTGGCGGCTACATCTGGCACACCACAGGCTCGGGCAAGACCCTCACCTCCTTCAAGGCGGCACAGCTCGCCTCCAAACTGCCCTACATAGAAAAGGTATTGTTTGTGGTGGATAGAAAAGACCTCGACTACCAGACGATGAAGGAGTACGACCGATTCCAGAAGGGCGCTGCCAACGGCAACACCTCGACCAAGGAACTGGAAAAGCAACTGAACAACAGCAAGAGCCGCATCATCATCACCACCATACAGAAGCTCGCCAATTTCATCAAGAAGAACCCCGATCACGACATCTACCGCAAGGAGGTGGTCATGATATTCGATGAGTGCCACCGCTCGCAGTTTGGCGACATGCACACCGCCATCACCAAGCGATTCAAGAAATACTACCTCTTCGGCTTCACCGGAACGCCAATCTTCGTGGAGAATATCTCCGCTTCGAGCAAGGGTTCGCTGAAAACCACCGAAGACGTGTTTGGCAAGCGTCTGCATGCCTACACCATCGTTGATGCCATCAGAGACCACAATGTGCTGAAATTCCGTGTGGCATACATCTCTACCATGAAGGAGAAGGAGAACGTGAAGGACGACCAGGTTTGGGGTATCGAGGAAGAGGAGGCGCTGAAGGACGACCGCCGCATCACTAATGTCTCACAATACATCTTGGACCACTTCGACCAGCAGACCAAGCGTGCCAGCAGCTATACCTTCAGCAGGCTCATCAATATAGAGGAAGTGGTGACCGACAAGAAGAAAAAGGTGGAAGAAGAGCGACAGAAGACACGACTCAGCGGATTCAACAGCATCTTAGCCGTGCAGAGCATCGACTTTGCCAAGCTCTACTACAACAAACTGAAAGAGCTACAGGCAGAGCAGCCCGAGAACAAGCGGCTCAAGATAGCCACTATCTTCAGCTATGCACCCAACGAGGAAGTAGCCGACGGCGAGGAAGACGAGGACAACGACTCCACCGACGGACTCGACCAAAGTAGCCGAGACTTCCTGGAGACAGCCATCAAGGACTACAACCTGATGTTCAATACCGCCTACGATACCTCTTCGGAAAAGTTCCCCAACTATTACAAGGACGTGTCGCAGCGCATGAAGAACCGAGAGATAGATCTGCTGATAGTGGTCAACATGTTCCTGACAGGATTCGACGCCACCACACTCAACACGCTGTGGGTGGATAAGAACCTGCGCTACCACGGATTGCTGCAAGCCTACAGCCGCACCAACCGCATCCTGAACTCGGTAAAGACCTACGGTAACATCGTATGCTTCCGCAACTTGGAGGATGCCACCAACAAGTGCCTCGCCCTCTTCGGCGACCCTACCGCCAAGGGCGTGAGCATCCTGCGCCCATTCGAAGACTACTTCGAAGGCTATGACGAGGTGACAGAAGACGAGAACGGCGAGGAGAGACAGGAGCACGTGAAAGGCTATACCGAATATCTCGAAGAGCTGAGAGAGTTAGCACAGCCAGACGAGATGCCGCTTACCGATGCGGACAAGAAGCGATTCATCAAGCTCTTCGGCGGCATCCTGAAGATAAGAAACCTGCTTACCAGTTTCGACCAGTTTGCCGAGCAAGACCCCCTCAGCGAGCGAGACCTGCAGGACTATACGAGCATCTACCTCTCGCTGAGAGACTGGGCAAAGGAGAACGCAGAGAGCGGCGACAAGACCAACATCAACGACGACATCGAGTTTGAGATGGAGCTGGTGAAGCAAGTGGAGGTGAACATCGACTACATCCTCTTCCTCGTGCAGCAGATGCAGGGCGACCGTGCCGACATCGCCGAGCTGACTATCCAAATCAACAAGGCAATCGACTCCAGCCCAGACTTGCGAGACAAGAAAGACCTCATCAACCGATTCATCGAGAGTCTTACTCCGGATAGCGAGGTTACCGACAAGTGGAAGGAATACGTGGATACAGAGAAGCGCAAGGAGTTTGAGCGCATCGTGAGCGAGGAGCACCTGAAGGAAGGCCCCGCCAAGGAGTTCATAGAGACCGCCTGGGAGCGAGGTTACGTGCCAGAGGGTGGTTTGGAGTTGAACGCCATCATGCCACCTATCAATCCATTCGACCCGAACGCCAACCGAGAGGGCAAGCTGCAAAAAGTACTTGGTAAGATCAAAGGCTTCTTCGGCAAGTTCTTCGAGATAGCAGGAGGAGAATTCTAGAAAGAAATAAGCAGTGCAGAGAACGCTGCACCTACCATAAAAATTCCATAAAAGTAACAGGGAGAAGTGATGCTGCAAGAATGCTCACTTTTCCCTCTTTTTTTGTCAAAAAACTAAAAATCAGAAAAATAATAGTACTCATATTACGGATTAAGGAATCGTAGTACACCCTTTTATTTCGCTCTTTCTTTGTAATTTCACACCGAAATTTAAAAAAAGAAATTATGGGAAAAGGACGTAGTTACATGAATTCATATGCCGACGGCTATATGAGAGGCAAGGTTGTCAAGGAAGTGGGAGCACTCCTTGACCACATACTAGTGGAGGAAATCACAACCCCCACAATAATAAAATTGGAGTTTGGACCTTCTTACGATACCATTAGAGAACTAAGACAGCAAGATACCTCAAAATCTTTTGAGACCATCAGGCAATTCTGCTACATCATCGGCTATTATCTTTACCAAGAAATAGAGGCGGTGGAGAACTATAAGAAATATGTAAGGGAAAGGGAATCCAAGCTTACCATGCTGTATGAGATGAAAGAAAGATATAAGAAAATTTACGGAATGCAAGCCGTAGTGGTTCTCAACCTTATGCATAAGGGAAAGGACTTGCTGGCTTTTATGAAGTAAATATATAAGTGAGTTTTTCCGCCTCATTATGTGTTAGCGAACTCATTTTGAGGCTAATTCTAATCTATAAATAAATACCTAAAAAAAAGAAAGTAAAAAATGATGAAATCGGAGACCAACTGTCCCCTAAGGGTGTATTCCCTTATAGTTCTCCTGGCATTTGCTTGTACCAGCAAAATTGTTAGCGCAAACAAATTCTAACGTCCTCTACTAAGGAACGAGCGACAAAGAACTTAATTTCTAACTAATATAAATTTCGAATTATGGGGAGATTTATAATCAAGCTCTTGCGCTTGATACTGAAGTATGGGCGATTCGGCCTTTTTTGCGTGGTCATTCAATTGAATGGCAACAGCAAGTTTATTGAGTATACTTACAATTTGAGGCGTTCCCTCCTATGGATATGAGCATACACGTACACTTACTGGTAGATGTTGCCATGCAGGAAAGAGATTATCATGATGTACTCGTATTACGTCGATACTTGGAGACCTTTAACAGAATTGATAATCATTTGGTTGAAGCTGAACTTCCTAGGCTTGATGCCTATATCGCCACTCTGGATGGCTATTATGAATACCTGGAGCAAAGGAATAGAAAACCATTGGATAATGGTATCAGAATCGGCCGAAAAAAAGAATACCTTTTTGTGTCTGATGAAGCATCTTCTTTAAAAGATGAAGAGACCACCGCCGAGCAAGCCTCTTTATTTATAGAATTTCTCACCCTAAATGGCCTAAATTCTATGTCTACCAGTGCGAGCAAGTCTTCACCATTGAATATCGCAATATTTGCGTTTATCAGATATTGGAGAAGAAAAGGCATCCTGGCACCGCAGCACATCGTTAGTGCCAATGCCATTTATAGATTTCTTACTGAGGATTGCAATATACGAAGAGAAGCTACGATTAAATCGTTCAACAATGTCTTCAATCATTGTGAGGACATAAAAAATCAGGAAATGGATGATAAAGTAGCAGATTTCTTTGCCCATAGATGATTTTTTTTTATGGGACAAATATTAATCCTATTTTTCCTATTTTTCCCAAAGGTGTTTTTGCCCTATCTTTGCACCCGTAATCAGGCAAGTAAAGTCTGGTTGCGGGCGTTTTTTGTTTATAGGAATCCGGTACCGTTCCTGAAACTGAAATTTGGCGAATATCTCGCAGTCCAACTCATAAACATTATATATAAATATGGAAGGAAACGCTTATGTGTTTTATCATCCGCAGTTTGGCGGATTGAGAGTGGTAAAAAACGACGAAGGACTGTTCTTTTGCATCGAGGACCTGGTTGCCATCACAGATATCGGCAGAGATAAACTGTTCCCAGTATTAGCCGACACGGAGGGAAAAGTGGTAGAAATATACGTGGAAGCGGAAACCAAAAAGGTTCCGAAGGATTTTAAACCTCGTTTGTTTTTCGGTGAATTCTTTGGCAATGCTGACAAGGTAAATCGAAATAGTAAATTGGCTTGGAGAAGTATGACATTCGTAGACTCTCAGGTGGTGAGAGATATGACGATAGGCTGTTCGAAGGATCCTGAGCGTAAGTTGTTTTACAAGTGGGTTAAGGATTTTATCCAGCCTGTGATGGAGGACGAGGACAGATGTTGGTGTCATGAATGTGTCATGATGAAAAGAGTCTGTTATGACCCTCTGAAAAAGCCGATGGACATCCGATATGCTGCCGACGGCCTGTATATCAACGATACGCGAATCAACTAACATTATTCATCTTTTAAACAAGTGATTACAATTATGAAACAAGCAGCAAAGAAGCAGCTCCTCAACGCCCAGAAGGTGGACGGAGCCATCATCAGTGAGGAAAACGGTACCATCGCCTTCCGCAAGGCGCCATGGAACGATACCGAGGTTATCTGTGAACAACCTAAGGTGATACCGGGCAGAATGGTATGCTCTGGCGAGAAGGGAGGCGACGAGTTCGACTTCAAGCCTTATGAACGTACGGGCGAGAAGCTTTTCGAGGAAATCTTCAAGACCAAGCATGCCGTGGTGCGCACCACCAAGCGCACGGTGCAGGTAAACTATACCTTCAGCCGTGACCTGGACAAGCAGGACATGCTGCGCTACCTCAAGGTAGAGCACAAGGAACTGATTGCCGGATTCAAGGAGGCAAATATCAAGGGGAATTGATAATGAATCATTCAACATTCAAAAAAAATGGAACATATTATAGCATATAATCCGTACAAGAATGGCAATAAAGGGAGCGTAAGCTCCCAGCCACTCTCGGTCTACGACAAGACCATCGCTTATCCCTGGATGGCAGAACTGGTAGCTGCCATCCGTGGGGGTAACGATGAACTGAAGAAGCAGTTGCCCTTCCGCTGCGCTCACTACTACCAGTTCCGAGACAACAGGCGTTCGCAGAAAAATGCCGTGCCCGAAAGCTTCCTCTTCCAAACAACCATCGACGTGGACGACAAGGAATATGTGGACAAGGCGATAGAGAAGGCACGAGAGCTGAACTGCAGCGATACCATCTGGAATGGAGCCCTGCTGCACCTGGAGTACTCAGCCCGCAAGAAGTTGCACATCGACATCCGCATGCCCGTCGGCATGACTATCGAGGAGACGCAACGAGCCTATTGCGAGGCACTGGGCGTGCCTTACGACGAGAGCTGCATCACGCCAGAACGCATGCTCTTCATCACCGACAAGGAGTCGGAAATCTATCGCTCGCCCCACTGGTACGAGGTGCTGCCACAGGAAGAACTGAAGAAGCGCAGACAAGCCTACCTGGACCGTGAGCTTACCATCGACGGGAGAATCCAGCAAGGCACCCAGCCCAAACCACTCAACATTCAACATTCAAAACTCAACACTCAACAAAATGTTCAAGGCCATCGACTTCCGGGCTCTGACAGCCATCACGCTGTTTCTTCTGGCTCTGCTATTCAGCCTGCCCAACCTAGTGATAGCAATGCTGCTCATGCTGCTCATCTCAGCCCTGCTGGAACTCATCAGGATGCTGGCGCTGTGGCAACCGGCAAGAATCTAGCAGCCTTCGACCTCTTCCGCAATGCGGCAGGTCTGAAGGACGTAGACATCAACACCCCAGGCTCCCGTCACTCATCGCTCCTGGCGATTATGAGCGCAGGCGCATCGAGAGTGATGCCCGAAGAGGAACTGAAGGCGGTGGTGGCACAGAAGATGCCTGCCTTTTCGCAGGAACGTGACTGCCAGCAGCTCATCCACGACTTCTATGCGAAATATGGTGACAGTTCGAAGCCGATGTCGCAAGCCGTGATCCGCATCAATGCCCAGGCAGAGAAGTTCTCCCAGAAGGATGCCGTGTCGTTAAAAACCGAGAGTTCCGAGGGCGGCACGGATATCAATGCGGAAGATGATAAATTAGTACCGCCTCCGATGCCCGAACATCTCCCGAAACTCGTGGAGTTGCTGCTATCGAAGACACCGGACGTATACAAGCCTGCCGTGGCACACGCCATCTTCCCGCCACTTGCCACACACCTCTGCAAGACCACCTTCAAGTATATTGACAATGTGGAGCACGAGGCTACCCTGATGTGCTGTCTGCTGGCGGGTACGGGCGCAGGCAAGAACTGTGTGCAGATGCCTATCAACATGATTATGGAGGACATCAGACATCGCGACCGTGAGAACCTGCAACGGGAGAAGGAATGGAAAGAAGAGGTGACACGCAAGGGTGCCAACAAGGATAAGCGCAAGCGCCCGGAAAACCTCATCATACAGGAGATAGACGCCGATATGACCAATCCGGCATTCGTCATGCGCACGGCTGAGGCTCAGGAACATTTTCTCTATACATCGCTCAATGAGATAGACCAGTTCGACGCCCTCAAGGGGCAGGGCAACCAGCAGTTCAAGATCATGTGCCTTGCCTTTGATCCGGGCAACCAATACGGTCAGACTCGCGTGGGTACATCGAGCGTCACCGAGCGCATCACCATCCGGTTCAACTGGAATGCATCGACCACCGTCCAACTGGGGCAGCGATATTTCTCAAAGGTGCTCACCGACGGACCTATCAGCCGCATCAACTTCTGTACCATCCCAGAGCGGGAAATCGGTGCCGAAATGCCAGTATACGGCGAATACGACGATGCTTTCAGAGAGGCGCTCAGACCGTACATAGAGAATCTGTGCAAGGCGTCGGGTAGGATAGACTGTGCTGAGGCTTTCGCCCTGGCAGAAAAGTTGAAGGATGAGAACGCCGACTTTTCTCGCATGTCGCAAAACAGGGTGTTCGAGAATCTCTCCTTCCGTGGCAACGTTATTGCCTTCCTCAAGGCTTGCGTGCTATACGTGGCAAACGGCTGCAAATGGGAACCCGAAATAGATGAGTTCATCAGATGGAGCGAGAGCTACGACCTGTGGTGCAAGATGATTTTCTTTGGTGCAGGCATAGCCAAGGCTAATGAGGCAGGAGAGAAATCGAGCAAGCGAGGACCAGCCAACCTACTGCAGCAATTGCCTGACACATTCACCTACACGCAGGCTGAAATGGTGCGTCTGCAGAACGACTTCGACAAGAAGGGTACGGCGAAGATGCTGAGAAACTGGGTGTACCGCCATTATATAGAGAAAATTCCTCCGAAGGGAGCAAATGCCGACGGAGCTGACGGAGAGCAGGGCGGAAAGGTACTCAGTATTCAGTTATTCAGTTTTAAGAAGCTATTATTCCGTTCTGACGGACTCGACCTGAGAGGTTTCAACGTAAAATAGTTTAACACTTAACATTCAAACAAAATGGAAATAGTATTAAAGCGTATAGCTAAAAAGGGGACTTATACCATCGGCAGACTTTATCTGCTGACCGATAGTAGTGTAAATCGTAACTCGCTACCCGGCAAGAAGAAAGACGACAAGTGTACATTGGTTCATACCTTTGGCAGCCAGCTGCTGTCCAAGGATACATATCTCTGCGATACCATGGAGCCTACATGGCGCAATCTGCTGGGCATCAAGCTAAAGCCTGAGGAAGTTGATGCCCGCTATAGCCGCAAGAGCGGCGTGAAGGCTCGTAAGGTACCTGGCCATACTGCCATTCCTGAGGGTACTTATCCTGTGGTCATATCGTATTCTCCAAGATTCAAGCGTTGGTTGCCATTGCTGGTGGGTGTGCCGAATTTCGAGGGCATCCGCATCCATGCAGGCAATTATCCTGACGACACACAAGGCTGCATCCTCGTGGGGGAAAACAAGTTCGAGGGCATGGTGGTGAACTCCCGTATCTGGCTGCAGCGGCTCATCAACGCCATGACAGCGGCGCGCGACCGAGACGAAAGTATCTGGATAACCATCCTATAGGGTACAAGTGATAAACAGATAGGGAACGCACTGCGTTCCCTATTTATATTATATATGGTACTTATTCTGGTAGTGGCGCTTGGATTTAACAGGGGCTCCATGGAAGGAACCGCTGCCCATACCGCTGCCACGAAGACTCTCATGGAAGCCTGAACCACCGCTGTATTCACCCCAGCGGGCTCTGATTCTATCCACATAATCTACCGTCTCCGTGCCTCGCATGTAACCGTATTTCACCACCGGGTCTGTGTAATAAGCCGGTTGAGAAAGGCGCAGAATATAATTGCGAATTACGCCCCAATTGTGCGGATTCTGACCATGTTTGCGAGCCAGCGCCATCGCATCTCTGATGTGGAAATAGCCACCATTATAAGAAGCAAGGGCGAAAAGCATGCGCTGGAACGGGTCGCCCACGTCAGAGAAATGCCCCTGCAGTTCCGCCATATATCTGGCTGCCGCAGCCACATTCGCCTCAGGTTCATGAATCATGCTCATCGGCAAACCCAGATGGGCAGCCGTGCCTGGCATAATCTGCATCAGTCCGCAAGCTCCAGCCCATGACTTCGCATTCGGGTCAAAACAGCTCTCCTGATAACATTGGGCAGCCATCAGACGCCAGTCCATGCGAGCCGTTCCGCTATAGCGCTGGAAGAGGTGGTCGTAGCGGGAAATAACACCCTTAGAACGGTTCAGAAATGGTGAATAAACGTGGCGGCGCACGCTGGCAGAAGAAAGCAGCCACGATTCTTCCTGCTTGACCTGAGCAATCAGCTTAGGCTTAAACCAGCCGTTCAGGGTGTCGGCAAGACTCTTGTTACCGTTCAGCACAGCCCATTGGGTTCGGGTACTGTCGGGCGTAACACCACAGAACAGCAGGTTGCCTCTGGTCTGTTTTCGGGGTAGGGGCACGGCAATCACATCACCTTCTCCCTTCTCCAGTTTGCGCACCATTTCAGCCGTATCCTTACATTCTTCTACGCGTAACGACACGCCGATCTGCTGGGCAAACTTCTCGCAGAGCAGATAGTGCAGTCCCATTCCGTGGCTGTGGTAATCATAATAGGTAGTAGGGCCGTTAACGGTAAGCATGATGAGCTCACCATTGGCCTGAATATCTTCGAGCGAAAGCCCCCTGCTGGTTGAAGCAGGTTTCTTTTCTTCGCCATCAGCCCCATCAGAGTTGTCAGCATACTCCATTTCGCCTACGGGAGTTCCCCATGGCGTAAGCTCCTGCTGCGGTTTCTTGTCGGCACAGGCAGCGAGCAAAAATAGTGCATATAATGCGTATAAATATCCTTTATTCTTCATTTCAGCTGCAAAAGTACGAAATATTTTGCACATAAGTGAGAAATTATTTGTTTATTCTAATAAAAATATGTACTTTTGCAATGTTTTTCAAACAAAATATAGAAATATGTTACGAATAGCAGTACAAAGCAAGGGTCGTCTTTTCGACGACACCATGAATCTTTTAGCAGAGGCTGACATCAAAGTAAGCGCCTCTAAACGCACCCTTCTGGTGCAGTCAAGCAACTTTCCTCTCGAGGTTCTCTACCTTCGTGATGATGATATTCCTCAGAGCGTAGCCTCTGGTGTGGCAGATATCGGAATCGTGGGCGAGAACGAGTTTGTTGAGCGTGGAGAGAATGCGCAGATTATTGACCGTCTGGGTTTCAGCAAGTGCCGCCTGAGCCTCGCCATTCCTACGAAGATTGATTATCCGGGATTGCAATGGTTCAACGGCAAGAAGATTGCTACTTCTTACCCTAACATCCTGCGCAAGTTTATGAAGAAGAACAACATCAATGCCGACATCCATGTCATTACGGGTTCTGTAGAAATCAGTCCGGGCATCGGTTTGGCTGACGGTATTTTCGATATTGTAAGTTCAGGTTCTACTCTGGTCAGCAACAGTCTTGCTGAGGTTGAGGTGGTGATGAAGAGCGAGGCTCTGCTCATCGGCAACTGGAACATGGACGAGGAGAAGCATCAGATTCTGAACGAGATGCTGTTCCGCTTCGAGGCTGTACGTTCTGCACAGGACAAGAAGTACGTGATGATGAATGCTCCTAAGGCAAAGGTTCAGGAGATTACAGAAGTATTGCCAGGCATCAAGAGTCCTACGATTATCCCATTGGCTGATGAGGAATGGTGCTCTATCCACACCGTGCTCGACGAGAAGCGTTTCTGGGAAATCATAGGCAAGTTGAAGGAACTCGGTGCACAGGGCATCCTGGTAACACCAATCGAAAAGATGATATTATAATAATGTGTAGTGTTTAATGTGTAATGTTTATTTAGAGACATTATGCGTTAAAAACCAAACATTAAACATGAATAATTAAACATTAATAATAGGAATGAAGGTAATAAAGTATCCTGCAAAGGAGGAATGGAGCGAGATTGTAAAACGCCCACACCTGGATGTTTCGCAGCTGAATGCGACCGTACAAGGTGTACTCGACGATGTGAAAAACCATGGCGACGAAGCCGTGAAGCGTTACGAGGAGAAGTTTGATCATGCCCATCTCGATTCTTTGGCTGTGACTGAAGCTGAAATCGAAGAGGCAGAGAAAATGGTTTCTCAAAAACTGAAAGACGCTTTGCACCTCGCCCATCATAACATTGCCGAATTCCATCATAGCCAGAAGTTTGATGGTGTAAAGGTTGAAACTTGCCCTGGTGTAACCTGCTGGCAGAAGAGTGTGGCTATAGAGAAGGTGGGATTGTATATCCCGGGAGGTACTGCTCCTCTCTTTAGCACCGTTCTGATGCTGGCTACTCCTGCCAAGATTGCAGGATGTAAAGAAATCGTACTGTGTACTCCTCCTAATAAAGAGGGCAAGGTGAACCCGGCTATCCTCATGGCGGCAAAGATTGCGGGCGTAAGCAAGATCTTTAAGGCGGGTGGCGTTCAGGCTATCGGAGCCATGGCTTACGGTACAGAGAGCGTGCCTAAGGTTTATAAGATTTTCGGTCCGGGCAACCAGTTTGTCATGGCTGCCAAGCAGCAGGTTTCCCTGCACGATGTGGCTATAGACATGCCAGCCGGTCCGTCTGAAGTTTGTCTTATTGCCGACGAAACAGCCAACCCTGTGTTTGCTGCTGCCGACCTGTTGTCGCAGGCTGAACATGGTTTCGATTCTCAGGTTTTCTTCATTACTACATCTGAAAAGGTGTTGGATGATGTAAAGAATGAAATTGAAGTACAGCTTGAATGTTTGCCACGTAAGGAGATGGCACAAACCTCGTTAGACAACTCTAAGTTTATCCTCGTAAAGACCGAAGAGGAGGCAATCGACCTCTGCAATACTTATGCGCCGGAGCATCTGATTATCGCCACAGCCGATTACGAGCAGCTGGCAGAAAAAGTTGTGAATGCAGGTAGTGTATTCCTCGGAAACTATGCGTGCGAAAGTGCAGGCGACTATGCAAGCGGTACGAACCATACCTTGCCAACCCATGGTTATGCTTTGGCTTACAACGGAGTGAACCTGGACAGTTATAATCGCAAAATCACCTTCCAGCATCTTACAGAAGAAGGTATTCGTAACATTGGAAATGCTGTAGTGACCATGGCGGAAAATGAGCAATTGGAAGCTCATGCCAATGCGATGAGACTGAGAGTGAACAGTTTGAAACAATAGGGTAAAAAAAGGAAGTTGTAAAAATACTTCTTAATAGCTTTTGAAAGAAAAATGAAAGAATTGAAAGATTTGTGCCGAGAGAACATCTGGAATCTGGCACCTTACAGTTGCGCCCGTACGGAGTTTGCAGGCAGAAATGCCCGCGTCTTCCTCGACGCCAACGAAAATCCATATAATGACCCTTACAATCGCTATCCTGATCCGCTGCAGGTTGAACTGAAGAAGCAGATCAGCAAGATTAAGGGTGTGGCTGAAGAGAAAATCTTCCTGGGCAACGGTTCCGACGAGGCCATCGATTTGGTTTACCGTGTATTCTGCCGCCCGGGTAAGGATAATGTAGTAGCGATTGCACCTACTTACGGAATGTATGAAGTTTGTGCAGACATCAACGATGTGGAGTATCGCTCTGTGCTGCTCGATGAAAATTATCAGATTTCTGCCGGAAAACTCCTGGCAGCCTGCGATGAACAGACAAAGGTTATCTGGTTCTGCAGTCCGAACAATCCTACGGGTAATCACATTAACCGCGAGGCAATCGTAGAGGTGTTGCAGAAATTCCAGGGTATTGTCATCATCGATGAAGCCTACAGCGATTTCTCTTCGGAGCGCACATTCCGCAGCGTACTCGACAGATTTCCCAACATGATTGTGCTCAACACCATGAGTAAGGCATGGGGCTGTGCAGCCCTCCGTTTGGGAATGGCTTTTGCGAGCAAGGAGATTGTTGACATATTCAATAAGGTGAAATATCCTTATAACGTCAATCTGCTTACTCAGGAGCATGTGCTGGAAGTGATGAAGAATCCGCTGAAGGTTGACGAATGGGTGAAGAACATCCTGCAGGAGCGTTCTAAGGTAATGGCTGCATTCCTGGATCTGCCTATCTGCGAGAAGGTTTATCCTACTGATGCAAACTTCTTCCTGGCTAAAATGACCGACGCCAATGCCATCTATAATTATCTGGTGGCACAAGGCATTATCGTAAGAAACCGCAACAAGGTTCAGTTGTGCGGCAACTGTCTGAGAATTACGATAGGAAACAAGAGCGAGAATGCTGAATTACTCGGTGCTTTGAGACAATATTAGCATTTAAGCAGCAAGCCCTGCTTTGAGACAATATGAGCATTTAAGCAGCACGCTCTGCTTTGAGTCAATATTAGCATTTAAGCAGTACGCCCTGAAAGGGCAGAAGCCCCTAGCCCAGGGCAGCGCCCTGGGTCATATATATTAACAACCAAGTCGCCCTGTAAGGGCAAAAGCTTTAAATATATGAAGCTTTTGCCCTTACAGGGCGACTTTAGTATA
>ENA-OOUQ01000088-OOUQ01000088.1-human-gut-metagenome-genome-assembly--contig:-NODE-88-length-19047-cov-12.048175_pt1 | contig 19047 bp, 13 predicted proteins | sample MGYA00241550_ERZ501282 | MGnify/ENA primary metagenome ERZ501282 (study PRJEB25962, sample SAMEA2042284) | human gut metagenome | biome: human gut; feature: human-associated habitat; material: faeces... | reverse complement strand
GTTCACCCCGCTGTTCACCATTCGGTAACTGTCAGCAAAGTTACGACAAAAGGGCGATATAGGAAATCGAAAACCAGTTAGTGAAGTCTGCCAAGCACATTTATTCAGAGAAGGCGACTTATCATGAGTTGACCGAAGGTATGCGTGCCTGGGTGTTATCCACTCGTCACCTCAATTTAACTGGTATTTAACTAAAAATACGTTTATTAATACTAAAACATACTAAAACGGGGGGGATTTTATAAAATCTACAAAATTATATACCTTTGCAATCGGAAATCAGTCTCCAAGTAATATAAAGGGATTAGTTTATATATGTTGAGGACCATTTGATAAGTCATAATAGGTTTATATTGGTTAACAACAAAGCAACAGTAAGATTCAGTACAAATATTAATATAGTAATTGATAATGAAAAGGAAAGCAGTTTTGCTGTTTGTTATTTTAGGAATTAAGACAGTAGGTTACTCACAAGATTTCGCCTTGAAGACGAACGGACTCTATTGGGCGACAACCACACTCAATATCGGCGTGGAAAAGGCAATCAGCAACCAGGTAACCCTGGAAGCAGATGTAGCATACAACCCCTGGACATTCAGGGAAGACAAGAAGATGCACCTTCTCTTGGTGCAGCCAGAAATGAAATACTGGCTATGCGAAAAGTACGAAGGACATTTCGTAGGTATCCACCTGCATGGTGCTCAATTCTACGGAGGTTTTGGCAGCAAGCTCTACGATGGCTACTTGGCTGGCGGAGGCGTAACATACGGTTACGACTGGATTCTATCCCCTCACTGGAACCTGGAGGCAGCCATCGGTGTGGGATACGCCCACCTCTGGTACAAGCAAAGCCCTAACTTGCCCTGCATCAAGTGCCAGGAAAAGAAGAACGAGAACTATATCGGTCCTACCAAGGCTGCACTATCATTAGTCTATATCTTTTAAAAAAAGTGTATCATTTAATCACAAAGAACATTATGTATGATAGAATGAAACTCAAAATCGTTTATCTGGCTATTGCTGGTTTAGGCATGGCTTTTCTGACGGCTATGACTTCATGCAGCAAACAGAACATAGTAAGTGATAAAAAGATTACATGTACTCCCGATTCCTTTATGCTCATGCCAGATAGCAGCAATCAGGCTACACTCAACCTTCAGGTTCATATCCCGAAGCATTATTTCTCGAAGAGAAGCCGTCTCTTCGTAATACCTGTATTGACAGACAGCGACAGCATCGTGGCTAAATACAAGCCTATAGTGCTGGATGCGCCAATCTACAGCAGGAAGATGGAACGTAAATGGGTGCTCGATAGTATTGCTGATCCATACGATTCTATTGCACAGAGAGTTACCAACACAAAAGTAGATTTATCCGTGTTATATAACGACACCATCACCCTGCCTGCCAACTTCCATAAGGGAAACCTCGTGGCAGTGGCTTCTGCCGACGGATGCGGCGAATGCCGTGCCATCAGCCATACCAAGATAGCCGATGTGTTCCGTCCGGAAATCAAGAAGCAACTGCATCTCAACTGGATGAAGCATACCTTCGAGATCAAGCCGAAGATAAGAGAAGGAAAGGGCGTGGCACGACTTGAGTTTGCTATCAATAAATATGATATCAATCTCAAGATGAGCAACAACCAGGCTGAGCTCGACCACATGTTGAGCGATATAGTTCCAGTGCTCAGCGACAGCCTCGCTACCCTCACTTCTTTGGGCATCTATGGTCTGGCATCAGCCGACGGCCCGCTGAAGGTTAACACCCCACTTTCCCGCAACCGTGCCAACTCAGCCCTGAAGTGGCTGCTTGCGCACATAGAGAATGGCGACAAGGTGAAGAAGATAGCCCGTATCGGTTCACGCCCTGAAGGATGGCAGCCAGTATTGGATGCGATGGTGGCCGCCGGCGATGCCGACAGCACGATGGTGAAGAACATCCTGACCCGATATGCCAACTTCAATGATGATGTGCAGGAGCGCTATATCCGCCGCCTGCCTATCTGGAACAGCATCAAGAAGAAGTATCTGCAGAAGAGCCGTAGCGTGGAATACACCTACACATACATCATCAAGAACTTCACCACCGATGAAGAAATGCTGCAGATGTACGAGCTCCGTCCAGATGCCTTCAGCGAAGATGAGTTCCTGCATGTGGCACAGATTGCAGAGAGCGAAGAAAAGCAGAAGCAGGTGTATGAAACGACTTTGAAATATTACCCTATGTCGAAGATTGCTGCCAACAATCTTGCCATCCTACTCGAGAAAGAAGGCAAGGTGAATGTGGCTGAAGAGATATTGAACCGCCAGAAGGCAGAAGAGACTCTGATCAGCCAGAAGGCACTCACAGAATAAATTACAGCGTATGACAAGATTAAAAGTTATCATATATGGCATGGCACTGGCTATGTCATTCACCTCGTGCATCCGTGAAAATCTGGACCAATGTCCTCCTCTGAGTATCAACATCGAGGTGAAAGACAAGAATTATTTCAATGTTGATCAGACTGTTCCTGATGAGAAACGGGATGAGAATCAGTCGTTTAGATCATTTGTTCCGTCTCTTTCCTATCGTCTGAGCCGACTCAACGACGACGGCACTCAGCAGGTTGTCGTAGAAGAAAAAGGTTTCGGAGTAGAGGGTGATGGATTAACTTATCCTGTAAGCTTTGACCCCGACATGCCTTTCGGAAAATACGTCTTTACGGTATGGGGAGGTATGAAGAAGCGAGGCGAACTCAATCTGGATAAAAACGAGCTGTTGCTGCATCCGGAGCACAGTCAGGGCGATGATGTTTATCAGGTTTGCGATACCCTCGTCTATGATGAAAACCATTATTGCTATACCAGCGAGATGGAGCGCACCAAGGGAAAACTGGTTATATGGACAGAGAATCTTCCTGCCGGGTATCGCCTGATGGATACTGAAGTAAGTCAGCTCTATGGAATAGTAAATCCAAGTTTCCTATATTCTGAAGAGACCAGCGTCTTTCATGAATCGGAAATTGAAGCTGGCGCCAAGACCAAGACCTCTATTTTCCTGGCTCCTTCTTTCCAGAAGGAAGAGTCAGTGGTGGATGTCAATTTCTATAAGAATAGTGGCGAAGGCGCAGGCAGCAGTTCTTCTGTGTTGAAGCCTGATGACGTGAAGGTAAGCATGGAGCGCAACAAGATTACGGTGCTGAAATATGTGTACGATTCCGACCGCAATCGCTTCACCATCTATATGAAGGTGAACGACAACTGGGAGGAAATTCACGGTATGATATTGGATTGATAATTAATTTATACTTAATTTTTAAATTTATAATTTATGAAAAAAGGTATGTTTTTTGCGCTTGCAGCAAGCAGCTTGCTGTTCAGCGCATGTAGCAGTGACGACGCTGTGGTTAGCACAGAGGGTCAGAACGAGGCAGTACAGCAGATTGTCTTGCAGGTAGCAAGTAGTGGTGATGGCTTGACAACACGTGCAGGCCGCCCATTGTATTCTTCAGAGGCTTTGCAGACTATCCAGAATGTTCGCGTTTTGATTTACAACGCTGATACGAAGGCTATTGTCAAAGACGAGAAGAAGGATTGGACAACAAGTACAACGTATACCAATCATGGCCGCCAGCTTACTCTTACTTACAAGGGTGATCAGAGACTGAATGCAGGTAACTACAAGGTTATGGCTGTAGGTTACAGCAATAACAGTGACTACACCTATGCTTTGGATGTAACAAGTACAGATGCACTTTCCGGTGATTACAGTGACATCACTGCAACCTTGAAGACTGGCAAAAAAGATGCAGAGGAAGTATTCGCTGGTGATGCAGATCTTAACATCAACGCTGACAAGAAAATCACCAACCTTACTGATGGTGAGGAGAATGGCGTAGCAGTAACCTTGCATCGTCAGGTAGCTGGTAGCTTCGGTTATTTCCAGAACATCCCTGCAAGTGTGAATGGCAAAGCTGCCAAGACCCTTCGTCTCGTAGTAAGAGATAAGAATGATAAGTTGACTTTCAACAACTTCAACAGCTCATTCACAACAACTGGCAGCACTATCAAGTATTACGTTAATGGTTCTAAAAGTGAAGCAGCACCTGCTTCAGATGCACAGTTCAATGGCGGCGACAAAGGTTATGTGCTCTACTCTATCGATTTGAGTAAATGGTTCCCTATGGGTGATGAAAACAGTGACGGTGTGCTGAATGCTCAAGATACTCACTGGAACCACCCTGATGATGTAAAGACTCAGGTTGTGAAGGGTTCTGTATTCGGAAGCAACTTCGTTATTCCATTTAATTTAACTAGTGGCAAGAGCACCATGGAACTTCAGCTTTTGGATGCTGCTGGTGGTATCATCAAGACTTGGACCGTTTCTATCCCAGAATCAGATTTAAATAAGGTTCCAGCAAATGGAGTTGTAGACGAAACCGCTTCTATCTTCAACGTGGTTCGTAACCACATGTACAACTTGGGTGTGAAGACTTCAACTGGTACAACAACAACTCCAGATCCAACTAATCCAGATCCAGATCCAAGTGATCCAGATCCAAGTAATCCAGATCCAGGTAAAGACGAGCCAGAAGACTTGAGCAAATCTCAGAACCTCATCTTGAAGGTGAACGACAACTGGGAGGCTATCCACCAGATGGAGCTGGGTGATTAATCTTACTACGTGCTCATAATATAGGCAGTATTAAGAAAAATATATCCAAGGGATGCACAGTGCCCGCTATAGGCACTCGCATCCCTTACTATCCCAACATCACAATATTTAATTTATTATTCATTTTATACTCAATTCCCATTCAAATCGAATAGGCGAACATTGAAATCGAATAGACGAATATGATGAGAAAATCTATAAATATAATCCTCGCAGCCAGTCTCCTAATGAGCTGCAGCGCAAGCAATGATGCGCCTGATACCCTCGCCGACGGCTCGCATGCCGTGAAGTTGGACATGATAGTGGGTGTAAGCGCAGGTGTTGTTGGCTCACGAGAACTTGATACATGGGATGGAGCACAGCAGGTGAATGATATGAGACTCTACGTCTTCAGATGCCCCAAAGACAAGAAGGGCACCTCAGAAGAATATACCTATTGCATCCCTATTGAAACGGAAGCAGCCAAGAAAGGTTACTATTCCGTTGACGCATTCAACAATAGAGAACCCTATTATTCTGCCGAGAACATGCCCGAGCAGCATTCATACACCTTCGAACCCTATCTGCAGAACGACTACTACTACCAGTTTCTAGCCATAGGAAGAGATGACAAATACGCAACGAAGAAAGTACTTACAGAACCCAAATTCACTGAAAACGTAACGACACTGGAGGACGCAAGAATCGCCCTCACCGAGGAGGCAAAAAACAGCGCCAATCCCGGTATCCTCAATACTACAGAGCTGTTTAGCGGCATTCTGCAAGACGAGAATACCCATGAAGCCCCCGTTCTCGTAACGGAAGAGACGAAATACTTCCACCGCACGCTGACCGCCAGCCGTAACGTGGCTGGTCTGATGATTTACGTAGAAAACATCCCGGCAAAGGTGGAGTCGAATGCAGCAGGAGACGTGAGCCCTGTTACCTTCACGCCCACCTCTCTATCCGTTGTAGCCACCGGCATCACCACCGAAACGCTGATTAGACAGAAGCAGGCACCAGCAGATGCTGAATCGTTGACTTATCAGACGTTGGGCACCATCGACCTCACCTCCTCAAACGGATGGACCGTAGATACTAAAGAGAACATATTCAAGCGAGCTGAAGACTCCCAGAAAGGATGGAAGGCAAACAGCTACATGATAAGCAACTTCATGATGCCTACACCAGAGGAAAAAATGCAGAAAAGCAAGAACTCGGCCGAGAACGAGACCACCTTCTATCTGCATTACACGGATGGCACGCACCACAGGTACGACAACATCAGGAAGTCTACAACCACTGGCGACAAGTTCAAATTCCCTATCGAGGCAAACCACCTGTATTGCCTGGGAGCCAAGAGCAAGACCGTGAACCAGCCATACGACCTGAAGGAGTATTACGAGCCGGTGATGACCGACGTGAAGATTGAGATAGAACCGGCCTTCGAAAAAAAACATGAATTTGAAACAGAATAAACGTTACAAAACAGCATAAAAACGGAAATAGAATATGCAGAAATCAAGATTTAGCATCTGTAAGATAAGCGCCATCAGGATGAGCGCCATCAGGACAGGCATGGCGGCAGCGGTTTGCTTCCTCCTCGCACTAGCCGCGGGATGCAGCAGCGATGCCGATCTGCCACCCTATCCAGATGGCAGCAATGGAGATGCAGGCATGAATCAGCCTTCGGAAAACGAAGATGAGATTACGACTGTTCCCTTCACCATCACTCTGGGCGGATTAAGCGGCAGCGATGGCAATGCCAAGCAAGACGGCAGAAACACCCGTGTAGCCCCTCCTGGTGCAGGATCCTCTTCCTCGTCGGACACAGAGGACAACGGATATGCCGAGACCGACAACGTCGATGCCGTAAGGCTGATAGCTTTTCGCCGAAGAGTTCAGAACAATGGAGAAAATTCTGCAACCTATGATGCCGCAGTCAACGATATCCAGGGCTTCGAGTACGACCCTACCAACGACAGGGTGATTACTGGGAAACCCACGGTAGAAGACGGCAAGGAAGACGATTATCTTCCGGGAACCTCCCACAAGCACTATGTGGTAAAAGGCACCTTCGGCATCAGCAGGGGCTACGAATACCGCATCATCGCCCTCGCTTACAATAGCCAGGAGAAATCGCCCTATCCGCAGTATAAGGGAAACAATGTGGTTACCACGGAAATGCTCAATTTAAAAAAAGGTACTACATTTCAGGAGTTCAAGGCCACGTTTGCGAGTTATCTGGTCAATGATGATGGCAAAGACGACACCAACAACTGGCTTGGCTATCTGAAAAATGAAGGTCTCTTACTGCATAATGTAGATAGCTTGAGCCGCCGGCTCATCACGGTGCCGCAGCTCTTCTATGGCACCCTCTACCAGCAGGGAGATGACACTCAAAATCCAATCATCTCTTCTGCTGATTACCAGAAGGAAAATCTGGGAAACAACACCCCTACGCCGCTTGTAGGAACACTCTATAGAGGCATGGCAGAAGTGGAGGTTCATATCACTCATGCCCATTACAGCATTACAGCGCAGACGCAATGGTATTGCCTACTTGCCGACAACGTGTTTACCCAGATGCCTCTTACCAGCTACGACGGTTTTAAGCAGGGTAGGGAACCTGTCGAAAAATATCACGAAAAGGGAGGCACCTATACCGCCATCGCCTATGCCCCATTTCCGGGTAAAGACAATGAAGTGGTTCTTAAGGCATTTGTGCTGCCAGGCAAGACCCATCTTGCCGTGAGAATAGGCTTCGATTCCTATCCTCGCGCCCAAAACTATCAGATAAAGGCAAAGGATATGATGTCTTCTGAAGCAGCTACGGGCGTCATCGTGGTGGATGGAGTCAGCAACCTCTTCTATCTGAGGCGAAACCATAAATATGTCTTCACATACGCTGATCAAAGCAAACTTACAGACTCCGGACATTTGCTCAAATAAGATCAAGAGAATTATCAAGACGTTATGCTATGTTTTAAAATCAAACAGACAATGAAACAGCATTTTATATTCAAAACTTTCATATCATTTGTGTTAACATTCCTGATGGTTGTGCCCGCCTCTATCCAGGCGGCACAACCCAAGGATGACAATACCAGTCCCTATTTCGAGAGTGCTGCTGTTAGAGACTCGTTCAAGAACTGCAAGAAACCCATCTGGACCAACAACTGGGATGATCTGCCAGCCGACAACCAGAAGGACCATTTTGTGGAGTTCAACAATGACCTCAAATATGGCAACATGACATTCCGTGAGCTGCGCAACCGCCGTGCCCTTACAGGCGAATCGTGCACCATTAACAAATTGATTGGTGTGGTAGGCGTAGGCAGCTGGACCAAGAATATGGGCGCCCTTACCGACGATTCACTCGACAACTATGCACAGGTGAACTCCGTGGTACGAGCAGGGGTAACCGTAGACCCGATAGTAAGTGTAAAAGATATGGACAATTACTATTCCAAGGGAACGGTGGCAGGCTTTACCATCGTGGCTGGTTCGGGTAGCAGCGTGCTGAGCCTCGATGTAATTAAGGCATTCTCCATCGGATTCTATCGCGACGGCAAACTGAAGGGCGTAAAGGCGGTGAGAGAAGGACAGGATGGTTCGGGAGTAACGCTGAAGCTGCTCCAGATACCGGGTTCCGACAACATCTGCGCCATGCTGACGGCAGAAAGCGACTGGCTCTTCGATGAAATCACTCTCGACTGCTCGGGCGGCATTCAGGCAGAAGTGGCGAATATTCTGAAAATCAAATATGCCTTCGTGGGCGAATCTACGGAGTTTACCATCACCGATGGAGGCATCAAAAAATACAACGAATATGTCGATGGCGACAAGCAGGTGGCGCTCAAAGAGATGAAAGGCTGGTGCCCTGTTCTCCTCGGCATCCCCCTGCCTTTCCCTGACGACGATATAAAGAAGATGACAGATGATAATCTGGACAATTTCGCCACCATCGTCCCTCTTCTTAACATAGGTTACCAGGGCGGAGCCAAGTTTATGATGAAGAACGACAAGAACCCGCAAGGCGAAGCATTCGAGGCTGGCATGGAGGCTGGCTTCAAATACAAGATGGATGCCCTGCTGAGCCTCAATGCAGGAACATGGATCAACGTGCTGCTCTTCGACCGCGAGGGAACCGTGGTGCAGAAAGAAACAATTTCTGCCCAGGTGCTCAACCTCTCGCTGGTGCAGATTGGCGACGGAACGGTGAGCATCAAGGCAAAGGTGCCGTTTTCAGGATGCGAAATCAGATTCCTTACGGGTCTCGGAGTTAACGCAGGCACCATCGGCATCCACTATGGATTCGTAAGAATGGCTCCAGATGTATCCCACCGGTGCCCCATCAATCCTACCATCAGCAGCAATGTCTGCCAATCGCAGACTTCGTTTACTCTCCGTTCTAATCCGAAAGTAAGCGTAACATGGGAGCTGACGGGTGCCTGGGATTTGAATGGCACCAACATCCTGACCACCACATCTGTAAAGGTTACCTCTGATGGTCAAGTTACCAATCTGAAACCCGGTAAATATACCTTCAGGGCTACGGCTCAGGACGGATGTTATGATGAAACCACCATTACTGTAGGTGGTTTTAATGATGGAAATACAACTTGCGGCAAACCGCTTGCCAACACACTGGGTGAAGATTTCTACGAGGTATCGCCTAAGATTCACGAATCATCCGGCTCATTGCTTTCTACCTCTGAACTCAAGGATAGAGACAATATTATCAAGGGTGAATATGATAAATATGCCGAATATATAGGTGGCTTGAGTCTTGCCGATAACCTCTGCATCATCGGAATTCACCGTAAGGATGGTCAACTGATATACGATGCTACCGACCAACACGAAGGTGAATCAGAGGCGGATGCCGTCAAGAGAGCTCAACCTAAGCGCATTGGTTTTGTGGTAGAGGCTGATGCTACAGTAATCAATTTGCATGCCCTGCAATTCCTGCAGATACGCTGCTATAACCAAGGCAAGGAAGTATATCGCCATCTGATAGATGAGAACAATGCGATTGGTGCAGATATCGCAGGTTCAGGCAAGCTGCAAAAGATAAGATATTCTATCGAAGTTCCAGCCTACGACAGCAAAGGCACCCCGATTCAGATGGATGAGTTCCAACTCTGGAATTCGGGTGTACTCAATCTAGGCGTTTCTAAACTCCGCATCTACTATGCCTTTATCGAGGAGGCTTCCGACGACTGTTCTTCGCCACTTGCATGTAGCAGTATGGTGATGTCGCATAATCATTCACATACTACCATCAATGCTAATGAAACCAAATTTGGCGGAGCGGTGAATGTGGCTACTGTAGATGATAACTTAGGTTATCTGGTGGATGATGACTTGAATACCTATATGGCGGTTGCCAATACGGTAAGTCTGGGAGTTGGTCAAACATTCGCCGTAAAGATGGGTAGAACACTCGACTATCATCATCAGTTGGGAATTGTCATTGACAACAAGACTTTCCTGGCAGCCGTAAACGTAGGAAAGTGGCTAACGGTAGAAACCTTCAAAGACGGTAATTCTACGGGAGATAAATTTACCGACTGGAAGGTGATTTCCGCTAATGTAGCGGGTTATGGCGATAAGAATATCCTCTTCTTTCAGCCAAAGAAAGCGTATGACGAGGTGCGATTAACTTTAGCCAATATTGTAGGCGCATTGGATGTGCAGAAATTCTACGGACTCGTGACACGTGGTGATATTGATAATGATGGTATTCCTGACTGTAAGGACGACCAGTCGTGCGTAGATGGTGTAGACGATATCGTTGTCAACAATGTATGCGTAGGAGATAAGATTGTCGTAACTGCTACCGGATTGACCGGAGTAGATTATCATCTTTACTTCGGTGATAAGAATGCGGGAGATAATGGCATCGTGTCTCTGCATTCTACATCAGACAACAAGAACAATATAAAATATACCTACACCACCAAGGAGCCGGGCGAATATCAGCTCACCTTCTTCGACGGCAGCTGGACGCCACTCTCTTCAGTAGTATATCAGGTTCATCCATTACAGACCCGATGGCTTCCGAGTGCATCTACCAATGAATGGAACAAATGGGACAACTGGAGCGACGGTTCGCCTTACTGCTGCACCAACGCCATCATCTCGTCGGATGCCGATAACTTCCCAATGCTGGGCACGCCAGTGAAGCCAGCCGACTACTGCTGCAAGGACATCTTCTTCGAACCCCGTTCGGCGGTGGATAACGTGCCATCGCTCAACTATCGCAAGGCATGGGTAGAACTGGAGCAGAAGCCGAACCATTACTATCTGCTGAGTGCACCGCTCAAGCAGATGTACACGGGCGATATGTTCATGCCTGCCGACACCACGAAGGCGAACTACTTCGAGGATCTGAACGAAGGAAACTGGAAGGAACAGCGCTTCAACCCGAGCATCTACCAGCGCCTCTGGGCGGCTGCGCATCCGGGTAAGATTTATTCGCTAGACAGCGATGGAAATCCGGTTTTGACGGATGATAAAACGCTCGCCGTGAACGAGGCCACCTGGTCGCACAACTTCAATGCCGTGGCTAAGCCTTACGGCATGGGTGAAGGCTTCTCTATGTGGATAGACAACGGCAATCTGCCGGCTACCAATAAGTTCAGTATTCGCCTGCCTAAGGCGCATAAAGAATATAGTTACTTCGTGGATTACGATCAGGAGAAAGTGGCTAGTGAAAAAGTGACGAAAGATGCAGATAAGATAAACCGCTTCATCTACGAACCGGATTCTCCGAAGGAGGGCGACTTGACGATGGAATATAAGTATCTGTCGGAAGGCGAGGAAGTGACGGAGAACCGCACGGTGTTCGTGGGGCAGAGCGAGTATCAGATTACGCTGAATTCGGATATTCCTACGCAGACCTTCTTGCTGGGCAACCCATTCATGAGCCGACTGAATGTCAATAAGTTCCTGGAGGTGAATGAGAACGTGAGCAGTGTGAAGGTGGAAGTAGAGAATGAATCAGGAGGTATGGAAGAGCAGACTGTAAGCAAGGTAGCTTCTACGGGCAACGCCACCACCATCGCCCCAATGCAGGCATTCTATGTTACCACAAAAGATGAGCCGAGTACGCAAATCACCCTGCTGCTCACCCCAGAAATGATTGGTGGAAGCAAGAAGGCTACTGAGGAAAGTAAACCTGCTGATGCCAAGGGACTGAAAGTGTGTGTGGAAAGCCTGAAGACGCGAAGCAAATCAGCAGCTATGCTGGTGATGGAGAATTCAGAAACTGCTTATGATGTTTCTGCCGGTTCTTCTTTCAAGAACTCTGTATTGGTTCCAACTCTTCTGGATAGTGAAGTGAAGTCACCTTTGAAGGTATTTGGTATTCAGCAGAGTCAGGCTTACGATATCCTTCCGATGACTGGCGCTACATCTTTAGGAATCTATCTGTCGCAAAAGGATAGCATCCGTATCGAGGTAAAACCTATTCAGGGTGTTGATATGAGCGGATATGTTCTCCATGATATGCTTTCGGGTGCCGATTATTCACTCGATTCTCCTCTCATTATTGCGGATGCCGAGACCTCGTTAGGCAGATTTGTTATCAGAAGCCGTTATGGAAGTACAGATGTGACATCTGTCGATACTGATCAGCGCATCAGTATTGTTAAGGAAGGTTCTTCTGTCCTCGTGCAATCTGCCAGCGGTCAGCTCAAGAGCGTTAAGGTCATAGACCTGAATGGCAGAATCATCAGCAGGGTACAGGGAAATGGTTCAAGGTGTTTAAAGGCGAGCATAGCCACAGGCATTCAAATCATACACATAGAATTGACAGATGGTAGCAGTAAGGACTATAAGATGATTTTCTAAGTGAAATCAGAATAGCGAATTACATCTTTTACTTATAATTATCCCTGCCAGCTTGTGAAAGCTGGCAGGGCTTTTTTAAGTGGGTTCATAACTGAACTTTCGCATGTGGTTCAAGTACGGGCTGAAGGCCCAAAAGCTCCTAGCCCAGGGCAACGCCTTCTTCAATCTTGTGTTCCAACTCCTTGAGACTGGTGTGCTTAGGATAGTCGGGCTTGATAGTTAAACCTTTCAGTTCATCACATAGCGACTTGAAATAGAAAAACTCAGTTGGTCCTTCTCCCAAAATCAGTGTTGTATTTCTTTGCTTGCCCATAACTAACCCCTTCAAATCTACAAATATAGAACCTAATTCAGGCTTTGCTCCTAATCTGCCAATTAACAGAACTTGATAGTCATAACGAACTCCCTCTGCATAAAAGGAAACACACATTTCTGTAGGTTCGCTCTTTGTCAACGCAAAAGGAATGCATCTTGTAATCTACATTTCCGCTATTATATTTTTTAAGAATTGCCCAGATTCTTAATGATTTCCAAAGGTAGCTGGGTAGCTTTGGAAACCTGTTCGGCAGGAAGTCCCATTGCCAGCAAACGTTGAGCCGTTTCAATGTTAGCTTCTATTCTCCCTTCTCTTTTCGCCGTATCAATGGAGTTCTTGATATCCCGATATGCTATCTTGCTTGCTTCATATCGTTCTTCTACCTGTTTCATACGCTGTTTGTTTTATATCTTATGCAAAGATAAACTTAATATTTGTAACATCCAAACTTTTAGAGCGTTTTTTATTTTCTTCTGCCACAGCCTTCGTTCCTATCCTGATTTATTCAGGTTTCCCTGATTTCTTCAGTAAAGGGGCGAGGAACTTGTAGGTATATCCCTTCTGCTGCTTCACCATTTCTTCTGGTGTACCGGCAAAGAGGAGCTGACCGCCGCCTCGTCCACCTTCCGGACCCATGTCGATGAGCCAGTCGGCGAGTTTGATGACATCGAGATTGTGCTCGATGATGATGACCGTATTGCCACGGTCTACCAGTTTCTGGAGTACATCCATCAGGATGCGGATGTCTTCGAAATGCAGACCGGTTGTCGGTTCATCGAGAATATAGAGCGTCTTGCCCGTATCACGCTTCGAGAGTTCGGTAGCCAGTTTTACGCGCTGACTTTCACCGCCAGAGAGGGTAGTGGAACTCTGTCCTAACCTGATGTATCCGAGACCTACATTCTGTAAAGCCTTAATCTTCTGCAGTATCTGAGGTACATTCTCGAAGAAATCTACTGCCTGGTTGATGGTCATGTCGAGAACATCGGCGATGCTCTTTCCCTTGTATCTTACCTCCAGCGTCTCGCGGTTGTAGCGTTTGCCGTGGCATACCTCACAAGGTACGTAGACATCCGGCAGGAAGTTCATTTCGATGGTCTTATATCCGTTACCCTTACATTCCTCGCATCTTCCACCTTTCACATTGAAGGAGAATCTGCCCGGCTTGTAACCGCGGATCTTTGCCTCGGGAAGTCCTACGAAGAGCGAGCGGATATCGCTGAACACGCCTGTGTAGGTAGCTGGATTGCTGCGAGGCGTTCTGCCAATCGGACTCTGGTCTACATTCACTACCTTATCGATATTCTCGATACCTTCGATGCTCTCGTATTGCATCGGTTTCTTGAGCGAACGGTAGAAATGCTGCGAGAGGATAGGCTGGAGAGTCTCGTTGATGAGAGTGGATTTGCCTGAGCCGCTGACACCCGTTACGACAATGAGTTTGCCGAGTGGAAAATCAACATCCACCCCCTTGAGGTTGTTGCCCGTAGCTCCGTGAATGGTGATATGCTTGCCGTTGCCTTCTCTGCGGAGGGCAGGCACCTCAATAGCCATCTTGCCGTTGAGATACTGGGCGGTGATGGTATCGGTCTTGAGCATCTCCTGGGGTGTGCCCTGAAAGACAACTTCACCTCCCTTGCGTCCCGCCTTCGGACCGATATCTACTATCCAGTCGGCAGCCCGCATCATATCTTCATCGTGCTCCACCACAATAACGGTATTGCCCAGGTCGCGAAGTTCCTTCAGACTATTGAGCAGACGTTCGTTGTCGCGCTGGTGCAGACCGATGCTCGGCTCATCGAGGATATAGAGTACATTGACCAGCTGGCTACCAATCTGAGTAGCCAGACGGATGCGCTGGCTCTCGCCACCCGAGAGAGAAGCCGACTGGCGGTTGAGCGAGAGATAATTGAGTCCCACATCGAGGAGGAAGGTAACGCGTGAGCGCAACTCCTTGATGATTTCGTGGGCCACCTTCGCTTTTATCGAAGGCAGATGCTGTTCCACTTCTTCGAGCCAATCGCGCAGTTCATCGATGTCAAGACTGGCTACTTCGGATATATTCTTATCCCAGATTTTGAAAGAGAGCGATTCTTTTTTGAGTCGCAAACCATGGCACTCAGGACATTCGATGGTAGAGATAAACTGGTCGGCCCATTTCTTGCCTGCCGCACTCTCGTCATCCTCCATCACCTTCTGCAGGTAGTCGATGATGCCATCGTAGGCGCAGAAATAGTCGGTAGAGGTATGCACCTTTTCCTTTTCTATCTTCACGTTTTCGAGTGAGCCATAGAGAATTTCCTGCATGGCATCGCCCGGAATCTCGCAGATAGGCGTCTTCAGGTTGAGGTCATACTTGCTGAGCAATGATTCTATCTGCCAGAAAATCATCTGGTTCTTGTATTTGCCAAGTGGAGCGATGCCGCCTTCATGGATGCTGAGTTTATCATCGGGAATTACCTTCTTGATATCAATCTGGTTCACCTTTCCCAGACCCTTGCAATGCGGACAGGCACCTTCGGGAGAGTTGAAGGAGAACATGTTAGGAGCTGGATCCTGGTAGGCGATACCCGTTACAGGGTCCATGAGACGCTTGGAGTATGTCTTGGCCTCTTTGGCACCTTTCTCAAGAACCATTACCATGCCGTCGCCCTGTTTCATAGCCGTTGCCACACTCTTGCGGATGCGTTCCTCATCTTCTTCCTTCACCACCAGTTTATCGACCACAGCTTCTATATTGTGGTTCTTGTAGCGGTCGGTTTTCATATTGGGAACGATTTCGAGGATGTTGCCGTCGAGTCGCACATAGAGATACCCCTTTCTGCGCATACTTTCGAAGAGTTCGCGGTAATGACCCTTGCGCTGGCGTACGAGGGGAGCGAGCAGGAAGATAGCCTTGCCCTTATAATCGCTGAGAATCATGTCGATGACCTGTTCCTCGGTATATTTCATCATCTCCTCGCCACTCTGATAGCTGTATGCAGTACCGGCGCGGGCATAGAGCAGACGGAGATAGTCGTAAATCTCGGTGGTAGTGCCCACGGTAGAGCGGGGATTCTTGTTGGTGGTTTTCTGTTCTATGCTGATGACCGGACTTAATCCCGTAATCTTATCAACATCCGGGCGTTCCATATTACCCAGGAAGTTGCGGGCATAGGCAGAGAATGTTTCGATATATCTGCGCTGACCTTCGGCAAAGATGGTGTCGAAGGCCAGTGAACTCTTGCCCGAACCAGAGAGTCCGGTAATTACGGTGAGGGAATCACGCGGAATCTCCACATCTATGTTCTTGAGGTTGTGGACCCGTGCGCCCCATACATTTATCTTTTCTTCTGAATTCATATTCCAATTCTGCTAATTGCTGTTTGCCTAATAGTTACTGTTCTGCTCTTCGGTATAACCTCTGAGCAGGTTGACATCACGTTTGATGTTATACACCACGCCATCTGCTCCCTTCGCCTTGACGAGACAGAAGTAGACACCCTCCTTGACCGGTTTTCCGCGGTAGGTGCCATCCCATCCCGTGGCAGGGTCGGTCCATTCATAGAGTTTCTGCCCCCACCTATTATATATATAGGCGTGGAACTCCTCAATGTTCCGGTAACCATCCTTGGGCTTGTAGATGTCGTTGATGCCATCGCCATTTGGAGAGAAGGCATTCGGCATGAGAAGAGAACTGACCTTGGTCGTCTCTTCTGTGTCGTCCTCCTCGTCGTCGTTGACTTCCTGAGCGTGTAATTGACACGTCAAAAGTGGCAACATGATGCAAAGTAATGCTATTTTTCGTCTCATTTCTAAAATAATTTGTGCAAAGATAATAAAAAGATGAGAGATATTGCGTCAGATGCAAGATTTTTTGTATTTTTGCAGATGAAAACATGAAATATTTGAAGATATCGTTAAAAAAATCTTGAGATATGAGACAAAAAATGAGATATTTCCTGCTGCTCGTTGGGCTTCTGCTCAGTGTCAGCATTAGCGCGCAGACTGTAAAATGGCGCGACATTTACACGGTTAAGAAGAAAGATACTATCTTTGGTATCGCCAACAAGTATGGATTGAGCCTTCCTGAACTGATGGATGCCAATCCGGAGATGAAGCGTGAGGGATACATGCTGCAGAAGGGAGCTACGCTCTTTATTCCATACACCAAAGACCAGAAGAATCCTAATCAGGTGAACGGTCAGAAGTCGGGGAATGGGGCGACGGTTCAGAAAACTGCTACAGCTCCGGCAACCTCAAAGGCTGCTGTTGCCAGAAATGCGGTAAAGGTAGGCGTGATGTTACCTTTGCATAATGTTGATGGCGACGGCAAGCGAATGGTGGAGTATTACCGCGGTTTGCTGCTGGCTTGCGAAACCCTGAAGCAGCAGGGCGCCGATATAGATGTGCATGCCTGGAACGTTCCTATTGATGCTGATATCCGGAATACACTCTTGCAGGAGGGCGCTAACCAATGCGACATCATCTTTGGTCCACTTTATACCAAGCAGGTGGCTCCGCTGACCAACTTCTGCAAGACCTACGGCATCAAACTGGTGATTCCGTTCTCTATCAGCGGAGATGATGTAGAAAGAAACAAAGAGATTTTCCAGGTTTATCAGAGCGATGAAGCGCTGAATGATGCGACCATCAAGGCATTCCTGAGCCGATTTACCAATGTGCATCCTATCTTTGTAGACTGCAATGATTCTACTTCGAGAAAGGGCAACTTTACGTTCGGTCTGCGCAAGGAACTGGAACGCAGGAAAATCAATTATAGCATCACCAATGTGAATTCAAGTGTCGAGCAGTTTGCCAAGGCTTTCATGCCTTCCAAGCAGAATGTGATCATCCTGAATACGGGACGTTCGCCACAGTTGACTCAGGTATTGAACAAGCTTGACGAATTTGATGCGAAGTATCCGGGTGCAGCCATCTCTCTCTTCGGCTATACCGAATGGCTGATGTATGCCAAGTATAATCTGGAAAGATTCTATAAGTATGATACTTATATCCCTTCCACCTTCTATTATAACCCGAACTCAGCACAGACCAAGGCGCTTGAGAGCCGTTATGAGCGATGGTTCCATCAGCCTATGATGGTGGCACAGCCAAGATTCGCCATCACCGGTTTCGATCACGGAATGTATCTGATTCAGGGCGTCAAGAGATATGGCAAGAACTTTACAGGTGAGCGCCAGCAGATGACTTACCAGCCGGTGCAGACTCCACTCCGTTTCGAGAAGACCAGTAGAGGAGGATACAAGAACAAGAGTTTCCAGTTGATTCACTATACCTTTAATCATCAGATAGAGGCGGTGAAGTACTAGTTTATAGTTTACAATTTATAGTTTACAATTTATAGTTGATAATGAATAGAAATATTGGGCTGCTGATTCTGATGCTCATCTTCGGAATTCCAGTTTCGGCACAGATAGGAGAGCATCGTAATGATTTCGCCATCGGTTTTAATGGGGGCTATATGATGAGTAGCGTAGGATTCATACCCGAGGTACAGCAGAAGCAGCACGGCGGACTGACGGGCGGTTTTTCGATGAGATATACCTGTGAGAAATATTTCAAGACCATCTGCTCTATCTATGCCGAAGTAAACTATGCGCAGGCAGGATGGGAAGAGGATATCCTGGATATAGAGAATAATCCGGTGATTATCACCGAAACCCAAGAGGCGATGGCTTACAAGCGTACCATCAACTATATTCAGGTGCCAATCTTTGCGCATCTGGCATGGGGTAGGGAGACAAGAGGACTGAATATCTTCGTGAATGCCGGTCCGCAGTTTGGCCTCTATCTGAGTGATTCGCAGAAGACCAACTTCTCGGTAGAGCACATGCCGGCAACCGACAATAACCGTGTAAGTCCGGTGGTGGCTCAGGATACGATGGCAGTCAAGAACAAGCTCGATTATGGTATCGCCCTGGGTCTGGGCGCTGAATACAGTATTCCGAAGGTGGGGCATTTCCTTGCCGAAGCCCGATACTACTATGGTCTGGGAAATATCTACGGTGCTTCTAAGCGTGATTATTTCGGAAAGAGTAACTACGGACAGATTGTTCTGAAACTCTCTTATCTCTTTGATATCACCAGAACGAAGAACGTGAAACGGAAATAATCAATAATCAATAATATGTAATCAATAAAATGATAACGGGTTTATCATTTATGTTTTGAAAAAAATGAGTACAACAGAAAAAATGCAGATGAAATTGAGCGACTCTAAGTCAGCTCGC
>ENA-OOUQ01000081-OOUQ01000081.1-human-gut-metagenome-genome-assembly--contig:-NODE-81-length-19892-cov-12.115313_pt1 | contig 19892 bp, 18 predicted proteins | sample MGYA00241550_ERZ501282 | MGnify/ENA primary metagenome ERZ501282 (study PRJEB25962, sample SAMEA2042284) | human gut metagenome | biome: human gut; feature: human-associated habitat; material: faeces... | reverse complement strand
CTTCCAGCTCATGTTCTTCCTTAATCTGGGAGCTTTCGGAAGATGTACTGGCATAACATTCGTTGATTCCACGATGATACCCGTATGCCATAATCTCAGGAGATATGCCAATAAGGTATTCAAGGGAATTGCCACTGACGGAAAAGGAACAATGGGTTGGTGCCATGGCTTTAAACTCCACCTTGCGTGTAATGACAGAGGCGAGATAATTGCGTTTGTACTTACTGGCGCAAATGTCAGTGACAAGGACCCGAATGTATTCAAGGTTCTTGCTAAACGGTTGTATGGCAAGCTGTTCGCTGACAAAGGCTATATTTCACAGAAGCTGTTTGACTTCCTCTTTGAGGATGGAATACAGCTGGTGACAGGGTTGCGCGTAAACATGAAAAACAAGCTGATGCCGTTCTATGACAGAATGATGCTGCGCAAGAGATACATTATCGAAACAATTAACGACATGCTGAAGAATACGGCACAGATTGTACATTCGCGTCATAGGTCTGTGAACAACTTTGTCATGAACCTCATCTCAGCATTGGGAGCATATTGTTTCTTTGACAACAAGCCAATGGCATTGCAAGGATACTGCATCGAAGACACGAAGCAACTTTCATTGTTCTAAAGACAGAATAATCTCTTTCGATTCTTTATATACAGCCCATGTCTGATGGCATGGGAAGAGAACTCGCGTATCTGTCTTCACATGCAACTAATCGCTATTTTATCCCGAACTGGGGTATATAATTAATCGTTATTATATTGTTTTGGCGCAAAGTTACAAAATCTTTTTATAAGTTCCAACTTTTTGCACAAGATTTTGATGGTGTATATGCTATTGTCATGATAATGTTATGGGTTGATAGTAAACTTGTAAAAAAGTCTGGCAACAGGAGCTGTTCCTCGAAGGGATGATAAACAAAAAAATGATGCATAAGCCACCATGTGACTCATACATCATTTTCTAAATTCATTTCTCTGTCCAGAGGTTATTTCTGCAGAGGTATCTTCTTGACGCGACGCTCGTGACGGCCACCCTCAAAGGTAGCTTTGAAGAACTCGTCGAGGATAGCCTCGGCAGTCTTGTTGTCAATGAAACGTCCAGGAAGCACGATGACATTGGCATCATTGTGCTGGCGGATAAGTTGGGCGATATCCTTGTTCCAAGCCAAGCCCGCACGTACACCTTGGTGCTTGTTAAGAGTCATAGCCATACCTTCACCGCTGCCGCAGATACCGATACCGGGATAGACATCTCCATTCTCAATGCCTTCTGCCAGAGCATGGGCAAAATCAGGATAGTCTACGCTTTCGTCGCTATATGTGCCATAATCCTTAACAGGATAACCCTTCTTTTCTAAATACTGCAAAACGAATTGCTTCATTGGAAAACCTGCGTGGTCGCTGGCCAATCCTACTGTCTTTACTTCCATAATCATTACGTTTTAAGTTATTTACTCTGCCAAGAATGCCTTCACTTGCTTGTAGACATTCTCGCCTGTATATCCCAATTTCTCATCGAGCACCTTGTATGGGGCAGAGAAGCCAAAGCTCTCCAAGCCGAATACCTTGCCGTTGGCACCTACCAGTCCCTCGAGTGTGACAGGCAAACCTGCTGTCATACCGAAGATCTTGGCGTTCTTAGGCAATACGCTCTCCTGATATTCCTTGCTCTGGCTGCGGAACAAGCCCTCTGAAGGAGCACTTACCACGCGTACCTTGATACCGTCCTTGCGCAAAGCTTCGGTACCAGCCTCCAATGTAGAAACCTCAGAACCGCTTGCTACGAGGATAACATCTGGATTCTCGTCGCTGCCAGCCACGATATAGGCACCCTTGGCTGCCTGCTCGTAGTCGTTGCCCTCTGGCAGTTTGGCTATGCCCTGGCGAGAGAAGATGAGCGCTGTAGGAGTATCGATGTTCTCCATAGCGAGCTTCCAGCAAACTGTTGTCTCGTCGGCATCAGCTGGGCGGAATACGCGTACACTGTCCTTGCCGGCATGGTTCTTCAACTTTTCCATCAAGCGAATCTGTGCCTCCTGCTCTACAGGCTCGTGGGTAGGTCCGTCCTCACCCACACGGAATGCATCGTGAGTCCAGATGAACTTGACAGGAACCTGCATCAAGGCTGCGATACGAATAGCTGGTTTCATATAGTCGGAGAATACAAAGAATGTACCCATTGCTGCTATCACGCCACCGTGAAGCATCATACCGATACACATATCTGCCATGGTAAGCTCGGCTACACCAGCCTGGAAGAATGCTCCAGAGAAGTCACCACGTACCATGCTCTTGGTCTTCTTGAGGAAGCCGTCGGTTTTGTCGGAGTTAGAGAGGTCGGCAGAAGCGCAGATCATGTTAGGAACTTGTTCTGCCAAAACTCCCAAACAAGTAGCAGATGCTGCACGGGTGGCAGAACCTGCCTTCTGTTCTATCTTGCTCCAGTCTACCTTTGGAGCCTTGCCAGAGAACCACTCATCCATCTGGGCGCTCTTCTCAGGATTGGCCTTGCGCCATTCTGCCTCGGCAGCCTTACGTTCGGCAACAATCTTCTTCAACTCCTCGGCACGCTTGGCGTAGAGTTCTTTTACATCGTCGAAGATAACGAATGGATTCTCAGGGTCGCCACCGAGGTGCTTGATAGTATTGATATAGGCATCTCCACCGAGAGGAGCGCCATGAGTATTGATGCAAGCCTCATAGCTTGAACCATCGGCACGCAAGGCTCCCTTGCCCATCACGGTTTTACCAATGATAAGGGTAGGACGCTCCTGCTCCTGCTGAGCTGCTGTGAGGGCTTCACGAATCTGAGCTACGTCGTTGCCATTAATCTTGATTACATTCCATCCCCATGCCTGATACTTCATCTCGGTGTTTTCGGTCATCACAACGCCACACTCTGTAGAGAGCTGGATATCGTTGGAGTCGTAGAACATGATGAGGTTGTTCAAACCCAGGTTGCCTGCAATACGGCCTACACCCTGAGAGATTTCCTCCTCTACGGCACCATCAGAGATGTATGCATAGATTTTGTGCTGCATCATGGTAGAGCCCAAACGTGCCTCAAGGAACTTCTCGGCTACGGCAGCACCAGCTGCAATGGCATGTCCCTGACCCAATGGACCGCTTGAGTTCTCAATGCCACGAGCTACATCGAGTTCTGGATGTCCTGGAGTTACAGAACCCCACTGACGGAACTGCTGGAGGTCGTCTAAGGTAAAGAAGCCACGCATGGCCAAACCTGCATAGAGCATAGGGCTCATGTGACCAGGATCGAGGAAGAAACGGTCGCGGCCTGTCCATGTTGGGTCTGATGGGTCGTATACCAAGAACTCAGAGAAGAGTACGTTGATGAAGTCTGCACCACCCATAGCACCACCTGGGTGACCAGAGTTAGCTTTTTCTACCATAGAAGCAGCCAGAATACGGATATTATCGGCTGCATGATTCATAACTTTAATGTCGTTCATAAACACAAATTGTATTAAATATTTTGTATGGTCTTACTTGTGATTTTGAATTTTTCCACAAATATACTATTTTATTTTTAAAACAACAATAGATTTTGCCGGAATTTTCACTTTTAGCGCTTTTTTACTTATTTTGGCATCCTTGAATACTGAAGGCTTGACGTTTTGAGGGTGTTGTTTAGTTTATTAGGTCTTTGGTACGAATTCAGAATTATGGTTTCTTGTTGGCTACTGCTGCCTGCTCGATAGCCAGTCCTGCCTTATAGGTCTCGATGTACTTGTCGAAGCCCGCCACGTCTAATTAATGCTTCTTTTTCTGTCCGTAGTATGCATTGGGTCCATGTTTGCGGCTGAAGTGCTTCTCTACGAGCAGAGGGTTCATGGTGGTATTCTTGTTTACCGTGAAAGAGATGAACGCCATCTTGGCAACCTGTTCTGCCACTACTGCATGATAAACAGCCTCATCGGCATCCTTGCCCCAAGTGAAAGGACCATGGTTCTTTACCAATACGCCTGGGGTATGAACAGGATTGATGTTTCCCTTCTTGAAGCGGTCTACAATAACCACTCCTGTATTGTGTTCGTATTCTGCCATCTGGTCGGCAGTCATATCGTCGGTGCAAGGTATGCAGTCGTGAAAATAGTCGGCATGAGTGGTGCCGATATTAGGGAGGTCCAAACCTGCCTGAGCCCAGGCTGTGGCATAGGTGGAGTGGGTGTGTACGACACCTCCCAATTCAGGGAAAGCACGATATAATACCAGGTGTGTAGGAGTATCGGATGAAGGGTTGAGATCGCCTTCCACTACCTTTCCTGTGGCTAAGTCAACTACCACCATGTCGCTTGCCTTCATTGTTTCGTAACTCACTCCTGATGGTTTGATGACTACAAGACCTTTCTCGCGGTCGATTGCGCTCACATTGCCCCAGGTGAAGAGAACGAGGTGATGCTTCACAAGGTCAAGATTGGCCTTGAATACTTTTTCTTTTAATTCTTCTAACATCGTTTCTTATGTTATTTTTATTGAAATATCGTAAATTATTGTGTTAGGGAGTTGGGTTAAGGAGTTAAGACACTTCTCTTTTTATCCAAGCAAATAAAGGTTTACTTGAGTTTAAACGAAGGATCCTGTGCGTAAGCTTTCTTGTTGAAGCGATAGAGAGCAGCTCCGCGTCGTGAGCCGGCTTTGTCTATCAGTTCGGTCTTTTCTATGAAGTCGATATCCTTGATACGTTTACGGAAGTTGCGCTTGTCAATCTCTTCGTCCATCACCGCCTCGAAAACATGTTGCAGTTGGGTGAGGGTAAACAGATTGGGAAGAAGTTTGAAACTCAAAGGTTCTGTGTTGATGCGTCGGCGTATCTGGCTGATGGCATCTTGTATCATCTGGTTGTGGTCGGAGTAGAGTTGGGGCAAGTCCTTAAGGCTTACCCATTCCAAACCATGCTGTTCTCTGAGCTTGTCGTCATAGTCTACCACATTGATAAGGGTACAATAGGCAACCGATATAACTCGTTCGCCCGGGTCACGGTCTATATTGCCGAATGCTCCTACCTGTCTGATGTATAGGTTTTTCATACCTGTCAGGTCGAGAATGACACGGTTGGCAGCTTCTTCGAGGCTTTCGTGTTGTCCTACGAATCCACCATAGAGGGACCATTCGTCTCTTCCTGGGTCCATCTTGCGTTTACCTATCAATACTTGAAGGTTCTTTCCGTCAAAACCGAAGATGATGCAGTCAACAGCGACGAAGATTTTAGTATATTCTTTATAAAATTGAGTCATGTTTATAATAATATGTTATGATTCTATGGAATTCTTGTCGGGCACACTGAGTGATACTACACGACATTTTAAGGTACTGTATTAGTTGCCATTTTGTTTTGGGTGTAAAATTACATTAATTATTTTAAAGTTGTATCATTTTTGCTAAAGTATTTTTCAGGTAAAGTGTGTCTTTAACTCTATTTGTATAAAATAAAAGAGCAAGTCCTTGTTTTATTAAAGAACTTGCTCTTATTTGAGTGATATAATCGTTAATTATAAAATCTTAATATAATCGCTATATATAATAATGTCTTTATTTGAAAAGTAGTTGTTGTTAGCATACCTTGTGTGATCCTTCAGAGATGATGACAGGATAAACTTCAGGTTCATGACCATATTTGGCTGCAAATTTAGCTTTTGTATCTGCAATGAACTTATCGTAGATGTCATCCTTTACAAGGTTGATGGTACAGCCTCCGAAGCCACCACCCATAATACGGCAGCCTGTTACACCATTTTCTTTAGCTACGTCATTCAGGAAGTCAAGTTCCTCACAACTAACCTCGTATTCCTTGCTCAGACCATAGTGTGTCTCGTACATCTTCTGACCAACAGTTTCGTAGTCACCTTTCTCAAGAGCATCGCATACTGCCAGTACGCGGTCTTTCTCGCCCAATACGAAATGAGCACGGCTGTAGTCTTCTTCGCCCACTTCTGCACGGACCTCTTCAAGTTGTTCCCATGTGCAGTCGCGCAAGGTCTCAAACTTGGCTTCAGGATGTTTGGCAGCAATATGCTTTACCACGTTCTCGCAAGAGTTACGACGGTCGTTGTATGGTGACCCCGCCAACTCGTGTTTTACCTTAGAGTTGACCAGACAGAGTTTGTAGCCCTTTGGTTCGAATGGGAAGTACTCAAATTCGCGGCTATTGCAGTCGAGACGCATGAGTTTGCCTTCCTTTCCGAATACGCTGGCAAACTGGTCCATGATACCGCAGTTGACACCTACATATTTATGTTCTGTAGCCTGACCTGCCAAGACAAGATCCCACTTAGAAATCTTGTTGTCACCAAACAAGTCGTTCAAGGCAAAGGCGAAACAACTCTCAAGAGCAGCAGAAGAAGACATACCAGCACCGAGAGGCACATCACCATAGAAGGCCGCATTGAAGCCTTTCACATCTACGCCCAAAGCCTTCATTTCCTGACATACACCATAGATATAGCGTGCCCATGAAGCGCGTGGACCCTCAGGGTCGTCTACCTTGAACTCCACACGGTCCTTCAAGTCGATAGAGTAGAGCATGACAGTGTTAGTTCCGTTAGGACGGATTTCAGCCATGATACCTTTGTCTACTGCACCGGGGAAAACGAATCCTCCATTATAATCAGTATGCTCACCAATCAGGTTGATACGACCTGGTGACATATAAATGTTTCCAGTTTTGCCGTCGAAATGCTTAATGAAGCGGCTTCTTACTTTTTCAATATCCATAATCAGTTAAGTTTTTTTAGTTGTTCATTAAAGATTTGTCGGTTATATAAAAGCCCTAAGGCATTAAAAACCTCAGGGCTATCATATTTCGTAGTTTTTATTCTACAGGAATATCCTTGTTGACATTCTTGCAGCCAGCTACAGCATAGAACAGCATGTATGCCATACAGATGAGAGGCACAATATAACTTGTCATATAGCCTCCATTATCAGCGATGAAGTTCTGTACCAATGGAATTAATCCACCACCTACTACCATCATCATGAAGATACCAGAAGCCTGGGCGGTATATTTGCCAAGACCCTCGGTAGCAAGATTGAAGATAGATGCCCACATGATGGATGTGCAGAGACCGCAGAGAACCAGGAACATGGCAGCAATAGGTACGGTTACCATCTGGAAGGAAGTACCAGTGAATACAGGCATTTCAACCGTTGTAGACTTACCCAAAAGAACTGCGAGAAGGATGAAAATGATGCCGGCACCATTGGCAAAAATCATCATCTGGCGACTTGATACCTTATCAGCGATAAAGCTCGAGCAGAGACGGCCTACCAACATCAAGAGCCAGTAGGTACCTGCAACGAATCCACCGATAGCGGCAGCATTAGCCAATACGACTCCGTTGATCAAACCACCGCCATTGGCTGTAGTGTCAGAGATGTAGAAATTCAATGTACCAGGAATACCTACTTCAACGCCTACATATACGAAGATGGCGAGAACACCAAGGTTGAAGTGACGGAATGCCCAAGGTGAGTGCTCGAATACAGTCTTGTCTGTAGTCTTGCCCATCTCTGGATCCTGAATAGGAATGAAGATCAAGATGAAGAAGGCTGCTGCGAATACAGCAAGGGCGATGTAAAGTACCAGATTTACGTCTACTATCTTTGTGTTGGCTGTTACGGTTCCGATAAGTGCACCTACGAGCATAGGAGTTAAAGTACCAGACAAGCTGTTGAGTGTACCTCCTATGAGGTTCAACTGGTTACCACGATTGCCACCGCCACCGAGAAGGTTCAGCATAGGATTCACTACTGTATTCAGAATACATACAGCGAAACCAGAGATGAACGCTCCGAAGAGGTAAACGGCGAAACCAGAGATATCGGCACCGAACTTACCAGAAATGAACTGGATGAATACGCCTACAAAACCAGTAGCAATACCGGTGAGGGCTGTCTTCTTGTAACCAATCTTGGTGAGCAACTTGCCTGCGGGTATACCCATGAAGAGATAAGCTAAGAAGTTCATGGCGTTACCCAACATACCTATCATGTTGGCACTACCGCTGTCGGCGAATACATTTTTCCAGATGACTCCGATAGGAGCTGCCAGGTTCGTTACAAACGAAATCATAGCGTAAAGAAACATCATCGTGATGATGGCGATGATATTACCATTTTTGTTTTGGCTTTCCATTTTTAATTGTTTGATAGTTGATATTGTTATTATTTAATTATTCCGGGTTTGTTCTCATCGTAAAAAAGAATACAGCTCTATATTATAATCTATATTAAGAATGTTATTCAAGAATATGATTTTCTTTAGGAAATGTGGTTGCTTTTTCAAACGAGAAAATGGAGCAGACGCTTTTCGAGTACCTGCTCCATATATATAATAAGGTGTTATTTCTCTACACCAAACTTATAAATAGTTTTCTGTGTGTAGGTGTCGCCTGGTTTCAAGCGGCAACTTGGGAAGTATGGATGGTTAGGTGTGTCAGGGAACTTCTGTGCCTCGAAGCAAACAGCGCTGCGGCGTGGGAATGTGGCGCCATGCTGACCAGAGATACCAGTCAGGAAGTTGCCTGTATACATCTGCAAGCCTGGTTCGGTGGTGTAAACCTCCATTGTGCGGCAACTGACAGGATCCTTGATCTTTGCTGCGAAACTCAACTCGCCTTCCTCTTTCTTATTGAGAACGAAGTTGTGGTCGTAGCCCTGTCCGTTCTTTATCTGCTCGTTATCGGCATCGATGTCCTGGCCTATGGTCTTTGGAGTACGGAAATCGAAAGGAGTACCCTCTACCTTGAGAATTTCGCCGGTAGGGATAGAAACCTTGTCTATAGGGAGATAATAGTCTGCGTTTACCTGACAGATAATGTTGTCGATAGTAGGTGTTGGGTTGGCAATTCCCTGAATAGAGAAGAATGCGTGGTGTGTCAGGTTGACTATTGTCAACTTGTTGGTTGTTGCCTGATACTTGATGACAAGCTCATCGTCATCTGTCAAAGTATAAGCCACCCATACGTTCAACTCACCGGTAAAACCTTCTTCGCCATAAGGACTTGCATATTTGAGAACTACAGCATTGCTGCTTACCTGCATGGCATCCCATACGTGTGCATGAAATCCTGTAGGACCGCCATGAAGATGGTTAGGACCGTCATTGCGAGCCAACTGGTATTCTTTGCCATGGAGTGTGAACTTGCCATCCTTGATGCGGTTTCCGTAGCGGCCAATAAGTACGCTCAGGAAAGGCTCAGGAGAATTGATGACATCCTGTATGTTGTCATGTCCTTGAATAAGGTTGGCGTAATTTCCGTCCTTGTCGGGCATCATGATGGCTACAATGGCGCCTCCATAATTGGTTACGGCAACCTCATTACCGTTACTGTTTTTCAGTACGAACAAGTCTGTCTGCTTGCCATTGACTGTGGTCTGAAAATCTTCTCTTTTCAGACCGCACTTATTTGCTGGTTCTGTATTCATAATATCCCAATTGTTTAGTTATTCGAATGTTTTAAAGTTACATACTGCAAAGTAAATAAAAAAAAATGATTACAACAAATTTTTTTGCAACTTATTTGATTTAAAAAAACTAAAATATATTATGCCAGCAAATCGGCTACCACATAGCTCGAACCTCCCACGAAGATGAAGTCGGTATTCTTTGCTTCTCTTTTTGCAGCTTCAAATGCTTCTTTTACAGACAGATATGTGTTGCCAGCAAGGTCATGTTCCTGTGCCATCTTGCATAGCTTTTCCACGGGTATAGCCCTCTTTGTTGAGGCTTGTGTCCAGTAGTAGGTTGTGTCTGTTTTAGGAAGCAACTCCAGTACACTTGACACATCTTTGTCGTCCACCATTCCGAAGACGATATGTCGGTGTGTGCATGGTTGTTTTTCGATCTGTTGGCTTAGAAATTTCCATCCAGCCACGTTGTGTCCTGTATCGCAGATGACAAGAGGTTTATCGTTCAGTTTTTCCCAACGTCCGCGCAGTCCTGTCGTCTCGCATACGTTGGCAAATCCTTTTAGGATGGCTTCTTTGCCGACGATGCCTTTGTCGAGCAGGATAGATATGGCGCAAAGTATGGTTCTTGCATTTTCTTCCTGATAGATTCCCCGGAGCTCCATCTCTATAGGTCCGAAAGTATGGGTGCCTAACACGTGACGACCTTCCGCAGTTGTTGCAACGGTGTCGTTGCTGAAGGCAGATTCCTCTGAGAAGATGACGGGCGCCTTTCTTTCCTTTCCTATGGTTTCGAACACAGGACGGGTTTCAGTGGTGGTGGTTCCTATCACTACGGGCACATCTTCCTTGATGATGCCAGCCTTCTCGAAAGCTATTTTCTCAAGGGTGTCGCCAAGTAGCTGGGTGTGGTCGTAGCTGATGTTTGTGATGATGGACAGGATGGGGGTGATGATGTTTGTACAGTCGAGGCGTCCTCCCAATCCCACTTCTATGACGGCATAGTCTACCTGTTGTTCTTTGAAATACTTGAAAGCCAGGGCTGTGGTTAGTTCAAAGAAGGATGGATGCAAGGGCTCGAAGAAGGAACGTTCCTCTTCTACAAAGTCTACCACATATTGTTCGGGAATACATTCGCCGTTGATGCGTATTCTCTCGCGGAAATCTACCAGGTGTGGCGAGGTGTAGAGTCCTACTTTGTATCCTTGTGCCTGAAGGATGGCAGCAATGGTGTGTGAGCAGGAGCCTTTGCCGTTGGTTCCTGCCACATGGATGGTTTTGAAATACTGATGGGGATGACCTAAGTGCTCATCCAGGGCATGTGTGGTTTGCAGTCCGGGTTTGTATGCTGTGGCGCCTACCTTTTCGAAAACGGGAGTTCTCGTAAACAGATATTCTGTCGTTTCTTTGTAGTTCATATATGTGTATATATAATAGGTGTGTGTCTTCATTAATGATAAAGAGCAATCCTGTTCTTCTTGTTTTGGAGAAGAGGATTGCTCTTAGTTTTATTTTGAAAAATTACTTGAACAGATTTTTCAAACTGTCGAAGAGCGTCTTCTTCGTAGCATTGTCTGCCTTGAAGTTCTCGCTGTCCTTCAGTTTCTTAATCAGTTCTTTCTCTTCCTTGGTAAGTGTCTTGGGGACATAGACGGTTACGTTGCAGATGATGTCTCCCTTGCCATATCCGTAGCCTTTTACGGCTGGCAGCCCTTTTCCGCGCAGGCGAATCTGCTTGCCAGGCTGTGTGCCAGGCTCAATCTTGACAGTGGTCTTGCCCTCTATGGTAGGAACATCTACCTCGCCTCCCAAAGTAGCAGTGGCAAAATCGAGAACCAGGTTGTAGTAGAGGTTCTGTCCGTCGCGCTCGAAGGTGTCGTTGCTTTCCTCGCTGATGAGGACCTGTATATCTCCAGGGTATCCGTTGCGCTTTCCGGCATTTCCCTTTCCTGCTATGGTGAGTACCATTCCGTCCTGAACTCCGGCAGGAATGTTGATTTCCACAACCTCGTCGCCTTTTACAACACCATCGCCGCCACAGGTCTTACACTTGTTCTTGATAACAGTGCCTTCTCCGTGACAGGTAGGGCAGGCGGCTTGAGTCTGCATCATGCCAAAGATGGAGCGAACGCTCTTGATGGTATAGCCTGTTCCATGACAAGTGTTGCAAGTTTCGGGCTTGGCTCCACCTTCACTTCCTGTACCCTGACAGTCGGGGCACTTCAGGTCTTTATGAACTTTGAACTTTTTTGTGACACCGTTGGCAACTTCCTTCAAATTGAGTTTTACCTTGATTCTCAGGTCGCTTCCCTGGTGCATTTGTGGCTGTGCGCTGCCTCCGAAGCCGAAGCCTCCACCTCCATGTCCGCCAAAGATATCGCCGAACATAGAGAAGATGTCGTCCATGTTCATGCCTGCGCCATCTCCGAATCCTCCGAATCCACCTTGTGGACCATTGAATCCAAACTGGTCATACTGCTGTCTCTTCTGAGGGTCGCGCAGTACGTCGTAAGCCTCGGCGGCTTCCTTGAACTTTTCCTCTGCCTCCTTATTGTCAGGATTGCGGTCAGGGTGATATTTGATGGCTATCTTTCGGTAAGCCTTCTTGATTTCATCGTCGGATGCCGACTTGTCGACGCCAAGCACCTCGTAATAGTCTCTCTTAGCCATTTGCTAATGTTGAATTCTTTATGTTTTATTTATTCTTGTTCTATTGTCCTACGGCAACTTTAGCGTGGCGTATTACTTTGTCGTTGAGCGTGTAGCCGGTCTGGATGCAGTCTATTACCTTTCCTTTCTTGTCATCGCCCATACCGGGCACCATGGCAACAGCCTCGTGATAGTCTACATCGAAATCTTTGTCCTGTGTCTCGATCTTCTTGACACCAAGGCTTTCGAGGGCTTTGCTGAATTTATTGAAAATCATCTGCACACCTTCCTTGATGGCTTTAGGATCCTCGCTCTTGTCGGCGATGGCACGTTCAAAGTCGTCCAGGATAGGCAGGATGGCAGCGATTGTCTTCTCACCGCCATTGAGAATGAGGTCTGCTTTCTCCTTCAGGGTGCGCTTGCGGTAGTTCTCAAATTCTGCAGTCTTGTAGAGCAACTGTTTTTTGAGTGATTCTACTTCCTGTTCTGCCTTGGCGAGAGGATCAAGTTCCTCGGTCTCTTTCTCTTTACAGTCTTCGGCTGACAGGTTGTCAGTCTGAGCCTGTTCTGCCTGCTTTTCTGTCTGCTGCTCGTCAACCTTCTCGTTGGCGTTGGCATCTTCTATCTTGATTTCTTTTTCTTTAGACATAATGAATGTTGTTTTTTTTGTTTAACACGTTTTGTGGCGTGTGTTGCAAAAAACATGCCAACCTACTTGTTCCTTTCGAAATGGTGGGGTTGGCATGTTGTTTCTTATACGTTGTACATCTTGGCTTTCTGCTCCTTGATAGCCTCGTCGTAGATGTACTCATCGTACGACATGAGCTTGTCGATGGTGCCCGATGGGGTCAGCTCGATGATGCGGTTGGCTACCGTGTTGATGAACTCGTGGTCGTGGCTGGCGAATAGCACATTTCCCTTGAAGCCTATCAGGTTGTTGTTGAAAGCCTGAATGCTTTCCAGGTCCAGATGGTTGGTAGGTGTGTCGAGAATCAGACAGTTGGCGTTCTGCAGCTGCATACGAGCTATCATACATCTCATCTTCTCGCCTCCCGAGAGCACGTTTACCTTCTTCAAAACCTCCTCGCCGCTGAAGAGCATACGACCTAAGTAACCCTTCATGGCCACCTCGTTGCCCGGACCGTACTGGCTGAGCCAGTCTACCAGGTTCATGTCGCTCTGGAAGAATTCGGTGTTGTCGAGTGGGAGATAGGCTGTTGTGATGGTTACGCCCCACTTGTATTCTCCAGCGTCAGCCTTTCTGTTGCCATTGATGATTTCGAAGAGGGCGGTCATGGCCTTGGGGTTATGAGAGAGGAATACCACCTTCTCGTCTTTCTCGATGTTGAAGTTTACGTTGTCGAAGAGAACTGTTCCATCCTCGTCGACAGCTTTCAAGCCTTCCACCTCAAGAATCTGGTTGCCAGGCTCGCGGTCCATCTGGAAGATGATGCCTGGGTACTTACGGCTTGAAGGACGAATCTCCTCGACGTTGAGCTTCTCGAGCATCTTCTTGCGGGATGTGGTCTGCTTACTCTTAGCCACGTTGGCAGAGAATCGGCGGATGAACTCTTCCAACTGCTTTTTCTTTTCCTCAGCCTTCATCTTCTGGTTCTGAGCCTGGCGCAGAGCCAACTGTGAACTCTCGTACCAGAAAGAGTAGTTTCCGGCAAACATGGTTACCTTGCCGAAGTCGATATCTACGGTCTGGGTGCTCACAGCATCGAGGAAGTGACGGTCGTGAGAAACCACCAATACGGTTTGCTCCACGTTGCTCAGATATTCCTCCAACCATTCCACGGTGTCGAGGTCGAGGTCATTGGTAGGCTCATCGAGCAACAGGTTGTCTGGGTTTCCGAAGAGGGCTTTTGCCAGCATGACACGTACCTTCTCTGTATTTGAAAGCTCGCCTACGAGCTTGTTGTGCTTGTCTTCCTGTATACCAAGGTTTTGAAGCAGCTGGGCAGCATTGCTCTCAGCCTCCCATCCGTTCATCTCGGCAAACTTCAACTCCAAGTCGGCAGCACGGTTTCCGTCTTCCTCGGTCATCTCTTCCTTAGAGTAGAGGCGCTCGCGCTCCTTCATGTTTTCCCAAAGAGGCTGGTGACCCATCAGAACGGTATCCATGACGCGGAACTCATCATATTTGAAGTGGTCCTGCTCCAATACCGAAAGGCGCTCGCCTGGTCCTAATTCCACGCTTCCCTTGTTGGGCTCCAGATCTCCGCTGATGGCGCGAAGGAAGGTAGACTTACCGGCACCGTTGGCACCAATAATACCATAAATGTTACCGTGAGTGAACTTGAGGTTTACGTCCTTATAGAGGACTCTCTTTCCAAATTGTATCGCTAAATTGGTTACAGTTATCATTAACTTAAAAGTTTATTGTATGTTATTTTCAAATTTGGATGCAAAGGTACAAAAAATATTTGTAAATCAGAAATTTAGTGTAGAAAAGGACTTAATATTTAGTTAAAAACATGGATATTTTTTGTCAATCGAACAAAAAGGCATAAATTTGTAGGCCAAAAACGATTTACAACTGATATGCGACAAGAAAACAATAAGTGGCAGAAGCGCGCTGACAGGGGAGGGTTTGGAGTCCCCAATGAGTATGACCATTATGTGGTCAGCAAGTCTGCGCCTCTGTTGGAATGGCTGTTGGAAAACGTCAAGAGTTCGAGCAAGACCAAAATCAAGCAGATACTGCAAGGCCGTGGCATCCGTGTGGACGGCAAGACGATCACCAAGTTCGACTATCCTCTGAGACCCGGCATGAAGATTGCCGTCAGCAAGTCGAAGAAGAACCAGGAAACCTTCAAGAGCAAGTATCTCAAGATTGTTTACGAAGACCGGTATTTGGTGGTGGTGGAAAAGCAGATCGGCATACTGAGTATGGCGGCAGGGCATTCATCGCTCAATGTGAAGACCGTGCTCGACGACTACTTCCACAAAACCCGTCAGAACTGTCAGGCTCATGTGGTGCATCGACTCGACCGTGATACCAGCGGATTAATGATTTATGCCAAGGACAAGCAGACTGAACTTGCCTTGGAGGATGACTGGCATCACAACGTATACGACCGCCGCTATGTGGCTTTGGTGTCGGGCGAGATGGAGGAAGATGAAGGAACTGTAGCCAACTGGCTGAAGGACAATAAGGCATATATTACTTATAGCAGTGATACGGACAATGGCGGCAAATATGCTGTCACTCACTATCATACGCTTCAGCGCTCAACTGATTATTCACTTGTAGAATTTAAATTGGAGACGGGGCGTAAGAACCAGATACGTGTTCATACTGCCGATATGGGACATCCTGTATGTGGCGATATCAAATATGGAAATGGAGATGATCCTTGCCATCGCTTGTGCCTTCATGCCTATGTGCTTTGCTTCTATCATCCCGTTACGCATCAGCCCATGGAGTTTGAGACTCCTATCCCACCAGAATTTCGCCGAGCTTTGAAATCATAACATCTAAAGAAAAGACATGAATCATTTTGAATATTACGTTTTTGCCCTCATCGTGCTGATTGTGGGCTTCCTGATAGTGAAGAAAGTTGCTACCTGCTTGTTCAAGACAGTAGTAACTGTCATCGTGCTTGCCATCTTGACCGGCATTTATTTCCTGGCAAGCTGAAAAAACGAAGCCGGCTTCGTTCGCCAACGAAGTAGCTTGCGATAGTCAACGAAGCTGCTTGCGATGGTCAACGAAGCCGGCTTCGTTTTTTCCTTTTACTACAACTACTTACTTCCGAAGTATAAGAAGAGCATACCGATGAGCACCAACAACAGGTCGACAAACTTGGCCTTGAGGTTTTTCTCGTGGAAGATGGCAGCTCCGAAGAGGAAGCTTACGATGACACTTCCTCGTCTCACCATGCTCACGATGCTGATCATGGCTCCCGGCAGACTCAGCGCATAGAAGTACACGAAGTCGGCAGCACTCAGGAAGATGCTGATAAAGATGATGGACCAGTGCCAGCGGAAAGGGGTTGTCTTGTGGCGTGCCGGCCACCATAGAATCATCATCATGAATCCCATCATAACTAACTGGTAGATGTTGTACCAGCTCTGCACAATCATGCGGTCAAGTCCCACACCTCCGTTCTCGGGCGGAGCCATGAGGTATTTGTCATACAGTCCGCTGATGGCTCCCAATACTGCAGCCAGGACGATAAAGTATATCCATTTGTCGTGCTTGAAGTCGATACCTTCCTTTTTCCCGCTTTTCGACAGCATGAGGAATGAAACTACTGCTAAGATGACACCTATCCATTGGTACAGGTTGAGTACCTCGCCATATACAAGCATGGCTCCCACGAGTGTCATTACAGGACGTGTAGCGTTAATAGGTCCCACAATGGTAAGGGGCAGATGCTTCATACCGAAGTAGCCGAAAGTCCAGCTGCTCAGCACGATAAAGCTTTTCAGAATGATGTATTTGTGTACTTCCCATCCGCCAGAGGCGACATGGAAGATTGTTCCGTCGAGTGCATTCGTCGTATAGCTCGTCACGATAAAAGGAACGAAGATGAGCGACGAGAAGAGCGTGTTGAGAAACAGTACCGGAATAACTGCGTTACCTGAAAGAGCCTTTTTCTTGAAGGCGTCATAAAATCCCAGCAAGGTGGCTGAGAGAAATGCTAAAATTAACCACATATTATATCATGAATTCTTTTTACCCTTTTGTCTTTACAAGTCGTATTTCACCTCCTCCAAGAAGAGGGCGTGTCCTGGCATACTCTCGCCTGCATCGCTGCGGGTTCCGTTGTGCAGGATGTCGAGAAACTGACTTTCGCTTATTTTCCCTCTTCCCACATCAATCAGCGTACCCACTACTGCACGCACCATGTTGCGGAGAAAGCGGTTGGCGGTTATCTCAAAATACCAGGTAGAGGGTGAGGTCTGTACCCATTGGGCTTGTGTCACCTCGCAGAGGGTTGTCTTGTTGTCGCCACCCGCCTTGCAGAAGGCAGCATAGTCTTTGTGGTGCAGAAAGTGGCGTGCCGCCTGATTCATCCTGTCGAAGTCGAGCGGAAAGTTCATCTGCAACGAGTAGTGGCGCTCAAAGGGATCCTTGCACGTATGTATATAATAATGATAGGTACGCGAGGAGGCAGAGAAGCGCGCATGCATGTCGTCGGCTACCCGTTTGATGTCTTTTACGGCAATATCTCTTGGCAGAATGCGGTTCAGACGATAGGTGAGCTGTGGGGCGTCAAGCTCTTCGCCTTCCCAGTCGAAGTGGGCAGCCATCTTTCTGGCGTGTACTCCCGTGTCTGTTCGTCCTGCACCCACAACCTCCATGTCGCGTCGTAAAAGAGTAGACAGAGCTTTTTGCAACTCCTGCTGTACAGAGTTGGCGTTGGGTTGGATCTGCCAACCATGATAATTGGTTCCGTCGTAACCGAAGAAAATAAAGTATCTCATTTTACTGCCCTTGAATTCTCACATGCATTTTTTGCTTCAATCGGCTGCAAAATTAATAAAAAACTACGAAATATGCGAAAATAGTACCGATTATTTTGCAAAATGATATAATCTTGAAAGAAAAACACAAATTTGTTTTGCAAATTGACAATTAAATTGTATTTTTGCCAACGATTTTGTATTAATAGATTATGGCACAGAATATATTCAAAGGCTTAGGTATAGCCCTGATTACCCCATTCAAGACCGACGGAACAGTTGACTATCAGTCGCTGAAGAAACTGGTTGAGTTTCAAATAGACAATGGTGCAGACTTCCTCTGTATCCTTGCAACTACAGGTGAGGCTCCTTGTCTCACCCAGGATGAGAAAAATAAGATTACCGAGTTGGTGAAAGAGGTGAACCATGGACGAGTTAAGATATTGAAATATTGCGGTGGCAACAATACTGCAGCCGTGGTGGAAGAAATCAAGTCTACTGACTGGAGTGGTATTGATGGTATCTTGAGCATTTGTCCTTATTACAACAAGCCTTCTCAGGAAGGACTCTATCAGCACTTCAAGGCTATTGCGCAGGTTAGTCCGTTGCCAATCGTTCTTTATAATGTGCCTGGTCGCACAGGCATCAATATGAAGCCGGAGACAACCTGTCGCATCGCCCGTGACTTCCCCAACGTAGTAGCCATCAAGGAGGCCAGTGGAAGTTTGGAGCAGGTGGATGAGATTATCAAGAACAAGCCTGATAACTTTGATGTCATCAGTGGCGATGATGCACTTACCTTCTCTATGGTGGCAAGCGGTGCTGCAGGTGTTATCTCGGTTATCGGTAATGCGCTGCCCAAGGCCTTCAGCCGTATGATACGGCTCGAGTTCCGTGGCGAGTATGAGCCAGCGCGCAAGATTCATCATGCCTTTACCGAGTTGTACAGTCTGCTCTTTGTGGATGGCAACCCTGCCGGTGTAAAGGCGCTGCTCAATGATATGGGCTTTATCGAGAACGAACTGCGCCTGCCGTTGGTTCCTACCCGTATTGCTACCAAGCAGAAGATGAGTGACATATTGAAAGACCTTCGCATTTAAGCGATGAGATATTCTCAAAATGCGGGTCTGATGTTGTGAATGGCCGTATGATGGAGCTTCTCACAACATCAGACTCGTACTTTTTTCTACTTTACCGCACTTAAATCCAAATCTATTTTTTAAAATATGTCAGAAGAAAGAAGAATCATTCATGAAATCACGCCTTTGATGGGTAAGGATGTCCTCTACATTGCCGACAGGCACAAGAAGGAGTTTACTTATCCCATTCATAATCATTCAGTTTTTGAACTCAACTTTGTGGAGAATGCTCAGGGAGTGCGCCGTATCGTAGGCGACTCGCAGGAGGTAATAGGCGAGTACGACCTTTGTCTTATCACCTCTGCCGAACTGGAACATGTATGGGAGCAGAATGAATGCAAGAGCGAGGATATTCGCGAGATAACCATACAGTTCGATTTCAGTATGGGCGATGAGACCCTCTTTGGCCGTAATCCTTACTCCAGCATAACCCGTATGATGCAGGAGGCACGCAAGGGTTTGGTGTTCCCCATGAAGGCTATTATGAAGGTTTACAGTCTTCTCGACACTCTCAGCAGCATTAAGGATGGATTTTATGCCGTGCAGCAGTTTCTTACCATTCTCTATGAACTGTCACGTTGTGACAATGCACGCACGTTGGCTTCCAGCAGCTATGCCAAGGTGACGGTAGAGGACGACAGCCGTCGCATCCTGAAGGTAAAGAACTATATATCCAAGAACTATATGGACGACCTGCGCTTGCCGATGCTCGCCGATTTGGCTGGTATGAGTCCAAGCGCTTTCAGCCGGTTCTTCAAGCTGCATACAGGGCGTAACATCAGCGAGTATATCATCGACCTTCGTCTGGGCTATGCTGCCCGTATGCTGGTTGATACTGCCAAGTCGATCAGTGAGATTGGTTTCGATTGCGGTTTCAACAATCTCAGCAATTTCAACCGTATTTTCAAGAAGAAGAAAGGCTGCTCGCCTACTGAGTTCCGCGAAAACTATCACAAGACCAGAATTATAGTTTAGGTATTTGGTAGCTATAGAAGTTATTTCTCTTACACCTCCATTTGCGGTACCCTGTTATCATAAGAGGATAAAAAATGATGCCTGTCTCGACAAACGAGGCAGGCATCATGCTTTTTTAGTAGGGTTACTACTTATTATTAATAGAACTTGAAGTAGTTGCGTGCGTTGTTGTAAGAGATATCCTCTACCATGCGTGAGAGGCTCTCCATATCGTTAGGCAGCAAGCCCTTCTCAACATCGTTGCCAAGCAGGTTGCAGAGCAAACGACGGAAGTACTCGTGA
>ENA-OOUQ01000079-OOUQ01000079.1-human-gut-metagenome-genome-assembly--contig:-NODE-79-length-21410-cov-13.414043_pt1 | contig 21410 bp, 18 predicted proteins | sample MGYA00241550_ERZ501282 | MGnify/ENA primary metagenome ERZ501282 (study PRJEB25962, sample SAMEA2042284) | human gut metagenome | biome: human gut; feature: human-associated habitat; material: faeces... | reverse complement strand
CTAGGAGCTTCTGCCCTTTCAGGGCGTGCTGCTCAATCTTTGCTTCTGTTAGAATTCATAAATCTTTTTCAGAAGTCATTTACTTCTTCTCATGCAGATGGTCCCATTTCAGATAGATTCCGGCAAGGATGGTGCCGGAAATACTGTGCCAGGCGCAGCTGATGGCGCAAGGCAATACGGCGAGAGGCTGGGCTGCGAAGAAATTGCCGGCAAGTACCGTGGCAAGACCGGCGTTCTGCATTCCTACCTCAATACTGATGGTACGCTTCTTGGCAGTATTGAAGCCCGCCAGCTTCCCGGCAAGCCAACCGAGAAGATAACCCAGCGTATTGTGGCAGAAAACCACGGCGAAAGTCCAGAGGAAGAGCGATAAGCCGCGGGCTACGAGGTCATCATGAACCGTAGAAATCACACCGCCTACGATGATTGCCAGACACGTAACGCTGATGCCCGGCATCAGACTCTGGATGGTAGGGAAGCAGTCTTTCTTGCCGTAAATATAGTTGAGGGCGCAGCCGATGGCCACAGGAATAATCGTTACGATGAGGATGTTGATGAACATTCCCACAGCATCTACATGGATAATCTCGCCTGCCGTAATCTTCATCAGCAGCGGAGTCATCACCGGTGCAAGAATGGTAGAGGCGCAGGTCATTCCTACGGAGAAAGCTACGTCGCCATGACACAGATAACTCATGATGTTGCTCGAAACGCCGCCCGGACAGCAACCTACCAGCAGAATTCCGAGTGCCAGGGCTGGGTCAAGATGCCACACATGAACCAGGGTGTAAGCCACACCCGGCATGATGATAAACTGGGCACAGGCTCCGATGAAGACATCCAGCGGGCGCTGAGCCAGAATCTTGAAGTCGTTGGTGGTCAAGGTCAGACCCATTGTGAGCATGATGATGCCGAGAATGACGGTTTGAGTAGTTCCGCGCACCCAGTCGAAGGTATGTGGGAAGAAGAATGTGAACACTGCAACACCTATCACGAAGATAGATGTGTAATTGGCCAGCAGCTTGCTGAGCCCTTGAAATAACTTAAGCATAATTCTATTTCTTTTAAAATCCTGATATTTCTCTCTTATTTATTTCTTTCCTCGCTTTCAATATCGAGTGCAAAAGTACGTCTTTTCTATCGGATAAACAAATTATTCTGCAAGAAAATGATAAATTATAACATTTTTGTAGGGTAACGCTTGCAAATCTGCACGAATCTTTTGGGATTGTGCAAAATCATGGGCAAAATAATTCGGCTTTTCTTCTTTAATTCCGCAACAAATGTGTAACTTTGCACCCATATTATCGATAATAGTCATAGAATGAACGAAGATTTTGATATAAGACAAGAAATAGTTTCGCCTGCCGAAAAGGAATTCGAGAAGGCGCTGCGCCCGCTGAAGTTTTCTGATTTCAGCGGACAGAATGGCGTGGTGGAAAATCTCGAGGTCTTTGTTGAGGCTGCCAAATATCGTGGCGAACCACTCGACCATACGCTCCTCCATGGTCCGCCGGGATTGGGTAAGACCACGCTGAGCAACATCATCGCCAACGAACTGGGCGTAGGATTCAAGATTACATCGGGTCCTGTGCTTGATAAGCCGGGCGATCTGGCGGGAATCCTTACCTCGCTGGAGCCCAACGATGTGCTCTTTATCGATGAAATCCACCGACTTTCGCCTGTGGTAGAGGAGTATCTCTATTCGGCGATGGAGGATTACCGCATCGATATCATGATAGACAAGGGTCCTTCGGCTCGCAGCATCCAGATAGACTTGAATCCGTTTACCCTCGTAGGAGCAACAACGAGAAGCGGTCTGCTTACAGCTCCTCTGCGTGCCCGTTTCGGAATCAATCTGCATCTGGAATATTACGACCCGGCTACGCTTCAGAAGATTATCAAGCGAAGTGCGATGCTCCTGAAGGTGCCGATAGAGGATGAGGCGGCTGTGGAAATCTCCCGCCGTTCGCGCGGAACCCCTCGTATCGCCAATTCCCTGCTGCGAAGAGTGCGTGATTTCGCCCAGGTAAAGGGCAACGGAACCATCACTTACGATATTGCCCAGATGGCGCTCAAGGCGCTCAACATCGACCAGTATGGCTTGGACGAGATTGACAACAAGATTCTCACCACCATCATCGACAAGTTCCGTGGCGGTCCGGTAGGCGTAAGCACCATTGCCACGGCAATAGGCGAGGATGGCGGCACCGTAGAGGAGGTTTACGAGCCGTTCCTCATCATGGAGGGTTTCATCAAGCGCACGCCGCGAGGCAGAATGGCAACGCCGCTTGCCTACGAGCATCTCGGCAGAAATCCGTATACAAGCAATATTATGCAGGGAGACTTGTTTGAGTGAAGAACGAAGAGTGAAGAAAAACATGAAGATAGGAATATTTACGGGTACATTCGACCCATTTACGATAGGACATCAGAACATTGCCGAGCGTGCCTTGCCGATGTTCGACAAGCTCGTGATTGCAGTGGCGGTGAGCAAACTGAAGCACGCCAGCGAGGAAATCTCGAAGCGTGTGGAGGATATCAAGGCTGTTTTCCCGAAGGAATGTTCGGAACTGGTAGATGCGGAGGATGCATCTAAGGGTTATCGCCTGGAGGTGGTTTCTTACGATGATCTCACCATCGATTTGGCGCATCGCCTGGGAGCCAGGTTTCTGGTTCGTGGCGTCCGTTCTGCCAAGGATTTCGAGTACGAAAGAGAGCAGGCTGACATCAATAAGCAGTTGGGTGGCGTAGAAACCATCCTGCTGTTTTCTGACCCAAGATACAGCAGCATCAGCTCAACGCTGGTTAGGGAGCTGAGATTCTTCGGAAGAGAAGTAGATGAATTTTTACCAAAAATAAAATAAAAATAGGAGGAAGAAGCGTATGATAACATACAATGTAGACGGCGTGAAAATGCCAAAGATCAAGAAGCGTGATACGAGTGCCTGGATTCGTAAGGTAGCTGCCTCTCATGGCCGCAAGGTGGGTGAGATTGGCTATATGTTTGTAGATGACGAGAAGATTCTCGAAGTAAACAACGAGTATCTGGGTCATGATTACTATACCGATGTCATCACCTTCGATTACGATGAGGATGATGTGATTAACGGCGACATCGTGATTTCGCTGGATACGGTCCGCACCAATGCCGAGCAGTTTGGCAAGACCTACGATGATGAGCTCCATCGCGTCATCATCCACGGCATCCTGCACCTCTGCGGAATCAACGACAAGGGTCCGGGAGAGCGTGAAATCATGGAGGAGAACGAGAATAAGGCACTCGCCCTGCTCGAAGGTGCTTCAATATTGAAGAAGTAAATTCTTCGATATTGGAATTAAGTTTTCGATATTAAGAGAAGCAATTCCCTTCGAATTTCTCGGTCGAAGTATAGAAAAACAGCTGTTAACTGTTAACCTGTTAACTCTTGGCAGTTAAGATGAACAGTTAACTCCTTAATGTGGTTAATGTAGCGGGCTGAAAGCCCAGCAAGCTCTTAGCCCAGGGCAACACCCTGGGTATAAGGAAGATATAAAGGATTCGCCCTGTAAGGGCAAAAGCTTTCATATACGAGGCTTTTGCTCCTACAGGGCGTTTTGCTTTATTCTATCGCCTTGATTCTCTCGCGGCATTCTTTCAATATCTCTTTCAGTTCCTCCACGGTCGTGGCTCTCAGCATGGCGATTCTCGTCTGGCGAAAATCGGGAATGCCCTTGAAGATAGGGGAGGCGGCAAGGTGGCGACGGGTGTGGAGAATGCCTCTGTACTCGTCGATGCGCTCCACATTGATGCGAAGCTGCTCTTCCAAGAGGTCGATTTTCTCATCTACGGTTAATGGAGCAGCGCCCGTATTATCCAGATAATCACGAATTTCCTTGAAAATCCAAGGTCTGCCGAAGGTGGCGCGGCCAATCATTACCGCATCTACGCCGTATCTCTCAAAAGCAAGCTTGGCTTCCTCTGGGGTAGTAATGTCGCCGTTGCCGATGATAGGAATATGGATGCGGGGATTGTTCTTCACCTCTCCGATGAGGCTCCAGTCGGCTTCTCCGGTGTACATCTGGCTACGGGTTCTTCCGTGGATGGTGAGCGCCTGGATTCCGCAATCCTGTAGCTGCTCGGCAAGGTCGGTGATGATGAGGTTCTCACAATCCCATCCCAATCGGGTTTTCACGGTTACCGGCACGTTTACCGCCTTTACCACTTCTCTTGTAATATCCAGCATCAATGGGATATTTCGGAGCATTCCGGCTCCTGCACCCTTTCCTGCAACCTTCTTCACCGGGCAACCGAAGTTAATATCAATCACATCCGGCTTTGCCTGTTCTACGATCTTGGCAGCTTCCACCATATCCTCTGTGGTTCTGCCGTAAATCTGAATGCCCACAGGGCGCTCTTCATCGCTTATCGTAAGCTTGCTGACAGTGCTCTTGATGCTTCGCACCAAGGCTTCCGCCGATACGAACTCAGTATAAACCATGGCAGCTCCGAATCGCTTGCAGAGCATGCGAAAGCCAATATCTGTTACGTCTTCCATCGGAGCGAGGAAGAGGGGCTGTGGCCCAAATTCTATATTACCTATTTTCATGAGTTTCGAGTGAAATCTTCTTATTCCTATGATGTATATCTTCTTTTTTGCGGCTGCAAAGTTACTGCTTTTTTCTGAAAATAAAGAAAATACTACTTCAAAAGATGATACATTCCCCCTGCAAAGGTCTTGATGACTCCCTTCATCTCCAATGTGAAGAGGAGGGAAGTGAGGCGAGAAATGTCGATATTCGTCTTTACGGAGATAAGATTCACTTGCAGGTCGTTGGTCTTGGAGAGGACTTCTACGATGAGTTGCTCCTCGGGCGATAATTCGGGGAAGAGGCTGCGCTCGATGCCTTGCTGCTTGGCTCGCATCAGGGTGGCGTCATCCTGCCAGCGCATGTCCTTCACAAAGTCCTCGGCACTGGTGATGAGCGTGGCGCCGTTGTTGCGTATCAGGTTGTTGCAGCCTTCGCTGTAGTGGTCGCCTATCCTGCCCGGGAAGGTGAAGACGTCTCTGCCGTAGGATTGCGAAATATCGCAGGTGATGAGGCCGCCGCCATGAGCTGCGCTCTCTATCAGGATGCAGGCATCCGACATTCCCGCCACGATGCGGTTGCGGCGCACGAAGTTTATCTTATCAGCGTTTGTACGGGTAAGGAATTCGGTGAGCAGTCCGCCTTGTTCTATCATTCTTGCCGCCGTTTCCCGGTGCTGACGGGGATAGAGGTCATCCAGACCATGAGCCAGCACGCCTATGGTTTCGTAGCCGTTGGCGAGTGCCTGGCGGTGCGCCACGATGTCCACTCCGTAGGCAAGTCCGCTTATGATGAGCACGTTGGGCGAGAGCTGCTTCAGGTCGGTGATGAAGCGGCGGATGAGGTCTTCGCCGTAAGGCGTGCAGTGGCGGGTTCCCACGATGTTGATGACGCGCTGCTGGTTGAGGTTGGCGTTGCCTTTATAGAAGAGGATGAGGGGTGCGTCATCGCAGTCTTTGAGGCGTTGCGGATAGCGGTCGTCGTTCATCGGAATGGGTTCTATTCCGTAGCGTATGTCGTACTCCAGTTCTTCCTCAGCGCGTTTTCGGGCTTCTTCGCAGTTCTGGATAGCGCTCACGAGTTTATCCGAGGCATCGGGAAGGATGTCTCTGAGGTTGTTCTTATGCTCCAGGATGAGCGTAGCGGAGCCTACCTTTCTGTATAGCTCCAGCATTCCTGCCAGGCTGAAGTAATTGAGCCTTGTCAGGAGAATGGTGTTCAGTATTTCCTGTTGATCAGCCATAATCTTTATCTTTTATCTCTTCAAGTATTCGTAACCTATCCTGCACCTCAGGCATTCCTTCCTGTCGCAGTATTCCTTCTTCAGCTGTATGAGCGCCTGGCTATCCCCGGCGTTCTCTACCGGCAGGCCGCATTCCTTCCACATCCTTACTATGTGGTTATTCTCGGCCTTCAGCTCCTCCAGGAAGTCGAAGGCGCGGTCGCAGTATTTCTCCTCGCCCCGGTGCCTTCCATAGGCAAAGAGGATGGGAACCACGGTGTTGATGATGAGCAGATTGAGCGAGAAAGGGGAGAGGTGCTTCTCGTTCCGGATGCTCGTGCTGCCGAAGGTATAATGAGTTTCCCAATACTCCGTAACGCTGGTTGAGAGCACCTGCTTCGCCTCCTTCACCGTGCTTGCCTCGAGCAGTTGGCTCAGCCCCGCACGGCGGTTATAATAAAGATTGGCTAACTGCGAGATGCGGATGTGAGGGAAGTTCTGCGGACGCAGGCGCAGGAAGCGCCACTGCTTGTAATCCATCGGCTGCAGCGAGAATTTATGCGAGAGATAGAGATATTCGTTCCTCAACCGGGAGAAATACCCGTCGTTCAGCGCGTTTTTCTGATATCTTTCGGGAATGGTGTTCAGTTCCAGCAGTCCGGCTTGCCCCAGAAAGATGGCTTCTATCTGGAAGAGGTCGTCGCGGTGATGGTCTACGGCCCTCAGTGGCAGATGGTAAGCCCACTGCTCGAAGGCGTCGCCGTTGATTCCGAACCCGTAGTTGCGCGCCAGGGTCACGAAGTAGGCGTTTTCCCAATCGCCGTTACATTGCTTTACGCGCGCCTCTATCGCATCGGTTTTCTGCGATAAGCGCTCGGTTTGCAGGGCGCTCATCCAACTGTGCACGGTGAGGCGGGTGAGCGATGGGATAATCTGGTAGCAGGGAGGATACTGGTCGATGCTCAGCAGCTCCTGATAATGTTTCGATACGTTTTCGGGGATGTCGAGCTGCAACTGCACGAGGGGCTCGCCTTTCGAGTTCTTTGCCTCTACATCAATGGTTCCGCAAACGTGCAGGATAACGTTGTCGTAGCGTTCATCCTTATCATGTCCGTGCACATACCAGTCGCTTGCCTTGTCATGAATCTCCACGTTTCCCACCCATAGGGTTCCGTTGAGTTTGATTTTGGCATTGAAGAAATCGGGCCCTGCATTGCGGTTGTGCAGTCCGGGGTCAATTACTTCCACAGCCTGGTGCCAGGTGGTGGTGAGTGGAGAGAGTGGGAAGAGCTTGTGCTTCCACACATAATGAAGGAGTTGCTCCATAATGTTTCGGCTTTTATGGTTTATAGGATTGCCTCTTTCGGAACGCAAGTTCTTCGCTCGTGTGCGGAAGGGGTATTGAAAAATCAGCTGTTAACTGTTAACCTGTTAACTCTGAGGAGAGAAGTATTTCTCGAATGCCTTGTCGTAGTCCTCGCTGTTGCCCAGTTTTCCGTTGATGAGGCAGACGAGTTCTACGGTTGCCTTGAGGCAGAGTTTCTCGTCCTTGGCACGGAAGATGTCCTGATGGAAAACATATCTCACGCCCTGCTTCTCCAGCCACAGACGCGAGAAGAATTCATCATCGCATTGCAGCGGAACCTTGTATTGCAGGTTCATTCTCGCCACCACTGCATCCACGCCTTTGTTGTGCATTTCGGCAAAGCTGAGGCCGCATTCCTTCAGAAAGAGATGGCGGGTATGTTCCATGTAGTGCAGATAGTTGGCATTGTTCACGATGCCCTCAATATCGCACTCATAATCTCTTACTTCCATCTTCGTCTCAAAAATATATCTGCTCATAATTTTCTCTTTTTAGTTACTAAATGAGGCTAAAAGCCTTAAATCACTGCAAAAATAACCAAAATTTTCTATTTATTATTATAATAACAAGGATTTTTCAAGGTTTTTCGAAGAAAAATGTGTATTTTTGCCGAAAGGTTTAGAAATAAGAACAAAAATAAAAATAGATAAAGATGAAAATTGCTTTGATCGGCTACGGAAAGATGGGACACATGATCGAGGAGATCGCCCTGCAGCGTGGCCACGAAATCGTTTGTAAGATTGATGTGAATAACCCTCAAGACATCGACAGCCCGGAGTTCTGCTCTGCCGATGTTGCCATTGAGTTTACCAACCCTACTGCCGCTTACGGCAACTATCTGAAGGCTTTCTCTCACAACGTGAAGGTGGTTTCAGGTTCTACAGGTTGGATGAAAGACCATAAGGAAGACGTGGAGAAACTCTGCGCCGACGGTAAGCAGACCCTCTTCTGGGCCTCTAACTTCAGCATCGGTGTGGCTATCTTCTCTGCCGTAAACCGCTATCTGGCCAAGATCATGAACGGATTCCCACAGTACTCTGTATGCATGCAGGAAACCCACCACGTGCACAAGCTCGATGCGCCATCAGGTACAGCCATCACTCTTGCCGAGGAAATCATCGACAATATCGACCGTAAGAAGGACTGGAAGCGTGGCGTTACTTACTGGACTGAGGATGGTCATCACGATGAGGGCGATGCAAACATCACCGATGAGGATTTGGTTATCAACTGCGTACGCGATGGTGAGGTTCCAGGAATCCACGCCGTGATGTACGACAGTGATGCTGATATGATTACCATCGAGCACAGTGCCCACTCACGCAAGGGTTTCGCCCTGGGAGCCGTTCTCGCAGCTGAGTTCACAGCCAACCATTCCGGCTTGCTCACCACATCAGATTTATTTAAGTTCTAAACAGAAGTTATGATAGACAAGCAGAAACAAAAACTCAATATGAAGGTACAGTGGGCGAAGTTCACAGTGGTTCTCGCCCTCTATCTTCTCTTTCTGGTTTGGGTAGAAAGCTGGCTGGGACTCATCGTGGTTCCGTTCATCTTTGATGTTTACATCACCAAGAAGATTCACTGGCAGTGGTGGAAGGATGAGGAAGGCCCTATCCGTTTCATCATGAGCTGGGTAGATGCGCTGGTGTTCGCACTCGTAGCGGTTTATTTCATCAACCTCTTCTTCTTCCAGAACTACGTCATTCCGTCTTCCTCTCTCGAAAAGAGTCTCCTCACGGGCGATTATCTCTTCGTGAGCAAGGTAAGCTACGGACCTCGCATTCCTGAAACCCCGCTCACCATGCCGCTCACCCAGCACACCATGCCGCTGGTCAACGTGAAGAGCTACATAGAGTGGCCTCACTGGGATTACCGCCGCGTGAAGGGTTTGGGCAACGTGAAGCTCAACGACATCGTGGTGTTCAACTATCCTGCAGGCGATACGCTCGTCAATGAGGAGCGCTATCAGGCGAATGATTACTATCAGATGGTTTACAGCATCGGCGACCAGCTGATGCAGCAGAACGGACAGGAAAAGGATGTGCGCGCGATGAACCCATTGCAGCAGCGCCACTATTTTGAGCAGGTTTATGCTACTGGCCGCAACTACATCAGCAGTATGCCGGGCGAATATGGCGACATCATCAGCCGTCCTACCGACCGCCGCGAGAACTATGTAAAGCGATGCGTAGGCTTGCCTGGTCAGACCCTGCAGATTAAGAACCGCATCGTTTATCTGAACGGAAAGGCAAACAAGGAGCCTGATAACGTGCAGTATACTTATAAGATGAAGCTCAAGGGCGAGTTCCCTATCGACCTTGCCGATGAACTGGGAATCACCAACGAAGACCTGCTGATGTATAATCAGAGTGGCGTGATTCCGCTCACCAAGAAGGCTTATCTGGCGCTGAAGGCGAACAGAAAACTCGTAGAGAGCATCTCTATCAATACGGATGCAACCTATGGCGACCTCTATCCGCTCAACGCCTATACCGGCTGGACAAGAGATAATTACGGTCCGGTTTGGATTCCGAAGAAGGGCGAGAGCATCGCTCTTACGCTGAAGAATCTGCCTGTATACGAGCGCTGCATCAAGGTTTACGAGGGCAACGACCTGAAGGTAGACAACGCTGGCCGCATCTTCATCAACGGCAAGCAGGCGAAGAGCTACACCTTCAAGCTCGACTACTACTGGATGATGGGCGATAACCGCCACAACTCAGCCGACAGCCGCTACTGGGGTTTCGTGCCTGAGGATCACATCGTGGGCAAGCCTATCTTCATCTGGTGGAGCCACAGCCCAGATCATCCGGGCTTCTCAGGCATCCGTTGGAACCGCCTCTTCATTTTTGTAGACAATATTAAGTAAGAAAAAGAAATAAGAATTGAAGACTGCCGTCAAATTCCTAATAGCATTGGTGTTGTCGCTGCTCCTGGCTTGGGCAGTGCGCACCTATGTCTTTACTATCTTCTCGGTGCCTCAGGGCGGGCTTCCGCCCCAGCTGAAGGCAGGCAACCGGGTGATAGTGAACAGGATTGACTGCGAAAATTTCGGGCGTGGCGATGTGGTTGTTTTCACCGATACGGTGGTTTACCAGCCCAAGAACCAGCGTCGCAAGCGCGTCTTCGAGTCTCATTTCATAGGCAGGATAGAGAAGCTTCCGGGCGATACGCTGCGCATCGACACCATGCAGTTCGTCATTCCAACCATCTGCTGCAAGCGCTGCGGCTGCAAGGATTGCCGCTTCTATCTCTTGAAGACGCCAACCGGCCAGCAGCTCGTTCACAAGCACCAGATGATAGGCAAAGCCTTTAAGCTGTTCTAGCTCCCTCGCGCTGCTGCTCCTCGCTCTCTCGTGCTCCTCGCCGCTGCTTAGAGCCCCGCCGGAAGCTTGTCTCCCGTCTGCCCCCGTTCCGAGCGATTCCATCGCTCGTCCCCCTCTTCATCATTAACCCTTCATAACAAAGCAGAAATTGAAAGCCCTTCTTTCTTCCACATATTTCGGCCCCATCCAGTGGTACCAGAAGCTGAACCGCTACGATGAATGCCTGATAGAGCGCCACGAGAGCTTTATCAAGCAAACCTATCGTAACCGCATGCTCATCCCTACCACCAACGGCCCCCTCTCGCTCACCATCCCCACCAATCACGACATCTCTCTGTCGATGAAGGACATCCGCATCTCCGACCACGCCAACTGGCGCCACGTCCACTGGAATGCGCTCCTTTCCGCCTATGGCGAGAGCCCTTTCTTCGAGTATTACCAGGACGACATCCGCCCCTTCTACGAGAAGAAATACGAGTTCCTCTTCGATTTCAACATGGAGACAACCGCGAAGATGATAGAACTCCTCGACATCCGTCCGAAGATAAGCGTCACTGACGAATACGTTTTAAGTGAAGAACGAAGAGTGAAGAGTGAAGAAACAACGTTCGGCGACCGAAGGGAAAGCCAATTCGATAGCCCAGAGGCGCAAGCCCAATTCAACATTCAACATTCAACACTCAACACTCCAATCAAGGATTTCCGCGATGCAATTCGCCCCAAGAAACCGCTCCCTGACCCCGAATTCGAGTCGAAGCGCTATTACCAGGTTTACGAGCAGAAATACGGTTTTCAGCCCAATATGAGCATCCTTGACCTCCTTTTTAATGAAGGCAACGAGGCGATATTCTTCCTATAAGAGAAGAGTATCGCCTTGTTGTTTTCCCTCCCGTTAACAAACTTACTCATAGTTTTCTGCCCCGCAACTCATAGTTTTCCGCTCTAAAAAGCCCTTTTTTCTGCATCGCGATGCATTCCCCGTTCCGTCGCGACGCAACATTTCTTCCGTCGCGATGCAATATTTCTTCCCTCGCGATGCATGATCCATCCCCCTCGTGAGGCATCATTTAGCCCCCTTTCCAGCCATCATTTATGCCTTGTATCAGTCATCATTTATGCCTCTCGCCAGCCATCATATAAGCCCGTAAAACGGGCTGTAGCAGCGCGTTTGAGCTTTTTCCTGCCAAGGCTCAGCCCGCCATCTTTAGCAGGCATCGGGAGAGAGCGCATTTCAGAGGAAGAGGGGCGTCCTGAGAGCAAAAGGTTAACAGGTTAACAGTTAACACCCCAAAAATGCATACTTCCATCCACACACTTATATAAAAATAAGTATATATATATTATTATATAATAAAGTACGCGAGGGGGACCATGCAAAAAACAGCTGTTAACTGTTAACCCTGTTAACCCCCTCGGCTTCTCTGTCCCCTCTTTTAGGAAATTTAAACAAGAATGCTTGGTGGTTTCATCGAAAAACCTTACTTTTGTAACCTGACTGCAAACAAACGTAAAAACAATAATAACAACATAAAATGAAGAATCTCACATTCCATATCGTAGGACTCACCCATAATGACGTGAAAGGCCATGAGGTAGAGTATGCTAAAGAAGCAGAGGGGAGAACCATCTGCCTCGTGCCCGATGACGCCAACACCTTCGACATGCTGGCGGTGAAAGCTTATGACAAACAGCAGCTCATAGGCTATGTTTCAGCCCTGGAAGGCGAGGACGTACGCGCCCTCATCATCGCCCGTAAGGAGCGGAACCTGCGCACCCGCTGCATAGGCTGCAACAGCAAGAACGAGGGCGATAAGGCTGGATTGCAGCTCATGGTGAGGGCGCTCTCTGATGTTTCTGATGAGGAGATGGAGCAGGCGCGCCGCGAAATATATGATGATAAGATTTATGATGACTGGCAATACTCCGGTCCTGTGCTGCCCATCGAACAGCTCACCCGTTTCAGCGACTGCACCATGATGCTCGAAGGCGTCATCAACAGCATCATCCGTCTCCAGAATACGCTCTCTGAAGGCGCTTCGGATAAGAGCTCTTCTGCATCGGATAAAACCTCTTCTGAGGCAGAGAACCGTTCTCTTGATGCAGAAACTGAGGCGATGCTGCGCGAGGAACTTTCTGATTGCCTTTCTGAGGCAAGAGAGCGGCTCAGCAGTTTCCTCGAAATCCAGCGCAGCGATTATTCCCGCGAAATGACGCAGGCCAGAAACCGCATCCTTCATAAACTGGAGCAGATAGACGATGAGGAACTGCAGCGCCTCCGGGCCGTTCTGCTTACCGAGATGGGATTCATCACCAGTTCGGCTTACCGCGAGCGTACGGCCTATTCTTTCTTCGTAGAAGCCCCGAATGCCATCAAGAAGAAGCAGACGGGCACCTACGATTATAAAGACCAGCTGGACGCCATAGAACAGCAGCTGCACGCCTTCCCCCACAATCTCTACCCAACATTCAAGGCCGACCCTGTAGATTTCCTCCGTCAGGTGTTCTATAAGCGTGTGCCTAGAAAGAAGATGCTCCAGCTGCTCTCGGGCATCGTGCTGATGATTATGAACGGCAGGGTGGACGATGTGAAGCAATGGGGCAAGCACGGCGATGAGGAGTCGCTGAAGGCGATGAAGGCGGTGGGTGCCAAGCCTTCGAACGAAGTGAAGAAAGAAAAATTCATGGAACTGGTTGATTTGGTAATTCCGAAGATAGCGGTTTATAAGAAAAAAGGCTGTCCTGAATTGCTGGTGAAAAAGCAATCCGACTGGTTCCCTGTGTTCCGACTCTTAAACGGGTGGGGGCTATTCGATATGGGAGCTCCTACAGCCTTCTGCAAACATCTGGCCCACCTGTATGAAAAACTACCTCCGGAGAATACGGAGCGTGCTCCGCTCTGCAAATGGAAGGATCTTACGCAGGCGAAATCTGCACCTTTCGAATATGCGGCTCTGGAATGGTGGAAACTTGATTCAGGTGAGTTGGGCTCGGTAAGCAAGGAAAGATTCAATCGTTATTGCGATATTGTGAATGCTTTCAAGATGATTATGGGAACAACAGCCAGTTCGGAGAATGTGAACTTGAGGGAAATCTTGCCGAAACTGGTGGATGAGAAAGTGCCAGTCTCGGACACCATGAAAGATGACGAGATGATGGCGAGAGATGGTAGCTAGCGGGGGTATTAATATACCCCGCTTATACCCTTTGTTTATACTTTTATACCTTTTTATACCCCTCTTTATACCCCTGCTTTTTTATCTCAGAAAAAACTTGTAAACGGCTTTTTTTTTGTTTATCTTTGCACCGCTTTTCAGAATGGAAGGCGGCAGGTTTCTGCAAAGAGCCTGTCTTTTACAACTAAAAAAAATATAGATTTATGACACAAAAATCATTAACCTTTGATGAATGCAAGCAGCTCAGCAGCCGCATCATCGCAATGAACCCTAACCGCAGAGCGAACATGGGACAGATTTCATCCCATCTCCTCGATTACTACACCGAACTTACCAAGCAGCCTTGGCTCGCACAGCTCGTTGGTCAGATCCGTGACCTCACCGCCCAGCAGAACCAGATAATGCAGGAGGAGATGAAGGCGGGAGAGACTAACCAGCAGCTCGACCGCAAGATTACTGACCTCAAGAAGCAGCTGCCTTTCCGCTCACCTCACTACTTCCACTTCCTCGAAGACCATCGCGCCCAGAAGTTCATCGACCCGGAGGCCTTCACCTTCCAGACAACCATAGACATTGATAATCCTGAGGAGGTTGAGCCAGCGGTGAAGAAAGCTCTACTGCTGAACGGAATGTTTGATGAGCCTACAGAGAAGCTCTTCAGAGAGAAAATCTTCTCAGCCGAAGACATTGAACTCTGGAAGGGAAAGGTGCTCCACATCGAGCGCTCAGCCCGCAACAAGGCCCACATCGATATCCGCATCCCGGTAGGAATGACTATCGCTGAGGCTCAGAGCGCCTTCTGCAAACTCATCCACGCCACCGAAGACCCTAGCTGCGTAACCCCGGAGCGCATCATCTTCATCACCGATGCGGCAAGTCAGATCTATACTGCCGACGACTGGTACAAGCGCCTGGATAAGGAAGCTGTGGCTGAATATCATGAGGCTTACCGCAAGAGAGGACTGGATATTGACGGACGTCCGCTGGATGTAGATTCAGCCCGCTCAGGAGCCTCTCAGAGTTCAGCAAATGCATCTTCTCAGAGCCAGGCATTTCAGAATGCATCTTCTGCTCCAACCGTAGATTTCGAACCCATCGAGAGCGAGGAGGAGAAGGCGAGACGGGCTGCCAATGCCGTGCAGTATGAGCAGACTTACGACGGCGTTCCTTACGAGGAGATTGTGAAGGCGCTGGTAGAGCTGATGGGCGGCGCTCCTGTCCACGGCAACCGCAACAACTTCATCTATCGTGAAGCCTGCCTGCTGAGATACATCTGTAATAGTGAGGCGGCTTGGATCAAGCAGGTAATAGAAACCTTTGGCGAAGACGAGGCGAAGGCGTTCGCCACCGTAGAGAATGCCTGCAAGGTGGCGCAGTCCTCGGAAATGCCCCAGCTCGTAAAGCAGGCTGTAGAGACTGCTCGCAAGAATCATCTTGCCAAGCAGGCCACCGAGAAGGCGGGAATCTATGCCGATGTGCCTCCTCAGTTGCCAGCCAAGCTGCCTAAGCTCATCAAGCTGCTCACCAGCAAGGTGCCTGCCGATTTCAAGGCGGCTGTGGCAATGGCGGTCTTCCCTGCGCTTGCCGCTCATCTTAAGGGCGTAACCTTCCGCTACACGGATAATCAGGTGCACGAGGCGGCGATGATGAATCTGCTCATTGCAGCCATGTCGTCAGGCAAATCGCTTGTCAACGGACCCATCGACTGCATCATCGAAGACCTGGTTCAGATGGATAAGGTGAACCGCCAGAAGGAGCAGGACTGGAAGGACGAGGTGAACACCATGGGCGACAACAAGAAGAAGCCTGTGCGCCCGGAAGACATCTGCATCCGCATCGTTTCGCCCGACCTTACCCGCGCTGCCTACATCCAGCGTCTCGACGATGTACAGAAGGCTGGCGATGCTTATCTCTACTGCAAGATGGACGAGGTAGACATGCTCAGGAAGTTTAACGACCCTAGCCAGCTGATTCGCCTCTGCTGGGACAATTCAGAGGACGGCCAGGAGCGAGTAGGAACCAAGAGCGTTACAGCCCGCGTAAAGACCCGCTTCAACTGGAATGCTTCGAGCACCATTGCCGTTACGCAGAAGTTCTTTTCGGTTCGTGAGGTGGCTGATGGAGCCGTGAGCCGCCTGTCGCTCGCCACCATCATCCGTCCCGATTTCGCTCCGCGTCCGGAGGTGGGCAGTTATGATGCGCAGTTCAAGTCGCAGCTTTCTCCTTACATCCAGCAGCTGAACGCAGCCAGCGGTTTCAAGGAGTGCCGTAAGGCTCGCCAGCTTATCGAGCGCCTGGAGAATGAGATTATGGAGATGGCTCAGCTGGCTTACAACAAGCCTTACGCCGAGTTTGCCAAGCGTGGTCTGGCGAATGGTTTCCGCCGCGCGATGGTGCTTTATCTGGCGAATGGCGAGAAGTGGGAGAAGGCGATAGAGGATTTCATCGTATGGAGCGTGAAGTATGATCTGTGGTGCAAGATGCGTTTCTTCGGCAATCAGATGCAGGAGGCGATAGATGCAGACAGCCGCTCTGTGTGCCATACTCCCGGTGTGAGCAATCTTCTTCTCTACGTTCATGACACCTTTGACAAGACTGAGATTCAGAACATCTGTCAGGTTCATGGCACCAAGACGAAGCTTGCCATCCTACTGTGCAACTGGAAGAAGCGTGGCTTCATCATGAAGAACGAGGACGGCACCTTCACCAAGACCGCCCGTTTCATCGCCAAGTACGGGCACTATGGAACGCCAGGAGTGGCTGCGTAGCGGTGATAAAGGAGTGGGCGTGGTGAAATGCCACGCCCCTCACGTTTTAGCAGCACGCCCTGAAAGGGCAGAAGCTCCTAGCCCAGGGCATCGCCCTGGGTAATTACGGACGCAAACCTGTCGCCCTGAAAGGGCAAAAGCTTTAAAATAGCCCGTTTTTTGTAACGAGAATGTAAATGTTCTTGACCTTAATCAAGAAAAAAGGGCTTTTTGAAACATTTCTCCTAAAATATTTGTGTGCGCACACAAAAAGTTGTACCTTTGCACCAGAAAAAGAAAAAAGGATAAAAGATTGATTCAGTAAGGATAACTTATGAAATCGATTCGAGACAAGTTTGAGGCCGGTTCGGAACCTGGTTCTGAGATTCGGACGAGGACTTCTGGAAAATCTCGAAGAGACTGATTAAGAGGTTAAAAGAAAGGAAAAAGATTATGGCAATGTTCGGGATAATGACAGTAGCAGTAGTAGCATTCGCAGTAGTTGCTTGCGCAGGTATGAACCTCGGAATGAACTGCGGCAAATAAGCTACGAAGCTAAGAGAGCATAGAAATCCTCCTCCGGGAGGTAAGAAATAAAGAGAGTTAAGATTTTGTTAGGTAAAACAACAAGATTGTATATTTAAGATAACAAATTTAAGAAAGGAAAAGATTATGTTAGTATTAGGAATGATTTTCGCAGTAGTTGTTGCATGTGTAGCTGAAGTTGGTGCTATTAGCAACAAGTTGGCTTAATCGGAGATTAGCCATGCGAAGGGCTCCAAAAGAGCCGAGATTAAAAAATGGCTGGCAGCAATGCACAGCTGAGTAAAAAACAGTAGGGAGCCAAGGGGGCTTCCGAAATCAGAGAGGAGAGTAAAAACTCCTTTTCATTTGAAATTCATACTGTCCCCTGAGAGTTTTCGTGCTAAATTCTGATTGGGGATTTCATATATAGATTGTTAAGAATTCGTTTTAGGTTTTATAGATTTTCATTTTAGGTTTTTAGGTTTAAGTTTTTAGGTTAATTGTTAGTTGTTTTTAAGAAAAAAGCAGTTTTTAATTCATTAAATTGCGAAGGCAACAACGAGGGAAGTCGCATGACGACCCAAGTTGTTGCCTTCTTTATTTTCTTATTACTTGAGCTATTTGTCTGAAAATCAACATTATCTGAAAATCAGCGTGGTGAGCCTGTCTTTATCAAACAACTCCTGAGCCACGACCTGTATCTGTTCGGCAGTAATCTCATCCACCTGCTCGTAGAGTCGGTCTACATTCTTCTCCCAGCCATAGTGAAGGAAGCTCTTGCCGAAGTCGAGGGCAAAGTTCTCGCGGTTGTCGCAAGCCACGCCTACCTGTCCCTTTATCTGCTTTTTGGCGGCCTTGAGCTGCGCCTCGCTCAGCGGTTTCTGCATGAACTTATCCAGTTCCTTGCGAACCAGTCTGAGGCAGCGCTTCACGTCGTGCTCATCGCAGCCGAAATAAATGCTCCAAATGCCCGTATCGCCATAAGCCACCATCGTACTCTCTACGGTGTAAACCAGTCCGTTGTGCTCGCGCAGGGCGAGGTTCAGCTTGGCGTTCATTCCCGGTCCGCCCAGCATATTGTTGAGCAGATAGAGCGGCATTCTGCGGCTGTCGTTCACATCGTAGGCGCGGGTTCCAATCATCACATGAGCCTGATGTGTATTCTTCTGCATCACAATCGTCTGCCCGGCAATCTCTTTCCCCACAGATGGATAATTTTCAGGTCCCACAGATTTCACAGATGACACAGATTTTTCTGTAGTAATAGAATTCTCATCCCCTGAAATCTGTGTAATCTGTGAAATCTGTGGGAGCTTTTCCTCAGCAAGCTTGCCCACTGAATTCGCTGCATTTTCAGCAACCTTGCCCGAATCATCATCTGCGAGCGCCTTCCTGATAAGCTTCACCAGCTTCTTGAAATCAATGTCTCCGTAAGCGAAGAATATCGCATTATCCGGCCGGTAAAGCTTTCTTGTAAAGCGCAGCGCATCTTCTGTCTTGAACGAGCGAACCTGCTCGGCTGTGCCCAGAATATTGTGGCCCAGCGGCGAACCCTTGAAGATGATATTTTCGAATTCATCATAAATCAGTTCGGCAGGAGAATCGTTGTAACTCTCTATCTCATCGCAGATTACCTCTACCTCCTTGTCGATTTCCGCTTGCGGATAAACCGAATGGAAAACGATGTCGGTGAGCAGATCTACGGCTCTTGCGATGTGCTCCTTGAGGATGGCGGAGTAATAAACCGTGCCCTCCTTGTTGGTGTAGGCATTCAGGTCGCCTCCCACGCTCTCCAGACAGTTGAGAATGTGCCACGCCTTGCGGCGCTCTGTGCCCTTGAAAGTAACGTGCTCGCAGAAGTGGGCAAGTCCTTCTTCGCCCGGCTCCTCGTTTCGGGTGCCGGCGTTAATCTGGTAACCGCAATACACCACCTTGCTGTCTGAAGGCAGGTGGATGATGCGGAGTCCATTATCGAGTGTATAAGTATTGTATTTCATTTCAAGGTGCAAAGTTACACTGAAAATGTAATTTATCCCAAAAAATAGTCATTTATTTTGCATTATCGCCAAAAAGACTTATCTTTGCTCCCAAAAAATAAATATAGACATCAAAAAACAATGCGCAAAGTAATAGGAATAGGAGAAACCGTGCTTGACATCATCTTCAAGGGCGGCAAGCCGATAGAGGCAGTACCGGGTGGCTCATCATTCAATGCAGTCATCTCGTTGGGCCGTGCGGGCGTAAATGCTTCGTTTATCAGCGAGGCGGGCAACGACCGCATAGGAGAGTATGTGATTCAGTTTTTGAGAGATAATGGGGTGAATGCTGACAATGTGAGCATCTTCCCGGAATCGAAGTCGCCGCTCTCGCTGGCTTTCCTCGACGAGAACAACAATGCCGACTACATTTTCTACAAGGATCATCCTCACGACCAGCTGGAGTTTGCCACACCGGAAATCAATCCTGGCGACATCGTGCTCTTCGGTTCGTTCTTCGCTCTGAATCCTGTGGTCCGTCCTCAGGTTGCCGGCTTCCTGGAGTATGCGAAGGAGCACGGCGCCATTCTTTATTACGACATCAACTTCCGTGCTTCTCATCAGAACGAAATTATGAAGATTACGCCTAATCTGATAGAGAACCTGGAGATGGCTGATTTCGTACGCGGAAGCCACGAGGACTTTGGAATCCTCTACAAGAAACCGGAGGCGGATAAGGTTTATAATGCCGAAATCAGTTTCTACTGCAAGAAGTTTATCTGCACCCAGGGCGCTGAGCCTGTAGAGGTTCGTGCCGAGAACGGCTTTGCCAAGAGTTATCCTTCGGAGAAGATGAAACCGGTGAGCACTATCGGAGCCGGCGATAATTTCAATGCCGGTTTCGTTTTCGGACTGATTAAGGATGGAATCACCCGCGAGGACATCGACCGCGGCTTATCTGAGGCGCAATGGGACAGTCTCCTTGTTTCGGCTCAAGAATTCTCCACCGAATGCTGCAAGGACATCTACAATTATGTTTCCAAGGAATTCGGAGAAGAAAAGAAGAAGGAATTATAAAAATATAAAAGATATGACAGAAATTATAAACAAAATTTATTACGTAGGCGTAAACGACCGCAATAAGCATCGTTTTGAGGGCCTCTGGCCTTTGCCTAACGGAGTGAGCTACAACTCTTATATCATTGACGATGAGAAGGTAGCGCTGGTAGATACTGTAGAGGTTGATTTCTTCACCCAGTTCCTCGAGAACATCCACGAGGTGATTGGCGACCGAGAAATCGATTATCTTATCATCAACCACATGGAACCTGACCACAGCGGCTCCATCGCCCTCATCAAGAAATATTACCCTAACATCAAGATTGTGGGCAACAAGAAGACCCTGGGAATGCTCGAAGGCTTCTACGGCGTAACAGATGATGTGGTAGAGGTGAAGAATGGCGAAACCCTCTCTCTGGGCAACCACGAGCTGAGCTTCGTTCTCATCCCTATGGTTCACTGGCCAGAGACCATGGTAACCCTCGATGCGAAGAACAAGGTGCTCTTCTCAGGTGATGCGTTCGGTTGCTTCGGTGCGCTGAACGGCGGAATCATCGATACGGAAATCAACTGCGAGACTTTCTGGCTGGAGATGGTTCGCTACTACTCAAACATTGTGGGTAAGTATGGAATCCCTGTTCAGAATGCCTTGAAGAAGTTGGCTGGCGTGGAGCTGGATTACATCTGCTCAACCCATGGTCCGGTTTGGCACGAGTATATTGAGAAGGTGATCGGCATGTATGATAAGATGTCGAAGTACGAGACGGAGCCGGGCCTCGTTATCTGCTACGGTACCATGTACGGCAATACCGAGCGCATGGCTGAAATCATCGCCCGTGCGGCAAGCAAGGCAGGCGTGAAGAACATCGTAATGTATAACATCTCGAAGACTCACCACAGCTACATCCTGCGCGACATCTTCCGCTACAAGGGCCTTATCGTGGGTGCTCCAACCTACAATGCCGGTCTTTATCACGAGATGGAGGTTCTCCTCTCCGAGCTTGCCAACAAGGACGTCAAGAACCACCTCCTCGGTTGGTACGGTTCTCATTGCTGGGCAAGCAAGGCAGTAGCAAAGATTCAGGAGTGGAACGAAACCAAGCTCCACTACGAGCCAGTGGGCGAGCCTGTAGATATGAAGCAGGCGATTACTCCAGAGGTAAAGGCGCAGTGCGAGGCTCTGGGTAAGGCTATGGCAGAGAAGCTGCTGGCAGAATAAAAGATTTCTTGTTAGAGATTATTATAAAAGAGCGGAATGGCAACTGGGGTTAACAGAGTTAACAGTTAACAGTTGTTTTTCCGCTCTTTCTTTTGTTTTTTAAGGAACTAATCGAAAACTATTCATTCTAAATGAAAGGTTTTAGGTAAAAGTGTTCATTCAGAATGAAAGATTTTTGTTTTTCTCTTGCTACTTTCAGATATTTTTCTTATTTTTGCCCACGAA
>ENA-OOUQ01000046-OOUQ01000046.1-human-gut-metagenome-genome-assembly--contig:-NODE-46-length-25548-cov-8.150029_pt1 | contig 25548 bp, 19 predicted proteins | sample MGYA00241550_ERZ501282 | MGnify/ENA primary metagenome ERZ501282 (study PRJEB25962, sample SAMEA2042284) | human gut metagenome | biome: human gut; feature: human-associated habitat; material: faeces... | reverse complement strand
GCGTACAGGAGAAACGATTTTTGTCGTTGTACCCTGTACGCTATTTTTGTTTCGCTATTATTGAGCAGTACCCTCCCCTTGTGAAACAGTGCCGTCGATTATCGGCTTGCGGTAATTACCAGTGAGAAGTGCTTGTATCTCGGATTCCGGATAGAGGGTCTTGCCACATAATATAATGTAGGGCAAGATGCCTTGTTTGCGATATTCCTGCAAGGTGCGGCGACTAAGCTTCAGGAACTCGGAGAGTTCCTTGTCGGTGAGGTATCGCTCCCCGTCCAAAGGTGGGCTGTAGGACTCGATGAATGAAGATAGCCAGTTGTTGGCTTTCTTCAAGGATTGCATGGCGGTGTCTATCGACTTGCTCTCATGCGTAAGAAGTTGGTTCATGTTCATTGTTTACAATTTGGATTAAGTGGTGAATATAAAATGTGTTGGCTCGCCCAGGGTGAAGTTTTCGGCTTTGCCTTGGGCGAGTTTGGTCTTATGCTATACCGATTTGATTCTGGCGATAAGCGGAACGATGGCTTTGACCTCTTCGGGGCAGTAATAGAATTGGCGACCTATCTGGGTATGCCCCAAGAAACGGCGGTCACGAAGTTTTTGTAAGGTGCGCTGGCTGATGCGAAGTTGCTGGCAGACCTCATGACCTGTAAGCCATTTGTTCAGACGCTTGCCGTTAGCCTTATGCTTCAGCAACTCAACTTTCTTTACCAAGGCATCGTATCTTGCCATCATCAAGTCGAATGCCTTCTTTTCCATTGTTACTACTTCCATATTCTCTGTTTTATTGGTTCAACAAATTCGGGTGCAAAGTTAATGTGTGTATGTAGAAAAACAATGAAAATGAATAACTGTGGCAGTGCTTTTCTGGGGTTTGCCGACCGCTTGGCAAGAAAAATCAAGAAAATTATACGTGGGTCATTAATGAGTTGTTAAACGGGTATTTCGCAAATGGTTAATTTTGCCGCCGAGAAATAAAAACAACGAATTATATAACATTTCAAACGGAATTAGAATGGAAGTAATAACAATGGAAAGTGCAGCCTTCAAAAAGCTGACAGAACAGTTGACAGAAATAGTCCAGTACGTGCGATTGGCAAAAATGGCATTTCAAGAGAACTTGACGGGTAAGGGATTGAAGCCGATGTTGACCAATGACGATGCAGCTAAGATGCTTGGTGTGAGCAAGCGCACCTTGCAGCGAATGCGCTCAGAGAACCGCATTGATTTTATTAAAATTGGCAATCAATGCCGATACCAAGTTGAAGCCATTGAAAGAATGGTTGAGGAACGAACAATAGCAAAGGAAACATGAGCATGGAAGATGGAACATTGAGAAAACTGGAGTTATATCTCCATGACCTACACAAAAAGATAGACGGCATCTACGACATGCTGATGTTGAGACACGAACGAGAGACGGAGCAAAAAGGAAGTTCTGCCATCAATGAAAAATTGCTTGACAACCAAGACCTCTGCCTCTTATTTCAAATCTCCCCTCGTTCCCTTCAACGCTATCGCAGTCTGGGAGTGCTTCCCTACAAGCGTTTGGGGCAGAAAACATACTACACGGAAGAGGATGTGATGCAGTTTGTAGAGAATAATGTCAAAGAATTCAAGAAAGAGAATGTGGAGCATTACTTGACTCGCATTCATCAGAAATTCAAATAACAACAGTATTCACCATTAAAAATTTACAATTATGGTACAAAAGAAAAAGAGTGATGAACAGGACGTGCTGGTAGTCCGTGACGAGAAGACGGGCGAGATCAGCGTCGTCGCCGGACTCAGCAGGGACGGCACACCGAAGCGAGCGCCCACCAAGGCGGAGAACACGCCCGACTTCCTGCGTTTTGACCGCAACAGTGACTTGATGGACAGTTTCTTCCGAAACTTCTTCCGCCAGTGCAAGGAGCCAAGCCGATTCGGATTTTACCGCATAGCGGCAGACCAGGTGGAAAACCTGCTTGGCGTGATGAAGGAGTTGCTGAAAGATCCAGAGGCTAACAAGGAGATTCTTTCCGCCCACAAGGTTGACACCTCCAATTATGAGAAAGAGGCAAAGCAATCGGAAGGTCAGGCGAAAGAAACCGCATCATCGGACGATGCGTCCAAGACGCAGGCTAACACAGAAAAAGAGAATATATCATCTGAACAAACCAACGAAAAAAAGAACGACATGGAACAGAAACCAGAACAGACCGCAACCGAACAGCAGGCACAGACCGCTCCGGGTGTAAAGCAGAACCTCATCAGTGGTAACGATGTGAACCTGCAGGAACTTGGTGCCAAATATGACATAGACTTCAACAGTATGAATGAGAAGGATATGAAAGCCCTGCTCAACTACGGCAAGACGGGGCTTGTGATTGTTAAGCCGACCTTCGGTGGTGAACAGATAGAGATACAGGCCCGTCTGTCATTCCGCAAGGACGATAACGACCAGTTGCAACTCGTGCCGCATTTCGTGCGCAACGAGCCTAAACTCGATGTCGCTTACAAAGGCTATACCTTCACTCCAGAGGACAAGAAGAACCTGTTGCAGAACGGCAACCTCGGAAAGGTAGTGGATTTCCCCGACAAGAATACAGGTGAGCTGCGTCCTCATTTCATCAGTATCGACCGTCTCACCAATGAGATTGTTGACATCCCGACCAACAAGGTGCGCATACCCGACACCATCGGCAAGACACCTATTACCAAGGACGACAAGAGAGTGCTCTACTCAGGTATTCCGCTTCGCAAGGAGATTGAGCTTGCCAACGGGCGCAAGTTTACACCGCTGCTGCAGGTGAATGTGGAACAGCGTGGCGTGGAGTTCGTGCCTGGCAGCACAAGACAGGCGCAAGGTCAGAAACAGAATGGCGACAAGAAGCAAAACGTTGACAACCAGGAGCAGAAGGCAGAAGGTGATGCGGGCGGTCTGAAGAAGCAGCAAGATCCCAACCACTGGCTCAATGAGGACGGGACCATCCGCCGACTCAACACCTATTTCAAGAAGGAACTGACCGAGCAGCAGAAGGACGACTATGTGGCAGGCAAGACCATCGAGATCAAGGAAGTGCCGAACAAGAACGGCAGCGGTACCTATACCGCCTATGTGAAGTTCGACTTCGACAAGATGCAGCCACGTTCCTACCGCAACAATCCAGACCTCAAACAGGCAAAGGAACAGATTCCGACCAACGAGAACAAGGTACAAGTCGCCGTCAACGAGCAGGGCAAGACCCATGAGGCGACCAAGCACACCAAGGATCCGCTGAGTCCGGGACAGTCTGCGCCAAAGAACGAAAAGCAGCAGAAGGAACAGAACGCAGAGGAACAGAAGCCAAAGAGAAGGGCAAGAAGCGTGAAGATGTAGTTGCCGCCACTTGATCCACAGAGTTAATCATCCATCATAACAACCGACATCTGCGACCGTCTATCCCACGGTTGCGGATGTCACAAAAACAACAGACAATGAAGACAATCATCGCAGAGAAACCAAGCGTAGCCAAGGAAATCGCCCACATTGTGGGAGCTGACAAGCGTGAGGAAGGCTATATGCAGGGCAATGGCTATTATGTGACATGGGCATTCGGACATTTAGTGCAGCCAGCCATGCCGGAAACTTACGGCATGAAGGGATTCCATGCGGAGAATCTGCCTGTGATTCCCGACCCGTTCGTTCTTGTTCCCCGACAAGTCAAGACAGAGAACGGCTACAAACCAGATGCAGGTGTGCTTGCCCAGATTAAAAATATCGGCAAGCTGTTTGACAGCAGTGAGCGCATTATCGTAGCAACCGATGCCGGACGTGAGGGAGAGTTGATTTTCCGATACCTCTATGCGTATCTCGGTTGCCATAAACCTTTCGACCGTCTCTGGATCAGTTCGCTTACGGACACAGCCATCCGTGAGGGACTCCAGAACCTCAGGGATGGCAAGGAGTATGACAATCTCTATCATGCAGCCAAGGCACGAAGTGAGGCAGACTGGCTCGTCGGCATCAACGGCACACAAGCCCTGACGATAGCCGCAGGACGTGGCACCTATTCCGTAGGTCGTGTACAAACTCCGACCCTTGGCATGGTGTGCGAACGCTATTGGGAACACAAGCGTTTCGAGTCGAAACCGTTCTGGCAGGTACACTTCGGTGTGGTTGATGCTGATAGTGACAATATCCTGAAGTTCACATCTGTCAACCGATGGACAGACAAAGCCACCGCAATCGACATATATAATAAGGTGAAAGATATCGGTTCTGCCATCATCACAAAGGTCGCAACCAAGCGAAAGGTGGAGAAGGCACCGCTCCTTTACGACCTCACCACCTTGCAGAAAGAAGCCAATTCCCAGCATGGCTTCACGGCAGAGCATACACTCTCCATCGCCCAAAAACTCTACGAGGCAAAGTTCATCACCTATCCAAGAACATCAAGCCGCTATATCTCGGATGATGTATTTGCCACCCTTCCCAAACTTTTCAAAAATCTGGAGAATCATTCGGAATATGGAGAAAAAGTGAAACTATTGCCTGGCAGTGAGGACTACTGCAAGAACAGCGTGAATGCAGCCAAAGTGACCGACCACCATGCCCTGCTCATCACAGAAAATGCAGCCATTGGTCTTTTCAAGGACGAGAAAACCGTTTATGACATGATATTGTGCCGGATGATAGAAGCGTTCTCAGCAGACTGCAACAAGGACATCACATCCGTATCGGCGCAAGTGGATCATGAAGTTGAGTTTGGCATCAGTGGCTCCATCATCCGACAGACTGGCTGGCGAGCGTTGTCGCTCAAGGAAAAGAACAAAAGGCAGGACAAGGATGCAGATGCAACAGACAATGAGGTCAAGGATCAAGTCATTCCCAACTGGCAAAAAGGACAGCATATCCCTCTTTCTGGCTGCACCATCACGGAGGGCAAGACCAAACCAAAGCCATTGCATACGGAATCCACATTGCTTGCAGCAATGGAGACCGCAGGCAAAGAGATAGAAGATGATACGATGCGCCAGGCAATGAAGGACAGCGGTATTGGCACACCTGCCACACGTGCCGCCATCTTCGAAACCCTGCTCAAACGAGAGTATATGGTGCGCCAGCAGAAGAAACTTGTGCCGACGGAAAAGGGACTCGCCCTGCATTCCGTGGTGAAGAACATGGCGATTGCCAATGTGGAGATGACGGGCAAATGGGAGGCGGAACTTGCCAAGATTGAACGAGGTGAAGCAAGTGCAGACGGGTTCACCCATAGTATCGAAGGCTATACCCGTGAAATCACTGCGGAATTGTTAGGTTGTGACAGACTTTTCAGCCACAAGGATTCCGGCTGCCAGTGTCCTAAATGCAAGCAAGGTACCATGCAGTTCTTCGGAAAGGTAGTAAGATGCAGCAACAAGGAGTGCGGTATGCCAGTGTTCAAGCAGGTAGCAGGAAAGTTGCTCACTGATGCCGACATCACCGACTTGCTCACCAAGGGCAAGACCAGAACGCTCAATGGTTTCACCAGCAAGCAAGGCAAACCATTCTCCGCAGCCATTGCCTTTGACGAGAATTTCAACACGAAATTCGTCTTTGCAGAGCGCAAAACAGCAGAAAAGCGAGGAAATGTGAAGAGATACAAGAAATAGTTTGTACCTTTGCCACCGAAACATGGTTCATAAATGGTGTCTTTATTCAGGATGCTTTTATTTACTGTGGATTAAGTGGCGGCACTCGGAGGGATACCGAGTGCCTTTTTCTTGCTTTCAACAAACATCAACCGCCATCCACGGTTTATTATTCACCACTTAATCCATTCAACTGACAAATGAACAGAAAGAAACAGGCACAGACAGAGCTGTCCTATTACGGACTGTATCTCTTGAACCATCTCAGAGAGAACCGTTTTCCACAAGCCAGCGATGCGGACTTTATCCGCGAACGTGCAGACCATGCCGCAGAAGTATATGAGCAGGCACGGCGTGATGCCCTCTTTGCCGATGCAGCACAAGAGCTTGCCATGGCAGCATTACTGAAAGGTCTCCGCTTTTCCAAGTACAGTATCCTGTACGATGTTGTTGACCGTGAATTTCCCCTGGAGGTAGCAGTAGAAGATCAGGAAGCGTTTGTCAAGCACCTCCTGCCTTTGGTTGACAACGTGTATTCCATTTACGACCTCACCGATGACGATTTTGCCCAGTCACCGGACTACGACCAGCTCTACACAGAGTTGACGGGAGCCGTAGCCCTTTTCATAGAGTCAAATGGCGTACAATAGAAAACAACGGCTGAACAACAACATCAAGGCGATAGAGACGGCATTCATCCTTGACAGGGAACAGCGCACGCCGACCGCCCGTGAGCGTCTCCTTCTGGAGCGTTATTGCGGATTCGGTGGATTGAAGTGCATCCTGAACCCTGCCAGGGAACTGGCGGATGCCGTCCATTGGGCAAAGTCAGACCTTGAGTTGTTTGCTCCAACAGTGGAGCTGCATAGACTTATCCGTGAAAACAGCAAGAATGAAAGCGAGTACAAACAGTTGATGGACAGTCTGAAACAGTCTGTCCTCACGGCATTCTACACGCCGTCAGCCATTACAGAGGCTCTGACGGATGTGTTGAAAGAGCATCAGATTATCCCCGAAAAGGTGCTTGAACCCTCGGCAGGCATCGGTGCCTTTGTCGATTCCGTCTTGGATAACAATCCCAAGGCAGACATTATGGCATTTGAAAAAGACCTGCTTACGGGAAAGATACTCCGCCATCTGCACCCGGAGCAGAAAGTGCGCATAGAGGGATTCGAGAAGATTGAAAAGCCTTTCAATGACTACTTCGACCTCGCCATCTCAAATATCCCGTTTGGCGATGTTGCCGTGTTTGATCCGTCCTATACAGCCATGAAAGGCATGAGGGCACTTGTCACCAGACGCATACACAACTACTTCTTTGTCAAGGCTCTTGATACGGTAAGGGACGGCGGGTTGGTTGCCTTCATCACCTCACAAGGCGTATTGAATGCCAAAAACAACAGTGCCGCGCGTTTTATGATGCTCTATCATGCTGATCTCGTGTCAGCGATTCGTCTTCCCAACAACCTGTTCACGGAAAATGCCAATACGGAAGTGGGCAGTGACCTCATCATCCTGCAGAAAAATACCCAAAAGGAGTCGCTGCGAGGAGACGACAACCTGCTTGATACCGTCTATAATGACGAGAACCGCATTCCGACAAACAACTACTTTCTGGAGCATCCGGAACGCATTATCCATACAACGGCAAAGTTGGATACTGACCCGTTCGGCAAACCTGCAATGATATACACGCATGAGGGTGGCGTGGAAGGCATTGCAGAGGATTTGCGAAAGATGCTCCATGAAGACTTTAAGAAGAACCTCAATTTGAACCGATACTTGGGGATAGAGGAGCAGCAAGAAGAAACTAAGGTCGCCCAACAGGCAGAAGTTGAGGTAAAACAAGAAAACGGAAAGGAAACATTGGACATAGGGCAAACAGAGCAACCACACTTATATAATAATGTGGAAAGCAACAATGCCGATGAACCAGGTTCGCATCATGAACGGACTGTTCATCAGCAGCCACCTGTCCAAATGACCTTGTTCGACCTTTGGGGCATGGAAGAGGAAGACCGCTTGACAATAAAGGAAACAAAGAAACAGGTAAGCAAGCAGACTGGCAAGGCTACGACAACCACAAAACCATCAGCCCAAAAAACAGCAAAGAAGAAAGCAAGTCCGCTAGTGAAGGCTGTCAATCCTACGGCAAAGTTTGAGACAAAGCCTTTGGAAAATAAGGAAAAGTCCTTTGATGAAGCAAATGTCAATGCCAACACTCCAGATGTGGAGGCAAAGAAGATTCTTCCTGGTGATGAGCCATACGCAAGCATCTCTTGGGAAGAGAATCCGCCAATCAACGGCTTTTACGAGATGATGATGACCATGGCTCCAGAAGACAGGGTGCTGCTGCGCCAAAAGGCGGAACTGCACCGTCAGGAACAACTCAAGGCTCTGGGCGTTGAAGATACGCTTGATCCGAAGTTCAAGCCGCCGATGGAACCGATAGAAGTTCTCAAAGTTAAAATCGGGCATGGACAGTCGAAAGGGAATGAGGCAAAAGAAGATTCCAAGACTCAGAGCACATTGAAAGAAACAAATCATGAGCGGGAACAACAAAAAGAGCAAGAAAGAAAGCGGGAGGAGCTGGCAAGGAAGAAAGAGAATGTTATGAAGCCCCGTCCATTTGATGAGAAACTGGAAAGTTTTCATCGTGAGGGTTCTATGGTGCTCGACTCTGCCAGAAACGTCGGTGTATTGAAAGACCTTACCAAGTATGGTGCTACCTTCATGCCGTTAGATCTGAATATGGAGCAGAAAGAAAAGGCAGTCTTGTATATCGCCCTCCGTGATGCCTATCAGAAACTTTACACCTATGAAGCGGAAGAACAGACGGAAAACAAGCAGATGCGTGAGAGTCTGAATGTCTATTATGATGCTTTCTTCATTCGCTTCGGCAACCTCAATGCCAAGCAGAACGTGAAGTTCATCCTTATGGATGCCTCAGGGCGCGATATGCTGTCATTGGAACGGGTGGAAAACGGACAGTTCACAAAGTCAGACATCTTCGACCATCCTGTATCTTTTTCTCTTGACGAGGTCAGCCGTGTGGATTCACCAGAGGAAGCGCTCACTGCCTCGCTCAACAAGTTCGGCCGTATCGACTTGCCGTATATGACTGAATTATCGGATATGCCGGAACAGGAACTGACGGAAGCGCTTAAAGGACGCATCTATTACAATCCGCTCATAGACGGCTACGAGATAGCCGACCGCTTCATTGCTGGCAATGTCATAGAGAAAGCGGAGCGTATAGAAGAATGGCTGAAGGAAAATCCCGACCATGCAATCGTAAGGGAGTCGTTGGAAGCCTTGAAGGCAAGCTTTCCCGAACCGATAGCCTTTGAGGATTTGGACTTCAACTTCGGTGAGCGTTGGATACCTACAGGTGTGTATTCCGCTTACATGAGCCACCTCTTCAATACACAGGTCAGCATCGTCTATTCCGACAGCATGGACGAATATTCGGCAAAATGCAGTATGAAGACCATGGCCATCACGGATGAGTATATGGTGAAGGGATATTACCGCCACTATGACGGCATGAGTCTTCTGAAACATGCCCTGCACAACACTTGTCCCGACATGATGAAGAGCATCGGTGAGGATGAACACGGCAACGACATCAAGGTGCGTGACAGCGAGGGCATACAGCTTGCCAATGCCAAGATTGACGAAATCCGCAACGGGTTCACTGAATGGCTGGAGGAGCAGTCTGACTCCTTTAAGGAACGCTTGACCACAATGTACAACCGGAAGTTCAACTGCTTCGTGCGTCCGAAGTATGACGGTTCTCACCAAAGATTCCCCGGCTTGGATCTGAAAGCCCTTGGCGGAAAGTATGGTGTCAAGAGTGTGTACCCAAGTCAGAAGGACTGTGTATGGATGCTTTTGCAGAACGGCGGCGGGATATGTGACCATGAGGTCCTGCGCCCATAAGGGCATACTGTAAATGTAGGTTTGGCAACCTACCCAGCAAGGGTTTTCTACGCTGGTCATCAGCCAACTTATCCACTTAGCTGAAAAGCGGTGGGGAGTGTAGCATGTTGGAAACGGCATAAGTCGGCTAACTATCATGCCGCTACTGAATGTCAAGATGAAACGATGAATACGAGGATGAAGACTATACTGTTTGAATGACAGTCCAAGACGTTAGTTGGTAAACACAGACCTAAGGTAGTTATAAAGGTCTGTCTGCAATACTTCCACTTTCCTACTTCGAGTGCGAGAGCAGAAAACCGATTGCAGGTCAGCCGCAATAAGCGGAAAAGGACGAAAATCGCATCCGACAATTCATCAAGCCAATAGTTACAGTATTGCTTAAATGGGGATTACCTAAACCGAAGTGCCAACAAATGGCTATAGGAAGTGGGTTCCTTGAAAATTCGGCAAGGTAACAGAGTCTCCGTAGTAGTCCGAGCAAGGGAAAGCCTTGTACATGGCGAAGGGAGACAGTGTGTTATTTTTTTTAATATGTTAAATGAATGATGTGTGAGACATTATGAGAAATTCAGAAAATGTATTAAACAGTCTGGCTGGGCATAGCCAAGACCAAAACTACAAGTTTGAAAGACTTTACAGACTGTTGTTCAATGAGAATCTGTTTGCGGAAGCCTATCAGCAGTTGTCCCAAAATCCTGGCAACTGCACAAAAGGAACAGACGGACAGACAATAGACGGAACAAGCATAAAGCGCATCCGTGACCTCATAGAACAACTAAAGGATGAAAGCTATCGTCCTTGTCCTGCAAGAAGAATATACATACCCAAAAAGAATGGAAAACTTCGTCCGTTGGGTATCCCTTCTTTCAAGGATAAGCTCGTTCAAGAAGTAGTAAGAATGATACTCGAAGTAATTTACGAGGGACACTTTGAAGATTGCTCGCATGGTTTTAGACCACACAGAGGGTGTCATACTGCTATGGCTTCCTTACAAAAGGGAGGTTCGGGAACAAGATGGTTCATAGAGGGTGACATCAAGGGATTCTTTGACAACATCAACCATGATGTTCTCATAAGCATTCTTGGTGAACGCATCCACGATGAGAGATTCTTGCGACTGATACGAAAATTCTTGAAAGCGGGTTACTTGGAACAGTGGGAATATAAGAACTCCTACATCGGCACTCCACAAGGCGGTATCATCAGTCCTATCTTGGCGAATGTATATTTGGATAAGTTCGACAAATTCATGTTGAGATATATCGAGACATTCAACAAGGGTAAGGCACGGCAACGCAATCCCGAATACAAGAGGGTTGCAAGTCGTAAAGACAAACGAGTAAAGAAACTGAAGAATGAACAGGACGAGCAGAAGAAAGGTGTTTTACGTTCAGAGATAGCATCCCTGCATCGTGAAATGCAACAACTTCCTGCAACTCTTGACATGGACGAAAACTTCAAGAGAATGAAATACGTGCGGTATGCAGACGATTTTCTGATTTGTGTAATTGGAAGTAAGGCAGATTGCCTAAAAGCAAAAGAGGACATTAAAATCTTCTTGCATGAACAGCTACAGCTTCAACTTTCCGATGAAAAGACACTTATCACTAATGCACATGATACAGCAAAATTTCTTGGCTTTGAGGTGACTGTCCGCAGTACAAACAAGACGAAAAAGGATTACAGAGGTATTCCAATCCGCTCACTTGACCACAAGGTTGTCTTATTGTTGCCTTTTGAGGCAATGAGAAAGAAACTGTTGGATTACAATGCCATGCGCATTGTAATCAAGGATGGCAAGGAAGTATGGGAGTCAACTTCTCGTCCTTATCTTCGTAGTAACGATGACCTTGAAATATTGAACCGATACAATTCAGAAATTAGAGGTATATACAACTACTACTGTATTGCAAACAATGTCAACATTCTCAACAGTTTCTACGGAATCATGAAAGAGAGTATGTACAAGACCTTGTCGTCAAAGTACGAATCTACCGTAAGAAAGATTGTCAACAAGTATTGTAAGGACAATATTTTCACGGTAAGATACCAAAACAAAAAAGGTCAATGGCTGGAACGTACCCTATATCATGGTGGGTTTAGGTTGAACAAGGAAGCACGCATTGACAATGCGCACATTATGCCCAGTTACTATGGAATGGAGAGCACAAGCCTTATGGCTCGCTTGAAAGCCCATAAATGTGAATATTGTGGAGCTGAGGATAATCTGAAAATGATACATGTCCGCAAGCTCAAGGATTTGAAAGGCAAAGAAGCATGGGAGAAACTCATGATTGCCCGACAAAGAAAAACAATCGCAGTTTGCGAGAAATGTTATAACAAGATTCATGGAAAGAAATAGACTGACAATAACCACGGAGAGCCGTATACTTGGAGACGAGTACGTACGGTTCGGCGGCGAGTACATTGAAACCTGCTTCCATAAAGGGAAGCAAGGCGCATTGTGCTTAGCCATTGGCACTGGAAAAACCCTTATCATGTGCATGGCTGCGCATGAGATGAAACGCCTCGGTATGGCTCACAAGCCGATGATTATCGGGCTGAAAGCCAATGTCGCGGAGATTGCCGCTACCTATCAGACAGCTTATCCCAATGCGAGGATACTCTATGCCTCGGAGAAGGACTTTTCCACCAAGAACCGTGTCAGCTTCTTCAACAACATCAAGAACAATGACTATGACTGCGTAATCATGTCGCATGACCAGTTCGGGAAGATACCGCAATCGCCAGAACTCCAGCGGCAGATATTGCAGGCGGAGCTTGATACCGTGGAGGAAAACTTGGAAGTGATACGCACGCAGGGCAAAGACGTGTCGAGGGGAATGCTCAAAGGCTTGGAAAAGCGAAAGCAGAATCTGGAGGTGAAGTTGCAGAAGATAGCCTACAGCATAGAGCAGCGCACCGATGATGTGGTGGATTTCCGCATGATGGGCATCGACCACTTGTTTGTGGACGAGAGCCACCAATTCAAGAACCTCATGTTCAACACCCGTCATGACCGTGTGGCAGGACTCGGCAACAGCGAGGGAAGCCAGAAGGCACTCAACATGCTCTTTGCCATCCGAACCATACAGGAGCGGACTGGCAGGGATTTGGGAGCGACATTCCTGTCGGGAACAACCATCAGCAACTCACTGACTGAGTTGTATCTGCTTTTCAAGTACCTGCGCCCCAAGGAACTGGAGCGTCAGGACATCCGCTGTTTCGATGCGTGGGCGGCAATCTTCGCCAAGAAAACTACCGACTTCGAGTTTAACGTCACCAACAACATCGTACAGAAGGAACGTTTCCGATACTTCATCAAGGTACCGGAGCTTGCTGCCTTCTACAACGAGATAACCGACTATCGCACGGCGGAGGCAGTAGGCGTGGACAGACCACAGAAGAACGAGATCCTTCATAACATACCACCGACACCCGAGCAGGAGGACTTCATCCAAAAACTGATGGAGTTTGCCAAGACAGGTGATGCCACCATCCTCGGCAGACTGCCTCTGTCGGAAACGGAAGAGAAGGCAAAGATGCTCATAGCCACGGACTATGCCCGAAAGATGGCGCTTGACATGCGCATGATAGACCCGACTTGTGAGGACCATCCAGACAACAAGGCGAGCCATTGCGCCAAGATGATAGCCGACTACTATCACCGTTACGACGGTCATAAGGGCACGCAGTTCGTATTCTCAGACTTGGGAACATACCGACCGGTCGAATGGAACGTGTATTCAGAAATCAAGCGCAAGCTGATAGAGGATTATGGAATACCTTCATCTGAAATCCGCTTCATTCAGGAGTGCAAGAACGAGAGGGCAAGAAAGGCGGTGATAGCAGCCATGAACGAGGGCTCGGTACGAGTATTGTTCGGCTCCACATCTATGTTAGGTACAGGCGTAAATGCACAAAAACGGTGTGTAGCTATCCATCATTTGGATACACCGTGGGTGCGACATGAAGTCGCATAGATAATTGTTGGAATGATACTTTAAGTATCAGTTTTAACCCGCTGTTCCGTCAGCGGTAGCCTACCGACCGATGCACCTTAATGTTGTATTAAGCGGTCGGGACAAAGTACACTTTCGCAAGACAAGACAGAACCGTGAGGGGAAGTCAAGTATGGTTAGTATCATACCGTAGAGTGGCGAGGCTGGATAGTATGGTTAGCGTAAGCGAACTGTTAGTAAACTTCGTAATGTCGTAAAAGAGTGCAAGATACTGATACACTCTACCCAAAATGGGATGCGGTCAGATAATCCTCTCCATGGTAGGATTACACGGATGTAAAGACCGTCGGAGGATGAGACAGAACCTAACCTATCCGTTAGTTATCTATGTGGAACATGGTAAGCCTGTACATCTCCTGTCAGACAAAAGACAGGTAAGCTGAAAGTAATGGATGCTGAATGATGTGCAGGTATAAGATAACAGAGAAAGCGAATGCCGTTCTGTAATGGGACGGATAGGGTTTGAGCCACTTATCACGAGTTGACAAGGGACAACATCAACCTACCACGAAAGTGGGCAGACTTCTGTGGTAATGTTTGGGAGGCAAATACCCAACATTAGCCAAATGGTAATTCTTTACAATAAACTTTTAGAACTTTTTAAAGTAGGAATGCAAATGAACGATAAAATCAAAGAAAATCTCCTCGACCAATCGTGTGCGCCGACTGACAACCTGCAATCAAATTGGGACAGAATAGACTGGACTAAGGCGGAGCAAGCTGTTAAGAAGCTTCAAGCTCGTATTGTAAAGGCTCAGAAGGAAGGCAGACATAACAAGGTGAAAGCCTTGCAATGGACGCTTACCCACTCTTTTTACGCAAAAGCCTTAGCCGTAAAGAGGGTTACTTCTAACGGGGGTGGTTGTACTCCTGGGGTTGACAAAGAAATATGGGATACCCCTAAAGCTAAAACGCAAGCAATAACCCAACTCAAACGCAGAGGCTACCAGCCAATGCCGCTGAGAAGAGTTCATATCAAGAAGAGCAACGGCAAACTGCGACCGTTGGGAATACCGACAATGAAAGACAGAGCCATGCAAGCACTCTATCTTATGGCATTGGAGCCTGTATCAGAAACTACAGCTGATACTCGTTCATACGGTTTCCGCAAGGAACGCTGCTGTATGGATGCAGTACAGCAATGTCATAACATTCTCCGAAAGGGATATTCTCCCGAATGGATTTTGGAGGGTGACATAAAAGGGTGTTTTGACCATATCAGCCATGAGTGGTTACTTGCCAATATCCCAATGGATAAGGCAATACTCCGAAAATGGTTGAAATGTGGCTATGTTTTCAACAAGCAAATGTTCCCGACCGAGGAAGGAACACCGCAAGGTGGTATAATTTCTCCGACACTTGCCAATATGACTTTGGACGGATTGCAGAAAGCTCTTGCAGATAGATATAAGCGCCATCATGTTAATGGTAAGTTGTATTCACCAATGGTGAACCTTGTACGTTATGCGGATGATTTTATCATCACTTGCGAGAACAAGGAAACTCTTGAAAATGAAATCAAGCCATTGGTTGCTGAATTTATGTCTGAAAGAGGTCTGACCTTATCAGAGGAAAAGACGGTGATAACCAACGTGCATGACGGTTTTGATTTTCTTGGCTTTAATATCCGCAAATACGGCAAGGACATATTGACCAAGCCGACAAAGAAATCCGAGAAACGCTTTATGGAGAATATCCGTAAGGTAATTAAGGAGAACAAGGGTTGCAGACAGGAGTCGTTAATCAGAATATTGAACTCTAAAATCCGAGGATGGGGAGGTTATTATCAGCATGGAGCGACACGTGATTCATTTCACAGAATCGACCATCAGATATTCCTCTCACTATGGCAATGGGCAAAACGCCGTCATTCCAAGAAAGGGAAACGGTGGATAAAAGACCGATATTGGCATGACATTCGAGGGAACAAATGGACTTTCGCTTCAAAATTCAAGAAACCAAACGGAAAGGAAGACCAATTGACATTATTGTCTCTGACTTCATCGTTTCCATTCCTGCAATACACGCAGATTAAAGGAGACATGAACCCGTTTGATGCAGACTGTCGTCTGTACTTCTATAAAAGAAAGAAGTCGAAAATGCTTGTTACGCTAAAAGGACGCAAGTCACTGCTGTACCTATGGGAAAAGCAAGGACGCAAATGTCCTATATGCGGTGAGCCTATTGATACGCACAAGGCATGGAATGTCATGCCAACCATTCAAAACGGAAAGAAATGCAATCTGTTGGTTCATGATGAATGTTTTAAATTATCCCGCAAATCAAATGGAAACAAGAAGTAGTTTGAGCCGGTCTCTGCATACAAACAGAGGCTTAGAAAAGCTTGAGCCGTATGAGGGGAAACTCTCATGTACGGTTCTTAGGGGGGAAGAGGGCAGCAATGCCCTTGACCTACCCGATCGACCGTCAGACTTGGCACAGCGTGACGGTCGAGGGGTGCGTGCAGGCAACGAGATTGCCAAACTGTATGCCGACAATAAGGTGGATGTCATCATCTATGCGGTGGAAAAGTCGCTTGACTCTTACAAGTTCAACCTCCTGCACTGCAAGCAGACCTTCATCTCGCAGTTGAAAAGCGGAGCCTTGGGGGCGAGAACCATTGACGAGGGAGCGATGGACGAGAAATCGGGCATGAATTTTTCCGAGTACATGGCTATTCTCTCCGGCAATACCGACTTGCTTGACAAGGCGAAGCTGGAGAAGAAGATTGCTTCTCTGGAGGGTGAGCGCAAATCGTTTAACAGGGGCAAGCGTGACTCAGAAACAAAATTGCAGTCAAAGACGGCAGAGCTGGGTAACAACAAAGCCTCTCTCAAGGGAATGACCGAGGACTACGGCAAGTTTATGGGCAAAGCCAAGAAAGACAAGGACGGCAACATCCTCAACCTCATCACTCTTGATGGTGTGGAGTCCACGAACTTAGAGGTTATAGGAAAGCATCTGCAAATGTTGGCGGAGAAAGAGACAACTGGCGGACAATACAAGCGGATTGGAGAAATCTACGGATTCCCTGTCAAGATTGTCAGCGAGACAAGTTTCGAGAATGGTCTTCCATTTGTTGACAACCGCTTTTTTGTCGAGGGCAATTACAAGTACCAGTACAACTACGGTCACATTGCCAAGTCGGACCCGATAGCAGCGGCAAACAACTTTCTGAATGCCTTACAGAAGATACCAAGCTACATTGAGCAGTATGATTCAAGATGCAAGGCTTTGGAAAAGGAAATACCGCAACTGGAAGAGATAGCTGGCAAGACTTGGAAGAAAGAGGAAGAGCTGAAAGGTCTGAAAGCGGAACTGGCGGCGTTGGATAGAAAAATACAGTTAGAATTGGCACCACCGACCGAGAAAGAATGCAAAGAAGAGGAAAAGAATACGGACAATGTAGAGGTTGTTGCTAATGCTGATATTCGCAATAAACATCAGCATTTTTCAAAGGTGAAAAACTGAAATTAGAAAATAGCGGCAATTAGCAATAGATAGCTTTATGTCGCTATTTTATTTCTTTTATCAAGAACAAAAAGGAAGTGTTGATTACAATCAATAGCCATTTTGGGGCTTGGTGGAGGTATTGATTAGAAAATATTTCTGCTTTCGATGTTCGTTGGAGGTGTAGATTGTAATCAACAGGCACTTTTAGGTTCGTTAAAGCCATTGATTGCAGTCAAGACCTATTTTTATGTGTCATTGGGGCTGCTGATTGCAATCAATGGTTACTTTTAAGAGCCGTTAGTAGTTTTGATTCAAGTTTCTTCTGTCCACAAAATGTGAAAACATCTGTTGATTGCTGTTTCTTTCAACTTTTTGTGTTAAGAATTACAAGAAATCAGAATCAAAAGCTATTTTTACGGGCAAAAACCATCTTTTTATCATCCTGCTGTCATTTTTTTGCAATAAGGTTGCGGTTTTCTCGTTTATTTTTATATCTTAGCAATCGCAACTGGAGAAATCCAACGATGCACAAAACGATTTGTCAAATTTAAATCCTTAACATCATGAAAGAGATTTACGACATCAACATTCAGCGCATGAATAACGGTGCGCATTTCACGTTTGTAAGTAACATTCTTGCTCGTGCCGAGGCCGATACAGCCGTCAAAGGCAAGGCATCAGAACTCGTCAGTAATTTCAAGGCTGCCGTTGCAGCAGAAGACGAAGCCTTGAAAATTTCACAGAAAAGTCTCTTGACTGATGATATTGCCAAGGCTGACATCGACCGTGACGCTCTCTATGCTGGCTACAAGAAAGCCGTTGAAGCATTCCTTGCTATGCCTATCGCTGACATGGCACAGGCAGCAAAGGTTCTCGCACAGCACATCAAGGACTACAAGATTAACACCGCTGGCCAACTCGATAAGGAGACTGGTCTTTTGGTTAATTTCATTACAGACCTTGAAGACAAGTATTCCGCACAAGTTGCAAAGTTAGGCTTGACAGCATTTGTTACAAATCTGAAAGAAGCTAACGAACGAGTAAGAATGCTTACCTTGCAGCGTACCAATGAGAAAATGGGTGTGACAGTTGGAGCTTTGAAAGCAGCTCGCACAGCAAGTGATGATGCTTACCGTGCTTTGGTAAAGATGGTAAACGCCCTTGCACTCGTCTTTGGTGAAAAGGATTATACGGCTTTCATTGACTATGTGAATACGGAAGTTACCCACTACAAGCGTGAGGTTATCGGGCAAAAATCCAAGGCTCCATCTACTTCGGGTAGCTCGGCTGTAGATTCGGGGAGTAGCAGCACACCAAGCGGTGGCGGTTCTTCATCTGGAACAGGCTCTTCTTCAAGTGGTGGCTCTACGTCTGGCGGAAGCTCATCTTCCGACGGAGAATGAGGAGTTATTGAATTGGAGTAAAGACGAAGTAAAAATTCCATACCACTCTCTTCATTTTCAGAGTGGCATGGAATTTACATAAATGAAATAGATATGGAAAAAGAGGATATTATAAAAAACATCCTTTCTGTTTGCAATGATATGGGGGTATCTTTCCATAAGAAAGTAAAGACCGATAAATGGAAAGCTGATATAGTTGTGGATTACCAAAACTACAAAGTTGCATTTAATGTTTGCAAAAATCCACGTAATATAGAGGAAACATATACAACAATGCGTAAAGAGCGGGTATGTGGATGTTGGCTTGTGCTTCCAGGAATGTACAATCGCTTTTCTCTGAGCAAATATCCTTGCTTTCCTGTTGAAGACAATAGTGAAGGTGTTCAAATACATTTAAGCCAAGTTTGGGAAGAGAAAAAGACTCTTTTGTTGTCTGATTTCGTGTCTTCACTAATACAAGGAAAAATCAGATACGCAGAAACGATGAAAGTAAAATATGTTGATGTGCGCTTTTATAAAATAGATTGTTGGAAGTGTGGTAGAACTAATGATGCATATTTCGTTTACAAAACGATATCTGAAAATGGCATTGAAACAGAAGGTGGAATAGACATTTTCAATCAAACACTCGTAAAAGGTATAAGAAAATTCGTAGATGAACATCGCAAAATGGATATTGCCCTTGGAGAAATAAAACCAAGATACAGTAAGACCGTGAATGATTCATATATGTCTTTCGGGTGTAAATATTGCGACAGTCTATTCGGCAATTTCTTCATAAACGACACTTTCATGGATGTCATATACTCTGCAAGAAGTCTGCCAAAAGCTTTGGTTGAAATAGATGAAGATATGATAGTAAACGCAAATTGTTGGTATAAATTAAAGATATAGAATATGAGACGGACTATTATGATGCTTTTCTTGTTTGTCATGTCCATAGGGATATTTGCGCAAGAAAGTGAACTTGAAAAGAAGCAAAGAGAATATCGCTTTGCAACTACGGAAGAAAAGGCCCTCATGGATTCTCTTTACCAACCTATTGCTGATAAATTATTAAAAGAGCAAGTAAAAACAATAGGTGGCATTCCTTTCGGTATTTCGCATGACAAAGCAGAGACGATGCTTAGGAACAAATTTGGAAGTCCTGAGTACAATCCTTCTTCAACAACATTATCATTCAAGGATGTCAAGTATGCAGGGCGTGATTTTGCCGCTGTACACTTTTTATTTCAATCAGATGGACTTGACAGCTATCTTAATGCTTGCATCTTCATCATAAATGCAAGTAGTTTGACTGATGCAATAGAAAAAGAAAAGAATGTAGCAGACAATATACTAAGCAAATACACTCTATTTGAAGATAAGGATTCAAATGGATACCCGACACATGGTGGAGGCATGTCCCCTTTATGGGATGGTCGTTGGACTACTCTTGATTTTGCCAAGTATGGAACAGGTATTCATACAGACATTATAAAATATGAGAATAATTTGGTTAAGGTTTATGGAAATCCTTATGCAGTGAGAATTATCTATGGACCTTATGACTATGTAAAAGAAGAATTTTAAATAAGAACAATATGTATATATCATCATTTAAGCAAGGCTATAAACCGCCTTAAAATTTAGCTGGGCTTATCAGAGGATAATTCCCTTTTACATCTTTGAAACATTTTCCATACCCCAAATCAATTTGGCTACGACATCCAGCACCCTAACGACGACTTGGAGACCGTTACGTTCGTTGACGGTTTCGGAAGAGACGTGCAGGGCAAGAAGGACGGTGTTGTGACAAGTGCAGCAAAGGGCAACTCTGCCAAGGACGAGAACGTGATGATAGTCAGCGGAAGAAACGTGTATGACGCTTTCGGACGTGTGGCAAAGGCTTTCTATCCTACAACGGAAGGAACTGGATCGAAATCAACGTTCAGCAAGTCATTTGACAATGTATCTCCAACGGTTACTGTTTATGACGTGCTCGACCGTGCTACCTCAGTGACATTGCCGGACAACTCTACGACAACTACGGCATATACTGTTGACAACGGCAGTCATGCACTTGTTACAACCGTAACAGACGCACTCCATAATGTGCAGGCTACCCATACCAATGGCAGCGGCAAGACTGTCAAGTCCATCCAGCACAGCGGTCCGGACGGTGAGATTACCACCACATTCGAGTATGACGGCATCCAGCGGCTTGTAAGGGTTACTGACACCGAGGGCAACGTGACCACATCCGTTTACGACATGGGCGACCGCCGCACGGAGGTCAGCCACCCGGCAAGCGGCATCACCTCGTTCACTTACGACCCGCTCGGCAACGTGCTCACCAAGCAGACGGCGAACATGGCGGAGGAAGGCAAGATGATCACCTATACCTACGACTATCACCGTCTGACGGGTATCAGTTATCCCGACCATCCGGAAAACAACGTCAAATATTACTATGGCGGACGCAACGCCTCCCACAACCGTATCGGCCGACTGATGATGCGTGAGGACGGAACGGGTGCCATCGAATACTTCTACGGCAAGATGGGTGAGGTGACAAAGACACGCCGCACACTTATCGTACCTAACCAGGCGATTGCCACCTACGTTACCCAATGGACTTACGACAGCCACAACCGCCTCCTGGAGATGATCTATCCCGACGAGGAAAAAGTGACTTACTCCTACAACCTTGGTGGCCTGCTTGAGAAAGTCCGTGGTGAGAAGTCATACGGCTATGACTACATCACCAAGCTGGGCTATGACAAGTTCGAGCAGCGCAGCTACCTGAAGTATTGCAACGGTGCGGAGACGTTCTACACTTACGACGACCGCCGTCGCCTGAGCAACCTCGCGGTGAACAGCGGCAACAAGACCATCATGGACAACGACTATACCTTTGATGCTGTCAGCAATGTCCTTTCGGTGGCTAACAATGCCTCGCTTCCTGCCAGCGGCAATGCCGGCGGCCGGATGTCGCATGCCTATACCTACGACGGACTGTACCGTCTCGTTTCCGCTACGGGTACTTATACAGGAGCCGACAGCAAGTCTGCGTCCTACACCCTTGCCATGGGCTACGACAATATGCACCGCATCAAATCGAAGAGCCAGCATCTGACTCAGGACAACGTGCAGTTCAACGGCACGCTCAATGTAGGCTATGACCTGTCATACACATACGGTACTGAAGCCGGTAAGAAATTCCAACTTGCAAGTGTTAAAGATGTGAATTATCGCACGGAAGAGACTCCGGGAGACAATAATATCGAAAACAATCACGTATATTTGTATGACAAGAACGGAAATCTTGTATATGTGAACACCGGACGTATGATGAAGGATGGACATAATGAAGTCGGCACAAGAGAGCGCAAGCTCATCTGGGACGAGGAGAACCGTCTGCTCGCGGTGGACGACAACGGCTTCGTGTCCAACTACTGGTATGATGCCGACGGTGAGCGCACGGTCAAGACTTCCGGCGAAAGCGACCAGGTGTATGTCAACGGAGTCTTCTCTGGCGGCTCCACCAATACCGCGAAGTTCTCGCTCTATGTCAGCCCGTATCTCGTGGCCAACCAAGGCGGCCGTTACACCAAACATATCTACGCAGGCAGCCAGCGCATCGTGTCAAAGGTCGGCGATTTCGCCTCCTACGGCTCTGACCCGCGCCGCATTGAGTATGCAGGTGCCAACACTGACGGTCTTTCTGTCAACTATAAGGCTAAGTATGCGGCACAGCAGCAGGTAATCAAGGACAATTACAAGACCTTTGATGTACCTTACAACGGTACCGACAACGACAACTACGCCGACGGAGAGGGATTCTGCTGCAACGACGGCTCTATGGAGGCGGCGGTTGCTCAGGCACGGAAGGCACAGGCACACGCAGTTGCCAAGTCTTTCAAAGACCCTGACAACTACGAGAACCTGCAGTTCTTCTACCATCCTGACCATCTTGGAAGTTCCAGCTTCATCACCAACCTTGAAGGCGAAGTGGTACAGCACATCGAGTATGTGCCGTTCGGAGAGGTTTTCATAGAGGAGCGCAACAGCGTGTGGAACACGCCTTACCTCTTCAATGCGAAAGAGTTTGACGAGGAGACCGGTATGTACTACTATGGTGCGAGGTACTATGAGCCAAGGTTGAGTCTATGGATGTCAACCGACCCAATGGAAGAAAAGTATCCGGATTATTCAACATATATTTATGCGGCACAAAATTCTATTGCATATTTAGATCCTACCGGTATGGAGATTAGGGGTGTAACTAAAAGTGACGCTGAAGAATTCAAAAGCGATGTTCATTTAATTTTAGGAGATTCGAAGTTTGATAATTTACGTTCTTTGATTTCATTGAAAGGTAAAAAGTTCCAACAAATTCCTGACGCAGCACTGGCAGACGCTCTTGATGGTGTAACTTGCTCAGAAGATGAAATGGCATATATTAGCTTACTCGTCAATACCATTAATTCTAAAGAAGTTCATTCAATAGAATATTTGAAGGATGGAGAAGAAGTTTCATCAAGCGGGTACTCAGATATTAATAAGTATCTGAACAGTATTGACCCTGATAGTAAAATTGGAGATGCATTCAGAAAACGAGAAGAACGTTCTGATGGGTCTACACGCTACTATTACGATGATGCCACCATTCAAACTCTTGGAGGGGAAGGATTCAATGTCCCAACATCTAAAGGATCGCATTCTTTTATTAGGGGTGTCCAAGATAAGCTTAAGGCCGTAACATCTGCACATGAATTATTGGGTCATGGACTACCATCTGCAAGAAAAGAAAGTCCTGTACATAATAATACAAACGCAATTAGAACGGACAATCTTGTAAGGAGATTGCTCAGACTCCCCCAAAGAGATGGATCAGACCATGCCGGAGGAAAAGATATTGTAAGTCCTTATAGTTTGCCTTATACTAAATAACAACAAGCATTCGCTAAACTTGGTATATGTAGAACCATATACCAAGTTTAGCAATACTATATATTAAAGCAATAGGAATATGAGAGAAATTTTGTTTTTTTATATTATGTTCATCGTGGTCGGAAACAGCAAGGTTTTTGCTGAGCCTAATACGGTACAGGGAAACAGAGAATTAGTATCTGCTATTCTCAATAAAATGCCAGAATCTACAACTAACGAGTCGAAAATTGTTTTTGGTATTAAAGAACAATTTTATTTGATAGTTGTCAACGATACCATAGGTACTGAATATTTTGTGACGATTGATACACAAAATAAGAATTTTGAACTGATTCCCGTCAAGTTTAATGATAATGGCAACAGTAGAGGGTCGGTTGCTAAATACTTTGCCAATATTCAATATTTGGACGAACCAAATCAGGGAAAAATTGGAAGCAAATTTCAAGCTGGGTATCCCGCATATTTTGCTTTTATAAACGGGAATTGTATTATTAAGGATATGATATTTGACTCAATATCTATACCAAGTCCCTTACCGATTGATTTGTTGGTGTTTCTTAATGAAGAAATTATACGAGAAATTAGATTATGGTATCGACAACTATAATGACTAAATTATAAAATAAAGTAAAATCTAAAATGATGAGCAATCAGGTGTATGTCAACGGAGTATTCTCCGGCGGCTTCACCAACACGGCGAAGTTCTCGCTCTATGTCAGTCCGTATCTTGTGGCTAATCAGGGCGGTCGTTACACCAAGCATATCTACGCAGGCAGTCAGCGCATCGTGTCGAAGGTCGGCGATTTCGCCTCTTACGGTTCTGACCCTCGCCGCATTGAATATGCCGGAGCCAATACTGATGGTCTTTCGGTAAACTACAAGGCTAAGTATGCGGCACAGCAACAGGTAATCAAGGACAACTACAAGACCTTTGATGTACCTTATAACGGAACCGACAACGACAACTATGCCGACGGTGAAGGATTCTGCTGCAATGACGGCAGCTTGGAGGCAGCGCAGTCACGTGTAATGGCAAGAGCAATGAAGAACAACTTCCAAGAAGGCGACTCATACGAGAAGATGCAGTTCTACTACCACCCTGACCATTTGGGTAGCAGTAGTTACATCACCAACCTTGACGGTGAGGTGGTGCAGCATATCGAGTATGTTCCTTTCGGTGAGGTTTTCGTTGAGGAGCGCAACAACATTTGGAATACACCTTATCTTTTCAATGCGAAGGAATTCGATGAGGAGACTGGATTGTATTACTATGGGGCGAGGTACTATGACCCAAGGGTGAGTTTGTGGATAAGTACGGATCGCTTCGAGGAAAAGTATCCAAATGTTACAGCATATAGCTTTACAGCTAATAATCCTATGAAGTTTTTAGATATAAATGGAGATAGTTTGAGAATCGAAGATAAGAAACTGTCTTTATTGTATATTAGTGGAAACTTATATAATCAAAATGGACAAAAATATGATGGTAAAATTAGTGGGTTCATGAAAAAGGCTGTTTCCGCCTTAGATGTAATACGAAAAGGTACAGAAGGGGAAAATATGATTTCTGAGCTTCAGTCATCCACTAATAATTTTATCATTAAAAAAGGACAAAGTAAGTTTACTGCAGCAAATAATCATAAGGCATATAGTAATCAATTTATGAATGATCCATCTGTTGCATCTACAAAAGAAGTATTGCTTAAAGCAGGAATTGATTTATCAGGAGGTTCTGGAGGCGTAATATCATGGAATCCTAATGGTTCTATATTGGCGACTCTAAATGGTGGAACAATTAGTGAAGAAACTGATTTGGCGCATGAAATGTTCCATGCTTTAGATGCCAATAGAGGACTTTTAGACAAACGTTCATACAACGGTTTGGAACGTAGTGAATGGCAGGCTGTATATCGTGAGAATATATTGCGTGGACAACTAAACCGACCTTTAAGAACTTATTATATAACAACAAAAGACCCGTCAGGTAATTATGTTGGGGGCGATGGCCCTTCTATGTTAGCAGGCAAGAATATTCCAATTTTGCCATATTGGTATAAAAAGTAAAATAATTCGTACGATGAAATTGCTTACATATTTCATCGTACGAATATGTTATAATTAAAAACATAGAACAGATGAAAATAAAGTTAACATTATTATATTTTTTATTATTAGTAACATTTTCTGCAATTGCA
>ENA-OOUQ01000043-OOUQ01000043.1-human-gut-metagenome-genome-assembly--contig:-NODE-43-length-26799-cov-8.554958_pt1 | contig 26799 bp, 24 predicted proteins | sample MGYA00241550_ERZ501282 | MGnify/ENA primary metagenome ERZ501282 (study PRJEB25962, sample SAMEA2042284) | human gut metagenome | biome: human gut; feature: human-associated habitat; material: faeces... | reverse complement strand
GCTTGCTCAATTAGAGTAAAACAGGGCGTGTGGGGCAAAACTTCTGTTTTTTATGAATTTACCTTATTTTTTCATCGCCAAATCTGCGAGCACGATGGCGGATAAAAAAAAGGAGTCGTCCTGATGGGGACAACTCCTTTTATTATAATTGATATTTGCAAAAAGTCTTTCTGCTTACGAATTCATGGAGAGCAGGAACTCGTCGTTGCTGCGGGTATGCTCCATGCTCTTGTGGATGGTGTTCATCGCCTCCACAGGATTCATGTCGGAAATATACTTACGCAGAATCCACATACGGTCGAGGGTGGTCTTGTCCTGCAACAGGTCGTCGCGACGAGTAGAAGAAGCCACGAGGTTGACAGCAGGGAAGATGCGCTTGTTGCTGAGAGAGCGGTCGAGCTGAAGCTCCATGTTGCCCGTTCCCTTGAACTCCTCGAAGATCACCTCGTCCATCTTGCTGCCTGTATCGATGAGGGCAGTGGCGATGATGGTGAGCGAGCCGCCTCCCTCGATGTTGCGGGCAGCTCCGAAGAAACGCTTAGGTTTCTGCAGGGCATTGGCGTCGACACCACCAGTAAGAACCTTGCCTGAGGCTGGCGCCACGGTGTTGTAGGCACGAGCCAGACGGGTGATGGAGTCGAGGAAGATGACGACGTCGTGACCGCACTCCACCATGCGCTTGGCTTTCTCCAATACGATTCCGGCTATCTTGACATGACGCTCGGCAGGCTCGTCGAAGGTAGAGGCGATGACCTCGGCGTTGACGGTGCGAGCCATGTCGGTAACCTCCTCAGGGCGCTCGTCGATGAGCAACATCATGAGGTAGGCCTCGGGATGATTGGCAGCGATGGCGTTGGCGATATCCTTCATCAGGATGGTCTTACCCGTCTTTGGCTGAGCCACGATGAGTGCACGCTGACCCTTACCGATAGGCGAGAAGAGATCGACAACACGAGTGCTGAGGTTAGTGGTGGCACGGTCGCCACAGAGTGTGAACTTCTCGTCGGGGAAGAGAGGTGTGAGATGCTCGAAAGGTATGCGGTCGCGCACCTCGGATGGCTTTCTACCGTTGATCATCTCGATGTCGGTGATAGGGAAGTACTTCTCGCCCTCGTGAGGAGGACGCACACGGCATTGTACCACGTCGCCGGTCTTCAGACCATAGCGCTTGATGACATTATTGGGCACATACACATCGTCGGGTGAAGAGAGGTAGTTGTAGTCGCTGCTGCGCAGGAAACCATAGCCGTCGGGCATGACCTCGAGTACACCATTGGATGTGATGATGTTGGTAAAGTCGAATGTTGACTCTGCTTTTTTCTGTTGTACTGGCTGAGGGACAGGAGCTGCAGTGGCTGTAGGAGTGGTAGGACGATCGAAGATGTCGAAGGTGGGCATGGCAGCCTGGTCTTCGATAGGAAGGTCGACTACAGGGATAAAGTCGGTGCCGTCGCCAGGGTCGCCCTCCCAAATGCCTGTGGCATCCTGTGCAACAGTCTGTTCGCCAGCCTTCTCGTTTTGGGCATTCAACTTGGCCTGCAACTGTGCAGCCAGGGCTGCAGCGTCACTCTCGCCGTTGTCGGCAGCATTAGAAAAATCCTGTTCGGGAATGAGGTTGGTTTCGTCAACCGAGTTTTGTTTTTCCGTATTATCCTCCGAGGTTGTGTCTTCAGAAGGGCTGTTGCCTTCCTGTTCACTCTGCATCTTGTTTCTTTCCTTCATGGCAGCCACCTTGGCAGCTGCAATGGCCTCAAGCTCAGCCTTGCTCTTACGTCCTCTGTGCTTGGCTATAGGTTTCAGCATGGCTGGCTCTACATCGCTCTGCGCTGTTTCGGCAGAAGTAACGGCTGGCACTTCGGCTTCGGGAGCATCCTGACCGGCAGCGGTCTGAGGTGCTTCGGTCTCGGCTATAGGCTCATCCTGCTGTATGGGATCCTTGAACAAAGGAGTATCGGTGGACACAGGTCCTTTCGCCTGGTTCTTCATCACGTCGTAGTTTTCACCGTCCTTGCCCTTCACGGAGTACACCTTGTCTTCCGTCTTTGCTATCCTCACTCTCTTTCTCTTGGGAGCTGCAGCATTCTGGACGGGCTGCTCGGCCTGGGTGTCGAGAATGGCGTAAACAATCGTCTTTTTGTTGTCATTAGACTTGATTTTAGCACCTATCTCTTTTGCAATGTCTTTCAGTTGAGCGACATTTTTTGCATTTAATTCGTCTATGCTATACATTATATTATAAAAATAGTATATGATGTTTTGATTGATGATAAGCGTTTCGAAGAGTGGGGAAACGCCTATAAGAATTGAAATCGAGTGCAAAGATAATTAAAAAATTCGTTTCTGCCAAATTTTTTCCTTATCTTTGCACAAAAAATTAATAAATGGCTACGCAGATACCCTATTTGGATGTTCAGAACCTCACCAAACGATTTGGTGCTCAGGTTCTTTTCGAGAATATTTCGTTTTCCATCGCTGAAGGACAGAAGGTTGGACTCGTTGCACGCAACGGCACGGGAAAGTCAACTCTTATGTCGGTACTGATGGACAAGGAAGGCTATGAGTCAGGATCTATCATCTACCGACGTGACTTGAAACTGGGCTTTCTGGAACAGTCGCCCCAGTTTGATCCCGAAGAGAGTGTACTCGATGCCTGTTTCAACCACGAGGGCGATCCCGAAAAGGTGCTCAAGGCGCGACAGATACTCACACAGTTGCACATCACCAACCTGGAGCAGCCCATGGGACAGTTGAGCGGTGGACAGCAGAAGCGTGTAGCGCTTGCTAACGTGCTGATTACCGAGCCCGACTTCCTGATGCTCGACGAGCCTACCAACCATCTCGACCTGGAAATGATAGAATGGCTGGAAGGCTATCTGAACAGGGGCAACAAGACCATCTTTATGGTGACCCACGACCGATTCTTCCTCGACAAGGTGTGCAACGTGATACTGGAGCTCGACGATCAGGGCATCTATACCTATCGCGGCAACTACGCCTACTACTTGGAGAAACGACAGGAGCGCATGGACAACCTTCGGGCTGAGATTCAGCACTCGAAGAACCTTTATCGCCGGGAGCTGGAATGGATGCGCCGTCAGCCACAAGCCCGTGGACATAAGGCGAAATACAGAGAGGATGCCTTTTACGAGCTTGAGAAAGTGGCAAAACAGCGCATTGAGGACCGACAGGTAAGGTTGAAAGCTTCTACCGTTTACATCGGCTCGAAGATTTTCGAATGCCAGTATGTCAGCAAGGCCTTCGACGACCGCGGCGAGAAGAAAGTCATTTTGCGCGACTTCTATTATAACTTTGCACGCTTCGAAAAGATGGGCATCGTGGGTAATAACGGAACAGGAAAGTCCACCTTCATCAAGATGCTGCTGGGCGAGGTGAAACCTGACAGCGGACAGTTTGACATCGGCGAGACGGTGCGCTTCGGCTACTTCTCGCAGGAAGGTCTGAAGTTCAAGGAAGATCAGAAGGTGATAGACGTCATCACAGAGATAGCCGACTACATCGACCTGGGCGGCGGCCGACACATGACCGCCTCGCAGTTTCTGCAGTTCTTCCTCTTCACGCCTGAGGAACAGCACAACTACGTGTACAAGTTGAGCGGAGGCGAGAAGCGCAAGCTCTACCTCTGTACCGTGCTGATGCGCAACCCCAACTTCTTGGTGCTCGACGAGCCTACCAACGACCTCGACATACAGACGCTGCAAGTGCTGGAGGAATATCTGCAAGACTTTGCCGGATGCGTGATTGTGGTGAGCCACGACCGATATTTCATGGACAAGGTGGTGGATCATCTGCTGGTCTTCAAGGGCGAAGGCGAGATACAGGATTTCCCTGGCAACTATACCCAGTATCGTGAATGGTGCCGACTTCAACCCAAGACCGAGGGCGAGGGAGCCGAGAAGAAAGCCACCAAGCCTACAGCCAAAGAACAGCCTTCGGCAACCCAGAAGAAAGAGGGCAAAAGAAAGATGACCTACAAGGAGAAGCGCGAGTACGAGCAGCTGACCAAGGAACTGGAACAGCTCGAAAACGAGCAGAAAACCCTGGAGGAAGCTCTCTGCAGCGGACAACTCTCGGTGGAAGAACTGACGGAGAAGAGCAAGCGTCTGCCAGAAATCAAGGACGAGATCGACGAGAAGGAAATGCGCTGGCTCGAACTCGCCGAGATAGAAGGGTAGCGGGAGAGTAAGCGAAAGTGCAGAACGAAAGAACGGAATTAAAAAATAGAAATAACAACAATATGGAAATAAAGAAATCAGAATTCACCATATCTGCTCCACGAGTGAGCATGTGTCCTAAGGACAACAAGACGGAGTATGCCTTCATCGGCAGAAGTAACGTGGGAAAGTCGAGCCTCATCAACATGCTCTGCAACCACAAAGGACTCGCCAAGACATCGGCCACACCGGGAAAGACCTTGCTTATCAACCATTTCATCATCAACAACGAGTGGTATCTTGTAGACCTGCCGGGCTATGGCTTCGCCAAGCGTTCGAAGACCGTACAGAAACAGTTGGAGCAGATGATTTCCAGCTATATTCTGCAGCGTCCACAGTTGGCTAACGTCTTTGTACTTATCGACGTGCGCCACGAGCAGCAGAAGATTGACCGTGAGTTCGTAGACTGGTTGGGCGAGAGTGGCGTACCCTTCTGCATCGTCTTCACCAAGGCCGACAAGTTGGGCCCAGTCAAGGCCCGCATGAATGCCGAGAAGTGGATGCACGCGCTGGAAGACCGTTGGGTGGAACTGCCTCCTTACTTCATCACCAGCAGCGAGAAGAAGTTGGGTCGCGACGACGTGCTCGACTACATCGACCAAATCAACAAGAGTTTGGAGGAGGCTGAATAAGTCTGTAAAACTAAAGAGTTCTACTTCAGAAACTTCAGAATCCAGCGAAAGGTGAGTAATATATAATAAGGTATAAAGCTCTCGTAAGCGATGAAGTTGCGAGAAGACAGAGTAGTCAAAGATATTATGGGTAGCATCAAACAGATAAATTGGGGATTTATCGGTTGCGGAGAAGTGACCGAGAAGAAATCGGGTCCAGCCTTCAACGAGGTGGAGGGCTCGAAGGTAGTGGCTGTCATGAGCCGTAGTGAGGACAAAGCCCGCAGTTATGCCGAGCGCCACCATATACGTAAATGGTACACGGATGCCCAGGAGTTGATAGACGATCCCGACGTGAATGCCATTTACATCGCCACGCCACCATCGTCGCACGCCACCTTCGCCATCATGGCGATGAGGGCAGGCAAGCCGGTGTATGTGGAGAAACCTCTGGCTGCCAGCTATAACGACTGCATCCGCATCAACCGAGTGAGCGAACAGACGGGAGTGCCCTGCTTTGTGGCTTACTATCGTCGCTATCTGCCATACTTCCGCAAGGTGAAACAGATAGTGGAGCAGGGAGGCATAGGCAATGTGCTCAACGTACAGGTGAGATTCTCGGTGCCGCCACGCGACCTCGACTATACTTCGGGCAAGGAAATGCCCTGGCGACTGCAGCCCGACATTTCGGGAGGTGGCTATTTCTACGACCTGGCTCCACATCAGATAGACCTCCTGCAGGATATCTTCGGCGTCATCACCCGTGCCCACGGCTATCCCGCCAACCGTGCCCATCTGTATGAAGCAGAGGACACCATCTCGGCTTGTTTCTACTTCGAGAGCGGTATTCCCGGCAGTGGAAGCTGGTGCTTTGTGGGACACGAGAGTGCCAAGGAAGACCGCATAGAGATCGTTGGCGACAAGGGGTCGCTGTCGTTCTCGGTTTTCGACTACGATCCCATCCTGCTTGTTACGAGTGCAGGCAAGACAAGCATCGTAGTGCCCAACCCTTCGTATGTACAGTTGCCTATCATCAAGACAGTGATAGAAGACCTGCAGGGAATCGGCACCTGCGAAAGCACTTGTGTGGCAGCCACTCCTACCAACTGGGTGCTCGACCGCATATTGTGGAAGAACTAAACCATGTCGCCTGCAGTCAGCCCAGAACTCACGAAAGAGAGTTCCGGCAGACTGCTGCATCCACACGACCTGTAAAATATAAAGCAATGAAGAACAAGTTTGTTTACACCCTCATCGTTTTCTGCCTTGGCTTCGGCTCTCCTGCCTGGAGTGCCGAGGAGACGGCAGATTCCACTTTGCTGGGAACCTTGTTCAATGCTACGATGTTCCAGCCGAATTCCTCAGACAGTCTTACTTATGCCCGCCACAAGAAGACTTTTTTCCACAGAGTGGGCGATGTCTTCACCCAACTGTTCCGCGAGTTCAACACCACCGACGAGAACTATATCGAGTCGCAGCATTATAACTATACCGTGATGCTGCAGAACACCAACACCTATGAACGCTACACACTCTCGAGCAAGGAAGGGCAGAGCATCTCGTTTGCTCCCGACATCACCTACCGCTTAGGTCCTTATATTGGCTGGAGATGGGTGTTCTTAGGCTACGCCATCGATCTGAAGAATATCGGCTTTGGTTCTTCCCACTCACCCAAGAAGGGGTTCTCGATGAGCCTTTACAGCAGTCTGCTGGGCATCGACCTGTTCTGGCGACAGACAGGAAACGACTATCACATTAAGAGCTTCTATTTAGGCGACGGGATAGACACATCGCCCGTCAAAGGAGTAGACTTCGACGGCGTGAAATCGAGTGTAAAAGGTTTTAATCTTTACTACATCTTTAACCACAGAAAATTCTCTTATCCAGCAGCTTATGCGCAGAGTACCGTTCAGCGAAAAAGCGCCGGTAGCTGGTTGGCAGGCATTGGTTACACCCGCCATACGCTGGAGGTGGACTGGGAGAAACTGGAAGATGTGGTAGTCGACAAGATGGGTGAAAAGTTCGGTGGCGACATCGACAACAAACTGCGTTTTGGTACGGTGAAGTATACCGACGTATCGGGCAGTTGTGGCTATGCATACAACTGGGTCTTCGCCAAGGACTTTCTCTTCAATGCTTCCCTTTCCATGGCTTTGGCCTACAACCAGTCGATGGCAGATGTGGAGCGCGAGGAGAACAAGAAAACCCGTGAGTTCAGTTTCCGCAACTTCAACCTCGACGGCATTGGCCGTTTTGCCTTGGTATGGAACAACACCCACTGGTATGCCGGTGCAAGCGCCATCCTGCATACCTATAATTATAAGAAGGACCGCTTCTCAACCAACAACTCCTTCGGAGAGCTCAACCTCTATGTGGGTGTCAACTTTGGCAGAAAACGATAGGTTCGTCTTTTGATACATAAAATGAATAGCATTATGAAAAAAACGATGATTCTTTTGTTGGCTTGCCTGTTGGTTTGTCACGTTTCGGCTTACAACCGTCAGGACAGTATGAAGATAGTGAGCCTGCTGCAGGAGGCGAAGTCGCTCAAACAGAAGCCCAAGAGCTGGATGCTTTGGTTTGGCAAGAAGTTTATCGGTGTGCCTTATGTGGCAGGAACCCTCGACCGCACAAAGGAAGAGCAGTTGGTTATCAATACTCGCCAGCTCGACTGCACCACCTATGTGGAGATGGTGACAGCACTGACCCTATGCGCCCAGAAGGGACAAATCTCCTTTGCGCAATATTGCGAGCATCTAAAACACGTGAGGTATATTGGCGGAAAGGTGGAGTACACCAGACGTCAGCATTATTTCACGGTGTGGATCAACGACAACGAGAAGGAGGGCATCGTGACCGACATACATCCCAATCCTCCCTTCACAGCTGTTCAGAAAGTGGCTGTCAACTGGATGAGCACACATTCCTCCAACTACAAGATGCTCACAGCTCATCCCGAGTGGATGGCAGGCATCAAGGCCATGGAACGAAGCATTACAGGTAAAAGCTACAGATACATCCCAAAAAACAAGATTGCGAACAACCAACTCATCAGGTCGGCGATTCACGACGGCGACATCATTGTCATCATCACCAACAAGAAAGGACTTGACACCACTCACATCGGACTGGCGTCGTGGCATGCAGACGGTCTGCATCTGCTCAATGCCAGCAGCATACATCATCGGGTGATCGACGAACCCATGCTGCTCCGCACTTATATGAGCAAGCATCCGGTACAGACAGGAATCAGAGTTTGTCGCGTAACAGGACGCTAAAACAGCATAAATATACAGCTAAATTATAATAAATGCAGAAAAACAATATCAAAATGATAATTTTTCTGCATTTTGTACGACTAATTGCAAATTAATTAGTATATTTGCAAACAGATTTCTAAAAGTAGTGAATTTTTTATTTAAAAGTGAATAACGATGATACTGGACATTGAAATGCTGCGAAGCTTTTATGCTTCGTATTCAGATAGTGTAAAACAAGCCAAGGCTACAGTCAAACGACCTCTCACTTATGCTGAGAAGGTGCTCTTTGCTCACCTATATGATCCCACTCAGTTGCGACCATATAAAAGAGGTATAGAGTATGTAGACTTCCGTCCCAATCGTGTGGCGATGCAGGACGCTACAGCCCAGATGGCTCTCTTGCAGTTCATGAATGCCGGTAAGGACAAAGTGGCCGTACCCGCTTCGGTTCATTGTGACCACTTGATTCGTGCCGATGTAGGCGCTACTGCCGACCTCCCTGAAGCTTGCAAGACCAACAAGGAGGTGTACGACTTTCTGAAGTCAGTCTCACAGAAATATCATATTGGATTCTGGGGTCCAGGAGCCGGAATCATCCATCAGGTGGTGCTCGAGAATTATGCCTTCCCTGGTGGTATGATGGTAGGAACAGACTCGCATACGCCCAATGCCGGAGGTCTCGGTATGGTAGCAGTAGGTGTGGGCGGTGCGGATGCGGTAGACGTGCTGACCGGACAGCCATGGGAACTCAAGATGCCTCGTCTTATTGGTGTTCATCTTAAGGGCAAACTCTCTGGATGGGCAACTCCTAAAGACGTCATCCTCGAAATTCTCGGCATTCTGACCGTCAAGGGCGGCACAAATGCCATCCTTGAATACTTCGGCGAAGGTCTCGACAGCATCTCGACCACAGGCAAGGCCACCATCTGTAATATGGGAGCAGAACTGGGAGCCACTTGCTCCATCTTCCCCTTCGACGAGAACGCCGACGAATACCTGCGCAAGACGGGTCGTGAGGAGATTGCTGTTCTCGCCCAGCAGAATGCGGCAGAACTCCGCGCCGATGATGAGGTGATGGCTAATCCTTCGGCTTTCTACGACCAGATAGTTGAGATCGACCTTTCCAAAGTGGAGCCACACCTCAATGGTCCGTTTACTCCCGATGCCGCCACACCTATCTCGCACATGAAGGCGAAGGGCCCTGCCAACGATTATCCCATGGTGGTAGAGGTTGGACTGGTAGGCAGTTGCACCAACTCATCCTATCAGGATCTTGCACGTGCAGCCAGTGTGGCACGCCAGGCTTACGAGAAAGGCATCGAAGTGAAGGGACAGCTGATTATCAATCCAGGTTCGGAGCAGATTCGTTACACGGCAGAGCGCGACGGCATCCTCGACGACTTCAAGAAGATCGGTGCCTTGATTATGACCAACGCCTGCGGTCCTTGCATCGGACAATGGAAGCGTCATACTGACGACAATACACGTAAGAACGCCATCGTCACTTCATTCAACAGAAACTTCCGCCGCCGTGCTGACGGCAACCCCTATACTTACGCCTTCATCGGCAGCCCAGAGTTGACAGTGGCGCTGACCATTGCCGGCAGACTGGACTTCAATCCTGCCACAGACACCTTGTTGGACAAGGAAGGCAACAGCGTGAAACTGAATGCCCCAACAGGCTACACATTCCCTCCTAAGGGATTTGCCGTAGAGGACAAGGGATTCATCGCACCAAGCGCAGATAACGCTAATGTGGAGGTAGTGATCTCACCAGGCAGCAACCGCTTGCAGAAGCTGGCTCCTTTTGCAGCCTGGGACGGAAAGGATCTGACCGATATGCCGTTGCTCATCAAGACTGAAGGTAAGTGTACCACCGACCATATCTCTATGGCAGGTCCATGGCTGAAGTTCCGCGGTCATCTGCAGAACATCTCCGACAACCTCCTGATGGGAGCCGTCAACGCCTTCAACGGTGAGAGCAACAAGGTGAAAAACCAGTTGGACGGCAAGTACGTGGAGGTTTCCACCGCAGCCAAGGCTTATAAGGCACAGGGTATCAGCAGTATCGTGGTGGCAGAAGACAACTATGGCGAGGGTTCTTCGCGTGAGCATGCAGCCATGGAGCCTCGCTTCCTCAATGTGAAGGTGATCCTCGCCAAGAGCTTCGCCCGCATTCACGAAACCAACCTGAAGAAGCAGGGTATGCTGGCGCTTACATTCTGCAACAAGGATGATTATAATAAGGTACAGGAAGACGACCGTATTTCGCTCACCGGTCTGAAGGAGTTTGCCCCAGGCAGCAAGCTGACGGTAACTCTGAAGCATCAGGATGGCAGCGAGGACAGTTTCCTGGTAGAACATACCTACAACGATACGCAGATAGCTTGGTTCAAGGCAGGTTCGGCTTTGAATTTTGCGGCAAAGAAATAGTGTTTTGCTATTACACTAAACATTACCCATTAAACATCAATAAAAATGAACAAGGAATATTTAATATACAAACTGAGCGATGAGGTAAAAAACTCATGCAAGATTGACAGGGAGGCTTTCACTAAGTTCAATGTGAAGCGTGGTCTTCGAAATGACGATGGCTCGGGTGTTCTCGTCGGTTTGACCAATATTGGTAATGTAGTGGGTTACGAGCGAGATGCAGACGGAAAGCTGACACCTACAGAGGGTAAACTCTATTACCGTGGCTATGAGCTCGACGACCTGGTGAGTCCTCTGCTGAAGGAGAAGCGCTTCGGTTTCGAGGAAGTGGCTTTCCTCTTGCTTTCAGGTCAGTTGCCTGACAAGGAGGAGTTGGAAGCTTTTAAGGAACTGCTCAACGACAACATGCCGCTCGACCACCGCACCATCACGCATATTATCGAATTGGAGGGCAGCAACATCATGAACATACTGGCGCGATGCGTGCTCGAGATGTACACATTCGATCCTAATCCTGATGACATCAGCCGCGACAACCTGATGCGTCAGAGCATAGAGTTGATAGCCAAGTTCCCAACCATTATCGCCTATGCCTACAACATCTACCGCCACTCGGTACAGGGCCGCAGTCTGCATATCCGTCATCCTCGCGAGAACCTCTCCATCGCAGAGAACTTTCTCTATATGATGAAGCACGAGAACTATTCGGAGCTTGATGCACGAATGCTCGACCTGCTGCTCATCATCCAGGCAGAGCATGGTGGTGGTAACAACTCTACCTTTACCGTGCGTGTCACTTCTTCCACCCGCACAGATACTTACAGCTCTATTGCCGCTGGTATCGGCAGCTTGAAAGGTCCGCTTCATGGTGGTGCCAACATCAAGGTGATCAATATGTTCCATCACCTGAAAGAGCAGATCAGAGACTGGAAGAACGTGAAGGAACTGGATGTTTATCTCACCCGTATGCTCAACAAGGAGGCTTACGACAAGACTGGTCTTATCTATGGTATCGGTCATGCGGTCTACACATTGAGCGATCCTCGTGCCGTAGAGCTGAAACGTTTGGCTGGCGAATTGGCCAAGGAGAAGGGTAGAGAGGATGAGTATGAATTCCTGAAGCTCATAGAGCAGGAGGGTATCAAGTGCCTGCAGGAGCATCGTGGAGGCAGCAAACCTGCTTGTGCCAACCTCGACTTCTATAGCGGATTCATCTATGAGATGATAGGTTTGCCACAGGAGATCTATACACCAATATTCGCCATGGCCCGTATTGTGGGTTGGACAGCCCACCGTATCGAGGAGCTCAACTTTGAAGGCCGTCGCATCATCCGTCCTGCTTACAAGAACATTTTGGGTGAGTTGAAATACACTCCGCTTGACGAACGATAAACCCAAAAAGGTGTGCCATAATCTTATGACACACCTTTTTTTATATAGTCAGCCTATAACCGAATCAGAATTTTCTGTAACCGAATCAGAACTTTCTGTAAGCGAAGCAGAATTTTCTATAACCGAAGCAGAATTTTCTATAAGCGAAGCAGAATTTTCTATAAGCGAAGCATAGACAAACTGTCAAGCGAAGAGAAGGAGAGAAGGAGGAAACCTTTCATTCTATGCTCCAAAAAGCAGGGTGATGAGAGGAATGGTAATGATGGAGAACAGGGTAGTGATAAATGTCGCTTCGGTCATGAGTGAGGGATTTCTGCCGTACTTCATACAGAACATTGTGCCGAAAGACGCCACTGGCATGGCTATTACTACCGTGTTGATGTTGTTGATGAGCGTGTTGACTCCGCACAGACGGAAGAGAAAATACACGGACAGAGGCACTATCACCAGTCGGAGGAAGGAGGTGGCATAAACCTTGCCGGAACCTATAATCTCGCGAAGTGGAAGACGTGCCATCGAACTGCCTATAATCATCAGGGCTGCGGGCACAGTAATGTTGCCCACCATCGTAATCGGACGGGCTATCATCTCGGGAGTATGCACGCCAAAAGCTACCAATAAGGCTGCGATGAAGGCACCTATGAGAGCCGGACTGAGCAATACTTTCGGATTGAACTGACGGATACTGTATTCGCCCTTGACAAGCATCACACCTGCAGTAAAGATAAAGAAGGTATTGGGCACATTGAGCAAGGCTGCATAGAAGACAGCCTTCGGACCAAAGATGCTCGCCACTATAGGATAACCGATGAACCCCACGTTGGCAAACATCAGGGAAAAACCTATCATGCCCTGGTCGTCATGATTCTTGGATATGAATCGGGGAACCCAGAAACCAAACACCAACAAAATGATGTAGGTGAGGAATCCCACACCTACAAGCGGAAGAATCAACGAGCGGTCGGGCATCTCGTCGCCCATAACCGACGAGAGCACCAAGAGCGGACAAGTGATGTCTACTACGATGGAAGACAGCTTTTTGTCGAACTTGTCGCCCATATACCCCAACTTACAGGCGGTGTAACCCAATATAACCATGGTGAAAAGCATCACCATTACTTCTAAATTCTGCATTATCCTGAAAATTAATGATTGTGTTTTAGTCGATGAAACGGCGAGTGATATTGCCGTAATGATCGATTCGACGGTCGCGGAGGAAAGGCCACCAGTGCCTTACGTCCTCACTGTGCTTGAGGTCTACATCTACCACAAGGCTTTCTTCCTCGTTGTCACTTGCCCTGTAATAGAGCTCGCCCTGCGGACCAGCCACGAAACTGCTGCCCCAGAACTGAATGCCTCCAGTCTGCTCACTTGGGTCGGGCTCAAAGCCTACGCGGTTGACAGCTACTACCGGCAGACCATTGGCCACGGCATGACCTCGCATCACGGTGGTCCAAGCCTCGCGCTGGCGCTGCTGTTCGTCCTCTGTATCATACTTGGCATAGCCGATGGCTGTAGGATAGATCAGGAGTTCGGCACCCTGAAGAGCCATCAGGCGGGCTGCTTCCGGGTACCACTGGTCCCAGCACACCAATACACCCAACTTACCCACTGAAGTCTGAATGGGCTGGAACCCCAGGTCGCCTGGAGTGAAATAGAACTTCTCATAGTAGGCTGGATCATCGGGAATGTGCATCTTGCGGTATTTGCCGGCGATGCTGCCATCACGCTCTATGACAACTGCAGTGTTGTGATAGAGTCCGGGAGCACGACGCTCAAAGAGAGATGTCACGATGACGACATTCAAGTCCTTGGCTAACTTGCCGTAGAAGTCGGTGGATGGACCAGGAACAGGCTCTGCCAAATCGAAGTTGTCTACGGTCTCTATCTGGCAGAAATAGAGCGAGTTGTGTAGCTCTTGCAGAACTATCAGTTCAGCTCCACGGTGAGCCAAGTCTATGATGCCCTGTGCAAGGCGTGTTTTGTTGTCAGCCACATCGGCTGTATTGTGCTGCTGTAGTATTCCTATTTTCATCTGTGTTGAATATTATTGTATTTCGTATCCCTGATGGTTCCCTCTGGCAGTTGCATGGTGAGACAATGGATGCTGCCATGCTGACGAATAATGGTGCGCGAGTCGACTCCTATAATCTCCCTGTCTGGGAAGGCTAACTGTATCTGTCGGCGTGCTTCCTCATCCTTCTCTGGCTGATTGTATGTGGGGTAAATCACAGCACCATTGATAATCAGGAAGTTGGCGTAAGTAGCCGGCAGTCTGTCTCCATCGTCGTAGATAGGGTCGGGCATAGGCAGGCGAAGCAGGCGATAGGGGTAACCCTCGTAGGTAAGAACACTCTTAAGTTGCTTCTCCAAAGCCTGGAAGTCAGCATACTGCTCATCTGAGGCATCATCGCAACCCACATAAAGCAAGGTGTCGTGAGGCGCTACTCGCACAATGGTGTCGATGTGTCCATCGGTGTCGTCGCCAACCAAATTGCCATGATCGAGCCAAACTATGCGCTTGGCATGAAAATAGTTGAGCAATTGTTTCTCTATATCCATCCGGGTGAAAGGCTGGTTGCGGTGAGGCGCCAGCAGGCATTGGCTTGTGGTAAAGATGGTTCCCTTTCCATCGCTCTCTATGCTTCCACCTTCGAGGACAAAACCTGTATGGTTCTCGAGGGCAGCCTGAAAGGCTCCTTGATAGTAGAGCTGCAGGTTGATGGCATTGTCCTTTTGCCAGGCAAACTTCTCGCCCCATCCGTTGAATCGGAAGTCGAGCAGATGAATAGGAACGATTAGGCCGTTGTGCCTGTTCTTGGAAACCAAGGTGATAGGGCCATGATCACGTGCCCAGGTATCATTGGAATCAAGATCATAAAGATGTACTCGATCCATCTGTTCTTTCGACAGACGGCTTGCCAACATTCGCCGGGTACTCTCAACAATGGGCGTGGCAATAAGCAACTGCTCATAGCGTGTGATGATTTCTGACAGTTCCAGATAGGTGTCGGTAATCTGACGCAGATAAGGTTTCCAGTCGGTACCTCCATGAGGCCATGTAAGCATGATTCCGCTCTGAGGTGACCATTCTGCCGGTAGCGAATAATCGCAAGGGTATGACTGATACATAGGCTTTAGATTTATTTTGTTCTTACTATTTTTACGATCAGGTGTTGCCGATAATCGACAATCATTTGCAAAATTACGAAAAATTCTATAATAAGACTCTCTTTTCCTCCTTTTTTTTACTAAAATGCGAGGTTTTACATGAATTCTTCTATGGATATTCATAAAATTAGTTAAACTCTAAGGGGGAGCACTTCATATTTGCGAAGAAATCGTTAACTTTGCAACCAAATGAAAATAAATAAGGTAGTAGATGCCCTTGAACAGTACGCGCCTCTGCCCTTGCAGGAAGGATATGATAATGCCGGCCTGCAAGTTGGATTGACAGAGACGGTGGAAGTATCAGGGGCATTATTGTGTCTTGACGTTACTGAGCAAGTGGTGGAAGAAGCGATAGAAAAGGGGTGCAACCTCATCGTTAGCCACCATCCGCTGATATTTCGCAAACTGGCAAGAATATCAGACGAGAACTATGTGCAGCGCACTGTGCGTAAAGCCATCAAGAACGACATTGCCATCGTGAGCATGCATACCAATATGGATGCGGCTACGGGTGGAGTCAACTTTAAGATAGCAGAGAAATTGGGGCTGAAGAACTTGAAGTTCTTTGCAGGCGAGAAAGAAGTGGATGGCGTGAAAGGTGGCGAAGGAGTGATAGGCGAAGTGCCCGAAACAGAGGGGTGGGCTGCCGATGACCTGGTGCTCTTGCTGCGTGACAAGTTCGCAGTAGAGAGTGTGCAATGTAATCAGTTGCTTCGTCGTCCTATCAGGCGCGTGGCTCTCTGCGGTGGTGCAGGCTCGTTTCTTCTTGACGCTGCCATACAGGCTGGTGCTGATGCCTTTATCACAGGCGAAATACACTATCATGAATACTTCGGTCATGAGCAGGAGATTCAGATCTGCGTCATTGGTCATTACCAGAGCGAGCAGTACACCAGCGAAATCTTCAAGAGTATCATCGAGGAGAAATGTCCGGGAGTAAAGTGCTTGATATCTGAAATCAATACCAACCCGATCATTTATCTTTAGAAAGTTGAACAACAATACGGACTCAGTCTATAGAAGTTACAGGAAAGCAATATACATTAAACACATATAATTTATAACATAATGGCAAAGAAAGATCCTACAGATTTGACAGTAGAAGAGAAATTGAAAACCCTCTTCCAGCTGCAGACTACCTTGTCGGGTATCGACGAGAACCGCGCATTGAGAGGCGAGCTTCCTCTCGAAGTTCAGGACTTGGAAGACGAGATTGCTGGTCTTAACACTCGTATCGAGAAGATACAGCACGAGATTGAGCAGTTCCAGAAGGCTGTAAGCCAGAAGAACGGCGAGATCCAGGAGGCACAGGCAAGCTTGAAGCGCTATCAGTCACAGCTCGACACTGTAAGCAACAACCGTGAATATGATACTTTGAGCAAGGAAATCGAGTTCCAGCAGTTGGAAATCGAACTTTGCGAGAAGAAGATTCGTGAGGGTCAGCAGAAGATTCAGGAGAGACAGGCTGACTTGGCTTACACACAAGAGCACAAGGCCGACCGCGAGAAAGGTTTGGTAGAGAAGCGTTCTGAGCTCGACGACATCATGTCGGAAACGCGTGATGAGGAAGAGCGTCTGAAGGAGAAGGCGCTCGACTTGGAGAAGAAGATCGAACCTCGTCTGCTTGCCAGCTTCAAGCGTATCCGCAAGGGTGCCCGCAACGGTCTGGGTATCGTATATGTACAGCGTGATGCCTGTGGTGGTTGCTTCAACAAGATTCCTCCTCAGCGCCAGCTTGACATCAAGATGCACAAGAAGATCATTCCTTGTGAGTATTGTGGCCGTATTCTCATCGACCCAGAGTTGGCTGGTATTAAGATCAGCGCTCCAGAAGAGGAGAAGCCAAAGCGCAAGCGTTCCATTCGCAAGAAGAAGACCGAAGATGCTGATTAATATAGCAAACTAAGAATAAGGGTGTTTCGTCCTGCCATTCATTAAGCATGGCTGATGAAACACCCTTTATTCATGCAACTATATCGCTGTCTTCTGTATTTCATAACTAACTGAAACAATTTGTATAGTATTAAGACAACTCATGACTTTATGGGTGACGGATAGATACTCTTTTACTTTTGAATGATAAAGTAAAGAACTTTTCTCAAAATTATTGCTATTTACAATAATTTTTGTACTTTTGCAACGAAATGGGTAGCAAAATCCACATCTTGCTAAGTGTGGCACAGCCTTTGCTATGCATTTTTCATCATCAATACGAACGAATATGACAAAGAAAGAAGAAGACTTTAACTATAAGATAGACTTAGACCTCATGCGCCAGGGCGCAGAAACCCTGCGCAACGATGACGGATTCTCTTTCCCCGATGAAGACGAGGACGGTCTCTTCGCCGACAACGACGATGACGATGATGTTCGCGACAACGCAAGCAAGAACACTTCCTCAGCCAATCGACGTCAGGTAAATACCAAGAAGAAGTCAAAGACCCCCATCATCGACCATTTCAGTCACGACCTAACCCAGGCAGCTTCCGAAGGTAAGCTCGACCCTGTAGTGGGACGCAGCAAGGAGATAGAGCGCGTGATTGAGATCTTGGGACGACGCAAGAAGAACAACCCTATATTAATAGGTGAGCCTGGTGTGGGCAAGAGCGCCATCGTGGAAGGACTGGCACAGCTCATTGACAAGCAACAGGTGTCTGGACTGCTCTTCAACAAGCGCGTAGTAGAGCTCGATATGACTGCCATGGTGGCAGGAACCAAGTTTCGTGGGCAATTCGAAGACCGTATCAAGGGACTCATCCGTGAGTTGGAGGAATCGCCCGACATCATCGTCTTCATCGACGAGATCCACACCATTGTGGGAGCAGGCAATGCGCAGGGAAGCATGGATGCAGCCAACATTCTGAAGCCAGCCTTGGCAAGAGGCGTGATACAGTGTATCGGCGCCACTACCCTAAATGAATACCGCAACTCGATAGAGAAGGACGGTGCCTTGGAGCGCCGTTTCCAGAAAGTCATAGTAGAACCTACCACTGCCGAGGAGACACTCCAGATACTCAACAATGTAAAGGAACGTTACGAGGAGCACCATCATGTCGTCTACAGCGATGATGCCCTGCAGGCTTGCGTCAAATTGGCAGACCGCTACGTCACCGACCGTTTCTTCCCCGACAAAGCTATCGACATCATCGACGAGGTAGGTTCACACATTCATCACAGCCATTCCTCTGTTCCACAACCCATCCTCGACCTGCAGGAAGATATTGTGAAGGTGAAGGGATGCAAGCAGAAAGCAGTTGCGAACCAGAATTTTGAATTGGCAGCCAGCTACCGCGACCAACAGGCGCAGATGGAGAATCGTCTGGAGAGCATGAAGCTGATGTGGGAACGTGGCGAAGGCGAGGAGGTCCTGCCTGTAGACGAAATCGACGTGGCGCAGGTGGTGAGCCGTATGACGGGCGTACCCGTTGAACGCATGGAGGAAGCTGAGAGCAGTCGTCTGCGCAAGATGGGCGTCACCCTCAAGAGTGCTGTCATCGCACAGGATAAGGCCATCGACACAATGGTGAAAGCCATCCAGCGCAACCGTGTTGGGCTGAAAGAACCCAACCATCCCATTGGGGCCTTTATGTTCCTGGGACCTACTGGTGTGGGAAAAACTTATCTCGCCAAGAAGTTGGCAGAACAGATGTTTGGCTCTGCCGACGCCCTGATTCGCGTTGATATGAGCGAGTACTCTGAGAGTTTCAATACCTCCCGTCTTGTAGGTGCGCCTCCGGGATACGTAGGCTATGAGGAGGGCGGACAGCTCACCGAGAAGGTAAGACGCAAACCCTATTCCATCGTGCTGCTCGACGAGATAGAGAAGGCCAACGACAAGGTGTTCAACCTCCTGTTGCAGGTCTTGGACGAAGGCCGACTCACTGATGGCAACGGCCGTCTCATCGACTTCCGCAACACAGTCATCATCATGACCTCCAATGCGGGTACGCGCCAACTCAAGGAGTTTGGCCGTGGCGTGGGTTTCAATGCGGGCAGTGCTCATGGCAACCTGCTCGACGAAAAGGACAAGGAGTATGCACGCAGCATTATACAGAAGAGCCTGAGCAAGCAGTTCTCGCCTGAGTTCCTGAATCGTCTCGACGAGATCATCACATTCGATCAGTTGGGCCTCGATGCCATCAAGCAGATCATCGATATTGAACTGAAGTCGCTCTTCAAGCGTGTGGAGGACATGGGGTACCACATCCGCATCACAGACAAAGCGAAGGAGTTTGTGGCCGTCAAGGGTTACGACGTGCAGTTTGGTGCCCGTCCTTTGAAGCGTGCCATCCAAACCTACATCGAAGATGGCGTTTGTGAACTGTTGCTGGGCGATTCGCTGACTGCGGGTGAAACTATCGTCATTGGCAAGAACCCCAACAAGGATGAGTTGACCTTCACTCCACAAAGTTAATATAGGTTAATGCGCAAAAACAATTTCATCGGTTGAAATTATTTCATTACCTTTGCAGTTGTTTTTAAAAAGCAAGCCATGATGGCTCAGTTGGTAGAGCAACGCATTCGTAATGCGTGGGTCGCGGGTTCGAGTCCCGCTCGTGGCTCATTCCTATTGTGCGAGATTAGCACATCGGTAGTGCACAGGCTTCCCAAGCCCGTGAGGCGGGTTCGACTCCCGTATCTCGCTCAAAGAATAAGGTGTTAGAAATCAGATTGTTATATGATTTTTAGCACCTTATTTTTTTATTTTATTTTTAGTATACTTACACTAAATTTTCATTTTTTTCAAGTTTTTGTGAGTAATATGTGAGTAAAATAGACAAACAAAGATGACGGTTTTTGCACCTATCATAAGATTATCCGAAAGAATTTTAGTAATTTTGCAGCCAAAAATGAGAAAGATGGAAAATAACGATATGAAATGGAAGACGCTCTCGCAACGCTATCTGATAGAGAAACCCTGGCTCACGGCAAGGGTTGACAAGGTGGAGTTGCCAACAGGGGCTGTCATTGACGAGTATTATGTGTTGGAATACCCCGACTGGGTGAACACAATAGCCATCACGAAGGAAGGTAAGTTTGTTTTTGTGCGCCAGTACCGTTATGCCTTGGGCAAGACGGTGAACGAGTTGTGTGCGGGCGTTATAGAGAAAGGAGAGGAGCCTATGGCTGCTGCCAGAAGAGAGTTGATGGAGGAGACAGGATTTGGTGGTGGCAACTGGCAGGAATGGATGACTATTTCTGCCAACCCAAGCACACATACCAATCTGACTCACTGCTTCTTGGCGACAGACGTTGAACTGTTGAGTGAACAGCACTTAGATGAGGGTGAGGATGTGCAGGTGCGCATCTTTACACGCCAGGAAGTGGAAGATATGTTGCAGAAAGGCGAGGTTTGGCAGAGTTTGATGGCAGCCCCTTTGTGGAAGTATTTTGCCCTTAATCAATAAGGCTGTCGAGAAGTTATGTTTATAGTCATTCTGTTTATCTTTTTGGGAATCTTGTCGGGAGTTCTCTGTCGCAAGCTGTCGACAGGAGCACGCATCTCACTCACCGATGTGGCAGCGCGATGGCAGGGCAGAATCGTCACCTGGCTCATCTGGCTGTTGCTCTTCCTGTTGGGCATTGAGGTGGGAAGCAACGAGATGATTGTGCGCTCTCTGCCCACGCTTGGTGTAGAGGCGTTGTTGCTCTCTTCGGCTGCCACCTTGGGCTGTTGTGTCTTAGCCTGGATGCTTTGGAGAGTTTCGAAGAACAATACCGTGCAGGAGAATGCGAAGAAAGAAACTTCTGCCGAGAAAGAAGGAAATCCTGCCGAGAAAGAAGGCTTGCAAGGATCTTCTCTCATCCGTGGGCTGAAGGTGATGAAGGGAAGTCTCATTGTGGTGGGATTCTTCGTCATAGGCTTGCTGGGCGGAATAGAGAAGATGGTGCCTTCATGGCTTCTCGATGGAGACGTGAGTTTTGTGGCACTCTGTGGCTTGCTGCTCTTCGTGGGATTGGGCATCGGACTGAATCCAGAAATGAAGAAGGAGGTTCGTTCGTTGAGTCCTCGCATGGCATTGTTGCCTGTTGTCACGATAATAGGCTCGTGGTTGGGAGCGTTGCTGATATGGACAGTGCTTCACCGCACCCTGTCCGACTGCATGGCGATAAACAGTGGCTTCGCCTATTATTCGCTGTCGAGTATCTTCATCACCGAATATCGTGGTGCCGAATTGGGAACCATAGCCCTCTTAGCTAACATCATACGCGAGATGCTTACCCTGTTGGGTGCTCCGCTGATGGCCCGTTGGTTTGGTCCGCTGGCACCTATTTCTGCAGGAGGAGCCACCACGATGGACACCACCTTGCCCATTCTCTCGCAGACCGTGGGTCAGCGCTATATAGCTCTGAGCATCTATCATGGTTTTGTGGTCGATTTCACCGTGCCCTTCCTCGTCAGCTGGTGGTGTATGGTTTAATTTAAAAGAACTTGCGCAAAGGGGGAAGTTAAAGAAGTTAAGTAAGAACAATTTATATAAGAAACATGATAAAAGCAGCATTATTTGATCTCGATGGAGTGGTGCTCGATACAGAGACCCAGTACTCCGTATTCTGGGGAATGATAGGTAAGGAATATCATCCAGAGTTGCCCGACTTCGCCCTTCGCATCAAGGGACAGACGCTGGTGCAAATCTACGATAAATATTTTTCCGATGATGCCGTCTTCGTCCATGTGGCAGACTATCAGGGCGTAGAAGCAGAGCAAGCCCGTATTACCCGCAGGCTCGATGAGTTTGAACTGCACATGAAGTATGACTATATCGTGGGCTTCGAAGCCTTTGTTGCTGATCTGCGAGAGCATGGCGTGAAATGTGCCGTGGTGACCAGCAGCAACATGGCAAAGATGCGCAGCGTGTACGAGCAGCATCCAGAGCTGGAGTCTTACTTCGATCGCGTGCTTACCAGCGAGGACTTTGCCCGCAGCAAGCCCGATCCCGACTGTTACCTCAAGGGTGCTGCCTGCTTTGGTGCGAAGCCGGAGGAGTGTGTAGGACTGGAAGACAGTTTCAACGGACTGCGTGCCGTGAGGGCATCGGGCGCATTCACCCTTGGACTTGCCACCACCAATTCGCATGAAGCCATCGCTCCATTTTCCGATTATGTGATCGATGATTATCAGGACTTTGGCTATAAAGACCTGTGCAAGGTGGTAGACGAGAGGGGCAAAAAGTGAAAAAAAAGGCTTTTTTCTTTGTAGTGTGCCTAAATAGCTGTAACTTTGCACCTGATTTCAAAAACAGACAAAATAAAAATGGGATATTTATCGACTGATAAGAAGAAAATCACCACCAAGACCTTTGCTGAAATGAAGCAGGCTGGCGAGAAAGTTACTATGCTTACCGCTTACGATTTTACTACCGCAGGCATTATCGATTCAGCATGAATCGACAGCATATTGATAGGCGACTCTGCCTCTAACGTCATGGCAGGCAATGCCAATACCCTGCCCATCAGCGTAGACGAGATGATCTATCATGCCCGCAGTGTGACACGTGCCGTCAACCATGCTCTCGTGGTATGCGACATGCCCTTTGGCAGTTATCAGATAAGCCGTGAGGAGGCGCTGCGCAATGCCTGCCGAATGATGAAGGAGACGGGTGTGGACGCACTGAAGTTGGAAGGTGGTATCGAAATCATCGACACCGTGAAGTCGCTCATCGATGCAGGTATTCCTGTACACGGACACTTGGGACTCACCCCACAGAGCGTCAACAAGTTTGGCGGTTATGGCATCCGTGCCAAGGAGGAAGCCGAGGCTGAGAAGTTGATCAGCGACGCCATCGCCCTCGACAAGGCAGGCTGTTTTGCCATCGTTTTGGAGAAAGTGCCAGCCAAGTTGGCTGCCGAGGTGACACGCCAGGTAAAGGCTGTAACTATAGGTATCGGTGCAGGCGCTGGTTGCGACGGACAGGTATTGGTTTATGCCGACGCCTTAGGAATGACTCAGGGTTTCAAGCCAAAGTTCTTGCGCCACTTCGCCCATGTGGGTGAGGAGATGACCAAGGGGGTACAATCGTATGTCGATGCAGTGAAGACAGGAGGCTATCCTTCTGCCGAAGAATCTTACTAAAATAAAGTATGGATACACAGAATACACCGGTACATCTGAAGTTATGGCATCGTGAGTTCTGGATGCTGGCTCTTGCCAATCTGCTGCTCATGATGTCGGCTTATGGCTTGCTGCCCACCTTGCCTTTCTATCTGTTGGGCAGAGGACTGGACGGCATGCAGACAGGACTGGTTATGGGAATATATGGAGCAGGACTCTTTGCCCTGGGCGGGTTCTGCTCTTATTATGTTCAGCGCTATCGTCGCAACCATGTATGCCAGTACTCCATCCTGGGCTTGGTTCTCTGTATGGGCCTGGCTTATTATTTAGAGTTTGTGCTGGGAGTGGAGATGGAGTTCCGACTGTTGCTCTTGGTTCGTTTTGCCATAGGAGCCTTCTTGGGACTGGCAGCGATGGTACTGGGCAGTACGCTGGCGATAGACATCTGCGAGTCGTTTCAGCGCACGGCAGCCAATCACATCATAGCATGGTTTGGCCGACTGGCTTTGGCCATGGGACCTTTAGCTGCACTCATAGTCTACGGCTTCTGGGGCTATTGTTACATCCCCGTATTTTCGGGTGTGCTGGCACTTGCATCCTTTGTGCTGATAGCAATGGTGCGTTTCCCCTTCAAGGCCCCATCCGAGAAGATGCCACTGTTCAGTCTTGACCGCTTCTTCCTGCCGCAGGGCTTGCCTCTCTTTGTCAATCTGATACTCATCATGATGGTGGTTGGGGTGCTGTTGGCTCAGGTTCACAGTGTTACCTACTATGCTATGTTGTTGGCAGGATTGGCCATGGCAATAGTGGCTGAGCGTTTTGCCTTTGCCAATGCCGAACTGAAGAGTGAGGTGCTTACGGGTATCATCGTGCTGACAGCGGCTGTGCTGATGGAGTTCACCCATCAGGCACGTGCACTCGATTACATGCAGCCAGCCATGATAGGCTTTGCCTCTGGCATCACCGGAAGCCGTTTTCTGCTATTCTACCTCAAGTTGTCCAAACACTGTCAGCGAGGCACCAGCCAGAGTTCTTTCTTCCTGGCATGGGAGACGGGCATCAGTCTGGGCTTCCTCCTGAAGTTTGGTTTCCTCTCTTCCGACAGCAGCCGTGCGCCTTATGCGTGCTTGGGACTGCTGGTCATCAGCTTAGGGCTCTACAATTTCTTCGTACACCCCTGGTACATGAAACATCGCAACAGATAACTCCCCGAACTACTCATATATTTAGATAATAGCAATTAATCAAAGCACTTAACCTATGAAAACTAAAACAAATCTCTTGGCAGCAGTATGTCTTGCATTCTGTTGCCTCACAGCGAACGCACGGCAGGTGAACTGCGGTTCGCATTCTCATTCCAAGGACGAAAATACCTGTCATCTGTCTTCTGCCGTAGAGCAGGAGAGGGTACGACTTCGCGACAGTATCCTTACTAACATTACCGGTGCAAAAATAGCAGAAAAGACTCTGCTTATCAGCCGGTTGGGAGCTAAGAACGATGGAAAGACTGACTGCCGGGCTGCCTTTGCCAAGGCCATAAGGAAAGCTTCTGCCATGAAGGGAGCAAAAATTGTGGTTCCCGCGGGTACCTATTATATTAAGGGACCTATCGTGCTGGCCAGCAATGTCTGTATCGAACTGCAGAAGGGCGCCACACTGAAGTTTGCACCCGAGGAGAAGTATTATCCCGTGGTTAGCACCAGCTGGGAGGGAACTTTCCTCTATAACTATTCGCCCTTCATCTATGGTTATGGATGCCATGATGTAGCCATTATCGGCGAGGGAACCATCGACGGAAACGCCATGACGACTTTTGCCCAGTGGCGACCCAAGCAGAAACTTGACAAAGACTTGAGCCGCAAGATGAATCATGAGGAGGTGGCACTGAAGGACCGCCAGTTCGGCAAGGGTCACTGGCTGCGCCCACAGCTCTTGCAACTGTACAACTGTCAGGGCGTAACCATTGAGTGAGTAAAGATTACCAACTCTCCTTTTTGGTGTGTGCATCTGCTGAAGAGTGAGAACATCATCTGCCGCAATCTGCGTTATGATGCTAAACTTGTGAACAACGACGGAATAGACCCAGAGTGCTCGCGCAATGTACTGATAGAAGGCGTGGAGTTTAACAATGGCGACGACAACGTGGCGATCAAGAGCGGACGCGACAATGACGGATGGAACGCCAAGATGCCTTCTGAGAACATCATTATCCGCAACTGCCATTTCAAGGGACTGCACGCTGTGGTGATAGGAAGCGAAATGTCGGCAGGTGTGAGAAACGTGATTGTAGAAGACTGCGACTATGCGGGCTATTGCAAGCGCGGCATCTTCATCAAGACCAATCCCGACCGCGGTGGTTTTGTAGAGAATGTGTATGTGAAGAACTGCAGTTTCGACGAGGTGGAAGACCTCTTTTATGTCACCAGCCGTTATGCTGGTGAAGGGCAGGACAATCATCACTTCTCTACCATCAGAAATATTTTCATCGACGGACTGAAGTGTAACAATGTGATGCAAGCAGCCCTTGTGCTCCAAGGTACTGAGGCCAAGCCTGTATTCAACGTCATGTTCAACAATGTGGATGTAGCGAAGGCAAAGATAGGCCTTAGTTTCGAGAATGCCTTGGATGTCACCATGGGTTCCAGCCACATCGGTGGCAAAGTAGATACGCCTACAACCGTCACACCTCAAGACAATCTTTTCGGAAAGGAGAAATAGAAGTTTTAAGAAGATATTCTGTTAATATCCCTCAAATGTTTTGGCGTTTGAGGGATATTTTGTACATTTGCGATGTGAAATTTACAATTATTTTCAATTTTCCAATACGAACCTGAATAAAGTAGAAGATTATGCAAGATTTTAAATCATTGGCAGGCGAGCGATTCTCCGCCCGCAAGTTTACGACAGAACCTGTAAGCAAAGAAGATCTGGAGTATATAATGGAGTGCGTACGACTGGCTCCTTCAGCATGCAACCGCCAGCCCTGGAAATGGCTCATCGTACGTTCGGAACAAGCAATGAAAAAATTGCAGGAATGCTACGACAGAGAGTGGTTCAAGACGGCTCCTATGTATATCGTCGGTATGAAGAACACCGAGGACAACTGGGTGCGAAAGTACGACAACAAACCTCATGGTGACATTGATGTGGCGATAGCTGCCGAACATCTTTGCCTGGCTGCCACAGAACGCGGATTGGGTTCCTGCTGGGTATGTGCCTATGACAGCAACAAGATGAAGGAACTCTTCCCACGCGAGGGCTACGAGGCTGTGGTGATCATTCCTCTCGGCCATATGGCAGAAGACTGTCCGCATAATCCTAAGAATCGCAAAGCCATGAACGAAATCATAGAGGAAATCTGAGTTGGGAAGACAAAGCTTAGTGTTTAATTATTAGTGTTTACCTCCTCAACTCCTAAGATAATATACTTTTACAAAAACCTAATAAAAGATGAAAAATTTTTTTTGTTTTACTGTTTGCATGTTGTGTGCAGGCAGTTTCTGCCCAAAATGCCACATGGCGCTTTGGCGCAAGTGGCGCAAACTTTGTGCCACTTATGCCAATGTGCCAAGTGGCACAAATATAGAAAAAAAACAGTATTTATGGTACTTTTGGTACTGAAATGCCACATGGCACTTTGGCACAAG
>ENA-OOUQ01000034-OOUQ01000034.1-human-gut-metagenome-genome-assembly--contig:-NODE-34-length-29316-cov-8.935184_pt1 | contig 29316 bp, 23 predicted proteins | sample MGYA00241550_ERZ501282 | MGnify/ENA primary metagenome ERZ501282 (study PRJEB25962, sample SAMEA2042284) | human gut metagenome | biome: human gut; feature: human-associated habitat; material: faeces... | reverse complement strand
AATTAATTGAAACAACTGAAACTGAAACAGCAGACCACTTGGCTTCTTCTCTAAAAGGCTAATAATCAATCATTTAAGAAGAAACAAATAGATCAATATGAAGTATAATATCTCAAAAAAGACCGCTCCGAAGATGCCAAAACTGGGAAAAGGAACGGAAATTGTGTCGCTTTTGCTCTCACAGGCATCAAATGACATGCACGAACCTATCGTTCCGATGATTTTCCCTGTTCTCGGAGCACACGTCAGTGGAGCCAAATTCATGTATCCCGACCTCTCGTGGAAGGAAATGTGCGGCATGATGGGCAATCTCGTGGCCGATTCGGGCTGTAATAAAGGACAGTTTACGAATATTTGATTACGATCCAAAAAGACATCTTCAATCACTTCCCTAACTGGAGAAAAAAAATCCCCAGTTGGGAAAATAAAAAAAACTATTTGCTTCGTCATCTTCAAAATCAAACACTAACCTTTTTAACTTTCGCAAGTTGAGAAGTTATAGAAGTTAAAGAAGTTATCACTCCCTTCGGTCGTTCGGGAAGTTAAGGGACAACAGCCCTTTTGGAATGGGAGTTTGGGGCATGTACACAAAGGCATTAGTCCCTTAACTTCTCTTAACTTCCCTCTAACTTCCCTTAACTCCTTGGGGAAAATATTCCCTCAAGACATATGGCTTTCACTACGCGTTTTCGATTTTCAAGTTATTAGTGTTAAAAATGTTCATTTTCTTTGTGGAATAAGAAAAAAGTATTACTTTTGCATTTGTGTTTTAAAGAAAAGGAAGATTGGCAGAGTGACCGAATGCGCTGGACTCGAAATCCGGTATACCCTCTTCCGGGTATCGGGGGTTTGAATCCCTCATCTTCCGCAAACCTATGGTGAAACCATCATGAAAAAATTAATCATTTCCATATTCTTATTTTTGCCCTTGATGTCTGTTCAAGCGCAAAGTGTTCTCACACCCCAACAGCAGTTGGAGGAGGCTCAGAAAAAGCTTGAGGAAGCCAAAAAGGCGGTAGAGGAAGCCAAGCAGAAGGCGGAAGCTGCCAAGAAGAAGGCGGAAGCGGAAGCTGCCAAACAAAAGGCTGCTGCCGAAGCTGCCAAGAAAAAAGCAGAGGAAGAGGCTAAGAGAAAGGCGGCTGAGGAGGCAAAAGCCAAGGCCGAAAAGATACAGCAACAGATAAAGGAAGCTGAGGCTGAGACTGCAAGACTGAAGGCAGAGGCGGCAAGACTGAACGCAGAAGCCAATGGTGCTGAGGCAACCACAGCCCCAGCGGCTCCTGCAGCAACCACAGCGACTCCTGCCACCACAGCATCGCAGGGCTCGGGATGGGTAATTCCTACGGCAACAAAGAAGGAGACACCTAAACCTGCTGCTCAGGTTAACGGCGCGAAACTGAAGGAAGACCCCAAATACCTGGAAGGCGCCATCACCTTCGACGAACAGGGCAAAATCGTGTTTGACACAGAGATAGAAGCCCCCGGCAAGAGCGCAGCCCAGCTTTACGACCTGGTGTTCGACTACATGAGCGGCCTGACTCAGGACAAAGAGAGCAAGGCAAGCCGAATGGCGCTGGTGAACAAAGACGAACACATCATCGTAAACACAATGGACGAATGGCTCGTGTTCAGCAACTCCTTCATCTCGCTCGACAGAACAGAATGCAAATATAACCTCATCGCCAAGATAACAGACGGAAAAGTGAGCCTGTCGATCAACCACATTAATTATACTTATGAGGAGGGAAGACAGACCGGATTCAAACTGCCAGCCGAAGAGGTGATTATCGACAAGGTGGCGCTGACCAAGAAAAAGAACGACCTGGCACGCATCTTCGGTAAGTTCCGCAAGAAGACCATCGACAGAAAAGACCAGATTTTCAGCGAAATAGCAGCTCTGGTGAAATAAATTTCGAGGGAATAGAACAGTAACAAACGCAATATGACAACAGAACAAAATAACAACAATGCTGCCGAAAACAAGGAACAGCGACAGCAAGAGGCTCAGGAGAAGACAACCTACGCCGTGAGACCTCACCACCACTATAAACGACTGGACTACAGCGACCCGACCAACCTGAAAGTGCGCAACAAGCTGAACACGGCTTTCATCCTATTGGTCATCGTGGGCATCACGCTGTGGTACACAATGGACACACACACACCTGCCTACGTAGTTCTGCTCGTAGGAGTAGTGGTGAAAATCGCCGAAGTATGTATTCGACTATTCAGAAAATGATGAAGAAAAGTAAAGTAATCCTTACGATAACTCTGTTTTGTGCTGCGACATCGCCTGTCGTGGCACAAACCGATTTTAGCAACAACGAGGACTCGATGTTTGCACCCGTCAACAACAGGAACGTCAGAACCGACTCATTAGGGTCGGACAAAGAAATACCCAAGGGACTGAAGGTGTGGACCATAGACGAGCGATTCGGCGACCGACAGGAGGCACAGGTGGACACCCTGCAGCACATGTACATGAACACCCCATTCACCTCGGGACTGAGGGGAGAATACAACTCGCTGGGCAATCTGGGTTCGCCCCGCATCAACCGTATCTTTATCGACCGACGGCTGGACCAGGGGCAGTTTATCTTCGCACAGCCCTTCGACTGCATCAGCACGCCCGTCAGCGAATTCCACTTCACCAACACCTACTCGCCCATCACCAACGTGACGCTCAACAGCTGCGGAAACCGTACCAACGGCGAGGACGACTTCAAGGCGATGTTTGCCGTCAACGCGGGAAAACGACTGGGCATGGGATTCAGATTCGACTATAAGTACGGACGTGGCTACTACGACAGCCAGAGCACCTCGCACTTCAAGTACACCATGTGGGGATCGTACATAGGCGACAGATACCAGGCGCACCTGCTCTTCTCTACCCTGCACCAGAAGGCGACAGAGAACGGCGGAATCACCAACGACGACTACATCAAGCACCCCGAACTCTTCGAAGACACCTATGCCGAGAACGAGATTCCTACCGTGCTGCAGCAGAACTGGAACAGGAACAACAGCATACACGTGTTCTTCAACCACAGGTACAATGTGGGATTCAACAGAAAGGTGCGCATGACCGACGAGGAAATCAAGGCGAAGAAGTTTGCCATGGCCTCGAAGAAGGAGAATGCCGCCGAGGACGCCAAGGAGGAGGCAAGGAAAAAGGCTCGCCAGGAGGGCAAGAAGTTCGACGAGGATGCCTTCGGCAAGACACCTAAGTTTGCCGGACGACCCGACGACGCAAAGATAGCGGGCGACGAGCCTGCTGCCGACAAGAAGGATGCCAAGCCGACAGAGCGCATCGCCGTGAACGGTAAGAGCGCCGCCGACAGCATCATGGCACAGGAGAAGAAGGCGGCTCAGGACACGGCCTGGATGAAAAACGAATACGTGCCGGTGACAAGCTTTATACACACCTTGAAGTTCGACAACTACAGCCGTACTTATATCGCCTATCAGACACCTGCCGACTACTATCTGAACGAATACTACACGGCGGGAAAATACGAGGGCGACTCCATCTACGACAACACCAAGCACTGGGAGATGAAGAACACCCTGGCGCTGGCTACGCTGGAGGGATTCAGTAAGTGGGCTAAAGCGGGACTGAAGGCTTTCGTGAGCTACGACCTGCGCCACTTCGAGTTGCCTGACACCGAGGGCGGCGTGATGAAATACAACGAGCACTCGGTGAGTGTGGGCGGACAGTTGAGCAAGCGACAGGGCAAGCTGCTGCATTATAATGCCGTGGCCGAAATCGGTGTGGCCGGCGAGGACGCAGGAACACTGGCGGTCGACGGCGACGTGGACGTGAACATCCCCTTCCTCGGCGACACATTGTCGGTCATCGGTAGTGGTTTCTTCCACAGAATCACTCCTTCGTTCTACTTCCGCAACTATCACGGTCGTCACTTCTGGTGGAAGAACGACCTCGACAAGATTATCCACACACGCATCATGGGAACGCTGAAGTTTGCCAAGACAAAGACAATGCTCAGAGTGGCTGTGGACGAGATAAAGAACTATGCCTACCTGAGCCAGAGCTACAACGTGACGGACAACAACCAGGCGGCACGTACTGGAGTAACGGTGCAGGCCAAGCAGAGCGGAAGCCCCGTCAACCTGCTGACAGCCCAGCTGTTTCAGGACGTGAGATGGGGAATACTGAACTGGGAGAACGTCATTACCTATCAGCACTCGAGCAAGACAGACGTCATCCCCGTGCCTGCGCTCAACGTGTACAGCAACCTGTATCTGAAATTCCCTGTGGTGAAGGTGCTCAACATCGACCTGGGTGCCGACGTGAGATACTTCACAAGCTATGAGGCACCCGACTATTCGCCTGCGCTGAGTCAGTACACAGTACAGGACAATGGCGACAAGAATGTGAAAGTGGGCAACTACCCCATCGTCAACGTCTATGCCAACGTGCACATCAAGCATACACGTTTCTTCGTAATGATGACACACGTCAACAAGGGTTCGGGCGACAAGAACTATTTCTTCGTGCCCCACTATCCGCTCAATGGCAGCGTGTTCCGATTCGGTGTTAGCTGGAACTTCTTCAATTGATGATTGCAACAAATTCGATAAAGGCCTGGTTTTTGGCAGCGCGACCCAAAACGCTGTCGGCTGCGGCTGTACCCGTACTGATAGCCATCGCACTCGCTATGCGCAACTGCTATCTGATGGAAACAGTTGGCGATGCTGCACAGCCTCACATCCTGTACATACCAGCCCTACTGTGTCTGCTCTTCGCATGGGTGATGCAGATTGACTCCAACTTCGTGAACGACTACTTCGACTTTAAACGGGGAAATGACGACGAGACACGATTAGGCCCCAAGAGGGCCTGCGCCGAAGGATGGATCACCGAACGCGCCATGAAGACGGGTATCATCGTGACCACGCTCCTTGGATGCGCCATCGGTCTGCCACTCGTCATCTACGGAGGAATGGCCATGATATGGGTGGGAGTGGCCTGCGTAGCGTTCTGCTTCCTCTACACCACAACCTTCAGCTACCACGGCATGGGCGACATACTGGTGCTGCTGTTCTTTGGCATCGTACCGGTGTGCTGCACCTATTATGTCATCATGCCCGAGGGCTACAAGACAGTAAGTACTGAGGTGGTGATGGCCGCTATCGCCTGCGGACTGGTGGTGGACACACTCTTGGTGGTGAACAACTTCCGCGACAGAGACAACGACCGCGAGGCTGGCAAACGCACACTAATCGTCAAGTTAATCGACAGATGGGACGAGAAGAGTGCACTCTGGCTCTATCTGCTCTTGGGGTATGTGCCCCTCGCCATCATGATGGGCATGGGAATCCACGATGCCGTAGTGCGCGACACCTCTACCTTTGCCCTCCCCCTCTACGCCGTCTACGCCGGCATGCACCATACTACCTACCGGCAGCTGAAAGCCATCAACCACGGCAGGGAACTCAACAGGGTGTTGGGAAGTACGGCACGCAATATTTTCATCTTTGGACAAATCGTTTTCCTGACCATCGTCCTGGGATTCGCATTGGAAATATAATGAGGAGAAAAAGCAATGATACAACAAGTAAGTATGGAAATCATGGAGTTTGTGGAAACACAGATTCTGCCAAAATATACAGAGTTCGGTGAAAGCCACGGACTCAGACACGTCAACAGGGTGATCAAGAACTCTCTGGAGTTGGCACGCATCACGGGTGCCGACATCAACATGGTGTATGTCGTGGCTGCCTACCACGACCTGGGAATGAGCGGACCGAGAGCTATCCACCACATCACGAGTGGAAAGATTCTCATGGCAGATGCCCGGCTGAAGCGATGGTTCTCCCAAGACCAGATAAAGATCATGAAAGAGGCGGTGGAAGACCACAGGGCCTCGTCAAGCCGTCAGCCCAGAAGCATCTACGGAAAAATCGTGGCTGAAGCCGACCGCGACATCGACACCCACGAGATCTTCCTCCGTGCCATCCTCTATGCCAAGGAAAACAATCCCGGTAAAGACAAGGAACAAATATGGAAACTCTTCGCCCACCACATGGACGAGAAGTACTCAGTACATGGATACATCAAACTCTGGATTCCCAACTCGCCCAACGAGAAGGAACTGAAAATGCTGCGCGACATCATCGAGGACAAAGCGCTGCTAAGACAGGAATTCGACAAGATTTACGAGAGCATTCTCTGAAGTCAAGGAGAATTCAATGGAGTTAAAACAAAGGCTATCCTAACTCAAGAATTATTCTGAATGAGATATTTGATTCGAGCCAATAATTTTTAAGTCAAGAATTAGAGAATTTGAGAAGCATTCCTGACAAAAATAAAATATTCCTGCCTCTTCTTCCCCTTTATCTTCTTAACAAAAAATCGCCCTAAATGGTTACTATTTCAATTAAAATTAGTAACTTTGCACTCAAATATAAAAACGATAAAGATTAGGATGAAAAAAATGTTATTTACGCTGCAATTACTGCTATTCGCAGTTATTGCACAGGCACAACTGCTTAGCCCTGTAAAATTCACCAGTCAGTTGAAAACTAACGAGACAGCAGTTGCAGAGATTGTATTCAGCGGAAAGATTCAACCAGGATGGCACGTCTACTCTACAGGTTTGGGAAGCGACGGACCTATCTCGGCAACCTTCAACGTCAACAAAATGGAAGGCGTAGAACTCGTCGGCAAACTGCAGGCACGAGGCAACGAGGTGTCGAAATACGACAATATGTTCGGCATGAAGCTGCGTTTCTTCGAAGGAAGCGCCACTTTCGTGCAGAAGGTAAAATTCACTGCTGCTCAGTATGTTATCGACGCATACTTGGAATACGGAGCCTGCAACGACCAGAGTTGTCTGCCTCCTTCAGAGGTCAACTTCAAGCACACTGGCAAGGCGCCTGCCATAGACAGCAAGGCTGCTCTGGAAGCCAAGACCGACAACAAGCAGGACGCTGCAATGGCAGCCAAGGCCAAAGCCGACTCTATCGCCATGATGCAGGCTGCCTTGACCGACACCGCACAGCAGAACACCTTGGACAGCACAGCCCTGGCTCAAGCTGCCGAACAGCTCGACACCAAGGCGCTGTGGCAGCCCGTAGTGAAAAAGCTGCAGGCGTTCGGAGGCGCCAACGACATAGCCAACCACTCACTCATCTATATCTTCCTGATGGGACTGGTGGGCGGACTCCTCGCGCTGGTGATGCCTTGCATCTGGCCTATCATTCCCATGACGGTGAGTTTCTTCCTGAAACGTGCCAAGAATGACAAGAAGAAGGGCGTTCGCGATGCCTGCACTTACGGACTCAGCATCGTGGTTATCTATCTGACTCTGGGTCTCGCCGTCACAGCCATCGCTGGTCCAAGCACACTCAACGCCCTGTCTACAAGTGCCGTATTCAACATCATTCTCTTCGTACTCTTGGCTGTGTTCGCCTTCTCATTCTTCGGATGGTTTGAAATCAAACTGCCCGACCGCTGGGGCAACGCCGTAGACAACAAGGCATCGAGCACCACTGGACTGATATCCATCTTCCTCATGGCCTTCACACTTGTACTGGTGTCTTTCTCGTGCACTGCACCTATCATCGGACTGCTGTTGGTTCAGACGGTGACATCGGGCGACTGGCTGGCTCCTACCGTGGGCATGCTGGGATTCGCCCTGGCACTCGCCCTGCCCTTCACCCTCTTCGCACTCTTCCCATCATGGCTTAAGTCGGCTCCTAAGTCTGGCTCTTGGATGGAAACCATCAAGATCGTACTGGGATTCGTCGAACTGGCGTTCTCGCTGAAGTTCCTCTCTGTAGCCGACCTGGCTTACGGCTGGCACATCTTGGACCGCGAGGTGTTCCTGTCGCTCTGGATAGTCATCTTCGGCGCCCTGGGTCTCTACCTCATCGGTAAGTTGAAGTTCCAGGTGGACGCCATCGGAGGCGAGATAGACAAGCCTATGCCCGTGCCCTGCATCATGCTGGGTCTGTGCTCGCTGGCCTTCGCCGTGTATATGGTTCCAGGACTCTGGGGCGCTCCCTGCAAGGCGGTAAGTGCCTTCGCTCCACCTATCAACACACAGGACTTCAATCTGAACACTAAGACCGTAGAGCCTGCCTACAAGGACTACGAGATGGGAATGGCTGCTGCCAAGGCTCAGGGCAAACCCGTGCTGATAGACTTCACAGGATTCGGCTGCGTGAACTGCCGCAAGATGGAAGCTTCGGTATGGACCGACGCCAACGTGGCTGATAAACTGACCAAAGACTACGTGCTCATCTCGCTCTATGTGGACGACAAGACACCTTTGCCACAGCCTATGGAAGTGACTTTCAACGGCGAGAAGCGCACCCTGCGAACCATCGGCGACAAGTGGAGCTATCTGCAGGCAAGCAAGTTTGGCGCCAACGCTCAGCCCTTCTACGTGGCTGTCGACAACGACGGCAATCCGCTCACCGCAGCTTTCAGCTTCAAGGAAGACGTCAACGCATATCTTGAGTTCCTGAATAAGGGACTCGACAACTACAGAAAGTAAAACTCGAGTAAAATAAATAAAACTATGAACAGTAGAAAAGAAATTCCAGTCCTGTTGCTTACAGGCTATTTAGGCAGTGGAAAGACAACACTACTCAACAAGATTTTGGCTAACCAGAAAGGCATCAAGTTTGCAGTCATCGTCAACGATATCGGCGAGGTGAACATCGATGCTGCCCTCATAGAACAAGGAGGCGTGGTAGGAAAGAAAGACGACTCGCTCGTGGCTCTGCAAAACGGATGCATCTGCTGTACGCTGAAGATGGACCTCGTGGAACAGCTCAAGGAAATCGTCGACATGCAGAAGTTCGACTACATTGTCATTGAGGCAAGCGGCATCTGCGAGCCTGCGCCTATTGCACAGACCATCTGCTCGATTCCTACACTCGGACCACAATACGTCAAGAACGGAGTGCTGAGACTCGACAGCATCGTTACCGTTGTGGATGCTCTGAGAATGAAAGACGAGTTTGCAGGCGGCGACGACCTGATAAAGGACAACATCGACGAGGAAGATCTGGCGTCGCTCGTCATCCAGCAAATAGAGTTCTGCAACATCATCCTGCTCAACAAGGCTGCTGAGGTGGAACCCAAAGACCTCGACAAACTGAAGCACATCATCAAAGCCATACAGCCAAAGGCTGAAATCTTCGAGTGCAACTACGGCGACGTAGACCTCGACAAGATTGTCAACACACGTAAGTTTGACTGGGAAACCGTGGCCACATCGGCTGGATGGATCCAGGAGATTGAGGCAGAACGCAACGAAGATCACCACGTTCACGACGATCATGATGATGACGATGACGACGATGAGCACGAGCATCACGACCACGATCATCATCACGACCACGACCACGACCATCACCATCACCACGACGATGAGGGAGAGGCTGAGGAATACGGCATCGGCACCTTCGTGTACTACAGCCGCAAGCCTTTCGACCTGGGACTCTTCGACGACTTCGTGGCACGCAAATGGCCACGCGACGTGGTAAGAGCCAAGGGAATCTGCTACTTTGCCGACGAGAGAGACATGTGCTACGTGTTCGAACAGGCTGGAAGACAGAAGACCGTGAAGCAGGCTGGACAATGGATAGCCACCATGCCTAAAGACCAACTCGACGAGCTGCTGGCACGTGAGGAACAGCTCAGAAAGGAATGGGACGACAAGGTGGGCGACAGAATGATCAAGATCGTATTCATCGGTCAGCATCTGCAGAAAGAGGCCATCTGCAAGGAATTGGACAAATGCCTCGTGGATTAAGTCGACACACAGCAGAAAAATTACATAAATACGCAACTGAACTTCAGCAAGTTCGGAAGTTAAACACAACATAATACGCAACAAAAAGAAACAGCATGAAGATTGATTTTAGACCAGCTTTCATGAAAGACTTTGACGGTTGCTGGACGGTCATCAACGAAGCCAGAGAACAGATGATCAAGTCGGGACGTCACCAGTGGACAGAGCAATATCCTGCCTACAAGGACATCCTGGCAGACATCAACAACGGCAATGCCTATGTGCTCACCGTGAACGACCAGATAGCCGTTTACGGAGCGGTGGTGCTGAACGGAGAACCTGCCTACGAGTTTCTCAAAGGAAAATGGCTCACCAACAGCAACTATTACGTCATACACCGGTTCGCAACCCTGCCCAAACTGCAGAGAGAGGGATACGCACGCATTTTCATCAACAAGGTGTGCAGCCTGTGCGAAGTGGAGCACGTGCCCAGCATCAAGGTGGACACCAACTACGACAACCTGCCCATGGTGAGCCTGCTCTCGTCTATGGGATTCTGCCTTTGTGGACAGGTGAGCTATGGAGAGAGAGGGCTGAGATTCGCCTTTGAAAAAATCACCATGCGGCCCAAAGAGCATAGATAAAAAGAAGAAACTCCAAAAAATTCAGGAGAAAGAAATACAACGATGATCAGCAAGAACAAGATAAAATATATCAAGTCGCTCGAACTGAAGAAAAACCGCAACAAGGAAGATAAGTTCGTGGCTGAAGGACACAAGGTGGTGGACGACCTCTTAGTACTGCAGCCAGCATCGCTTATTGTGGCTACCGAAGAATGGCTCAAAGACAAAAGCATTGACCCAAGGACTGAAGTGGTCACAGTAAGCGAGGAGGAACTCAGAAAGGTGAGCTTCCTGCAGCATCCGCAACAGGTGCTCGCCGTCTTTGACCAAAGGGAAAACAGAGACTTCGCTTCTGCCAACATCGACTTCAACTGTCTGAACCTTGCCCTCGACGGAGTGCAGGACCCGGGCAACCTGGGAACCATCATCCGCATCGCCGACTGGTTTGGCATAGAGAACATTTACTGTTCGCCCGAAACTGCCGATGTGTATAATCCCAAGGTGGTGCAAGCCACGATGGGAAGCATCGCCAGAGTGAAGGTCCTGTATGGCGACCTGATGGCGCTGTTCGCCTCGCTGCCTGCCGACGTGCCTGTCTATGGTACCCTGCTCGACGGTGAGGACATCTATGCACAACAGCTCGACAACCGTGGATTCATCGTCATGGGAAACGAGGGAAAAGGCATCTCGCCCGAACTCACCCAGAGGGTGAACCGCAGGCTGCTCATCCCCAACTTCCCTCCAGTAAGACCTACTGCCGACAGTCTGAACGTAGCAATAGCCACGGCCATCACCTGCTCGGAATTCAGAAGACAAGGAAGGAGATGAAACTAATGTTTTAGTGTTTAATGTGCAGAAAGGTTGTTATCCCACAATTAAACACTAAACATTAAACATTTAACACTAAGCATTCAATGAAACTATGAAGATAAATGATTTGATAAAGCATCGCAGTGTAACTGCCTGCATGAAAGAAGCTTACAGTCTGATGACTGGCAATATGAAGAACCTGCTGAAAAGTACATGGTGGGCTTTTATGATCTATGCATTCATGGTGGCATTCATGGTTTACCTGCGCACACCCAACAAGATGCTTCACGACTGGGGCGAGGAAAACATGATGCTGTCGTTCTGCCTGCAGACGGTCGTTTACTTGGGTGTCATCGTGGCGGCTTTCCTCATGGGAGCAGCAGCATGGCGCTGGCTGACCGACAAGCCTTTTGGCAGAATGATAAAGCGGTTTACTACGATTTATCTCGCTTCGGCTGTCGTCAGTTTCGTCGTCACATTCGCCGCAACGTTTGCCCTAACTTGCTTTTACCTTACGGCATTTCTCACAGCCTCAGGCTCGGCTGCTACGGCAGATTCGGCAGCAGGCTCGCCCTCGCTCCTCATCATCGTGCTCTTTGCACTCGCCATTGTCGCTGCCACCGCCCTCTGCATGGCGGTGAGTCTGCCTTTCGCCTATCTCACTCCCAAATACATGTTGCAGGAAATGGGTGAGAAATTACGCCCCTGGAAATCATTCAAGTGCGGATTCCGCCACATGGGTTCCATCTTCAAGATGGGTTTCCTGGGCTGTCTTGTCATCCTGGTGGCAGGTATCCTGATCTACATTCCTCTCGCCATCCTGATAGGCGCACAGGTATCGGCACAGATGGGCACTCTCGAAGGCGACCCGGTAGGAACGCCCTCCTACTTCACCTTCCTCTTCATCGTCGTGACAGCTCTCCTGCTGTTCATCTTCGCATACATCCTGCACTGGTTGTTTATCTCGTACATCTATCTCTATGGCAGTATAGAGAACGACGAAATGAAGAAAACTGAAATGCTAAATGCTAAATGCTAAAAATCATTCAACATAAAAAAAGACATAGACATGAAACAAACCAGACTGCTATTCATCGACCGAGACGGAACCTTGATTCAGGAGCCGGAAGATGAACAGATTGACAGCTTCGAGAAGCTTGTCTTCACCAAGGGCGTGATGAGAAACCTCAGTTTCATTGCCCAACACACAGACTATCAGCTCGTCATGGTGAGCAACCAGGACGGATTAGGCACCGACTCCTTCCCGGAAAACACTTTCTGGCCTGTGCACAACTTCATCATCCAGACACTGGAAAGTGAGGGAATCCACTTCGAGGAGCAGCTGATAGACCGCCATTTCCCCGAGGACAACTCGCCCATGAGAAAGCCTGGCACCGGCATGCTGACGCACTATATTGACAATCCAGAATACGACTTGGCCAACAGCTATGTCATCGGCGACCGTGAAACCGACGCTCAACTGGCCGAGAACCTGGGATGCAAGAGTCTGATACTGGGCAAAGACGGCATGGACTGGGACAAGATAGCCGAAATTCTCTTTGCCGGCGACCGCATCGCCGAGGTAAAACGCACCACCAAGGAGACTGACATATATATTAAGGTGAACCTCGACGGTTCGGGCCACTGCGACATCTCCACAGGACTGGGCTTCTTCGACCACATGTTGGAGCAGATAGGAAAGCACGGAATGATGGACCTCACCATCCACACCAAGGGTGACCTCTACGTGGATGAGCACCACACCATCGAAGATACAGGCATCGCACTGGGCGAATGTCTGCTTCAGGCATTGGGCAACAAGAGAGGCATCGAGAGATATGGCTACTGCCTGCCTATGGACGACTGCCTGTGCCAGGTGGCTCTCGACTTTGGTGGACGCCCCTGGCTCGTTTGGGACGCTGAGTTCCATCGCGAGAAAGTAGGCGAAATGCCCACCGAGATGTTCAAGCACTTCTTCAAGAGTCTGAGCGATGCTGCCAAGATGAACCTCAACATCAAGGCAGAAGGCGAGAACGAACACCACAAGATAGAAGGTATCTTCAAGGCACTCGCACGATCACTCAAGATGGCAGTGAAGCGAGATATCTATCACTTCGAACTGCCTTCATCGAAGGGAATGCTGTAAAAAAAAGAAGAACAAGCAGAAAGAATGCTGTAAAAAAATGCCAAAAAATTTGGCTGCATCAGAAGAAAGCAGTATCTTTGCAAATACATAAGGGTCGTTTCGGTTAGATTGGGATACTCATCACATTACAAATTATGAAACCGAGAAGACTTCTCTTGCCTATGGCGGGCCACAATAAGCTGGACTTCGTTCGGTGAAGCTGCAAAGCCGGTGGATTACAAAAGCGGGGGGCTCTCAAACTTATTGCTAAGTTCGGAGTTTCATCACATCATCGGGCGACCCTTTTCTTTTATTCTTAGAACTTTGTCATTGAATACTCTCATCATTCTTTGAACAATATTCAACATCATAGAAAACATTCATCAACATTTTAAATTCATACGAATATCACATCATGTTTAGCGGAATCATAGAAAACATGGCTACTGTCGTGGCTGTGAAAAGGGACAAGGAGAATATCGACCTTACACTGGAATGCCCGTTTGCTGGCGAGTTGAGTATCGACCAGAGTGTGGCGCACAATGGAGTATGCCTCACGGTCGTGGCTTTAGAAGGCAACACCTATACAGTTACTGCCATGAAGGAAACACTCGACCGTTCCAACCTCGGACTGCTGAAAGAGGGAGACAAGGTGAATGTGGAACGTTCTATGATGCTCAACGGCAGGCTCGACGGACACATCGTACAGGGACACGTAGACCAGACTGCCACCTGTATTAACAAACGTGATGCTGATGGTTCCACCTACTATACTTTCGAATACAGACTCGACCGCGAGATGGCTCGCAAAGGCTACTTCACTGTCGACAAGGGTTCGGTCACTGTCAATGGTGTGTCGCTCACTGTCTGTGAGCCTACCGACAACACCTTCACCGTGGCTATCATTCCCTATACTCACGACCACACCAACTTCTGCAACATAGAAGTGGGAACCGTTGTCAACATCGAGTTCGACATCCTGGGCAAATACATCGCACGCCTGCAGGCTTTATCGAAAGACTGATAAATCTCTCTATCCTCACTCTGTTTAAAAGGCAAGGCAAACAAAAAGGGATATAAAAACAAAAGGATATAAAAACAAAAGGAAGTTAGCTTCACTCGTCATGGAAGCTAACTTCATTTTTTTATTCCAGATACTCGGTCTTATCCTCGATGCCGGCTTCGGCAAGAGCCTCCTTGCGCTCTACACACGTACCGCACTTTCCGCAATGCTTCTCGCCACCCTTATAGCAACTCCAGGTCTCAGAGTAGTCTATTCCCAATCGCTTGCCTATACGGGCAATGTCCGCCTTGGTGATGTTGGTATAAGGAGCCGACACGTGCACATCGACAAAGGTTCCTGCCTGGGCAGCCCGGTCGATGGCAGAGATAAACTCCGGACGGCAGTCGGGATAAATAGTGTGGTCGCCTCCATGATTGGCTATCAACACCTTCTTCAGGTTGTTGCTCTCAGCTATGCCGATGGCAATGCTCAGCATGATGCCGTTGCGGAAAGGCACCACCGTCGACTTCATGTTCTCGTTGGCATAATGTCCTTCTGGAATAGCATCGGCGCCTTCTAAGAGCGAGCTCTTGAAATACTGATGCATAAAACCCAAGTCGATGGTGATGTGCTTGATGCCCAAACGCTCACAGTGCATCTTGGCATAAGGAATCTCACGCTCGTTATGGTTGCTGCCATAGTTGAAACTGATACCCAAGGCAATCTCGTCTTTTTTATCGTAGAGCAGCGTGATGCTGTCCATACCGCCGCTCACAATGATTACAGAATCCTTCATTTTGTATTTGAATTTATTATTTATAAAAAATCATATTGCAATCCAATATTAGCAAAATCTGCGTAATCCACGAAATCTTCGTGCACACTTATCCGAACAGACAGCGGAGCGCCTCTTCCACCTTCCTCACAGGATGGATTGTGATGCTGTACTTCGACCTGTCGAGCGAATGATAGTTGTAACGGGGAATGATGATGTCATGAAAGCCCAACTTCTCGGCTTCGGCGATGCGCTGCTCGATGCGGCTCACCGGACGAACCTCACCACTCAAACCTACTTCGCCAGCCATACACCAGCCAGCCTCGATAGGCGTGTCCACATTACTGCTCAATACGGCGGCTATCACACTGAGATCCATCGCCAGGTCTGTGACACGCAGTCCGCCTGCTATGTTCAGGAACACGTCCTTCTGCATCAGTTTGAAGCCAACCCTCTTCTCGAGCACAGCCAAGAGCATGTTGAGCCGACGCTGGTCGAAGCCCGTAGCCGAGCGCTGTGGTGTGCCATAGGCTGCGGTAGATACAAGCGCCTGCGTCTCGACCAGGAAAGGACGGACGCCCTCGATGGCACTGCTGATTGCCACTCCCGACAAACCGTCATGATCGTCGGTAAGCAAGAGCTCCGAAGGATTGCTCACCTGTCGGAGTCCACCCTGCTGCATCTCGTAGATACCCAACTCTGAGGTACTTCCGAATCGGTTTTTGATACTGCGCAGGATGCGATACATATAATGCTGGTCGCCCTCAAACTGAACCACCGTGTCGACAATATGTTCCAGAATCTTCGGTCCGGCCAAGGTTCCCTCCTTATTTATATGTCCGATAAGGATGACAGGAATGCCGCTTGTCTTGGCAAACCTCAACAAGGCAGCTGCGCACTCACGCACCTGTGAGATACTGCCTGGCGAGCTCTCCACCTCGTCGGTGGCAATCGTCTGTATGGAGTCTATTACCACCAGTCCGGGAGCCTGTTCCTGTATATGCGTGAAGATTTTCTCCAACGATGTCTCGCAAAGAATAGACACATTGTCGAGCGAGGCCCTGCCAGCAGCACTCTCATCGCCCACCGATGCAGAAGCCAGTCGGTCAGCACGCAGTTTAATCTGATGGGCACTCTCCTCGCCGCTCACATACATCACTTTCATGTCGGGCAGATGAAGAATGGTCTGAAGTGTGAGTGTACTCTTTCCGATGCCCGGCTCACCACCCAGGAGCGTGATACTGCCAGGAACCAGTCCTCCACCCAGCACACGGTTCAGCTCACCATCGTGCATATCAATGCGCGGCTCATCATGAGCAGAAATATCGCGCAGACGTACAGGCCTTGCTCCCCCATCGCTGTGATTGCCGCCAAACATCGTGGCAGCACCTCCATGCCGCATGCTCATGCCAGCGTTGCGGGCAGCCTGGGAGCCCGTATCATTGGCTATACGAATCTCCTTGAACGTATTCCATTGTCCACAACTCGGGCACTTGCCTATCCATTTCGACGACTCCTGACCACAGTTGCTGCAAACATAAGCTATCTTGTCTTTTGCCATATTCTGATGAGTATTAAAATCAAGGACAAAGGTACATTATTTTTTCACTTTCGCCAAATATTCGCCACACTTTCACATCAAAAGGTTACATTTTGCAAAGCCGATATTACATTACCAGCCTCTTTGATAAAAAAAATCCTTAAAAGAACACCAAAATTTGCAACATTCAGTTATTTTTCATACCTTTGCCTACAGTTTCAGCAGAGTCGACTTCAAATGAGTAAAACGCCTAAAAGGCAACACCCATGACAGTTGGCACAAAGTCTAAAACACAAGTCCTGTTCATCATTGTCATGGAGAACAATAAACAGACAGAACGAACGAGACAGATTACAACAAAGAACATTCTATTCATAATATAGAGAGAAATTAAATAACTAATAATAAAAACGTTAGGTAAAATGAAAATCGAAGATTTTAACTTTGCCGGTCACAAGGCAATCGTGCGCGTTGACTTCAACGTGCCATTGGATGAAAATGGTAATGTAACAGACGACACTCGTATCCGCGGTGCCCTTCCTACATTGAAGAAGGTGCTGGCCGATGGTGGTGCTCTTATCATGATGAGCCATATGGGTAAGCCAAAGGGCAAAGTTAAGCCAGAGCTTTCTCTTTCACAGATTGTAAAGAACGTATCCGACGCTCTCGGCGTTGAGGTGAAGTTTGCTAAAGATTGCGGCAATGCTGATGCAGAGGCTGCTGCGCTGAAGCCAGGTGAGGCTCTCCTGCTCGAGAACCTTCGCTTCTATCCTGAAGAGGAAGGCAAGCCAGTAGGCGTTGAGAAGGGTACTCCTGAGTACGATGCTGCCAAGGCTGAGATGAAGGAACGTCAGAAGAAGTTCGCTGCCAAGTTGGCTTCTTATGCTGATGTATATGTAATGGATGCCTTCGGTACTGCTCACCGCAAGCACGCTTCTACTGCTGTCATCGCCGACAGCTTCGACAAGGACCACAAGATGCTCGGTTTCTTGATGGAGAAAGAGGTAAAGGCTGTTGACGCTGTACTCGGCAACATTAAGCGCCCATTCACTGCTATCATGGGTGGTTCTAAGGTTTCTACCAAGATCGGTATCATCGAGAACCTCTTGACAAAGGTTGACAACCTGATCCTCTGTGGTGGTATGACATACACATTCTCTAAGGCTCTCGGCGGCAAGATTGGTTTGTCAATCTGCGAGGACGATAAGCTCGATGTAGCTCTCGACGTAATCAAGAAGGCTAAGGAGAACGGTGTAAACCTCGTACTCGGTACAGACTCTATCTGCGGTGATGCTTTCAAGAACGACTGCAACACACAGGTTTGCCCATCTAACAATATCCCTGACGGCTGGGAGGGTATGGACGCTGGTCCTGACACTCGCAAGGCTTTCGCTGCTGCCATCAAGGGTGCTAAGACTATCCTTTGGAACGGTCCTGCCGGTGTATTCGAGTTCGACAACTTCGCTGGTGGTTCTAAGGCAATCGCTGAGGCAATCGCTGAAGCTACTAAGGAGGGTGCATTCTCACTCATCGGTGGTGGTGACTCTGTAGCTTGTATCAACAAGTTCGGTTTGGCTGACCAGGTTTCTTACATCTCTACAGGTGGTGGCGCTCTGCTCGAGGCTATCGAGGGCAAGGTATTGCCAGGCGTAGCTGCTATCGAGAAGTAATTCATCAGAATGGAGATTCGTACACATACAATTCTTGATGGATGAACAAGGAAATATCTATCTTGTTTTGTTGTGACGAAGTATTGATTTATTGGATTCAATAGGTTACAATATATCAAACACTTTCAAGTCGGGGACACCCTTTATACGTGTCCCCGATTTTTCCATTTTTATTCACCCCAACTAAAAACCCAAAAATAAACATATTTTCATTTAGAAGATAGATCAATGGATTGGATTATCAACCTTTTTACGAACACCGAATCGGTGGCTCACATCGCCCTGCTCTATGCCATTGTCATAGCAGTGGGCGTGTATCTGGGCAAGATTAAGATTGGTGGCATTTCACTTGGCGTTACCTTCGTGCTCTTTGCCGGCATCCTGGCAGGACATGTAGGCTTCACTGCTCCCAAGGACATTCTGACCTTCATACAAGACTTCGGACTCATTCTCTTTGTCTTTATGATCGGTTTGCAGGTAGGTCCGGGCTTCTTCGAAAGCTTCAAGAAAGGCGGTGTGACGCTCAACCTGTTGTCGACGGCTGCGATATTCCTCAATGTCTGTGTGATGTTTGCATGCTATTATCTCTTCTTCGACACCAGCAACCCCAACAACTTGCCAATGATGGTGGGTACACTCTATGGAGCCGTCACCAATACGCCAGGTCTTGGTGCCGCCAACGAGGCGCTGCTCAGCGTCTTCCCCAATGGTGCCCCAAGCATTGCCAACGGTTATGCCTGCGCTTATCCACTCGGTGTGGTAGGCATCATCGGTGCCACCATTCTCATCAAGTACATCTGCAAGGTGAACACCGCGGATGAGGAGGAGAAACTAAACGAAGAAGACGCAGCCAACCCACATGCCAAGGCGCACAACATGCACCTTCGTGTGGAGAATACCTATATCGCAGGACGCACTCTCCGACAGGTTTCCGAGTTCCTGAACCGCGACATCGTATGCTCACGACTGCTCCACAATGGCGAGGTGAGCATTCCTAACAGCCAGACCACCTTCGAGGTGGGCGACGAGCTGCTCGTTGTATGCGCCGAGGCTGACGCCGAAGCCATCAAGGCCTTCATCGGTCCTGAGATAGAGGCCGAATGGGATCGCGAGAAAGATGAGGTTCAGCACTTCGTGTCGCGCCGCATTGTCGTTACACGTCCTGAGATGAACGGTAAGACTCTGGGCAAGATGCACTTCTCAAGTGTGTATGGCGTCAACGTCACCCGTATCTCACGTCAGGGAATGGACATCTTTGCCGGCCGCAACCACCACTTCCACTTGGGCGACAAGATTCTCGTTGTAGGTCCCGAGGAGAATGTAAACCGCGTGGCTGAAATGATGGGTAACTCTGTGAAGCGACTCGATGCGCCTAACATCGCCACCATCTTCGTTGGTATCATGATTGGTATCATCTTCGGCAGTCTGCCTTTCGCAGTTCCAGGAATGCCTGTTCCGCTGAAGTTGGGTATTGCTGGCGGTCCGCTGATCATCGCCATCCTCATTGGCCGTTTCGGTTATCACTTCAAACTGGTTACCTATACCACCACCTCTGCCAACATGATGCTGCGAGAGATAGGTCTTGTGCTGTTCCTTGCGAGTGTGGGCATCAAGGCTGGTGCCGGTTTCTGGGACACTGTGGTACAGGGCGACGGTATCAAGTATGTGTACACAGGTTTCCTTATCACCATCATTCCTATCCTTATCGTGGGCACCATAGCCCGACTGAAGTACAAATTCAACTACTTCACCATCATGGGTATGATAGCCGGAACCTATACCGACCCACCAGCCCTGGCTTATGCCAACGCTTCCTGCTCTAAGGAGGCTCCTGCCGTGGGTTACTCTACCGTATATCCGCTGAGTATGTTCCTCAGAATCTTCTCAGCCCAAATAGTGGTACTTTTCTTCTGCGGAGCATAGCGAATCATTTGCTAAGCAAAGACTCTCCGACAGCAGAAAGTTCACTTACTATATTTGAATTTTTATAAACGAAAATTTATAAATTATAAAAGAGGTGCACATTTAAGAAAAAATGTGCACCTCTTTTGTTGCTTATTCCAAAAATCTTTGTAACTTTGAGGCTGTAAGAATACCTATTGATACACCAACCTTCAAAAAGAGAGAAAGCCTATGAAGAAATTTGGAATCCTACTAAGCCTGTTGGTCACTGCCACCTTGTCCACTTGGGCACAAGGAGCTAAAAGCATCCGCATAACGGAGGTGATGCCCAACAACCAAGCCAGTATCGTCGACGAGTATGGTGCCCACAAAGCATGGGTGGAACTGTCGAACACCTCGTTTACTACTTATAATATCCGTGGAATGTTCCTTACCACCGACCGACGTGTGCTCGACAAGAACATGCCGCCCGAGGAACGGCGAAAGCTGATGTGTCCTCTGCCGAACAACGAGCCTCGCACAACCTTGGCTGGCAAGAAAAGTGTGATCATCTACGACCGCTACTATTGGCAGGATACAGAAACATACTGCAACGACTGCCCCAAGGCCCTGGACTTCGATAGAGTCTTAACAGCAGGTACTGGACCTTTTCAGCTTAAGCTCAACCTTTTACCATCAAAGAAAACAGCCAACTACTATCATCAAAGGAGCAACTGGATAGCCCTGTATGATGGCAACGCTGTCGATCTGATTGACTCCATCAGCATTCCATGGCTACAAGAAGACCAAACATATGCTCTCAGCAATGATTTCAAGACTTGGAAAATCTGCAATTTGGAAGAAACAACACCAGGTTACCTACCACAGCCAAATGGCCTGAGCAAGCCACAGATTCTCAAGAAAACAGACCCTCATGGCTTCGGCATTGCAGCCCTTTCCATGGGCATTGTCTTCTCCTGTCTGGCCCTGCTCTTCGTCTTCTTCTGGCTCTTCGGTGCCTATATGAAGCACAAGCAGCGCATAGCACGTGCCACAGAGAAACACGCCACCTTATTATATAAGACGGGCAAGAAGACCATCGAGCTGACCACAGAGATCGGTCATAAGACCAACGTGATGCTGAAGGAAGGCCTAACCACCAAGGGCATCGACAAGGAAATCTATATGGCTGTCATCTCGCTGGCTCTCAAAGAATACTTGGAGGATGTGCACGACATCGAACCGGGCATCATCACCATTAAGCCCAAGCAGACGAGATGGAACGAACCGAGATTCAATAATAAGTGAAGAGTGAAGAACGAAAGGTAAAGAACGAAGAGTGAAAAAGTCAACAGCTTTACTGATACAAAATAAAAATATTAAAGAATAAAACTATGGCAAAATACCAATATAAAGTAAAAGGCGTAGACTACGAAGTAGAGATACAAGATATAGAAGGCAATATCGCCAATGTAACCGTCAACGGCATCCCCTTCGAAGTGGAGATGAAGCAACCAGTCAAGGCTGGCAAGCAGAAGTTCCGCATAGCGAATGAGGCTACTGATGACAAGGGCGGAGTATCGTCTGCCGACAGTGCCAAGACTAACCCAACAGGCAGTTCTGCCTCCTCTGCAAATGCCGAAGCTGCTGCCAGCAAGAAAGCCTCAGCAAGCGCTGGTGGCAAGCCTGTGGTAGCTCCACTGCCTGGCACCATCAACGACATAAAAGTAAAGGTGGGCGACAAGGTGAGCGCAGGAGATACCGTAGTGATTCTCGAAGCCATGAAGATGCAAAACAACATCGAGGCTGAGACTTCGGGCACCGTCGCAAGCATCAATGTCAACAAGGGCGATGCTGTCATGGAAGGCGACACCTTGGTAACGATTGCTTAACCTCAGAGAGCATTGCTCTTGCCAAGAATCCATCAACATAAAACCCCAACTTAACGAACAACTATTATGGATTTCATCATACAGAATTTTCAGGAGTTCCTGACCTATACAGGCTTTGCCAATGCCACAGCAGGAAACCTCATCATGATATTGGTGGGAATCGTCTGCATCTGGCTCGCCATCAAGAAAGACTTTGAGCCGCTGCTGCTGGTGCCCATAGGTCTCGGCATCATCCTGGGCAACATTCCCTTCCGCACCGACGCCGGACTGGAGATAGGTCTCTACGAAGACAACTCGGTGCTCAACATCTTCTATCAGGGTGTGCGACAAGGCTGGTATCCCCCACTCGTCTTCCTCGGCATCGGAGCCATGACCGACTTCTCGGCATTGATTTCCAATCCGAAGTTGATTCTCATCGGAGCCGCAGCCCAGTTTGGCATCTTCGGAGCCTACATGATAGCCTTGGCTTTAGGCTTCGAGCCCAACCAAGCAGCAGGCATCGCCATCATCGGAGGTGCCGACGGCCCTACAGCCATCTTCTTGTCGAGCAAGCTCAGTCCTAACCTCATGGGAGCCATCGCCGTGTGCGCCTATTCCTATATGGCACTGGTACCTGTCATCCAGCCCCCGCTGATGCGACTGCTCACCACGAAGAACGAGCGTGTCATCAAGATGAAGCCAGCCCGACAGGTGAGTCAGACCGAGAAGATACTCTTCCCCATCATCGGCTTGCTGCTCACCACCTTCATCGTGCCCAGCGGTCTGCCGCTGTTGGGAATGCTCTTCTTTGGCAATCTGCTGAAAGAGAGTGGCAAGACCACACGCCTGGCCAAGACTGCAGGCAGCAGCCTCAACGACGTGATAGTGATGCTCTTGGGACTTACCGTAGGCTGCTCCACCCAGGCTTCAGAGTTCCTTACCCTCAACACAGTAAAGATCTTTGCCCTCGGAGCCTTGGCGTTCATCATCGCCTCAGCCAGTGGAATACTGTTTGTCAAACTGATGAATGTGTTCTTGCCAAAGGGCAAGAAAATCAACCCACTGATAGGAAATGCCGGAGTGAGCGCCGTACCTATGAGCGCCCGTATCTCCAACAACCTGGGTTTGGAATACGACCGACACAACTTCCTGCTCATGCATGCCATGGGACCTAACGTGGCGGGTGTCATCGGTTCGGCCGTAGCCGCAGGAGCTTTGCTGGGTTTCCTCAACTAAGCTCCCACTTCAGAGCCAGCCAAACCTTCACCTGACACACAGTAAAAAAACATTCGGAGCCAGTTAAGCCTTCGCTTAGCCGACTCCGATTTATATTTCATAGCCTACCAAGCCTTCGCTTGGGGCTCTGTCTGACTTCTTTCTCTTGCTCTGTTAAGCTTCCTCTTCGTCGGCCAGCTGCTCAAGTGAGTGCTTGCTGCTTCCATCGAAACAATGGGTGCACACCTGGCACTTGGGCAGTCCGATAGCCTCTATGAGCTGCTCGATGGTATTGAACTTCAATGTGGTCAATCCCAACTGTCGGGCTATCTCTGCCACCATTCGCTCATATTCAGGTGAGCCTGTGGTGGCATATTTGTCAAGGTTCTTATTCGCATCGCCCTCAAACTTCTCGATGATGCGGCGTGTGATCAGCTCCATGTCGCTCTTGGAGGAGGTAAAGTTGATGAACGGACAACCGTAAACCAATGGAGGACAGGCGATACGCATGTGGCACTCCTTGAGTCCTGCCTGTTCGAAGAGCACCTTCACATTGTCGCGCAACTGGGTGCCTCGCACGATACTGTCGTCGCAGAACAGCACTCGCTTGCCTTTCAGCATATCCTTGTTGGGGATGAGTTTCATCTTGGCCACCAACGAGCGCATAGCCTGGTTGGAAGGTGTGAACGAACGTGGCCAGGTGGGAGTATACTTGGCGATGCAACGCTGGTAAGGCACTTGCTTGCCGGCAGCATAACCCATCGCCATACCTGTGCCCGAGTCGGGGATACCGCTGCAGCAGTCCACCTCCACTCCGTCGGTCTTAGCCATGTTGAAACCATTCTTGAAGCGCACTTCCTCCACGTTTCTGCCCTCGTAGGTAGATGTAGGGAAACCATAGTACACCCAGAGGAATGAGCAAACCTGCATGCGCTTGTTGGCAGGACGTATCTGCTCCATGCCGTCGGCTTTGATCTTGACGATCTCGCCCGGACCTACATTATACTCCACCTCGAAGTCGAGATTAGGAAACGAGGTCGACTCGCTCGAAGCCGCATAGGCGCCGTCCTTCTTACCTATTATAATAGGTGTGCGTCCCCAGCTGTCGCGTGCACAGATAATGCCGTTCTCGGTCAGGATGAGCATGGTGCATGATCCCTTGATGTGGTGATATACATTTTCGATACCCTCTTTGAAGGTCTTGCCTTGAATAATGAGCAAGGCAATGAGCTCCGTAGGGTTGGTCTTGCCCGACGACATTTCAGCGAAGTGCATGTTCTTGTCGAGCAGGTCCTTGGTAAGTTCCTCTATATTCAGAATCTTGGCCACCGTACAGATGGCGAATCTGCCAAGATGCGAGTTCATGATGAGTGGCTGGGCATCAGTATCGCTGATGACTCCGATACCCGATGTACTGCCTTCGAACTTGTCGAGTGATGGCTCAAACTTGGTGCGGAAGTAAGAACTCTCCAGGTTGTGGATGGACCGTACGAATCCCTTCTCCTTGCTGAATGTTGCCAAACCGCCTCGACGTGTGCCGAGATGTGAATTGTAATCGGTGCCGTAGAACAGGTCTGCGACACAACTTTTCTTGGATATTGTCCCGAAAATGCCTCCCATAAAATTTTATGTTAATGTATGTAAGAATCAAAATTCCGGTGCAAAGGTAATACAAAATTTGCGATTATGGAATATTTATGTATAAAATGTTACTATCTTATTGCACTTTTTTTCTAAAAATGCATTCTTACATCCACTCCACACTGTATGGGATTGCCTCTCTGGGCAAAGTACTGCTTGGTGCCTGTGGCAGCATTGTCCACGGCGAAGGTGTTGTAGCGGGTATTGCTCAGGTTGCGTCCCCACAGACTCACCACCACCTTACCCATGTCGGCATCGATGTGTGCGCCTGCCACGGCATAGAACTTCTGAGCATAGGTGTTGGCGTTGTCCCAGTAGGTCTTGCCCTGTGCGTTGACGTTGGCACCGAGGGTGACGCTTCTCAGCCAAGGCTTTTCCACGTCGAAGCGATAGTCGGCCGAGGCTGCCAGGGTGTGCTGTGGCACATAGGGCACGTACTTGTCCTCGTAGCTCACAGCCTTATCGCCCTCACCGTCCACATACTCGTCGAACACGGCACGGGTATAGCCATACGACAGCATCCAGTCTAAGTGTCCGTCCACGACCTGTCCCTTGGCCGACAGCTCCAGTCCGCAGGTATGGCTCTTGCCGGCATTCACCATCATACGTCCGAAACCATAGTTGCCCGCCATCACCGACAGTTGCTGGTTTCTCACCTTCATATAGTAAGTGCTCACATCCACATGCAACTGGCCGTCCATAAGGTTGAGATGCGTTCCCGCCTCATAGTTCCACGAGGTCTCGGGCTTGTAGGCGATGGTGTGGTTCACGTTGTCATAGTCTTCCGGTGTATGGGGCACGTCGTAACTTCCTCTCATGGCCTGCTGGCGGTTGGCGTTGAGTTCGGTCTGCAAGATGTCGCTGAACATCTGTATGTTGTAGCCTCCTGCGCGATAGCCTTTGCTCAGGGTGGCATACACGTTGCTGCCCTTTGAGCCTAAGCGGTAGCTCAGTCCCAGCTTGGGCAGCAGCTGCTCGAAGCCATCGTGTGCCTTGCCGTCGAGCATCGAGCGCAGCGTGTTCGTGGCCTTTGAGCCCATCACGTTGGCATTCATCTTCATGTATGCCATGCTCTCATAGTGTATCTTGGTGAGCATATAGTCGTAGCGGACACCGAGGGTGAGTACCAGTCGTGGGGTGATGTCGATGTTGCTCTCATGATAGAAGCCGATGTTGTACTGGGGTGTATGGTAGGTTCCGGGTGCTCCCATCTCCACGTTCATGCTCACGCCTCCAGCCCGCTCTATCACCTGTGCAGCCAGTGCGAGGGCCTGTTCATGGGTCATGCCGGGACGCATCATGCGCTGGGCCATAGCCTGCAACATGGCGCCATACATCTGCTGCTGTATGGCATTGCCTATGGGAGTGGTCAAGGCAGAGTCGAAGAACACGGGGCCGTTGGTCTTCAGCCATTGTGCCGAGAAGAAGGCTCCCGCAGCCCAGTGCCACACGCCACCTACGGGTTTGCGACTCTTCAGCGAAAACTCCTGTGTCATGGCGTTCTGCAACTGGTCCTGCATCATGCGCATATAGTCAGCCTCTAGATAGTCCTGGTCCATGTACATGTGGTCTTTCAGATACTGATAGCTCGTGGTGGATGCCAGCGAGAAGGTGTTGGCATCGTAGCTCAGCGTGAGTCCGGTGATGAGATTGTTGCGGCGATAGCTGCCTGGGAAGGTCGATGCTGGCTGCTCTGCCTTGCCCGTATTCAGGTCGAGCGATCCATAGGGGAAGGCACTCTGGTCTACATACTGATAGTCGGCCGTCACATTCACCTTCCATCCCGAATGCAGTCTGCCGGTCAGCATCAGCTTTCCGCCAGCCTCCTGGTAGTCGTCAGCCCTCTCGCCCGTGGTGGTATTGCGGAAGAAGCCTGTCTGCGCATTGTAGAATCCGCCCACCATCAGGGCTACGTCCTCTCCTAAGCGCTGATAGTGCGAAGCCTCAAGATTGCTGTAACGACGGCTGCCATAGCCTATCCTCACGTCGGTGCCCTGATAGTCGAAGGCATTGCGCGAATAGAGTCTCACCAGTCCGCCCTCGGTATTCTGTCCGTAGAGTGTGCCCTGCGGACCTCGCAGCACGTCCACACGACTCAGCTGATAGGTGTGCAGATTGAAAGCCGACTTGCTCATCACGGGTATTCCGTCCACATACACACCGATGGCAGGACTGTTCACACGGCTGCCTATGCCTCTCACATAGACTGCCGACGAGAGACGGCTGCCATAGTTGGGCATTACGAAGTTGGGGATATACGACGACAGCTCGCGCAGGTCGCGGGCTCCCAACCTGTTCATCTCGAAGTTTCCGAAAGAAGTGCTGCTTAGTGGTTGCTGACGCAGGCGGAAAGCCTCCTTGGGTTGCGACACGACGATCACCTCGTCTATGTCGTACACCTTACTGCTATCCACCGAAATACTCTCTGCCTTGCCTGTTGCTGCTGCCAATATCATGGCAACGCCCATCATGATTCTTTGTGACATGTACCTTTACTTTTTTTCTTGTATTATTTTTTTCGTTGTTTTCTGTTTTCGGGTGCAAAGGTACGAAGTTTTTCTGCACTGTGCAATCCCCATTTATATGGAAAATGAAGGGTTAGCAGGTTCAGAAGTCAGAGAAGTAAGAGAAGTAAGAGAATTCAGAGAGATCAGAGTTTCTTGAATCCAGAGCCACCACAGTATTGACAGGTGATTTTTCCACCGCAGACTTTACACGGAGTACGATCCTTGGAGTTGGAAGTGGCTTTGCCCGGATGGTTTTTGCAAGACTGGCATACGCCTTTGCCATTGCATGCAGTACACCTGGTAGCGGTCTTGGTAGAAGCAGAACTGCCAGCCGTTGCCGTACTTGCCGACGAGGCTGCACCTCCACCGCCCGAATAGGCCGCACCAGACGACTGGTTGCTGCTGCCAGTGATGTTGGAAACCGTGGTGCCCAATGCACCCAAGAGAGCTGCTGCAAGAATTGCACTGTTGCGTTCGCGCTCTTCCTGCAGAGTCTGACATTCCTTGCACAAAGTCAACATCTTGGATTTAAAATTAGTCTCTACGTCTTCCGAGACGCCTGCACACACGACGATAGATTTCGACTGAGGAGAAAAATACATGCCGTCGGCCAAATAGTCGGCCCTCTTCAGATAGTCCATAGCAGCGAGCACATCATTGTATTTCTTTAATTCCCTGTAACATTTCAGCTGCATATATTTCAGTTCATAAGCGAACATTCCGTTTCGGTCGTTCATACCATCAATATCGAATGCCATAAACTGCTCGATACAGAACAAAGCCTTACGGTATTCGCCCAAGGCATAATACCTTTCGGCATCTTGCACCCACATATTATCCTTATACAGTTCTCTGTCGTCCGACACCTTACTCGTATAATAATAATGCTTCCACCGATCCATATAGTCGTCATACTCCATGCTTTTTGCTTTGGCGCTATCCTTACGGCAACGGTCGGCAACCTGCAGAGAGTTCAAAGCTTTGATATCGATAACAGAAAAGAAATATTTGTCGTCGAGCGAAGCCAAAACGTTCGAATAACCAAAAGACTGTTTGATATTAGACAGGGTACTGTTCAGAAAAGGCTGATAGACGATTCCGTCGAGACTGTAGGCAAGAACATTTATCACACCCCTGTTCACATTATACAATTGGATGGGCTGAGTTTCCATCATCATATTGCGTATGGCAAACACGGAGTCGTTGTACCGGCACAAGGGCACATAAGCCTCAGGAATGGGCAAAGGCTTGCCAAACAAGTCCCACGACTTCGTCTGTCCCTGTATCCACGTGCCATGCAGGATGGCATTGTCTTTCTTTGCCATCTTAAGCACTTCTTTCGAAATGTCTTCACGATACTTGTAGGCAGCTTTGCGCAGCCGCTCTTTATCCTTCTCCAACGAGAACGAAAGAGCATTCACCAGCGACTTCGACTTTGCTTTGTCGTAGGCTTTCTGATAGGCACTCTGTGCTGAGGCACCAGCACAAAACATCATGCAAAACAAAGCCAAAAGGCTTGTCATTTTCTTTTTCATAGGCTTTTTATCATTTATTGAATGTATGACAAAGATAGCCAATTTCTTTGTCATCTGCAAACGCCTTTTCGGCCCAGACGGTTTCAAAACATCAGTAAAGATGCCTAAGCGGACAAATTCTGTGCTTATCTGGTAAAAGAAAAATCCCCCAGGCCCTGGGTGATTGATATAGGGTCTGGGGGGAAAAGATACTGAGGGCTGCCGATTACTCTGCATCGGTGCCTTCTCCGCTTGGAGGATTGGTACCACCCGTGGTGTCACCGCCCGAATGAGTGCTGCCGCCAGTAGTATGAAGTTGTAGATTCTTTAAATTTACTCACTAGTGTCCCGTTTAAACGAGACGACATCTA
>ENA-OOUQ01000007-OOUQ01000007.1-human-gut-metagenome-genome-assembly--contig:-NODE-7-length-49257-cov-8.023058_pt1 | contig 49257 bp, 48 predicted proteins | sample MGYA00241550_ERZ501282 | MGnify/ENA primary metagenome ERZ501282 (study PRJEB25962, sample SAMEA2042284) | human gut metagenome | biome: human gut; feature: human-associated habitat; material: faeces... | reverse complement strand
AGGGTGCGTCACAGACTTATGACACACCCTCTCTTCACAATATACATTGTATCAAACCACATTTGACCAATCGTTTCCAACACTCCGAATCTCAGGAGTTTCAGAAATCTCTTGCGACGCAGCACAGCCTTCAAGAGGAAAGCCTCCTCATTATCAAAAAGATAATGCCCGAAATTACCACCCTTGAACACTTCACCCAACAACACATTACCAAGACTCTCGTCAGGAGAACACAACATCCATTCAGCATCCATGAGGAACACCTCCTTCAGCACCCACATAAGAGCAGCCGCGGTATTCCTCATCCCCATTTTCCTGATGAGCGCCATAGCCTCTACCCTCTCATCCTTCGAAGAAGACATCAGCACATAGTAAAAGTCGTTCATCTGTCGCAGACCAATACCCCCACTAAAGAAATGACAATGGATATGAGCAAGTTGCATCAGCAAGTTAAACATCGCCGAAGGAATTCTGAATCCCCTGTCACACATGACCGAGTTTCTCACCTCACTCTGCAAGAACCTCTGCAACCGATGACGATGAGTGGGGAAGAAAAGACCAGAAGAAGGCAGGAAATGCACTTCGATATCAATACCACTCGCCCCAGGCAACAGATGCACATGATGATATGTAGCCTTCTCCGCCCTGTCGGCCAGTCCATGTCGGTCTATCCAGTCCACGACAAATTCCTTACCCCCATCCACAAAGATGTCGATATCACCAGGAATTCTGCATCCCCTTACAGGATAAAGCAGCTCATTGCCCTGTCCTTTCAATATCACGGTAAAGATACCATTCTCATCAAACAGCTGTGTCAGCCTTTTCGCCTCCACATCAAACTTCACATTCTTTCGCTTGATAACCTGCGAGATACCCATCCACTTCAGCACCAAGGCAGTAGGCGGTTTAGTACCACCGAGGTTCACATTTCTGTTGACGCCCTCGAAAACCACTCCCAGCATCGACTGCCTTTCAGCCTCCCTATACAGTCCCTTCCAGGCCTCCATAGGAATCACCACAGCCTCATCCGAAATCCCCAGTCCCAACCTTATCAGTTGAAAGAAAATACTATAGTCCTTTTCCATGCGCATTCATCTCCAAGTTCTCCAGTTTCTCCACCATTTTACGTTTGGTTTCCTTAGAAGCCTTCCAGCGGCGTAGAGCCTCTTCCCTTGTCAACTTTGTTTTATCCATTATATCCGTTTTTACGTTTGGCAGAGTACTAACGTTTATGTGAAATCCTAAAGGCCATTATCTATAAATGAATCTAACTCCTTACATTGTTTATAATATGTATGAATCCCCTTTATAGAACTGATTTTTGACAACATGTATTTATTGCATAACACTTCAAGCGAAGAAGATGTTTGCGCCAAAGCCATCAGGTTACCCTGCAAAGTCTGTAGAGGTTGCTCTTTGATATCAATATCAGTTACAATAATATACGCAAGATGATCAGCATTACAAAATTTTGGGTTGGATGCATAATCATTACATATATCAATACTATCTTTCAACTTTTTGACAAAATCATAGCCTGACACCTGTTTTTCTATCTTTTTCTCTACATTTTTCTTTTGATACTGCAGAAAATCAACCCACCCCTTTATTTCAACGAACAATAGCTTTTCGTTCTTTTCAGACAATCCATCTACCGAAGCACAAGAAATCACCTGATGTTCCTTGCTGTAGGCGGTCTTTACATCATCAAAATTCACGAATCGTTTAGCAGGCTCCCAAGAACACCTGGGTGTCGTAGCACAAGGCTTATGCAGCTCACAGACAGAACAAAGAGAGAAATGCTTATCCTTCACCAAAAACGATATTAATTCACTGGCAGTTTTCATTTCATTCTTCCCCTTACTTCATCCACGTTCATGATTTTATTCAAAGGCTCAGCCAAAGTAAGAAAAACCTGGTTTAAGTCATTAGTAACCTCTTTCATAGTTACCATATCATCATTACCACACTCTGCCATGTAGTAGTTCACATACTTCTCAATGTTATACATAGCAGAATAATACCTCACGGCTTGCAGGAAATACGGACTATGGGTACTGATCATCACCGGAATACCAGAATTAACAATCTGTACGATAACCTTAGCAAACTCCACTTGCCACTGAGGATGCAGATGATTCTCAGGTTCATCCCATATCAAAGGACGATTATTGGAAATACAATAACCATCAAGCAGAAGCTGCAAGGCACCAAAACTTTTGATACCAGAAGCCACGTTGATAGGCTTGATTTTCATACCATCTTTTTGATATACGATGCTACGTGAACTCTTATCATATGCAAACGTACCATGAATGATATCCTCTGTATGAAAATCCTTCGATTGAGGCTCAAACAAACTTAGCTGAGTATCAAAATTCTGGAAATTCAAGACCTTGTCAACAAAGTCTTTCACGTGGGCAGGAACCATTGGCTTATATCCCAAAGTCCTCTTCATTTCCCGATAAGCAACAGAAGATTTTAAGCTATCAAGAAGATGGAAGTACAGTGGCGACTCAACATAAGTGATATCCTCATAGAATCCTCTTTCAGAAAAGGAAACATTGGTCACTTGATTATCCTTTGCCTTAAACGACAGTTTCCCCTCTTCTTCAGTATCAAGCATAACATAAGTAAGTTCAGACTTAGAAGAACAGAACTGCCCCATAAACTCAGATTCAACGAGATAAGCCAACTCCGTTTTCAATACAGCAGCAGGATTATTCACCTGATCAAAGCAAATCCGAATATTCACAATATCCTCCTTGAGCAAGGATTTTTGGCGAGGAGACAAATCAACATCTTCGATTTTAGCATTCAGATGATCAAGAAAAGCATTTCGTTCCGCTTCGTCCTGACATATTCTTTCCATTTCCGATTTGACACGAGGCAACAGATCCATAGTACCATCTATGATTTTTTTTCCATAGAAGTGCTTATACAAAGAATCTATATGCTTAGAAGCTTTGTTGGCAGAACTTTCATTACTCAAGCTTCTCATATTAGAGACCGCCTTGATAATAGAAAAGAATGCTCTACCAATGGTACTTTTTCCCATATCATTCTCTCCCACAATCACAGTCAAGCCATTCAAGGCAATATCTGCTTCCTTGATTTTATTGATATTTTGTATCTCTAATCTCATTGGTCTATCAATTTTTCTGCAAAACTAAACAAAAAACATTATATATACAAAGAATTGAAACACTTTTTCATTTCGCATACCTTTTCTTCCGCCATTTCTCCAATAAAAAACTCAATAAAACCAGATATCAGCTATAGACTCAGAATCTGTGAATTCTGTGAAATTTGTGGGAGTCCACCATATATCGATACCTTTATATGAATACGATGGTACCGATACAGCACTATCGATAATTAACGCACAATAAATTTAACCTTCCAAGGACCTTTTGCTGCAGGTTCCTTCCATTTTTCCTTTGCAACCATCGAATCGTGAACAGCTTTACGAACAGCCTTAGCAAATTCACCTTTAACCAATGGCTTTGGAGCATTAATACCTAACATTATAATATCGTCTTATATAGTTCAAATATCTGCTGCAAAAATACACTCTTTAATTGAAACCACCAAGAAAAAACAGAAAATCTGCAAGTTATCAGCAAAATACGCAATACGCAATGCGCCATCCACCTTGTCTGCAGTCCCATCAGCAGCAATCCCAGCAATGCGGTCCCATCAACAGCAAACCCGCATAATCTTGCTTGTTTTTACGATTTACGTACTGATTAGGGATTAGCCTATATACAGATTCATTCTACTTTGGATGAGACAATAACCACGATACAGTATCCTTATGGATATCACCTCATATTACCTATACGTATATGAGGTTTAGCCCTCCACCAGCTAATACCAGTGGAGGTTATACCATAATTTGACTAAATTTTTACTTAACCTTTGTTGTTCCTCATCTTCCCAAAACTCAGGAAGAAGAGTATATGGAACGTAAGTATTCTTTAGTTACTAATCATCCATAAAATCAATCAGTCAATTCATCATAATCTTCCGGCTTAGTATTTAGCAAATTCACGGTTGTCATGAACTCGCTTACCAAATCTGCAAATTGAGGATTATCCTTACGAATGATTAGTGCAGCATAATTATCATTACCCTCCTCATCAGTAATCGTTTGTGGCAGGAAAACATATTCCTCTCTTTCCCCATAAATGCCAAACCAGTATCTGAATAAGCGATTACGCATCTTCTGCATACCACCACTTGTATCACAGATATAAAGAAATGCAGCATTATTCTTTGCAAAGAATTCCTCCACTATAGCAAGAATCGTCTCTCGTACCTTAGGATCACGAGGCGACTTTACACCTTTCGGATTGGAAATACCAAATTGATAAACTAACCCTTTTTGAAGTATATCGTCTCGTTCAAAAGTTACGAAGATTTCTGCATCATAATCTGTAATGAAACACAAAGTATCATTAGTTTGAGCCACTTTAACCTCATAGGGCGAATTGGCATTAATCGCAACCAGAGACATCATTTCTACTACCATACTTCTACCCCATTCGGTTCTTTACCAGTACGTTCCAGACAACTATTGCGAACCAAATTCTCCAGTTTCTCCACCATTTTACGTTTGGTTTCCTTAGAAGCCTTCCAGCGGCGTAGAGCCTCATCTCTTGTTAACTTTGTTTTATCCATATATTCTTCCTCCCATTTATATTAATCATTGATGCTGCAAAGATACGATAATCCCATGTAAACACCAAAAAAATTAGCATAAATCCTCATACGAAAGTCAATGAATCACAGAGTAAAATTCAAAAAATTGACAGTATCGGCAAATGGTGCGCTGCGGTATTTTTGCCGCTAACATTTGAAATGAACGTTTTAATTTGCTCATGTTTACATTACTTTGTGCCATATCTATACAGATTTTAAAATTCTTCTGCAAAGATAGGCGGTGATTATTATACATGAGCAGAACTTAACATCTTTTTGGTACCGATTGGTGCGCTATGATGGTCCGATTCATGCGCTACAGTGGCACCGATTCGCCGATACTTTCACATAACAGTCTTTAGCAAGCAAAGATACAAAATGCTGAAGATATTTTATACATACTTTGCTAAGAAGGTGAAAAAAAAGGTTCATTGTTTGAATGACTATATCAATATAGTTTTATTATTCTTTTGCTCCATGTTGTTTTGACAACTCAGCCAATTCTTTTAATCTATCAATGATAGCACTTGAACTTTGCTTGGGCATGGCTAACCATTTTTCAATTGGCATCCCTAAACCATATTCATCTTCACCTTCAGGCTCTTTTTGAGGTTCTTCTTTTGGCTCAAATCTTAATGGCTGTATCATTTGTGCAACATCATTTTCTTTATACAAAGCCGCTCCTGTTAAATCATTTCTAACTAAAATTTGATAATGTGGAGCAGAGATAAGGTTCTTTTCTCCGAGAAGACAATAGAATAGACATTTCCTTTGCTTTTTTAAGTATTCATTAAGAAATGTTCTCTTGATGAGTAGTCCATGGAAACTTTCACCTAAAATCAATCTATTTATTGCCACAATTTCTCCATTATCACTTTTTCTTACTATTCCACGCTCTGCCGTATAAAGCCCAAGCGAATCCATTATATCACGGCATGGAGCATAAACTGTCGATGCAATATTTTCTTCACTTTGAATACCTCTAAAATCCTCCTGCAACTCTGCTTCGTATGTCAATTCTACATCACATGGTATCTTCTCATCAACATACCCATCCTCATATATAGAAGACGTGTATGTGTTTGCCCATGGATAGTCATTCCATAGAAAATCAATAGATCCGGTTGATTCAGGCATCCATCTTCCATAAAAATTGGCATTTTTTGCCCATTCTGCAAAAATTGACTTGTTTTTCAAGTCCACAAGACAAGTGTTATAATACAAGAAACGTTCTCGTGTTTGTTCTTTTTCAATATCATCATTTTCTTTTCTTGTATCATATCCTTGAAGTACTACCCACTCACCCCCATAATGATCAACTTGAATAGGATTAAATGGTGGCATACATTTCTCATCATCGATCCAAGATTTCATGCTCTGTTCCATAGTAGAATCTTTTGGATACTCATCAAAAAGACCTTTGACTACATCGTCCAACGTATCATTTTCTCTTAAAGAAGGATCCAAGTATATGTGATTGGAAACCAACCAAGGATAGTTGATAGTCCTAAATTCCTTTTTCTGTGACCATCGGTCTTTGCAAATTTTACAGGTATCTAACAGATAGGCATAAACCTCGCTCAAACCAATCCATTGGTATTTCTTTCCTATTCGTTCCGTTCTATGATAATGCCCTGATTCGTATGGCACACTACTATCATACTCATCCAAAGCCTCATTCCATCCATATTTGTTTTTTATCAACAACGCAATGGCTTTTGCAGTATCCTTGATGGAAATAGGCTTGTCATCTTTTCCTATAAACTTGTCCAAGTCGTCAGATGTATTTCCCCCCATGGTGTAACGATAGAAATCCCATACAAACAAGGAACGGTGCAAACTATCTGCGCCATGATTTGTCCCGAAGAAATCTTCTGGAATATCTTCGTTTGGAATATTTTCATAAGGATTACTGATAGATATATTATATGGAGGTTGAGCTGCTTTCCAATATGTATCGTCACAAGAAAGATGCCACTGCCATTCCAATATTTTCAGCGTCCAATGGCGTAAAACGAAATCATGAGGAGCTTGACCGTGTTTCGAATAAAAAGATTCGACAATCATACTACTGATGGACAAATTAGTATTTCTTTTTCTTACAATATATCCGTAGATGGCAGCATACAATCCTTGCAAAACATAAGGGTCATTCACATCTTTGAAAACACTCATTAGGTATAAAACTTCATCTACAGAATCTGTTCTTTCTAACTGATTTACGATGTGCCTTAATGCAGGGAAACGCACGCTTGGGTAAGAAGCACTTAATAGCCAGACTTCAAAAACAAGCAATGACTCCTTGTTGATTCCATTATTGTTCCATAATCGCTTCAACTCATCATCAACATAATAGAAAGAATTTGCAGATGCAGACCATATAGTATCTCTTTCACCCATCCTCATCGAGAGTAATTTACCATGAAACTCGCTTATCACAGATTCATTATGGTTTTCCAACAAACTAATGAATACATCTGGCTGTAGATAATTAGGATTAGCATCCAAAATTTCCTCCATTATTGTTCCGTCTGTTTGCATAAGGTCATTTGCAACATTTCTGAGAGCCAAACTTTCGATAAACAAATCCGTCAATTTACCATTAATAATCTCTTTATGATGCCATAATCCCACTGGAGGATTCCAAATAGACAGAAATGCCTTTATGAAGTTGAATATTTTCGTATTATCTGTGCTTGTTTGATATTCTGCAGTAGTAAAATCAACAAGTCGGCATAGAAACTTTAGTTTCGAATAGTCATCATCCTTATGCCTCAGAAGAACATCTGCTTTCAAATAGTCTCCCATACTATCATATTCAAAAGTTATCCACTCCCTTCCATCATACGTTTTGTATTCCATCAGCAAATTAGCCCTGAGGGTATTGTTGAGCAAATTCTTGCTCCACATTCTGTATGGGCACAGACGATACGAGTAAGATTTCGCTTTTTCTCTTGGTATGTCACCACATTGTAGATTCCACATAGAATAATATGCAATTCTCTCTAAAAGGCATTTTGTGTAATTCATACGAGGGTCCACATCTGCACCTACAGAGACTAAATGGTTTCGCTTGTATATATAGCTATTGTATATTTCTATGATATTAGGAGATTCAGAATCTCTATAGTACGCTTCACTATAGGCTTCGCAAAAAATTTTCAAGAACAAAGGATTGCTGAATGACTGTATCTGATTAAAATCATCAATATCTTTATCTATATTATAATGTTCGAAGAATTTCTTCACTGCTTCTCTAACATCTCTAAACCCAGGAATCAATAATCTTGTAAAACCTTCTATTGTCTCATTAAGGATATCAGTCTGCACAGCTTGTTTTCTGATGGATACAATGATTTTAATTCGGCTCCATTTTCTAATTTGATTCAACAGAGTTGGAAGTTTCTCTTGCCAAAAATACATTCCAGCGCCCTCGTTGATGGCATCAATAATAAATATAGCAAATTTCCCTTCTTTCTGCATTTTATCATTGAGCAAATCAAAGGAATTAGGCTGTTTCCATTTTAATTTTCTTAAAATGGTTTCTAAAGGCATTTCACTGCCAGAAAAATCGGTACCAAAAAGCAAATAAGTATTTTCCTTTTTACACAACTTTTCGGAAATCTTACACAAAGTGAAAGTCTTGCCACATCCTGCATCACCAACGATAGCCAAACCTTTTTTTCCAAAAAACTTTTGCATCCGAAGATATTGCTTTGCCTTGGAAATTATATCAGATATTTGTTCCCTTTCTTTTGTAGTAAACAAATGGACTGAGGATTCAGAATATGACTTATCTCTTAAATTCTTCAACTGATATAGCCCTTCAACAAATATATCCGATATAATCTGATTTTCAATATGCAGTTTTTTGAACTTTTTGATTTCAGTCTTTTTCTTTGCCTCCCTTATTGATTCTGAAAATTTCTTATAGTCATTTGCAATTATCTCCAAGTCATCATCAAATCCGATACCAGCAAACCTCGATATTATTCTTTCGGTATCTTTATCATCAACTTGCAAATCACGTGAATATCTACTTCCTGCATGTTCCTGCGCTTCCAAGATATACTTAACACATGTTCCAAGTCCGAAATCAGAAGTATCTTCCAAGTCTGCATTAGCTTCATGCTTTATTCCTTTTTGTGTCAGATTTTCCGTAACGGAATGAATGGAAGTGTATCCTAACGAATTATAAAGCTCATCCGTAACGATACCCACGACAGAGCCAAAATCATTGACTACAGGAGAACCTGACATTCCCATATAGGTTGACAATGCAAACGTGTCAATTCTCCTAACAACAATGTCAAACTGATTTGGAATGTTTGTTATGGTACGGACATTCACCACAGAGAACGAAAAGGCATCTACGCCGTTACCTAATTCCTCAGGATAGCCAACAACGGACAAGACTTGCCCCTTTCTGCAATCAGAAGCCAATAATGAATATGGAGAGCACTCATTTTTATAGGAAACACATGTCAGTATGGCTATGTCCTTACCTTTTGCCAGTTCCTCACAAGTGCATTCCGCAGTTATGCCATTTACACTTATAAATATATCACTATCGTCAGCTACATATTCTGCTACAACATGAAATGCTGTCAGCAATTTCGTTGGTGAAATGAAGAAGGCTGTTCCTCTTTCACTTCCGCACCAAACTGGAACCACAATGCTTCCAGCAACATCCTCAATATTCAAATGTGTATTCATTTTCATTGGTTAATTTTGCCTTACAGCTTTCTAAGAGTTCTTTATATTCATCTTTTATCAAACATTGAAGTTCGGTAAGGTTCAGTATTCTGTTATAATGAACCATGTGGGATTGAATTCCATCCTCAATAGGATGAAGTATGATTTTCGCCAACGTTTCATAGTTGGGGCCTTCATCTTTCTTTCCTCCAGTTAGGAAATAGTGTTCAGAGTCAACTAGTAGGGAAAGTTCATTACTCATATTGTTTTTGCTTCCATGATGCGGTATCTTGATAGCTTCAAACAAAATATGATTACCGTCGTAGTGCTTCTTTATCGCTTCATACAATTGAGAGGCAATAGCATCACCACCCAATAATATTCTCTTTCCATTGAACTCCCATACCAAGGCCAATGAAGCTTTGTTGGGTGAAGTAATACCAACCTCATTCGGATTTGCAGCAGCTTTTTTCTGCAAAAACGATTTGGTTATCATAGATGAACTTATTGGTATCATCTTTTTTATTTGTGGCTTTGATGCAGCTATCCTTAAAAGCATCTCCCAATAAGCATCTTGATTTTCAAATGCTCCTTTTGGTGGTCTTGAGTGAACGCATTTCACATATTCCCTTACAAAGTAATCTTTCAGATTATCCCATGCTTCACTTGACGGAGATAAAACGAAGAACTGCCCCCATTTTGTATCGTTCCCAACATTTATAGTATCTCCTTCTATAAGTATTTTCCTGTTCCACGCTTTAAACCATTTGTCATTTGATTTCAACAACAGACTGAGAAGCGCAGCTTGAGGAGCACTGATTTTTGTATTGTTTGGATTGGGTGACAGATGTATGTTTGTAACATATTTGTCTAACAGATCCTTATCCCCGGATGGAATCTTGACAGTTGCATTTTCATCATAATCCTGAAAGCAGTTGAATAATATCTTCCCTATTTCTAATTTCTCTAACTCAGAAAGCATCTTAATGATGCCCGCTATATGGTCATCATCGTAGTGAGTTACAATAAGCAAATCAAGCCTTAGTTCAAGTTTTTGAACTACAAACGTCTTGATTTCTGCCGTAAATACCCCACAGTCAATCATGATGTGAAAACTTTCACCACTCATTCCATCCTCTAAAATCAGGAAAATACAATCGCCACATCCAGATTGAAATGTTCTGATAGTTGCTTTCATAGCCCAATATTGCATTTAACTTTTGTACACTATCTATTCTGCCTTGAACTTGCCATTTTTATAAATGCATCATCTTTAAGATTTGATACATCAGTCAAGCTCCTATAATGATTATGTAATGTTAAGAGCGAATGGAATATATCTTTCTCGTCAGGAAAAGCTTCAGCTAACCTAGATAAGAGATTGTCTTCCGGTAAAGATGATTCTCCCAATATGGCTCTTTTGTAATGAAAATCCCATTCTATATTGCCGTTATTATAGAATATCACCAATCTGCAAAATAAATTCAAGCAAGTGTTCTTGTCTTCCTTTATCAACTGTTCGAAACGTTTATTCCAATGTTCCCTGATGTCATAGTCACATTGTATCTGTATAATCGTGTCTATTTCTTGTATGCCAATGTTACCCTTGCTTTTTTCAACTTTTTCCTTGAAGAATCTATCTACCAATAGAATGTTTGTTTCATCCACATATTTTCTGTCAAATATAAAGTAGCCAAGTTGGTTTGACATGATATTTAAGCAGACCAACAATATGTTGATGTTTGAACAAGTCGTACACAACAGAGTAAAATTATCTAGTTTGTCCTTTACATTAACTTGTTTGTTTCTTCCGTACATATAAGCAAGCACATTGAACAACTTATGTCTGCTTGGTTCCCAACCTTCATAATCAGCCAAAGACTTTATCATGCTGTGGTCGATCAAATCTCGCTTGTATTTATAGGATAATGCTATAAAGATGAAGAAACGTTTCAGGACATCAGTCTCCTTGTATCTTTTCACATAAGGTATAGAATACGTAAACTCCGACAAAAAATGAGTATCCCTTTGAGTTTCAAACATTTCAATAAGCCTACTACGATATACATTCTCGTCTGAGTTCAACATATCTACAACTTCCATTCTTGATACCATATAGCTTGCATCTATATTGGCAAAATACTTGAAAAACATATTATGTCGGCAAGCACGATTAGGAGCTACATTTTGTGCACCTTGACCAAACAAAAGATTCATTAAGCCAGGCAATATGTCATTAGGGGTTATAATCGTTTTCTTTATAGTCTCTTCAAAGTCTGGAACCACAACTTCTTCTGAGCGTTTTTCTTTATATGGAGTATTAATATCTTTAGCGCGTATTCTTTCCACTTGTACCATGGCTTCTTTCTCCTGTCTTTTTTGAATGACATTCAAATCACCTTTCCATTGAAGTAGTATATCATTTCCAGAATGTACTACATTTAATAAATTCAGACTGTTGTCTCTCAATTGCAAGTAATATTCCATATTCAATGTCTGAATCAATGTCAACAAGAACAAATCAAAGAGATTTAGTTGTCTAACCTCTTTCATTGAATCTATGGAAAGAAAGTAAGAATTTATAAAACGATACACATCTCTCATATTAGGAAATGCTTCCCTAACGTATGCTACTTTCCTGATTTGCCAAACATACCATGCACTCGTTTTTTCATCTATTCCCAAATCTTGGTATTTCCCTTCCAATATTTTCAGTAATTCACCAAAGGCAACATTCTCATTGGCAGGTAATTGAAATTCTAAATTAAAAAATTTCTTCAGATACTCATCAGGATTGTTTATGTTCAAACTTTTCAACATCCGTTTAAGATGAATATTGTCTGCTGCTACAATATAAAACACATTCGGAAAGTCAGCTGTATCACGGATGATTTTCAACACCATCATTAATTCCTTACCTTGTAAACGATCGACATCATCAATGGTAATTATGATGGGACAATCTATCTTCATAAGTTCATCCCTTATCAAGTCATGAGTCGTCTTCAAGGTACTTTTGCAACCAAACAGTGAAGCTAAGGACACTGTCAACCAGCTCGACTCATATTTAATAGAAGACAATAGTAATCTGACATATTGCTGCATTGTCCCATTCAAACGGGGCAAATATTTACCGACTTCTATTCTGAATGTATCAAAGAATTCGTTAATTATACCTGCTTCAGAATCGCTGAGCCAAGGCTCAAAATGGATATTGACTACAGGAACTTTTCTACTTTTGATTTCTTCTTCCAACATCATTAAGAAAGATGTCTTTCCTTGTCCATAGTGTTCTCCAATATGAATGACAAAAGAATGTTTGTTCCTTTCTTTACTGCAAAATGAAGAATATATCTTGTTCAACAATAGTTTTGCATAACTTTTTCTATTAAATAAGTCAGACGAAGTTGGTGAATCAAAATATAATGGAGAAGCAGACGTTGCATATATTTTAGGGGACTGTCTTTTATATTCATGATGATGACAATAGAAAAATTCCACCAATAAAGCAATACAAGCCAAAGTAACAGAAGTCCATAGATTTTCCTTTGCAACATTGTGGCCTAACCATTGCCATTCCATTTTAACAAATGAAATCATGTTTGGTAGCAGTAATACCCCCAAACATGCAAAAATATACAACAATATTCTATTATTCTTTCTCATTTTTTAACAGCAACACTCATTTTGATCACCAAGGCGTAATCCCAATCAGATCTTCCTTCATCTTCCGATAGAGATTATGCTCTTTTCTATCAATATCTATCTTAAATTCTCTTTCACAGATAGCATCTTCACTACACCCTTCAAGATCTGCATAGTCATGTAGCATCTTAGGTGTGAATCTGTCTTTTTTATCCAACCACCGCAATGCTTCCATTAAGCAATCTGTATTATAGCGCGATTTCAACCCAAACAAATCCACCGATTTCTTATATGTTGCATCCTTGTAAACAAAGTCTATCTCAAAATTATCTGGTATATCCTCCCTTTTCTTCCAAGCTATAGTTGCTTTCGGATTGACAACAAACAAAACGTTATTCCAAAAGTTGTATGCGGGATTTGTCGGACTTAGTTTGACGATTTCATCTTTTGTGTCTCCAATAGTTTGTGTTCCCTTTATCGCAGGTCCATTGCAAGTTGCACAAGAAGGTACAAAATTGTACAAAGATAAAGCTACTAATGGACAATTTCCTTTGTCAAGTACATGTTCTGTATCAAACCGTCTTACACGTTTTCCTTTATGGTCAAAAGGAGAAACTTTCGCCATGTCACAATACACGCAATTCCAAATTTCAAATTCATTATCAGGGTTGAGTAAAAAATCTCTAATATCGTCTTTGAAAGAAGTGTAAGTGAATACTTTTTTAGCAGCGTCATTAACTTCTTTTGCTTGTATATCTGTCAATCTGTTAACATAATTCCTATAATGGAAATACACATCTACAAGTTTCTTAAAGTCGGCTGTAAGAAGTTTCTTTGCAGTCATGCCAGGAAGCATTGCTCCAGCTAATAGAGGGCAAGAGCGAACCCTTTTATCCCATTTCTTGTCCAAATCTTGTACATATAGCTGATTATAAGCCTTGTGCAATGCCCTTTTGTCTTGTGAACTTACAAACTTATACATGATTAGTGCGCTTTTCTTATATAATCTTCCATATAATCAAGCATTCTTCCTACCAAATCTTTCAAGTAGGGGTCTGCTACATATTTATATACATATTTGAAGCGTTCCTTGTTCTTTTTAAAAGTATTGGTGATGTTTTCTTTACGCTTAGCAGTTTGATATAAATTGACAATCTTCTGTATTTCTCTTGATGCCACATTGCCAATTACGGAACTCAGAAAAAAACTGTCGCCCAACAGTTCTATGATATTGGCTCCCAATGTACCCTCTACGTTCATTGTATCTTCACCCAGACAAAGTACATTCGAATGAGGTATGTCGCTTAGCAGAAATGGAGAATGCGTTGCTAATATGATGTTTACTCCATACAAGTTTTTAAAATGTGCATTTTGTAATGCCTGTAACAATAATCCCATAAAACTACGCTGCAATTCTGGATGGAAATATAACTCAACCTCATCGAATATCACGTTGACAAAACGATATTTGATTATTTCCAGATGGTCTTTGTCCTGATAAAAATCATTCCATTCGGAATCCACGTTTATCAGATGATACATAAAGTTGCTGATAGTATAAGCTATTTGCCTTTCTCCCGAACTTAGATTCCGAAAATCAATAATGCCGTTGTCACCATCTTTTTGCAATAGCAAGAAGTGTTCAAATATCGGTGGTGGAAGTAAGTCTGTCTCTTGTAGTTGATGCTTTGGATGAATACGCTCCCCAACCATAGCATTGATAGTATTGCCCAAGTCATCTAAATTATAAATATTGTCAGAATCCAAATAAATGCCCTTCTTCAAATACATAATTGTACGCAGAAGTTTCTTCGTAACATGCGTAAAATCTTCTGATAATGGAATCAATTTTTCACAGACATCTTCATATTTGGCTTTTGTCTTGCTGAGGTAATTGTAAATTGAACTATATTTTTTGTAATTTGAGACAATCTTTAATGTCTTATATACAATATAGTCGTAGGCATCTTCACGTAGCTTTTGTCCTTGTTGAATAGTGCGGAAATGATACAGACCATCCCAGAAGCCGATAATCCAATTGTATATATTATCAAAATTCTGAGAGATATTCTGTTGCCTACCGATACCTATGTGGCTAAGCATATTTTTCCTTGAAAACGATTTGTTGTTTATCGGTTTTATCCGTATCGCTACAATGTGAAGATTTCCATTGACAACACGTTGTGGATAATGACCAGCATTGTCCTTATAAAACAGCAAGTTCTCCATACGTTCCTTGGCAAGCAGGTTTTCCTTTGTTATCTTCAATATGCCATCCTCTCTCATGGGATGTAAGACTATTGGTGTTTGATAACCATCGTTTTTATGGAATATTCCTTTCAGCCAAATTTGGTCTTCCGTGATACGGTTGCCATCAAAATTGCATTTCTTGAATAGTTTTTCAAGACGACTAACAGGCGTAGCTTCTTCAAAATAATCCCGATAGTTGAACCCATACATAGAATAGTTGCATACAAGGGTATAGAATAACGATTTTAGAATTACTCGTCCTTTTGAGTGCTTGCCAAGCAACTCACTTGTCGTTTTTGTAGTAGTCCGTTCATTGAGTATAATATCTTCCTTGGCAAGTACGAAGCGCAATCCTGTCACTCGTTTACGCATGAATTTTTTTAGAACGACCTTTCGTCCCTTTTCTTCCAAGATATAAATAGCATTGTCTATCCTGAATGCCATTTCGGCATATACATGGTCTATGAAATGCAGATGTTCTGCGGCTGAGAAATTGAATTTTTCACCGAGAAGAGCTGCTGACAGATTGTTTATCATTCTGATTACCAAATCCACAAGGCTACTCTTACCGCTGCCATTTTTCCCGACTATAGCACAGATTGAAATTTTCAAATCATCTGTGTCATATAGAGAATAATCTCTTAGAGCTTCTTGGGTGACATCAACATAACTGTTATTTTCAGCTATGGAATAGCCTTGATACAACATGTGCCATACATTGTGTGCCCACAATGCTTTCTGTATTGCTTGAGCCTTGTTTGCATAAACAGGATTCTCGTCTTGAAATGTTGGCATTAAAGGTTTAATGCCTATGATACAAAAATGATGTGCCATTTATCATATAATTTCATTAGAAAGAAAAAAACGGGCTACAAAGCCCCTTCCCCCGAAAAGAACCTCTTTATAAAAGAAGAAGGAGCCGTTCGCCGCATATCTATTATTTCTTCTGGCATTTCATTCTCCATAAAAAGAGCCGAACTCTGAACATCGGTTCACTCAAAGCCTCGGCAGGATAATATCTCAAAAGACGAGCGTCACGATACAGGCGCAGGAGGTTATGCCCCAAAACATGATGTTTGTCATAATGCCCCAAATTGCCTCCACTCAAGATGTCATTAAGAAGCATTTTCCCCCTCTTTACATCCATAGATGCAATCATCTTATCCTCTGTCAATCCCATGACCTTATGTAACTTAGAAAAGGTGGTGAGAGAGTGATCCCTCACCACCATAACCATTAACATCCCTTGTTCGCAAGAACCGCTACAGGAACTGGTTTTAAGCATCGTTGAGATGCCAACTTGCATCCATACCACAGATAACAATCAGATCGCCAGAGGCAAATGGATGCCTCGGAGCACAGTTAGCTCCTCTAACTTGAATTTATGACATCTGTCAGAAGAAATTCCGAACCTCCTGCAAAATGCCTCAATATGTTTTATGTCATCATCAGAATGCCAACTAATCTCCCATTCAACATCCTTGCCTATCGCCTCGTTGATCCTGTCAAAATAGGGCATGTCAACAGCAGAAAGAGAATGACCAAGAACAGAAATCTTTCTTATAGACGCCAAGCCCTCAAAGAAATCCTCGTTTGCCGCAATAATGCTCTCCGTAGGCTTCATGTTAATGGCATAATAATCCTCAAACCGTCCCAGGGCCTCCTGTACCGCATTATACCTGACAGACGACCTCCAGTTGCCCTTAGCCCCATCCTTCAAGAAATAAGCAAGATACGCAAGCTTGTCATTGGCAAAATAACGTCCCTTCTTGTCTTTAAGGTTAGGTCTATACCTCCGTCTGTGCTCGTTACGTTTCACCCAAGCCTTAAAGCCCCCTTCGTCATCGGTGCTATGCCCTATTATCAAGCTTCCATATCTGTCATGCCTACTGCCATGAATATACCTTATCTGCTCCCTCCCGATACCATAGACCGACTCCAGAAAATCAGTATAATTGAACGTCAGGAACCGGGCATTCTTGTCGATATCAAGCAGACGCTTCTTAAACCCCTTCTCAAACGCCAACGTGTTAATCCACTTATGCAGCTGATACCTCATTTCAAACGTGCAAGAGTTGAGCATGTCCGATATGCCGTCCAGCCCCAGATAATAGTCGCAATATCTGAACCCATCCGAATCTTCGTCACAATCAGGCAAGACAACATCAAGAACATCGAGCACCTTCTCCCTGTTCAGGTCAGCCAGATGCTCTTCAAACCGCCACCACAGATTGTTCTCGGCCCATGTTGTCTTTGGGTAGACGCCGCCAGATGAGCATCCCCATGAAATCTCGAGACACCTCAAGCAATCCTTGAAATTTTCAAAGCTGTTCATCAGCGACCTCGGTCCGAAATAGAGGTCAAAAGTTGCCAACACATAAGGCCTATGTCTTAGCAGATACTTTCTAAACTCAGCATAAGAACATTTAGCCCCATGATAGCAATCAAATCCGTTTCCGATGATATATAGGTGGTCAGATGTCATATTGAATGTATTTACCAATATCAGTCCCTCTCAATCCCCATTCTACTAAATATAGGATAGATAATATGTTCTAATATCCAAGTCATTTCACATCCAACATTCTTTCATGCTCCTTGATCTCCTCTTCCGTAAATCTCATTTTGATCAGTTTGGCAGGAATACCGCCGATGATACTATAAGGAGGAAAGGATTTAGTGACCACAGCACCAGCAGCCACTATCGAGCCATGCCCGATAGTCACACCTTTCAGGATAGTCACATTCGCACCACACCACACATCATCCTCGATGACGACAGGCAGGTCATATACATTCACCCCATCCACAAACTTTTCCTCTACGGTAACATCCGCGATATATTTGCCCAAGAGGTCAATACGATGATCGCCAGTGATGATTGTAGGATTCGGACCGAAGAGTACCTTCTTACCAATAGTACACGGTGCATCCGTACAATAGATAGTACTCCCTTTAGGAATCGAAGTACCATCCCCTACCGACAGGTTCCACAATCCCTTGAAATCCGAAGACATCGGACGGATATATACCCCCTTTCCACAGTGCTTCATGCACCGCTTCCATACAGGAGCCCACATCTTGTCCCACAAATAAGAAGGCATAAGACTTATCTTTTGTAATATCTGTAAAATGTTCATGATTTCTAAAATGAAATAAAGAGCCTAATTGGCAAGATGATAAATCGAATTCAGTTTCTCAACATACTTTTCCGGACAGAACTGATTGAAAATAGTTTCTCTGGCAGCCACGCCCAACTTTCTCAAAATACTTCTGTCCTCATCCAGTCGTTTGATGGCAGAAACAATAGAATCGCTGTCATGGTCAGTGATAAACATACCATTCACACCATCTTTCACCACTTGCGGAATACTGCCTACAGGAGTCACAACAGGAGTCACACCATAACTCATGGTTTCCAAAAGCGACATCGGCAATCCTTCAAAGTAAGTAGGAAGGATGAAAGCATCCAGACTTCTGAGGAAATCACACTTTGATTTACCCGAAACCAAACCAGCATATTCAAAGCTGTCCCCCAACCACTGGTCAAATTGCGGAAGATACTCCCCTTCCGTTTGTTCCTTACCAGCGATAACGAGTTTAAAAGGATACCTCTCCTTTTTCAGTTTTTGGCAAGCCACCAAGAGTTCCGTCATCCCCTTATTAGGTTCTATACGACCCAGATAACCGATACGTAGCGGTTTTGATTCATCATGAAGGACCTGTTCTTTTTCAAAAGCAGCAGCATCACTCAGATCAACGCAATTAGGTAAAGAAATAACCTTCTTAGCCCCAAATCTCTCAGTCAGGATATCCTTTTCCATATCACTCAGCACAATGAAAGGCAAATCCTGTCCGAAAACCCATTTCATGATACGCATGAGAATACCAGGTATATGAGGAGCCGTCAGGAACAGACCTCCATGCACATGCACCACCATCTTTCTGCCATTCTTCCAGGCATATCTCATAAACCATGGGTCACGCAACAAAGAAGCCTTCGAAAGAGGGAAGTTATAGTGAATAATAGCATCAGGATGTAAAGACAATATTTTCTTCCATTCCCTATATTTTCCTATCAAAGCAGGAATGCGATGCCATCCCCCCTTTTCCTTATCCTTCTTACCAAGTTCAAAATGCAAGTAGTTTTGCTTCCGATTATTACTGATAATAAACTGCGTAACCGAAGAAATGCCACTTACATTCACCTTCGGATTCAACGAAGGAGAAGTTATAATAATATCCATATACCTTATTTTATTATAAGTCATTTCTTCATATCCCAATATTCCCTACCAGAATTCAAGCAGAGAGCAAGCACCATAAAATACCCCATACCTTTTCCAGATAGATAAGAAGAGTCAGCAGTACTCTCTAAGGCCAATGCCAAAATTGCCATCAGCGCCATGCGATAATAGACGATGTTTGGAATCTTATTACACTCCCACAAACGTTGCTTCCAGAACCAAAGGAAGAAAAACAATCCAACAATACCAAATTCTGCCAAGGTTGGATAGAAAGCATCTGCCAAGAACATTGGGTTAGTTGGATCCAAGCCCCAAATTTCATTCAGATGATATTTGAAGTACAATGGTGAGTACTCCTTTGCAGCAGCAGCCGTACCGAAGGAACCGAGTCCACTACCAAATGGAACATAGTCATGGAACATGATTTGCATACCAGTCTCATAAGTGGCAGGACGTGCAATCGCCTGTGCATCCTCTTGGAATCCCTCGACATAATAAGCATTAAACTTGGTCCATGTGAAGAAGATAACCACAGCACCCAATGCCGCCAACTTCAACAAGGTAGAAACCGAAGTAAACTTAATTCTGCTCTTCACAAACATCACCAAGGCGATAAAGCAAACACACTCACCGAAATACTTCGACTTACCTGAAACCAAGCCGAGAAGCATAATGATAATAGCGATATTTCTGTTTTTTGTCGTTTGCTTCGAGAATAGGTAATAAATCATAGCACAACAAAGCGCAAGCTGTCCCAAAGCTGCAGATTCTGTCATTCCATCATAAGCGATAAGCGATGGTTTGAATTTAAAAGCAACTAAATATACCATAAATGTAAGCAACATCACCCACTTAATATGCTTCTGCTGTCTTTGTGAAAACTGTGGTGCCATCATCCAAGTCAGATAAAATACCGCATATGGCCGCAATTGTTGAAACAAATCCAGCATAACACCTCTCGTTGTCGTCACTCGTATCATCATTGAATAACCAAGGTAGAAAATCATCAATCCGATATAAATATTGATTTCCATCATTCTTTTCTTATCCTTCACCAAGAAGCGTTGCTTCGTCATAGCATACAATAAGAGCAAAACTGTCAGTATCTCATCACTCCAATCGAAATTTACAACTTCTGTAAATGCGATACATACTGGAAAGTATATAATCCAGAACCAAGTATAAAATTTAGCTATTCCTCTCATATCTATAATTATTTTTCAAATGGTATTTGAAACCAACTATACTTATTTCTTGCCCAAGTTTTTTGACCTATGATATATACAACTCTAATCAGCCACTTTGGCAAAAAGCTTTTAATAGATTTTCTCTCTTGCTCCTTTGCCCAACTCCCAGCATAATTATGAGCACAATAACTCTTAGGAGTTTGATGAACTTCCAGCTCATTTCGGCTATTGAAGAAATCTTTGTCAAAAACATACATTTGCTTCTTTTTTAAAGAGAATTGTTGCACATTTAATTGGGACAAATCTGAAATCTTCCAAAACTTATACCCTAATGAGGTTAAGGTATGATGAAAACGACATGGCAATGGAAGTATATCAAGAGAGCCATCCTCCTTGACAAACGACTTACCTTGATAGGAGTCCAACATATCCTTCACCCATTGACAACCAGGCTCACATCCGATCACAGCCGCCTCAAAACCTCGTATTTGGTCATGCCCAATAAAGTAAGGAAGCGAGAGCAAATCATCAAAGCTCTTATACACAATCACATCAGAATCCAAATAGATTCCTCCAAAATGGTACAGAGCATAAAGACGAATGTAATCAGCAGCAAAGGCATACTTCTTAGCCTCGAAAGCTTGCTTCGTCCAAACAGTGGAATTAACATCAAACCGCTTGGTATCCCACACCCACACTTCATACTCTGGCAGATACTTCTTCCAAGTATCAAGACACAGTTGTATCTCTGCTGGATATGGGTCGTCCGACAACCAACAGAGATGAATATTTTTTGGTATCATACGTTTACTAAATAATAGTTTATTTCTTGAAATATTCCATCACCTGCTCTATCACAGGTGCCATATCATAATACTTATATTGCGCCAATCTACCGCCAAACACTACATTCTCCTCGTTTGCAGCCAATTTACGATATTGGTCTGCAAGCTGGTTATTGCGTTCGTCATTCACCGGGTAGTATGGCTCCATGCCGTCTTTATACTCTGTAGAATATTCCTCCGACACAACCGACTTCGGACAGTCGTAAACCGCCTGACCGAACATCTCAAAGTGCTTGTGCTCTATAACACGTGTGTAGGGCTTCTCATGACTGGTATAATTAACGACAGCATTGCCCTGGAAGTTCGCAGTATCCTCTATGCGGGTCTTGAAACTTACGGTACGCCAGTCGAGTTTGCCCAACGAGTAGTTAAAATACTCATCGATGGCACCTGTGTAAACCAACTTGTCTGCAAACATCTTCCAGTCCTTGTATTCCGAGTTGAAGAAATCGACATCGGTCTTGCAGTCGATACCTTCCAGCAATCCGTCGATCAACTTGTTATAGCCTCCTACTGGTATGCCCTGATACTTGTCGTTGAAGTAGTTGTTGTCGAAAACCATCCTCACCGGCAAACGCTTGATGATGAATGCCGGCAAATCGGTGCATTTACGTCCCCATTGCTTCTCTGTATATTCCTTGATAAGCGTATAGAATATATCCTTACCTACCAGACACAGAGCCTGTTCTTCCAGATTTTCAGGTTCGCGTCCGTTCAATGCTGCCACAGCTTCCGCTTTCTGTTCGTCTATCTTTGCCTTTGCCTCTTCCGGTGTTGTCACACCCCACATCTGACAGAAGGTATTCATGTTGAAAGGCAGGTTGTACAGTTTGCCTTTATAGTTAGCAACGGGACAATTGGTATAGCGATTGAACTCAACGATGGAGTTTACGAAATTCCACACCTCCTTGTTAGAGGTATGGAAGATATGTGCACCATATTTATGCACATGAATGCCCTCAACCTCTTCGCAATATACGTTACCGCCTAACTGCGGGCGCTTGTCAATCACCAAGCATTTCTTACCTGCTTTCTTGGCGAAATAAGCAAAAGTTGCTCCGTACAATCCTGAGCCAACTATCAGAAAATCATATTTCATTGAAAAAGATTTAAAGATTCTACAATTACATTTTACCTAACTCTTCTCTGACTCCTCTTCTCATCATCTTCCAGAACAATCCATAGTCAGAAAGCGAATACTTGTGACCTTTTACGAAGTTGAACGTAATGGCAGCATACATATGCAGGAGGAATGGCATTGCTGCAAAATGTCTCACCCAAATGTTCTTGCCATATCTATGACCGAAGTAGGCAGTATTGCGGATATGATAAGCCAGTTTCCATTTGTTTTTTATCTTGTCTTCTCTGTAGCTGGAGTTCGACTGGAAGTCGTGCTTATCCATCAAGGCGTCTCTTGCCACCACAACCTTATAGCCTGCCAACACAGCGCGATAGCTATAATCGGTATCGTCATAAAGGATGAACAGATTCTTGTTCGGAAGTCCAATCTTTTCTACCACTTCCTTGCGTATGAGCGGACCTTCGAAAGCCATTCCTACAATGCTTACAATCTCGTTGCTTTCCACCTCCTGAGCCGTAAGCATGTCGTTGTGCATATCACTTAACGGGTTTGTCAGATTGAGTGTCTTTGCCTCACCTACAAACGTCTTGCCGCTCATCAAGCGGTGCGGACAAACTATTCCCAACTTCTCATTTCGTTCTGCGACATTGAGCAATGTATCCAGACAGTTTTCTCGCGGAAACACATCGTCGTCCATACACCATATCCAGTCGCACTCTTCCTTCGAGGCTTCCTGGATGCCTCTATAGAAGCCACCAGACCCACCAACGTTCTCCTGATGGATTACATTCAAGCCGATTTGCCGTCAAGCCACTCCTTCGTGCCATCCGTCGAACCATTATTAATAATGTATATCTTGTCAAGTCTTTTACTCTGACCTTTCAAAGCACCAACAACTCGCTGCAACAAATTCAGTCGGTTGTAAGTGACTACGACTGCAACTACAATAGTTTTATTCATATCTGATAGTTATTAATCTTTATTTATTAGTTTTTCCAAGAATCCAAGAGTATCTCGAATGTTCCAACAGATATCCTATAAATGCCGGAACTGTTAAACATGCTATGCACATAACACCAAAAACAACGTAATTAGGAATCATCCACTCACTCCACGGCAGAATGGTTATTACGCCTAATACCAACATATGCATTACATAAAATTCCATAGAATTCTTGCCTATATATAGGTGAGAAGTGGCAGATGCGGTATATGCTTGAAGATATTATTAACCGTAATACATCCACAGATCGAAATTAGTTTTGCTCTGGTTTCCTTTAGTCTAAAAAACTCACCCGACTTAAAGAAGAACCAGAACATGAAAAACCTCAGAGGTTCGAGCCAAATACTATCATTTGTAAGTGGTATCAGCCTCCATAGCAGGATATGCATCAGCATCATATAGCAGATCAATATTCCACCAATCGTATCAAGGTGTATTTGTCTTCCTTTCATATACAACTCGTTACTTTTCATACCCCAGGCCCTCCAGCCATTCCATTACTCGTTTCATTCTGATTTCCCATGGCGCCATTCTCAAAGCCGTTTCTCGGTTCTTGTTCACCAAGTCCTGATACTCTGAGATGTGCTCCACTATATGCCTCACTTGCTCGTCTGCATGCTCCTTATCAAGTGCGACAACGGGGTTGTATCCAACCAAGTCGATAAGCTCTTTGGGCGCTCGGCCTAACAGCACACTACGCGACAGCATTCCTTCCCAAAAACGTTGGGTAAGCGTCTCTATGCCGCCGGTTTCTTCGGGCGCAGTATCGCAGCGCGGTAGCGATATGGTTATTTTTGCGTCAGCCATAGTGTCGAGCAGTTGGCTGAATGTGCGCATACAACCGTTTGCATTGTCTCTGTTAATATGGTTGACGCCCGACACATAATGTCTAAAGTAGTTTCGCTTGATGCTGCCATATTCGAGCAGGTCTATCTTTCTTTTCGCAAGATTCTTACCGGCATGGTATGTAGCAACGTTTATACCCTCTGGAATGAAGAGTATGTTCATGTTCGGGAACTCCTTACGCATGAGATCTGCTGTTTGCGACGAGGTGAATATTGCGGTTCTCACTTTGTGTCTTTTTAACCATTTTGCTACCTTGCCGAAATAATGTGGCCAACAGTCCCAAATGAGCGGTATTATCTCGTAGAACATATAGTCGGGGAACACATCGAACGACAACGCTACAGGTTCCACAAAGCGGAGTCGTGCCTCCTTTCTGCATTTGCATAAAGAAGGGAAATCAACATTGTATGCCAACGAATGCAACGCCCTTGGTGGGTAATACGGCTTCGCTGTGCGTCCGCCGATGTTCACCCAAGCCTCGTATGGCTGATACTTGAAACCAGGTTTACCTCCGAATGCGTATGGGGCCACAGCCTTTATTTTCTTCATTTCTATTTTTTTTAAAATAGTCCGACGAACGGACAAAAACAATACTCTTTACTATTAGCACCTTAGGATATATAAAGAACAGCATGTCTTTAGCTACCCCAACCTGTGTCATCTTTGCATACTGAAAAAAAGCACCTGTGCTTATCAATTTGCAAAACATGCCATAATGCACATGCTTGTCATAATGTTTGCTATTTTATTTATCATCATGCCTATAATAGTCTTATAAATGCACTATAATGCTAACCTTCTGGCAAGATCTTTCTTCATCTTCCTTCAGCTTAAAAATCGAATTAAATAGTTTTTCTTGCGACCAATCATCATTTATAATAAAATGCTTTTCAATCTCATCTCCCAAATTTGAAAATCTTATATCTTCTCGTTTAGGCATATTATATACATCCCATAAAGAAGAAAACAAATTATTTCTTTATCATTCGATTTTCCCCACAAACAACGGTTGTATTATCAGGTATGTCTTTAGTAATTACACAATTCTGACCTATAATTACATTATTGCCAATCTTAACACGACCTATAATTTTAGTACCTGCGCCAATAAAGACATTATTACCAATCACAGCACACCCTTCTCCTGGATTTTTATGACCTATTAAAACACCTGGATAGATTGTGCAATTCTCTCCTATTGATGCTGAAGGATTAATGATTATAGGACCCCAATGCCATATAGTAAGACCTTTACTTATAATGTGGGGGGGTATTTGATAACCCGTTATATGCGAATATTTGCGCAACTTATGTAAATAATACACATAAACCGGTAAGAATATTTTATGTCTATTTTTAAGGTTTTCATAATACTCTACCAACCGTAAGGTCTTTATATAAAGCCAAATGTATTTTTGCTCACAGATTGGATTCGAAAAGAGATTCATCCAAAAACGTCTTCCTAATCCTCCAATTTGGCTTTGGTAATTCTTTCCTTCTAACAAAAGATATTCTTTTAACTCCTTTTTTGACAGTATCATAGAAATACTATTTAGTAATTTTAGTATAACAATCTAATAGCTGATCTACAATAATATGCGGATCATGCCTTACCATAGCAGTTTCTCTCGCAGCTTTTCCGATATTAACATTCTCTTCCTGATTGTCAATCAATCGCTTGATGTAATAAGCTGCCATATATGGATCTGTTACAGGATACAAGAAGCCTGTCTTGCCGTGCTCGACCATGGAATCAGTGCCACCCACTCTACTTGCAACCACAGGAATACCAACTAACTGAGCCTCACCCACCGAATTGGGACTATTTTCTACGTATGAAGAATGAAAATACAATGTACTTTTAAGCAATGAATCTCGTAAAACCTCAGCTGAAGCAACACCTTTAAGATTTATATTCAAATTTTCATGCTTCAAACCTGTATGTTTCTCCATAAACTCAGGCTGTACATTACCATAGACATTCCACTCGAAATCCTGTCCCACTTCATTCTTCAAGATGTTCGCTACCTTCAAGATGACATCATACCCCTTATAGGTCGGGAATGATATAGTCGTAGTGATAACAGGGCGGTCTTTGGACATTTGGCGGTCTTTCTTCTCATAGAAGACATCACGAAGGATCTCTCCGCCATAATGATACGTTGCTTTTGGATTTAACACAGCCAATGCTTGTCTGTCCCAATCTGTTCGACCTATCACGTGAGGTACAGCTTTCAATATGGCTTTCTCACGATGAACGCTACGATTCCAATAAGCCAAGTATTGATAGTTGTGATACTTACCCTTCAACCCCTTTCCACTCATATAATACTGCCATTTTGAAATACTTGGAGGCAAGAATATGTGAACAGAAAGAGAAAGAAGCCCCTGAATGTGTAGAACTGTAGGGATATTTCCTGTCACTCGAGCTGCCAATTGCTGATATAGTTCAGAACCAAATATTTGAATGATATCTGGTTTGAAATCTTCGATAACCTTTTTAAACTTTTCCTCATAATATGGCCAAAGTATTTCATCACGAGTAACATCATGAATTTTCCACAAATCAATTATTTTATCCTTTTTAGACTTTGAGTGATTCGGTACAGGATAGTAAGTCACTCCATCTTGAACCACTTTGGTGGGTTCACCATTTTTGCAAAAAGAGATTCCCAAAGTAATATTGTCATGCTGCATTAACTCTTTCTGAACTGATGCAACCCATCCTCCCCCATTATAGCCACTTCTTCCTTGTTGACTCGATACATAAAGCCCCGAGCCTCCTATCCATAAAACTCTCATATAATTATTTCTTTAAGAATTTAGCAATCCAATTTAAAAGTTTATACATGATCAGCCAATCATATCGCTTATACATTTTGGCATAGTGTTTCTTACCATATTCTGGATAAAGTACTCGTTCCTCCAAGAAAGTACGATACACACACATTTTGCGCCAGAAGCCCTCTTTCGAGAAATCCAAATAAGCGAAATAATCCTCCATTACGTTTTTACGTGGATGACTTGCTTCTGCAAAATTTCTATTAAAAAGCAAAGTAGGAAAAGATAAAGAATATACCTTTGCGCAGGACAACTGTCTTATCAACATTTCTGCATCTTCGAATCTACGTATAGCTGCATTGTATGGGTGCTCTAAAAAGAAATTTCTTCGAAAAGCAGAGCTTCCGTTACCGGGTAGGATTCTGCTGAAGAAACACTCTTTCAAAGGGTTCTTGACATATCCTTTTAATGGATGATATGCCAAGGTTTTATTGGAACCCACTAAGATATATTTATTGGCATCAAATATATCCACATCAGGATGAGCTAATATGGCATCAGCAAAACCCTTCAATGCATCTGGCAATAGTTCATCATCAGCATCAAGAAATACAAGCCAATCACCATTTGCAGCTTGTGCCCCAGTATTACGAGCAGCTCCAGGACCTCCGTTAGGTTGACTAACCAACTTTATCTTTGGATTATTTATCTTTTTAACTTGTTCAACACTGTTGTCTGTAGATCCATCATCTACCACTACAACCTCAAACTCACAACCTTTTTGCAGCAAAACGCTATTCAAAGATTGCTCTATTGTCTCCTCCTTATTATATAAGGGAATGACAACAGATATTAATAATTTATTCATAATCAACTTCTTTTACCCAATAATAATAATGAAAGATGTCTATTTTTACATATTAACAAATATGCGAAATAAGATAATATACAATAGACTATAGGTAGCACTAAATACATAAGAAGTAACACAAATTCGTTATTGATTTCCAAATGACTCATTCCGTACAAAGTATTGACCATAACTACAAGAAACATGTGAAAGGCGAAGATAAAAAACGAGCTCTTTGACAATTGCTCATTGATTTTTATTCTTGAGGATAATTTCAAGGATAAAAGAATAACTGCTGATATTCCTATCAAAACAGTTATAGGCAAAATGCTTCGGTAAAACACATTAATAAAACTCAGTAATAAGAAGAGTCCCATACCTAAACCGCAAAGAGAATTTGAAACTCTAATGCCTTTAGTCCGATTCTTCTGGAAAGACAATTGTATATATCCGCCTATCGAAAAGAAAACAAGACCACGTATATCTATTTTATCAAATGGCATAGCTATATATATTGCCAGAAGAATAAGAATTTGCCCCCCCCATAAGACGTTTCAACAGAAAATATATTAAAGGCGACATGATGACTAATACTATCAAATCTCTAACATACCAAAACGGAGTATGAGCTGGGCCAGACATCATCGTTAATTCATGATTCCAATTTATATAACCGGTATCTGTATATCCATAATTAAAGAATATTTTGGGAGAGATTTTAGACAAAATCAGACAAACACTTGTACTGATGCTTTCACCGTGCCGTATTGATTGTAAGAGCCATAGCCCTTCGTCATATACGAATCTCAGTATATTCCAAGAAAGATAAGGAATGAGCAAAGTATAAATGCGAGACTTTATTTTCTTTATCCAGATCCCCCAACTCCAACCTTGAATATCAAATTTAGTATAAAAGAGATAACCTGATATGATGAAAAATAATGGTACTGCAACCTGACAGAGAATTCGAGAAACCAGTATTCTCAAAAAATCATATAAGTTTATATCGGCTAATGCACTAAAATTAAAACTATCTGTTTGAAACTCTCCAAATCCGCTGCTATGTATAAACACCACCATCAAAACAAGTGGGAATCTTAACCATGATATGGATTCAGATATTTGTTTTTGAAAATGATTCATCGTAAATTCTGTTTCAAAAATAATAAGCTACTTTCACGTAAAACATTCAATCGGCTACAAACTTGCTCCCAATCTATTATTGCGCTTGAAGGAGTTAATTTTTCATCTACAATGCATTCCATGAGACCTAACTGAGATAAAAGAGAAATATACCTGTCATTGCCTCCACTCGGATTCATAACAATAGAGAATGGCTTATTAAAGATAATAGAAAAGACCATACCATGAAATGAATCGGTAACGACATATTCTGCGTCACGGTATTCTGCAAACCAATCTTCAATAGTATCTTCTTTCTTTACTTTTCCTCCAGCTTCTTTCACTACAATCGGCAAGCCTTTAGCCTCTGATACTTTGGATGCTACAGTCATCACACTCTCGCCAACGACCAAGGAATAAACAAAAATATGCTTCTCTTTTTTCGGAATACTATTACATACTTTTTCATAATCTTCCTTGTTCAACAGCAATGTAGGATCAAGTACAAAAGAAGCATCAACCCCAAAGTGATTCTTACACAAATCTACAGCAGATGCCTCACGTACAGATATTGCATCAAACCGCCTGGCAAGCTTTGAACATGCTTTTTCCTGTTCTTTAGTATATTCCCATTCCTTACACCCAAAAGATGCAGCATACGAAAGCTTCTTCACCTTATCATCAGCAAAGTTTAAGAACATATTACCCAATCGAGGGCCAAGATTGAAAGCAGGTCGCCACACCTGATCGCTTCCCACGACATAGGCATCAATGCCATATTGTGCTGTCAGCGAAGGAACAAAGTCCTTGACAGGAACCGATCTGATATTTCTAAGTACAAACTTGATAAAATTCTTGTTACCGATGCGTCCTTTGTAAATAGGATATACAGGAAGATTTCTAAAAGATCGAGTCCTTAATATATGCTTTATTGTTCGTAAGAACCATCGTGTACGGCTATAACAAGTATCATGTTCAAAAGTCAGGGGGGCATGTCCTAACTTCATAAGTACCCGTTGGAGGGCAAAATTCTGAATGATGCCTCCATAGTTCAGCAAGAAATGCTGAGTTAATATTCCTATCTTCATGATTTGATTTTTGAGATAATGGTACGCATGAATTGAGCTATTCGAAAATGGTCGCAGAATGCAAAACTTACTATAGTTTTTCTAAAACCTGAACCATAATCCAATAAATTCTCATGCGACTTGAATCTTTCGTTCCATAATTGTTTATCAAACAATCCTTTTAATAAAGTTATGTATGAAAGTTTAAAAAAATAACACTCCAATTGCAAACGAATACTATTTGAGAGAGATTTATTCTTTAGAATGAGACTCACCCACAGGCTTTCCTGATTATAATAGCTTGGCGATTCATTCAAATAATTACTTGTCAATGCAGATGTATTTCTGCGTTCATAACCATAATAGGCTTTAGCTATATAAGCTATCTTTTGAGCATAAGGAAGGCACTGACTCAAAAAAATCAGGTCTTCTCTCATTGTCAACTCTTGGGGAAATGATGCCTTAGTTTTCATAAGCCATTCCCTACGCATCATCTTATTCCATAAAGCGCCATAAAGTCTACCATTCAAGATGTCATCAAGGATGGTCACACCATCAAGAGCTGTAGGTTTCTGAGCATGATAAACTTCCCCATGATGTGTCAACTCTCTATAATCGCAAATCACCATATCGGCCTGTTGAACTTCTGCCAGTTGATACATCTCTGAAATCATGTCAGGCTGCACTTGGTCATCGACATCGACATATAGGATATACTCACCAATTGCATGGTCCAGACCTACCTGACGAGAATGAGCCACACCAGAATGCGCCTTATGAAATACCTTTATCCGCCCATCTTTCCTTGCATACTCATCACATATAGCAAGAGACTCATCCGTACTTCCATCATCCACCAAGATGATTTCTATGTCTTGGAAAGATTGAGAAAGAAGAGTATCTAAGCTATGATGCAAATAAGATGAAGCGTTATAAAGCGGAATAATAATAGAAATGTTAAGCATTATAAAGATTAAAATATTTTCGTAGTATGAGAATTTAACTCTTGCTTTAAATAACCACCAAACAAAGCATTACATATTTCTTAAGAGAAGCCATAGATTTAGTTGATTAAAGCAGTTGCCAAACATTATAAAGATATTTTTGCCATAAGTAACATTGATTTTAAAATTATTTACAAACGACACCACACTTTCTTGCGAAAAGTTTCGGCACAAACGTTTTAAAGATTAGTTACCATATTTTAATATCATAGCTGATATTTCTCAAGAATCTCGTTAATCCTATTATATTAAATAACTCTACACGCAAATATTCAATACATAGGCATATAATATAGATAAATAGAGGTATAAATAACAACAATAAGATATAATAAGGTGAATTTAATGTATTCTCCAATCTAATAATATCATGCCATAGCCAACTTCTCACGTAATTATTATCGTGTATCAGATATACAGCAAATGTATATGGAGATAGAAAACAACATAACTTCGTAAAACATGTTTCTTTGAACTTTACATCCAAGAAATACTGGAATAAAGCAACAGATACGATAAATGTAAAACTATGATAAGGTGTTGTGCTTACTATAGCCTTTAATTCTCCAAGACAGATGCCTCTCATTGCTCCATACAAAGAAACCAATACAACTATAGTATAAAATAGTTGACGATTATTTTTCAAATGCAATACTTTTAATGGAATCAGATTTCCATACTTACGAAAATATCCTCCAATAAAAAATAGTAATACGAAGAACAACAACGAAGTTCCATAACCATTTTTATAGGTAAATCCGTATGGAAATTTATAAAATTCCAACATAAGTAAAGACATGACTGTTAATCCAACAAGATAACCATTCTTGCTAAACCCATCTGCTATTTTAGCTAAAAATGGCGCAAACAATATCAAAGCGAAATAGTTGGTTACAAACCAATACGCATTTCCTTTAATTGGTAAAAATGATTTCAAGAAATCATGTAAACCAATATTGCCCCCCCAGAACTGAAAAGCCCCTATAACTACAGAATAAAAGACAACAGGCACCCATAACTTCACTATTTTATTTACAGACAATTTATGACTTTCAATCATAAAATATCCTGTAATAAATACAAATAAATTTACAGCAGTTACGGTAATTGTATCAATAATTTGAGAAAACACAAAATTTATTACACCAAAAAATGTGTTCAATTGAAAACAAAAGGCGCTACTAACTGATGCATATTTCTCACCATGGGTAAAGAAGTGAATAAAAACTATCATTAACATCAATGCACATCGCAAGACCTCAAAATTTACTAATCGTTTTTTATCTTTCATATACACAAAATTTAATGCCATGAAACATTTTCTTGGATAATCTTAGCAGGCACACCACCAACAATAACATTTGACGGAACATCTTTTGTAACAACAGCACCAGCTGCAATAATTGCACCATCACCAATAGTCACACCTTTCAAGATCTGGGCACCTTGACCTATCCAGACTTTATTTCCAATTTTTATAGGAGCAGAAATTGCATAACCATTCCTTTCTATTGTGTGACCATCATAACTACGTATTACAACATCTCTCCCTATTGCACACCCATATCCTATCTCAATAGTACTACCACAAGTGATTTGTACATTTTCATTAATGAAACCACCATGCACAATTAACTTGCCTCCTTCCACTATCACTATATAAGAACCAGCCAACATGTCAAAAGAATCAGTAACAATCATTTCAGCCTTGTTCTCTATCTTTAGTCGTGTTTCTCTTCGAGAACCTATAACTTGTGGTTTACCAAATACCAAACTGTTTCCTATTCTTAGTTTTCCACCTTTATCTATCTGAGCTAAAGCATATGGATAATTTATAATTGGAGTTCTAGTTGCTTTTCCAATGACAACTTGCCCCCTTTTCACCATAACAAAGTTCATTACTATAAAAGTCTTCCACCCATGAAGTGAGAAGCCAAGAATACTTATTCTTTTCAAAAATTTCAATACTAAAGAAGCCATCGTTATTTATAAATTACATGATATATTTTTGCCAAGACATTCTTTGAACTTACAGAGAAGGCTTTAACTAATTTGTCAAAATAGAAAAGCAAGACATGATCCATCAACAGTTTCTTCCATCTTATATCTTTTGTGATATGGACGTTATTAGCAAGATAATAAGAAAATCCATGATTAAACATCGGCTTATTATGGTAAGCAAAACCATTGTTCATAAAAGAATCAGCCGTACATTGTTCCGCCATTTTCAGATACAACTTATAATCTTCTTGAGGCATGTCTATTTCTTCCAAGACATGCTTTCTTATACTCAAAAACTCTTCATCTACCCTTATTCTTTTCTCCACGCTATACTTCTCATTGCTGACACTATCTGTCCTAATCACCCATTTTACCAATGGTTTGTCTATAAAGCCACGATTATAGTGATACATCATCGGAAGCAGCATCTGCCAAACAGCACCAACCCTTGACTGAAAGATTTTCCTATCTTTGTGAGTTTCATCAAATACATCCATACGAACCATGTGGCATGCTGCTGTAAATATAGAATTACCTGTCAGCAACTGCACAAAATGATTTCGGTCAAAGCGATTGGGATTATGATAAGACAAAACGCCCGTAGGCTTGTCCAAACTATCTACTGGAGTAATCCACGCATCACAAGTTACAACGGCACAATCTGAGTGAGATTCCAAATACTTCACTCGCTCCTCGATGGCAGTTGGCAACAATATGTCATCATATTCTGGCCAACATAGGCACTCACCGTTTACATGTTGTAGTCCTTCTTGAATGGCACTGCAAAGTCCCCCATTTTCCTTATAAACATACATAAAAGGAATACCCCTTGACTCAAATTTATCTTTATATGATAGTACAACATCTTTTGTACCATCTGTCGCCCCATCATCTACATAAATGTATTCGATATTATCGTATGTTTGTGACAAGATGGAATCAAGTAGATGATGTATAAATGTTTTTCCATTCCAACCAGGAGTTATGATTGAAACCAGAGGATGATTAAGTTGTTTCATTTTACTAATTATCATTTTTTAAACAATTTCAGAAGTTGCCCGATTGATTTTTCTTTACTAAAATATTGTTTTAAACGGTTTCGTAAATTCTCACCAAGTTTCTTGCGAAAATTCTCATCCACATACAATCTATAGATAGCATCACACATTGCATCAATATCAAGATATGGAACATGTAAACCAGTTTGTTCATCTATAACCAAATCTGCAATACCACTAGTTCCTTCAAACATAACAATAGGATTTCCTAATGCTGCATTTTCCATGCAAACCAAAGGAAAAGGATCCTCACGAGAAGTTAGCAAAAACACATCAAATCTCTTATAATACTCCATAGGGTTAGGGACCAATCCTGGAGTAATTACGTAATTTGCTATGCCTAAATGTTCAATGTCATAAGGATTTTCTGACTTATTCAATCCTCCTAACCAAATAAACTTACAAGAAACTTGTGGGTATTTATCTACAAGTCTGCGAACAATCATAGGGAATATGTCTGAGCCTTTTCTCCAACCTCCAACTCCAGATAGCCCAATAACAAAGGTTGATTCATCAACCCCATCCAACTTGATCGGTTCTATGTCCGTATTGCTTAAATGATCAGAAAAAGGTCTTACCAATTGTATCTTGTCCTGAGACACGCCATAATGAAGAAGCGCATGAGTAGAAAGGCTGCTCACAGAAATGAAGCTGTCGCATTGTTGCATCATTCCCTGTGTAATCTTCCTTCTACGACAAGTACGTTCCGTTTCATGAATGTGAAGCCATAGTGGTATGTTTAAACAATTTTTCAGTTCTATTCCCTCTGCCAAAGATCCAACAGTATTGGCATACACAAAATCAAAATGCTGACGCTTTGCCCAAAGTATAAACAAGCCTCTATTTACCAGTAATCTCAATTTATAGGGTATTAACTTACGCCAACCATGATGTGCATCAATCAGAAAGACCTTAGCATAAGATTTAAATTCCTCTATTACAAGACCTTCCTCTAAGAAGAGAACGCAAGGCGGGAGGGTAGATAATGAAGCTGCAGCTTTTACAAGCGAAAGAAGTACAAGAGGAGCACCTGTTCAACTCGCCTCATGAGAAACAAACAAGACTTTGTTCATTATATATGGGATATTGTGTATCAAAGACCTCGGCTTTCCAAACATCATGGAATACCACTTATCATAACGATAAAAAGGGAACATATTATCAAATATTAAAGAACAAAGATAAATGAAGCGATACCTTGTCGTATGCAAACTACAGATAGACGGAACATCTTTCACTGCATTTTTCAACTGTAAAGCAATATATCTTTTTTGTTGTTCTGAATATACGGAACAGAGCAATATGTTTAGATTAGCCTTTATAGCTTTATAATATAAATCATAAGTTCCAAAAGTATTTGGGAACTGTTCCTTTATAATTTTTCTAAGCCTATTGATTATATCACAACAAGTACGAGCTGACTCATCAGTACCTTTTTTACCGTACATGGAAGTCATTATTGATGCAGTTCGTATGTTATAACAGAGAGTTACCTCAGAAAGCAATGCTATTTTTTTTGCATAAAGCCATGACATATAGCTAAACCATTGGTCTTCACAAATTCTATGAATTGTACGAATATCATATTTCCTGAGGAAATCTATACGGTAAAGCTTATTCCATGCTGTAGTTGCAATCCAAATACCATGCGCTATCATCCAAGCTCCAACAGCCTCATGCTCATAGACGGCATCAGCGTATTGAAAATATACAGATTGCTTTCCTGTAGCCTCCATTTCTTGGAGGGTGGAGCCACAAGTTATTTCTGATTGCGATTCCTCCGCAACCTTATACAGAACCGCCAAAGCATTCTCCATCATCCAGTCATCACTATCCAAAAAGAACAAATACTTGCCTTTAGCATTATTGATTATGGTATTTCGTGCTTCACCTAATCCTTTGTTATTCTCATGCTGAATAACTCGTACTATATTGCCTCGTTCATGCGATTCAACAATCCGCTTAACGATCCCCATGCTTCCATCTGTCCCCCTGTCATCAACGACAATAATTTCATAAGGAAGAGAGAAATCTTGCTCTAAGGCAGAGGTTAGGGATTTTTCTATATATTTTTCGACATTATAAACAGGAATGCCGATAGAAATTTTTATATGTTTTTCCATTTTACAAAAAGTCACAAGATTACCTATCTAAATGCTGTTAAAACTCTGTTTTTTAACTTGATTACAAACATTAAGACTTTTGCTAAACGAGGATACCCAAATACTAATAACGTTTCCACTTTTCCTGTATAAATTCCATGTTTCTTACGTAATTTATAATATGGCTTTAGCTTATCATAAGCTTCTGCCCACAAAAGTAGATTATATGTCTTCTTGGCAGCATAAATCTCAAAAGAATCGTTATATCTAAATTCTGTCAATTTATTAAATTCTGCCATCATTGGACATTCCTTTAAATACATATTAAGGTATTTTGCCTTGTTACTCTTTTTCAAATACTTTTCTGTCCAAGACCCCTTTGACATATAACGATACACAATCGTTGGCTCAACCATGTACCAAACTTTTCCTTTCCAACCACACCACATTTGCAAAGGGAAATCTCCCACATACCATCCCTTAGCCTCTTTCGGCATAGAGCCCAATACAGACTTGCGAACAACTATAGAACAAGTTGGCACAAATGCGCCACCATTTTCTATAATGTCCGTCATAGGAGTTTCACCACTCGCCAAATATCTGTTAATTTTTTGCTTCACTCCATTTGTTTCCATAAGACCGTCTGTCCAACACATGCTATAATCTGGATGTGTTTCTAAGAAGTCTATTTGTTTTTGAAGTTTCAAAGGGTCTGTCCAATAGTCATCTCCCTCACAATAAGCCACATACTTGCCTTTACAAGCCTCTTCTATTATTCTTTGCAAGGAGCCATCATGCTTGGAATATTGGTTCTCTGTCTCCAAAATAGGCTTGATAATATCAGGATATTTCTCTGCATACTCTTTGATGATTGCCGCCGTCCCATCCGTCGAGGCATCGTCATGTACGATCGCCTCAAATCTAAAGTTTGTTTTCTGCATAACAAAACCTTCCAAGCAATCACGAATGTATGCTTCTTGGTTGTAGGCACAGCAGCGAATTGTAACCATTAATGGTTGCTGTCTTTTAATATTCTGTTCCATATTATTTCGATAATAATTATATACTCAAATGATTATCAAACCAATTATTTCTATTCAAGATATCATATAGTCTGTGTCCGAGATTATTTAATTGAAAAGAGGGCATATCCTTCCATACGCCACCTATGTAATTATCTATTAATCCTAAATTTATAAAATTGTAAGCAGCATCACTATCGTCAGAATTTTCTTCCATATATTTAGGTAATTCCAACAAGTCATAAAGAAAGGCCCTATCTATGATAGAACATAATCTTAATAGCATCATATTGTCAATTCTGCCATAGACGCATTCTTCATAAACAAAACCCATCAATTCTGCTTTTTCATCATCTTCTGCTCGAAGCAAATACGCCATTATATAATCATATATACGTTTACGATCCTTAGACTTCAGATTTGACAGAAATTGTTTTTTCTTATCAAGTGGAATTTCTATATCTTTTTTGAGAAATTTAGAAGCTTTTTTAATGAAGCGATATTCCGTATACTTATTGCCTAACAGACCCAATTTTACCAATGAACCTATATATGGGAAATTAGAGAATTCTTCAAGTATATCAACTGAAATACTTAAATCTGCATTATATCCATATTTTACAAAATCGTTTTCTTTCTCAGAAATTGATAAATCAAAAATATCATCCATTTTATTACCTTTATTATTATGTCTAAGTTTACACCCCAATATACTCATGACACCTTTTAATAGAACAACATACAAAATACCACAACTATTGGTTATCCACTTACGCTCCCAAATATTCTTCTACTCAACAGTATATTTATAAAGATTTTCTACGATTTTCTTTGGAGCAAATATTTTACATCCTTCAGCTCATCAAACTTAAACAGAAAAGCTACTCCAAGATATATAATAAGACCAACACAACCACCTACAAATATTTGAAGCAACATGTTGGGGATGAAATAAATAGCGCAATGAACGCTTAACCACATAAAGAGACTTAATCCAAATATTGGAAGCAAATCTCTCATCTGCTTAAAATAGCCAACATTGATAAGTTTACCTGTATAATATGTATTGATAACGAGAGAAAACATAGAAGAAACTATATTGCCCAAACAGAAATAAACCAACCCGAGTGGCAGAGTTATAACAAGAATTGACAAACCCAGCACTTTCTTGATGATCTCTAATCTAAGAAATAAATCAGAACGCCCTTTCACCTGAAGAAGATTTAAGTTGATGGCATGAATTGGATACCACATCATTGAAAAACAAATAATTTGCAACAAGATGATACAAGCCTCCCATTTTGCTGTAATCATGGTGATTACCAATGGACGAGCTAAAGCTGACAACATTAGCATGACAGGAAATATAACGAAAGCAGATACCTTCAGCATTCGTCTATAATTATAAGCCAAACGTTCATCATCATCTTGAATTTGACTCAATACCGGGAAAGAAACACTGGCAATTACACCTGTCACATTCTGTGAAGGCATTGCTGCATAACCTTGTGCTCGATTATAGACACCCAACTGGGCAGGAGAATAATACTTACCTATAAATATTGGGGCTATATTATTATATAGTGTATCGAGCATTCCTGACAACATCATTTTATTTCCAAATCCCCATAAATATTTGAAAGAATCCTTAGACCAACCAGTCTTTGGAATCCACCTTACCGCCAACCAATTTAGTATAGTACTAAACAAACCTGAAAGAACTCCAGATATTACCAAAGCCCACAAACCATAACCACAAAAAGCCAGACCAATTCCTACAATCGCAGAAAACACTTTTGTAGCAACAGATATTTTTGCTGGAGTTTTAAAATTAAGTTTTTTCCTCATCAGCACACCTTGAGGGGTATTTAATGGACCCCATAAGAATGACAATGCTGTTACTCGAATAAGGGGGATTAGGACAGGGGTATTATAGAAATCTGCAATCCAAGGAGCTGCAAAAAATAGGGCTATATACATTAATATTCCTACACAAATACTATAATAGAAAGAGGTTGATAAATCCATCTCGCTCAAATTAGGCTTTCTTATCAAAGCACTACCCAAGCCACCATCTTGTATTGTTCCTGCAACCAGCATAAAGACAGCAGGCAATGCAGTTATTCCATAATCTGATGGCGACAATAAACGCGCCATCACAATACCTACACAAAATTGCATTCCGTAATTAGCAAACTGATCAAAAAATCGCCAATACAATCCTTTCTTCGTTTTTCCCTTTAAATTATCTTCCATTAAAATATTATTTTAATTTGTACTTTGCAAGATACTTATCTATTACAATAAACATCCACTTTTCTAAAGTATGAATTCGTATATAATCAATCGCAATACAAATCGCGAAAATAGAAATAACAGATATCATTGCATGAACACATGCATAAGACATATAAAATTGCTCTGCATTTTGTAGCGTATCTCTCCATAGCCATTGCCTCATAGTATCACTATTTGCATGAATCAACAGAACCCCAAATGTACTGGCTGCTATTGTGTTTATCCATTTATTGTATTTCATCTTCAAATCTTTGAAAGTCATAAATAATGATACACCTGTTGCTACAGCCAAGAATGTATTTGAATCACTAACATAACTATATGGGAAGCGCGGCAATCCTAAGTTTATTTTATAAGCCATAAAAAGTACACTTAATATTGAAAGGAGCATCAATACACAAGATATGCCCCCCCACTTAGCCGTACTAATTAGTGGAAAGAAGCCATAAATTCTAATATAAGAAGCTATAAAATACAATACACAGAACCAAGAAACGTAATTCATTGTCACATGAAAACGAGAGAATGTACCCATCAATGTGTATGTAAACAAGCATAATAAAACTAACAGCTGATGCTGTCGTTTTGTTAGATTTCTTATTAATATATTCAAGAATGGAATAAAGAGATAGAATACTAAGAAACAGCTTGTAAAGCCATCTGCTATCGATTTTACAGGTAAAAACACCATCAACAATTCATTCAAATTTGCGATTGGGTGATAACCACTTAATGCAAATATTAGATAAATTAGAACATTGTAGAACTCTATCTGAAGTAGCAGCTTAAGGAATTTACGTATTGTGATTTGTGACTTGCACATGAAATAACCTGTAATCAGTACAAAACAATTAATACCAGTCTTTCCCCACATTCCAAAGATGTAGTAAAATATACTCCTACTGCTTAATGGATCTTTCGCCATTTCTTCCATCATACCCGAATTGACTACATAGTGATGAGCTACAATGAGCAGCATCACGATGATACGGTATAATTCTAAATTTGAATTGCGTTGTTTAACTTGCGGTTGCATAAATGTAATTTGGTTTATATATGAATTGCATCAGATAAAAAATCATTCGTAACTTTTTAATATGATATCAAAGAAAGCCATTGCTACATCCATGATAAGATGAATAAACATAATCAAAATCGAAAAAACAATGACATTACAAGCTACTATCAATATTTCCATTTGAGTAGATGACCTAATAAATGATGCGATAAAGACACAAACAATTCCAATTAACATTGCAATCATATTCTCCTTCATTTCAGAAACAACTATCTTTATATCGCATTGTTTATACATCTCTTTATATTTCAATATTGCATTAGAACAAGCAGATATTGCAGAAAAATTCAAAGAAAACATAGCAAACATAAAAGGAAATGAATATCTCAATATCGCTTTTAAATCAACAGGATTAAAATAATCCGCTAATAAAGAAATAATCATTCCTCCAAAAAGCCAAAATACTACTATATATACCCTATTCATATTCTGAATCAATTTGATTTTTGAGCATAGAAAAAGCTAACTCATTACCCTTATAATCCATCTCTTCAATATCAATTACTTTTACTTGTTTTCCCGTTTTTATAACTTTATGAAAACCTTTGATTCTTAGAGATATTGGAATTCCTGAATTTGAAGAATCATCTACATACCCTTTAACTTCATCGTCATTTTGACTAAATTCAAGAGATTCTCCTTTAAAAATGATTTGAGTATTTGTGCTATTGATACTTTTACTTGTATTCTCAAGCATTTCTTTCATCGCTTGATGAGTTCTACCTAAATTTGGATATTGATATGAAAATCTTACCTCTGTAATTTTTCCCTTATATTTTTCAGCATACTCCCAAAATTCAGAGGGTAACAATTGTTTTTTTATGGAGATTTTTAAACATTTTTTTCCAACTCTTTATTCAATGCACTTAGAATAATATTTCTAACAACATCCGTATTATTAAATGCTCTTATAGAATCTTCTATAGCTATAACTTGATGATTAGGACGATAATCTATGATAATTCCACAACTTGGCTCATCAGCTTCCTTCTTTTTTTCAAAAGCTTTTTCACGAACATACATTTTTCGATTAGCTAAACGCATAACCATAATATTATCTTTATCTACTTGTATGGAATTATTATAGACTTTACCTCCATAGCTATATTTAACAGTCAGTAACGCATTTCTAAAAAATAAAAGTTTCTTTTTCATCAATTCATCCCTTCTTTTTAAAGGAGAGTCGAATAAATCTAACTCGTTCACATTTACTAAAGGCGTAAATTGAAAGGTATACAAATTGTATTTCATACGTAAATTATTATCGTCCAACTTTACTTTAGGACATATGTTTTATACTAATTTTATATTTAGTAATGATTAACTAACGCGAACTACAGGTATCTCCTTATCATATGTACAAGAGCTAATTGCTTTCAAGACGAAGTCAATAGCCATATACAGACATTTCTCTCCCCATACTTTCTTATAGAAAGAAACTATAAGCTTTTCTATAGAAGATACTAATGTTAGAATGTCATTCATACTCGATAAACATTTCCACCAGAGTTCATCTTTCTTAGTCCTTTGACAACCTTCTCTATTTTTTCTAACAGGTAGAAGCAATATTCTATTTCTTTTGCAGAGAAAGATGCCATTTGGTCTTGGTCGTGAGATAATTGATGAAGTGTAAGTTTTTGAAACAATCTCATGTCTTGCATTACTGGGACAAGAGGCTTGAAAAATATCGAACTATCATAATTCAAAAATTGTTTGTTAATTTTTTCACGTATTAGTTCTGTTGGTGCAACCTCAGCAATACCTTTTATTGTACGTAGCAAGTCTCTTTCAGAATAAACGTTATCTCCATTTATCATCAAAAAAACTTCCCCCGCATCTGTATTTATGATTTTTTCCAAAATGGTACTAATTTCCATATAATCACCCATTTGCATCAAACGAGCGTATTCATGGAGCAAATGTTCAAATAGCTTACGGATTCTATTCCCTATAGGTTCATAATTTCCACTTTGTGGATTAAAGTCCACTTTAATATCTGCAACAGTTTCCGGACTTTCATCCTTCACCAAGACATGAGTTTCACCGATCTCATACAACAATCGTTTCTGCCATTTATCAGTTCTATCATTATAGTTCGAAATTGCATAGCTAAACAAATTGTAAAAGCTAACATTATGTGTAAACAACAAAATTTGGCAATCTTGAAAATGGTTCATAATAAATTTAGCAACCAATCCCCTATTTGCCATATCCAAACTATTGATTATATCGTCCATAACCAAAAGTTTGTAGTGTTCAGCTGGAATTTGAGAAAAAATAATTATTTGAAAAAATATTGCCAGAAATATAACATCAAGCTTTGCCTCATTATAGCTTTCCCCCAAGTGATCACCCTCATCGATTCCATTCGCCTCATCTATAATCTTAAAGCAATGTCCATCGCCCTGCTGAATTTCCAAATGTACTTCTTCAAAAAAGTCATCATGCAAGCTATCATTTACATATTGCAAGAACACTTCAGACCAAAAGTCATTTTTTCGTGCTAATACCACAGATGGGAAATACAAGGTCGAGAAGATTTCATCTATTGATATTTTGTCATGCTTCTTCAAATCTTCACAGGAAATAAAGAACGCTTCAGTTTCTGCGGCATTATAAATTTCATAATCTTCTCCATCAACTTGGATTTCAAAAGGAGTTTGAGGATTTTTCCTGTTATAATATTTACGCTTCTGCGCTTGTTGACCTCCAAAAGGAGCACCAGGTCCTGCTATTCCCAACACATTAGGAAGCATTTTATCCCTATAGAAAACTAATTTAATAGCCTCAAATAGGGAACTTTTACCTGCACCATTTTCCCCATACAGCAGAAGATTTTTCTTATCAAACAAATCAAGTTTCAATTGAGAATCAAAGCATTTGAAATGATTAACTTTCAAACTATTCATATGTAATTATTGTTTATCTGCTAAAAAATCATACAAGACGAGCAACAATTTTTGCGTTCGTTCCTTAACCATTGACAACAATTCGCTACCACTCTTTATATTTTTATATTTGAATTCAAAAAAGAGGTGATTGTAATCATTTTCTATAGTATCACTAATTTTGTCTATAATGAAGAAATTACCCAATTGAAACACCATATTTCTGATAATCTCATCTTCAGTTGTTGTTTTGCTCGGTCGCAAAATTCTTTCAATGTTAAGCGTACCTATTAGAGGTTGCTTTACTACTATATAATATGTAAGTAAAATAAGTCCTTTTTTCAATTGAAACCTTGTATTCAAACTTTCTAAGTTTGGCATACAATAATCAACACTCTTCTTTTTCTTGACAACTTCAGAAAATATATCCGCAATAATATTATAAATCGTAAACTTTACTGTAGTACTTGGACCATAAGAATAGCATACTCTTGTTAGCAACTTCAAGAAATCTATGTATCCTTCATCTTTTCCATACTTATAAAGATACGATACAATTGCAAACATCGGAAACTTGTTGGAATACATTTTCAATATTTTAAGCCACATTCCTAAATCTGAAATTTCTTCAGCATCCCCATCAGTCATTTGTAAGACATCCAAAACATGAGACAACTCATCTGTCACTTGTTCATAATCAGAGATGATGATAGGAGCATTAGGACCTTTTGTGAAGAAATCCCTTAGACTCGTTTCAAAAGTTGTTATCCCTTTCTTGCCACGAAGTATATGAGAATAGTATTTAAATAAATCCTCTATGGATATATCCAAACTATCACATTCGTCTTTTATACGAATCCATCTATTCAAGAAATCAGCCTTTCTACCAACGCTAACAGCTTTATTATACAACTTTGCCTTGAAAATATCCGCATCCTCTAAGTTTTGACCACGATTATTAATTGTCTCAAAAATCATGAGGGCACGTTCATTAGCTTCATCTTCCGTCTTTCCTTTCAACTCGATAGGGAGCAGATACACTTTATAGATGAAAAACTTTACGAACTTTCGTTTTTCTTCTTCCGAAACATCTGCTAATGTTTCTTTTAGCCATGAATAAATATCTAAGAAATTGCGCAAAACCTGTGATGCTATCCTCATGCGATTCTGAAGCAAAAGTTCCTCAACCTGTACAACATTTAGTTTCCATATATCATTCAGTAGTTTCGGATCAGATGAATCAATGACATTTGATTTTAATTTAGGAACTTCATGAGCATCATCATCCCAAGTAAGTAAACTCACTCCTTCTTTAAGTTTTCCCATAGCAGGAACCAACAACGTTAGTGACTTCATCCAAAGCCAAAGGGTTATCATACGTTGTTGACCATCAACAACCTGTGGCTTATTTTGGTGTTCATCACTTCTTGCCATAACAATATTGCCCACAAAGAAATCTTCCTGAGCATAATAATAGGTCATAATATCGGTATATAATTGATAAGAAGTTTCGTTCGTCCAACAATATGGACGTTGAAACTCTGGAATTATATACTGATCCTCATTGTAGAATAAAGAACTGATATTCTTTTGTTCTGCAGTTAATGATAAAGCCATAAGTAACTATTTACATTTTATTTTGTAGCCATTTATATTTCCATGAACATTAGAATCGCCTTTATTTAAAGTCGTTTCAAGAGATGTTAGAAATAAGAAATGAATAAATCTAATATATATTGTAAAACTATTCTCTTCTTTGAGACAAGTAATCTCTGCATAAGCTAAACATAGCTTCATTTCGTTAGTCAAAACTATAAAGGTAATGAAGGAAAAAACGCTCCTTTCAATAGTTTTTTCGCCCATTCGGTTTCCCTTATAGGGGGCAGAAATGAAGTTTGTAACCGCTTCGCCATAAGGTTGCCAAACCATCAGAGGTCTCATTAGAGGGGTTATTCAGGATGGGACCGCCTGGAGAGAGATAATATTTGGCACAAAAGCGGAAGCTGTCATCAAAACATTTAAGTTGTTACCTATCTATAACTTGTCAAATTATCAAAGCATTCAAACCATTCAACTTCAATGTCTTTAACAATGCCATGATTTCTTTTTTTTCAGGTACAGACATTCGTTCACTTTGACTATTGTACTTCTGAAAAACTTCAGTAAGTAGATAATAAGGTCCAGCTATTAAAGCACTTTCTTCTTGAAAACAATAAATCGCCCAATTTGCAGAATATTGATTTAATAAGTATAGATAACTTCCACTATTTTTTATTCTATCGATAATAGTTTGAAGAAAGCCATGAACTCGTGGTTCGAGAAAGACCTGTTGCCTATAATTTGTTATTTCTCTTGCATCTTGTATCCACTCAAAAAAAGTATGATCATCTATATTATTAGAAAGGATAAAAGAATTAGGATAAGTGGTCATAAAACATTTTATAGTCTGTTTATGATCATTATCTTGTTTAAAGCCTTTAGCCTTTTCACCAACTTTTATCTCCAATTTGTTTAAACCATTCTTCCTAATGATACCAATTTGGTCAAAACCAAGAATTGCCTTACATGAATAAAAAACAGAGTAATATAGTTGAACTGTAGCCCAAGAGTAACTTTTCTCCTGAATAGACTTTAATGCTTGCAAAAAGGAGAACAAAGAATTAAAATAAAAGGACACCGAATCACGTTTTTGACACTCTTTTAAATTTTCCAATTCTTCGAATGTAACTTCAAGTTCTCCCTTAAACTTATAATCATTAGATCCAGGAGGAAGCCCTTGTTGTATTCTTGCTAAAGCTTCACAAGCCATCTGTAAATCACGTCGCTTAAAAAGCATACTCATTTTCTTCTGGAAGTACTTTATTGATACATGTTTCTAAATACTCATATATTACCTTACGCTGGGTTTTACCATCATAATTTTTAATATCATATCTAGTTAAAATATAATCATTTAAATTAAGTATGCCGTAAATTGTATCAACCTTAAAATCACTACGCTCTGCACATTTGGGTATTACTAAATTACATAAGACATCAATTGCTGCATAAAATCCAGCATTCATTAAAAATGGATTTCTAGACTTATTGGTCCAAATACCTTCTTCGTCATACCATTTTTTCAAAGCCTTAAAATAATTTAAAATAGTAGCACGCTGGCTTTCTAAACTCATTAATCTATATCTTGCAAAAACACCATTTTCTGTAAATCTGTCTTTCAATACAGAAACAATAGTAGACATATCTACACATCCAGCTCCGCGAGGAGTTCCAGGAATCTTAATCAATTTATAATAAGGGGATTCATTCTCGTCATTCAAATAGTAAACTATGTCATTAGCCCTCACTATAGGCATATCCGGATCATTCTGTTTTATAATTCCAAAAAGATCATAAATCAAACTTTTCTGAACCGGTCTCTGCTCTGTATTTATATTCAAGAATATCTTAGCTGCAGCTTCAGTTTCTAATTTATTTGTCAATATTACCAAGATATCCTTCTCCCCTATCGTTTCATCCTTCTTCATTGCTCGTTCCAATCCTGCCATTCGGTGTTGACCATCTAGGATTTGAGCAGAAGCTGCAACTAAAGGTATCTTGATTGCATTGTTCTCAGGGACAATACTAGCATCTTCATTTGTCCAATTTATAAGAAAAGGAGTATAGAAAATATTACCTGACAACACATATTCCTCAATCGATTTGAGTCGAACAACACTTAACATTCTTTGAACAGCTCCTTTCTCATTATCTAACCCTCGGCGTGCTACATATTGAATATAATCAAGATCTTTGACCTTCATCATAAACACAAAAGCATCAATTTCTCCCATTTTTATTGGAAGCATTGGCATACTTATGAAATTATTACCATCCATATTTGTTATTTTTTATAGTAAACAACATATCTATCAACTATATTCACCTATTTATTCAAAAAGGATTTCTACATATTGCAAAAAACTGAGTCACCATATTACAAGCAATTACACCTATCAGTTTCTTGAATAAAGTTATTTAGTATTGCTTTAGGGTGGAGAATTGCTAAGCACACACCTTCACCTCTGTTATTTTTTCAATTCCTTACCAGAAAAAGTACCATACGACTTTCCTGAAACTTCACCTTGTTTGTAATAATCGCCAAACATCTTCAACACAACATCAACATCAGCTTCTTCTTCCATACAGATTTTACCATCTACAATTTTTAAAGTATCACCGTGCTGTTTGCAAACTCGTTTCATTTGACGAATATCTTTTTCTGTCACATTTTTATAGGTGCGAAGCATTCCTATTTTTACAAGTTTTTTATGTACAGAAGGTTTGGTATCTATGACTGCTTTTAACTTTTCTATGCCAGAAAAAGTATTTGTTCCCTCCATTTCTTCTGCTATAATCTTAGCCTTTTCTGCATATTCCTCTTGCAATCCCATCATCTGTTCAAAGTTAAATTTCTTAATCACATAGAATATGTCTTTATAGAATACACAGTCTATCTGTTTATCCAGAGTTAATGCATCACCCTTTAACTGTTGAAGCATTAAGCTTTCTGGATTAAACCAAGCTAAGAATTTTGCTTTGAGATTGGCCTCTCGTGTATCGATGGCTACAGAACTGGCTTGCATCTTACGAAATGTATAAACCCATTCGCCAGTTTGTACATCTTCGAAACCGACACAATAGGCCCATAATTTTACCTCATCATTTTCCAAATCACGAATACTTTTTATCTTTGGAACATCTCTTTGCAATTGGTTGGTAACAACATCTTGAAAAGAAAACACCTTATTCTGTATCGGATATGAAAATAGATTTTCTGTATCATCATTCAAAACATCATAGTCAACCATCTCATAGTTTTTGTCAACTATAGATTTCAGTTGACTTATTGATGTATCATAAATATATTCCCTTAATTCCTCATCGTTATCAACTTGGAAAACATGATAAAGATATTTTTCATGCGCTCTTGCCTTACGTTTCATGTTAGGTTTAAGTGCTCTTGTTATAAAGAACAACTTTGTATCATCAACGCTGGTCGATGATATCAAATTCAACAATTCTTCTAAATTCATTTCTTGTTTATTTTGTTAACATAAAACAATTTATACCCAATATTAAATATCTTAATATTATCACTTTCATAGATATCTCTAAATGGAGAAATCATGAGACCTTGTTTAATATCTCCTTTTTCTTCGTATTCCATCTCAAACAAAGAGTATCTGCAATTTAATACAGGGTTTACTAAAAGTAGACTTGACGTTACATATATTCTATATATGATAATCAAAAGTATCAATAATGGTATTATGTCGCCAAGTTCGTCAAAACTCTGAAAGAGAAATGGTATTATATAAGTTGCAATATAACCTATTGACTCTGCATTTTTATTTGAAATACTCTTAACTGTAACATTGTTGCCATTTTTGGAAATAGAACGAAGTATTCCTTAATTCCGCAACACTTTAGTTTAACATTAT
>ENA-OOUQ01000006-OOUQ01000006.1-human-gut-metagenome-genome-assembly--contig:-NODE-6-length-50324-cov-5.239963_pt1 | contig 50324 bp, 51 predicted proteins | sample MGYA00241550_ERZ501282 | MGnify/ENA primary metagenome ERZ501282 (study PRJEB25962, sample SAMEA2042284) | human gut metagenome | biome: human gut; feature: human-associated habitat; material: faeces... | reverse complement strand
TGAAAAAATTAAAGATATTTCCCAAAATGTTCATACAAATATTTTCTGTTCTTGGAATAATAATTATATTAGTCCATTTATTAGTTTATTTTATCTTCCCTAAAACATATTTGGAGACGAGAAAAGAAAAGATCCATAATATTGCAGATGAAATTTCTGGTAATATGAATGGAAAAGAAATGAAATATATAGAACAAACTTTGGAGCTTTATTCGAAGAGCAGTGAAATAAAAGCATTTATAAAAGAAAAAAATAATAAAAATGAAATACAAATCAAAGATGATATAAATGTTAATTTAGAAAGCGATAGTAATTCTTTGATAATTGAAGAAAGAGAAATAAAGCTTAATGATGGTAAAAAAATAAATTTACAATTTGTTTCTACAGCTGATATGCAAAAAGATGCGAAAAATTTAAGCGTTAAATTTTTACCATATTCTTTATTAATATCAATTTCCTTTTCTGCTATTATTTCTTTAATTTATGCAAAATTAATAAAAAATAATATACAGGAAATAAAAATTGTTACTGATAAAATGAAGAAACTTGATAAAGAAACGCGATTAAAAGTTAGCTCTAATGATGAAGTTGGCGAACTAAAACAACAAATTAATGATTTGTATTCTACTTTATTAATAACGATTGACAATTTGGAATTTAAAAATAAAGAAATTTTAAAATTAGAAAAGTTAAAATATGACTTTTTTAAAGGTGCATCCCATGAACTTAAAACTCCTCTTGCCAGTCTTAAAATAATACTGGAAAATATGAAATACAATATTGGAAAATATAAAGATAGAGATACTTATATTAATGAATGTATTGAAATCGTTGATAGCTTGACCAAAAACATTTCTCAAATATTATCAGTTCATTCTATAGAAAACTTGAATAATGATGAAGAATATTTGAAAATAAATGATACATTAGAAGATATATTAGAAAAATACGAAATATTAGCAAATCAAAAGAAAATAACGGTCAATAATTACATATCAGATGAGAATATTTATATAGGAAAAACAGCATTAAAGATTATTTTATCTAATTTGATTAGTAATGCGATAAAATATACCGATGTAAATGGTGTAATTAATATTGGGATAGCTAATGATTGGTTATATATAGAGAATACATACGGTAACAATAAAATTAAGGATATGGATAAAATATTTGATGTAAAATTTGATTTAAATAAGGAAAATAGTAATGGATTAGGCTTGTATATTGTAAGCAATATCCTGAATAATTACAATATAGAATATAAAGCATTGCAGGATGAAGAATTTTTTATCTTTAAAATTAAAATGTGAAAAAATGGAGAAGGGGGTCTAGTAGTCATGGATATCGAAACATATAACAGAAGAGAGAAAATGCTAAAACTCCGTGAAGAACTGCTTGCAGTAGAAGAAGACAGAATGGCAGGCAGAACCGGAACAACGGTGGATGAATTAGATGCATACCTTGATGACATAATCGAAGAGGTGTAGTCTATGGCAGGTAATGAAACATATAAGGTGATTGTATCTGACCGTGCAAAGCAGATGCCTGGAACTCATATCCGATTTATGGCATAGGTCAATAAGGAGGCTGCCAGCGACAAGAAAAAAGAGATTGTTCAATCAGTATTTTATGGGTTAATCAGTCTGGAGGTAAGGAAGATGAAAAGTAAGAGAGCAATGTGGATATTCGCCGCAATTCCAATGATTGTTACAAGTATTGTTCTTCAGTTTATGCCTGATACAATACCTATGCACCATGATTTGGCAGGAAATACTGACAGATGGGGAAGTAAAATGGAAAGTTTTATATTCCCTATTATCATTTTACTTATTACATTATTTTGGAACATATTGATTTGCATATATGAGAAAAAGGCTGTTAAGTCCCAAAATGAAAAAGAACAGATGGAAGCAAGAACATCTGCGAAATTGTTGTCTATAGTTGGCATTTCCCAGGCGATTATGTTTGGGGTTTTGCATTATTTTATTCTCTATGCTTCTTTTCAACAAGCTATTGTTAATGGCTCGAAGGCAACAATTGATATTGCAAAAGTTTCTTGTATCTTATGTGGGATTATGCTCATTGTACTTGGAAATTATATGACTAAATCAAAGAAAAATGCAGTAATAGGGTTAAGGACAAGCTGGAGCATATTTAATGATAATACCTGGAGAAAAAGTAATCGATTTGGGGCAATATGTATTATCATTGCAGGAGGATTAACTGTTGTTACATCTGCTTTTGCGAACGGAATAATAAGTACAATTTTTTTACTATTATATATTATAGTGGCATCAGTATTAGCAGTGATTTACTCTAAAAAAGTTTATGATAATGAAAGAAAAAAGGAACAAAATATTTAGAGGGTGCCATTGTACAAATTCTGGTTGTGTGCTTTTTATTACACTATCAGTTTTCGTATTTTTCATTGAAAAAATGGATAATGTTGTGCTTCAAGCTGTTATTTTTATACTTGCACTGTTTGTAGGGATTGCATGGGTTGAGTTTGAACATAACATAACAATTTATAAAATATTGATTTTGTATTGCCTTTGTCCGGACAAATGGATATAATATAGTTAGAAAACTCGAAAGGAGTGTTTACTATGGCAACAAAATCAGCAAATTTATACGCGCGCATTGAGCCTGATGTAAAAGAACAGGCAGAAGGAATCTTAGCAGCATTAGGAATTCCTGCATCCAATGCAATAAATATGTTTTACAAACAAATTATTCTTCAAAGAGGACTTCCTTTTGAAGTGAAAATGCCATCCGCTCGTCCTGTAGACGTTAGTGCATTATCAGAAGCACAGATGAATGCAGAACTAGAGAAAGGATATGCGGATATGCAGGCTGGCCGTACAAGAACAGCAAAATCTGTTTTTGCTGATATTCGCAAAGATTACAATTTATGATTTATGATATCGTGATTTCAGATCAGGCCGAGATAGACCTTCGTGGAATCTTCGAATACATTGCTTTTGAACTGCAGGTACCAGAAAATGCAAGTGGTCAGCTTGATAGGCTTGAAGCATGTATTATGGATCTTGATCATATGCCAAAGAGATATCGACAATATGAATTGGAACCATGGAAAAGTCGAGGGCTGCGCGTAGCACCAGTAGACAATTATCTTGTTCTATATATTCCGGATGATGATACACAAGTGATTACGATTATCCGTGTTATGTACGGTGGACGAGATGTGGATACGCAATTAAAAAGATTTACAAAAACAAAATAATTTGAAAGCATCAATCAAAAATGGTTGGTGCTTTTTTCATGCTTGGAGAAATCTGGGCTTTTTTATGCCCATTTTTACGGAACGAGGTATCGGCCATGGCTAACAGAATCATGGGTATTACTGTCGAGATTGGCGGAGATACCACCAAATTACAGACTGCCCTAAAGGGAGTCAATGGACAAATTAAAAGTACGCAGCAACAGTTAAAGGATGTAGATAAGTTATTAAAGCTTGATCCTGGAAACACAGAGCTGCTTGCATGTATTGCACAGGTCAAAGCTAAGAATGGAATCATAGAGCGTGAAAACTATGAAGATACAAGGATTAGTAATAATCTCAATCAGTATGCCAGGAAAGCAAATGAAACAGGAAAGCTGTATGAAGAGGATATTGCAGAAATAAAAAAAATGAATAATGAGCAAACAGAACTTTTGAAAAAGGCACTTGAAGCAGTTATTCATCTATATGAGGACGATTCAAAGAAGAGAAAGTGAATTGATAAAAAGCGTTAGCGTGGCTCTGCGGTTTATCCGCAGTTCGAGGGGATTGGGGCGCAAGACGTCCGGTGGACGTCTGCTCTGCGCGGACCGGAGTGGAACGGAGACCTCCCCAACAAGCAAAAATGCGCCGGGTATATACCGGGGCACTGCTTGCCAATGAGCAAAAAAGAAAGGATTTCATTTATGATTAAAAATAAAGTGGTTATAAGAGAAAGAGATGCATGGAGTGATTTGGCGAATTTCATTGGGGAAATGGTTGCAAAGTATGCAGACGCAATGGAATTGAATCAATTACCGAATCCGGATTGTTATCTTCGCATGAAGAGAATGAAACAGTTGTACATGGAATTATACATAACGGAAAATATTGAGAAATTCAGAAGTATTATCATTCCTATTGAAAAAAATGCTGCGGGATGATAGAATAACCGTATAGACGGAAACGAAATTGATAAATACGGATATAAAACATAACGGAGGAACACACATGATTATCAGTGAAAGAATTTTTTACATAATGGAGCAGAAGAACATGAGTCAGTTGGAACTGTCGAGAAGAACCGGGATTGCAACAAGCAACATCAGTGACTGGAAAAAGAAAAAGACGAATCCAAAAGCAGACTGTTTGTTATCCATATGTGACGCATTGGATATTACACCGGAACAGCTTTTAACGGGAAAAGGAATTGATCCGGAGTATAAAGATGCAGATATGGATTATGAAGTTACCAGGTCGGATATTAAGATATTAAAGCAGATTCATAGCCTTGGAGACGATCAGTATAAAAGATTGATGGCGTATATGAAGGCATTGCAGAAACTGGAGCAGATGGAAAGCATTGTGGAGGAATAATGGAAGAAACAAAAGAATTGATTACTACAGATGCTATTCGGAGTAAGGTGTACATACTTCGTGGACAGCAAGTAATGTTGGATCAGGATTTGGCAGAAATTTATGGTTATCAAGTTAAAAATTTTGATTAATCATTTAATAGATTTCTAATTATCTCTTTAGATGTTCTTATATGCCGGTATAGCCCGTTATTCCGGGCTTTTCCGGCACTTTTCATATCGGAAGAACCTCACAAATCTTTTTATTACCCCTTATGTTGTCGCTCTCAAAAGTAGTAAAAGCAGTAGTAAATTCTGCGTACTACTTATGCCGCCTTGGTTTCCTCGGCGCTTTCCGCCGCAGGCTCCGGCTTGGCCTCTGCGGTGGTTTTTGCCTTGGCTTGCAGCCGTTCCATTTCCTCCTGTGCGGAATGGAAAGTAGCGTGGGCGTAATAGTTCAGCGTCATTACAATGTTGGCGTGTCCCATGATGTACTGCAATGCCTTGGGGTTCATGCCCGCGTTTGCCATTCTGGTACAGAATGTATGCCGCATGGTGTGCGGCGTCATCACATCGGGCAGCGGCTCCTTGTGGCACTTGTTGTACTTCTTGGCAAGGCACTTGAACATGGCGTCATAGTTGACGGCGGTTTTGGGCAGGCCGTCCCGGTTCAGGAACAGGAAGTCCTTATAACCGTCAACCTCAATGCACCTGCCGTCCCTGCGCTTCTTCAACACGCGCTCAAACGCTTCATAGGCGGCTGCGCTCATAGGCACTTGACGGAATCCGCTTTCTGTTTTTGGCGCTTCGGTATAGTAACCGTCCTCGGTGCTTCTCAAAAGCTGGTGGTCTACATTCACAAAGCGCTTCTCAAAATTCAGGTCGGCTGGCGTCAGGCCGCAGAGTTCGGAAATACGAAGCCCGGTTTCCAGCAGGATCACCACCTCGTCATAATACTTGGCATAGACGGGATCGTTCTGCATGAAGTCCAAAAGCTCGTTTTCCTGTGTAGGGGTAAGCGGCACCTTTGGTACGGTATCGTCGTTGATAACCTCATTGATCTGGAAGTCAAAGGGATTCTTGCGGAGGCAATCGTCCTGTACGGCCATATAAAAGATGGCTTTTAAGGAACGCTTGCTGTTGCAGATGGTGTTGTAGGCAACGCCCTTTTCCTGCATACGCAAGGCCCATTCTTTCGCGTCAGACAGCTTCACGCTGTCAATGCTGGCCGCGCCCAGCTTATCTTCGGACAGAAGTTTCATCAACTGCTGGCGGCTCTTTTGGGTTCCTTTCCGCACATTCCCGCGCTGCCGGGTGTACTTTTCATAAAGCTGGCACACGGTCATTTTCTTGCCGATGGTGTCTATCCCGTCGTCAAGGTCTTTCTGTATCTGCTTGATCTTCTCGCGCAGGGAAAGACAGGGCCGTTTCCCGGCAGGTACTTTGTCGGTAGGTACTAACTTCCATGAGTAAACAAACTGGGTTTCTCCAAAGGTGTCAATGTATTTGTAAGCGTATCTTCCATCTGATCGCTGGCTCTCTCCAGACTTCAAAAGGCGGCCTTTGTTGTCCCGTCTTTTTTCATCTCGTTCTTTTCTTGGCATTTCGTCATGCTCCTTTCCATGACGGAAAGAGCCTTGACACGCTTATAACCTATTATAACACGCGCAAGGCCCTTTTTCACTATATTGTGTCAAGGGAATCAATGATTTTTTCAAACTGCTTCCGTTTAATCTGGATGCGGTTGCCGTTCAGGATCACCCAGCCAGCGGTGGGGTTTTCCTCGGCAAGCCGACGCAGTTTGTTTTCCCCGATCCGAAAATATTTGGACGCTTCCTCAATGGTAAGCGTGTATTTTTCCCAAATAGGCACATCGTTATTACTCATAACATGGCCCCCTTTCTTTTCAAAACAAAGGTTGTTTTTTGCGAAAGTGAGCAGAAAAGAACGGACGGCTGCTGGCACAGCTCCACGGGAATCTCACCCCCGCGTGGTTCTCACGCGGCCCTGCTCGTTGCCTGCGACGCTTCAAACGCTCGGACTACGACGGCAAGGGAGTATCATTGTCCTATCTGCGCGTCGTCGCCCGCAGGCTGCCACACCTGCTTTACGGCACGGTAAAATCGCTCCGCTTACCCCAATGAGGGAAAGCCTCTTGGCGCACCTGCCGCCCGGCTCGGCACAGACAGAATGTATCCGTCTGCCCTATGACGCGCCGCCATTGTCCTGCGGGCGTATTTGTCAAGGAGCAAAGGGGCCGCCGGGAAAACAGGCAGGCGGGGAAAGGGAAAGCCGCCTGTCTATGGCCGGGGCCTTAACCGTCAGTCGCCAATGGGACTAACGATGGAATGGATCAGCTTGATTTGCAATCGGCGCTTCATATACTCGTCAATGCAGATATGAGGCTGGCCGCTGCCGTCATAGAGCGTCCGGGTACACAGCTTATTGATATAGCCGTCGTAATGCTGCAAGACACGCTCCACGGCTTCGGCGTTACCGGCGCAGGCCGCGTCGATCACAAAATCAGGCAGAGGGCTTTTGCCCTTGTAACTGGATTGCTTCATCCGCGTTTAACCTCCCTCCGGCATGAACGCCATCAATTTTATACGCAAGTCTTTCAGGGTGCTTGTCCTGTGGCGCTGTACTGCGCTGCGGGACATTCCCATCAGGCGGCCGATTTCTTCGTCAGTCAAATCCAGAACAAAGCGGAGAATCAAAATACTCTGCTCGTCTTTTGGCAGGCTGGCAAACGCTTCGGCCACAAGCTCGTTGTCGATATGTAGGTCATAGCCATGCGAACTGAATGTAAAGCTGTCGCAGGAATACCGATCTACGGTCGAGAGCTTGTCCCAATCAGCCGGGGAAACAGCGTCCAGCGACACTTCACGGTCGCGGCGGCACTTCATTTCCCGCAGATAATCTATCGCCTCATGGTACAGAACCAGCTTGCAATAGCGGTCAAACTGGCTCCATTCACCGTATTTGCGGGGGATCGCTTCCATCTTCTCACCCCCTTTCTATGGGGGATGTGGTGGTTCTCTCCCTTTCCGCCAATAGAGCGAATGGAATCTCTCTGGCTGCCCGCTAAACGCCTCCTTTTTTCATTTTTTTGAAATTTCTTTTTGCGCCGGATAGCAGGCCGCAGGAAATAACAAAATTCGCCCGGCAGGTCAAAGACCCACAGGGCGAAACAAAAAGCAATATGTTCTTTTCCTACATGGTATAGTACATACTCATAGCCGCTTGTCCCCGCTGCCGGGGGACGGCTTTTTTTGACAGGCTAACCCCTGTCGGATTTTGTCGAAGTAGTTTTCGTTGCATAGCGGCTCCCTCCTAAAGCCGCCATGCCAGAACACGGTGCAGGGGTCGTCGAAGCAAACAGAAACGGCGGCCTTGATCTACTCAAAACCGCCGTATCGTCAGTGATACAGGAAAGCGCACGAAATCCTCTGCCCGTCAGCGGTTTTTTTTCTTTTCCCCGCTGTGGAGGCAGATGTTTTGATATGTAAGCTCGTTTCATTCCACAAAGAACAGAACCCGCCGGATCAGCTCCGGGATATTGCCTGGGGGGCGGTGATATAGTCATTCACGCCCTCATGCCGGTATTCATATTCCGTAGCAAGGTCGTTGTTCTCGGTGAGGATAAAGAACGGCAGAAGCCGGACAGGGGGATTCTTCATTTGGAACATCCCCGCCACCCGCCGCGGCGTATGAAACAGCTCCATTGCTGTGCCGTCCGGCAGTTCCAGATCACACAAGATCAGGTCTATTTCCTTATCCTCAAAAATCCGGCGCTTGGCCTCCCCAATCGAGGAAACCAGAATCAGGTCAAAGCCCTTTTGCAGCATAGCCGCCCGCAGCACTTCGGCGCTGGTATCTTCCGCATGGACAAAGAGCAACTTGTGAAAAGTCGGGGCCTTTTCGTCGGATAACTGCCGGTAAGCGTATTCCACCAGCTTATCTTGCAGCAATAGCCCTTTCATTTTGTCCATGCACAGCGTCGCGCCCCGGCGTATAGCCTCTTGTTCGTAGTCGTCCCTGTCATGGCAGGACGCCAGAATAAAAGGCAGCTCCTTGTCTGCGGCCCGCACCTCGTCCAGAAAGTCCATGCCGGAACCGTCCGGCAGGTCGAGATCACAGCAGACCACCAGCGGCATTTCCTCTTGGATGGCGGCCCGCGCTTCTTTCAGAGTGGAAGCCGTTTTTACCGGGTAGCCCCGGTGCTGTAAGTATTTTTGCAGACACCATGTATAGTGTCGCTGTCGTCAATCAGCAGTATCTTTTTCATGTGTCCTCACCCCCAATATTGATTTACCACAAGCATAAACTACAAATGTTACACAAATGTCCGAGGCGTCTTTGATTTCGACAGAAAAACAGGCTGAATTGTTACAAAGCTCGGACATTTCAAAAATTTCTTTGAGAAATGACGAAAAAAGCGGGGCAGCACACGCCGCCCCGCCGATCCCATACGGTTATTCCATTGCCCGCATTTGTTCAATCAGAGATTGTTTTTTCTGTCTGCGGATTGTCCATACAGACAAGATCAGTTCCATTCCGAACAATACCAGAATGAACAGTCCCATTTCCAAAACCGGGAATTTGTAAGGCACTACATTTCCGGCAAAAGCTCCTATACTCATTTTTCTGCAAGCAAAGATGGAAGCCGGAAGCCCAACGATCAGCGTCGCCAATGTTGCAAAGAGCGCATAGCACAGCCCCTCACAGATGTTCATTTTACATAGCTGTTTTTGTGTTAGGCCGATAGAACGCAGAATACTGTTTTCCTGCTTTCGGGCTATCTGGTTAGAGAGTGTCGTATTGATAAGGTTGATAACGCCAAAGAGAAATACCAACCATGAAAGTATCTCCATACTGCCAAACGCAAAAGAATTTGTCATTTCTTCATATTCAATCACTGTATTGATTTCATCTAAGGCAATATTACTATGGCTGGCAACAATATTTTTCAATTCAGCTCCCACATAGTCCGTTTTTTTAGCGTCATTTACAATGCTCCATGAATAGTCAAAAGAGGTGATTTCCGGGTGCAGTTCGTGGAACAACGCTTCTGGTGCAAAAAGAGTTGCCCCATCTAAGTGCATCCTGCCATGTCCTGAATATACCTTTGCAGGAGCGTATAACCCCGATATGGTAACAGAAACGGATGGCTGTTCTTCTCCCAAAGAAATCTCAACCGTTGAACCAACACCCATATCCTCATTCTGCTTTAGCACATTATAGTCAATTACAATACTACGGGAATCTGTTGGCATGGTTCCCTCTGTCAGAGCCGCTTCAACTGCCGCATAATTCTGGTCGGTCAGCATATCGCACATACCACCAGCTTGATGAATCTCTGTTTTATAAGTTGCATGGAGAGATTGCCTGCTTGGAATTATATCTGTAACGCCATCAATAGATAAGATTTTCTGCTTTAATTCCTCATTCAATGGATTTCCCGCTGCCATAACTTTTTCGCTTGCCACTTCGGAATGCAAATAAATTTTATAGTCGCCGTCCGGGAAAAACTGTCTTGCAAGCGCCTCTGGAGAACGCAGCAAAACAATGGAGGATACCACAAGCAGAATAATTCCGCCCAAACTCAATGAGGCTACAATAGCAACGGTCTTTTTTCGGTCACGCTTAAAATTCGCAATTCCCATTGAAACAGGATTGAGCTTGATATTCTTTTTCCGGCTGCGGATATTCTTTTGCGCTGGGGTAAAACGGACGGCTTCAATCGGGGAAATCCCTGCCGCAATTTTTACCGGCTTACGGATGGAAACAGATACCATGATCCAACTGCTTATGAGTGTCAAAATAACCGTTGCCACATAGGAAACAGCGTTAAAACCCTTAGAAAACAGGAGAAAACCGCCACATATGCCCAACACTGTACCAATCACAATCCCGATACTGCCGAGTTTGCGTCCCTCCCGCTTTACAATCCGCTTGATTTGCTTTGGCGTTGCACCAATCGTCCGAAGCTGCCCATAGCTCTGGATTTTGTCATTGATGGAGATACGGAAGATACTCTGGATCACAATATAGCCGCCGATCAGAACAACGGCAATCACGCCAGCCATTAGTGCAAAATCAAAGGATTTAGAGGCATAAGCAAAATACTTGCTGTTCATTTTTGGCATGGAAAGCTGATATTCCTCTGCAATCTCCCTGCAATAAGAGGTCATCAGTTCTTCGTCCAACTTGACGCTGTTTTTGAAATGAGCATAGGCGCGATAGCCAGCCGGGTCAAATCCTTTCCATTCTGTCAGGGCAGCGTTGGAAAGAATGATAGCGCAGGTATTCGCTTCTTTTTCATTTACGCTGTCCATAATGCCGGTAACGACATAATCACCATGAAAGCTCTCGGTGTCTAAGGTCACAGTGTCCCCAATCTTGGCATTGTTTCCATAGGTGGAAAGAAAGTATTCGCTTACGACAACTTCATTTGCTTTTTCAGGAACCCGGCCCTCTAACAGATTCATTTGCGCCTTGGCAATCTCCATCATTTGCGCGTCGCAATACACATAGGACGCATGATAGCCCTGTTCCGAAAGTTCCTCACCCAGCATATAGTAGCCGCCTACGCGCTCAAACTCCGGCAGTCCTTTCAGGGTTTCAATGTCGTTTTCCTCCACGCCCAGCCAGACCGCCTCATAAGTATCGACAACCTGATTGCGTTGCATTTGTGTCAGGGAAGTAGACACAATTCCCGTAAAGCAGATCAGAAACGCCGCCAGTGCAACGGCAATCACCACCATCAGATTCCGGCGCTTCTCGCTTTGCAAACTTTTCTTTGCCAGCTTCTTTGTAATGGCGCTGGTATCATTCTCAAAAGGCCATGTCATAGCCTGCCACCTCCTTACTCCACAATCTTGCCGTCCTCAATGCGGACAATCCGATCTGCAAGGCGGGCAATGTCGTTGTTGTGGGTAATCATCACAACAGTTTGCCGGAACTCTGCACTGGTGCGCTTGATAAGCCCCAGCACCTCGGCGCTGGTCTTGCTATCAAGGTTGCCGGTTGGCTCGTCGGCCAGAACAATAGCCGGTTTGGTAATCAAGGCGCGGGCGATAGCCACACGCTGCTGCTGGCCGCCGGAAAGATTGTTCGGCATATTTTTCAGTTTATCTTCCAGCCCCAGCAGGTGAACGATCTCGTCCAAAAACTTCTGATCCACCGTGTCCCCGTCCAGCTCCACCGGCAGGACGATGTTCTCATACACATTCAGGATAGGAACAAGGTTATAGTTCTGGAAGATAAAGCCGATGTTGCGGCGGCGGAAGATGGTAAGCTGTTCGTCGTTCATTTTCGACAGTTCTTTGTCCCGGACAATCACATTGCCGGAAGTAGGGGTGTCCAGCCCGCCCATCATGTGAAGCAGGGTGGACTTGCCGCTGCCGGAGGTTCCCACAACGGCCACAAATTCGCCGTCATTTACAGAGAAGTTCACGCCGTCAAGGGCGCGGGTGATATTCGGCTCTGTACCGTAATACTTTTTCAGGTCGATAGTCTGTAAAATTCTCATAAAATTCAATCCTTTCTTTGTTTGTTGTAAATGCGGAACGCTGCTGCGCCGGTGGCCGCCAACTGTACCAGAATCAGCACAGCGAACAGTCCGAAGCTCTCATAGTAGAACAGTTCATCCCAAAACAGGAGAACATCACAGAGGGTAGTCAAGGCAACCGTCCAGCGGATGTGCTGGGCCAGCCTTTGCCAGAACGCCAGCACAAGGGCAACGGGCGGGACGATCAGCAGCGCCAGATTCAAAATCATGGTCGGGGTCAGTTCCATTGCAACGCCTCCTCACTTTTGTTGATAAGGTCATTGCAAAACCCAAATGTCCGCGAAATGTTACAGCGGCCAAAAAATTTCATCGAAAATCGGAGTGAAATGTTACAACGCTCGGACATTTCAAAATTATTATTCAACTACCCTTAATCGAGCTACAATACTTGTTTTTCTAAAATAGCGAAACGAAACATGAGGAACTATAATCGCCACAACGCAAATAACAATTCCCTCTAATATCAACGGGAAAATCGTAGGCTGTATTGTAAACAGCCATAAGTCAGGTTGATTAAAGAAAGTAGGAAGAATTGTATTTGCAACAATAAGAGAGAGAGGTAAACCCATTACACAAATCAGAAATGCGTAAAACAATCCCTCCAATACGGTCAATTTGTTAATTTGTTTTTTCGTCATTCCGATGCTCTCTAATGTAGCAAATTCCCGTTGCCGGTTTATAATGCCCGTTATAATGATGTTGGAAAAATTCACAAGCCCGATACTTCCTAATAGAAACCCAATAAGGCCACCTATGATAAAAATAGTTTGTTTTAATCCATTCATAGTTTGTGCCAATGTTTCAGACGATGCGTATTCAACGGTAGGCAAAGAATTGATGTACTCGGTCGCTGGCAAAAAGTGTTCTTTTTCCACATCAAACACATAACTCATTATGGCTGGATTGTTATACAATTCCACAAACATCTCATTACTCATATAGAAAATAGGACAATCGCCGCCAACATCAGTGTAGCCAACATTCTTACCCGGAGATTCTACCAATGAAAAATCAACCACTGCACGCGCAATTACCGAAACCGTTTTATAAGGCAATCCATCTTTGTAAATGGTAACTTCCTGATTGAGCGGACAAAGAAATTCAGGAGATTCATTTGGGTTGATCGCTGAAATTTCTATAACATAGTTTCCACTTTCCAAATATGAGGTTAGTTGCTGTATATCTGTTTCTCCCTCAATGAAATTCAATTTAGGAAGTATTGATTTTTCTACCCCGTAAATATTGCAAAGAGGTCGATAATCAACACCGAGTTTTACTGGATAAGTTCTGCCATCAACCATACCACTTCGTATAAGGTGATTATCTTCTGTGTATTCGTCTAATACTTCCGTGACCAAACTACCATAATCATAAGTAACACTGACATCATCCAAAGTGTTTTTATAAATTCGACTTCCGTTCAGCACAGGAATATTATTTTCAATATCAGATATGATTTCATTACTAACAGAATCATCTTTAAATCGAAAACCTTGCACATTAGAAAATGTGTTTGGGCTTGCCACAACAAAATCAAATGAGGTAACAGAAGATACATATTTTTTAACATCAACACTATTTCCGATTGCGATTGCACTGTTTAGGAGAATAATGCAGAGTATCATGGATAAGACGATAAATATGGTACGCTTTGAATTTCTTCTTAAATTTCTCCATGCCATTTCTGTTATTCTATTCTTAAACGAAAGACGATTCTTGTTGGCACTATGATAATTGTCTTTTTCATAGTATCTGGTTGCCTCAATGGGCGAAATCGTAGCTGCAATTTTGAATGGTTTCTTTATGCTCACCCAAACAGTAATCGCACTAAATATCCCGGCAACGACAAAAATAATAGGATTAAAACTCAAGTTCACAGAAAGATTGTGATACTCGCCTTTCATAAAATTAAGAATCCACGGAAGCATAAGTATTCCTACTATATATCCTAAAATCAACCCAATAGATATACCAATTATAGACAGCCAAAATGCTTGCTTATAAACAATTCGCTTGATTTGCTTCTCCGTTGTTCCGATTGTTCTTAATAAGCCATATTTCTTTATTTCTTGAACAACAGAAATCTCAAAAATATTGCGAATGAGCAAATAGCCCGTTATTACAAAAATCATAATAAAAAACAGGGCTGCTATTATGGCAATCCAATTTACAGATGTACCAGTGGACGGGCTGGTTCCCCTAATTTGCAAAATAGTTGTCTGTATAGACTGGATCGCTCCAACACATAAAGTCGTTACAGAAGTAAAAAGCATTGATGTTAAAACGATTGCTATTACAGCAACAATATTTCGTAATTTGTTGGCTTTGAAGCTTCTTTGCGCCAGCTTCTTTGTAATGGCGCTGGTGTCATTTTCAAAAGGCCATGTCATAGTTGTATCACCTCCATATTTGATAAGGGTATTGTAAAACCTAAATGTCCGCGAAATGTTACAGCGGCCAAAAAATTTCATTGAAAATCGAGGTGAAATGTTACAACGCTCGGACATTTCAAAAAAATTTACGGCGGGCAGCCGGAAATGGCCGTCCGCCGCGTTCTATTTTGTCGGTAGCATAATGGAAAATTCCGACCCCTTGCCCGGTTCCGAAACCACTTTGATATAGCCGCCCTGCCGCGTTACGATCTCGCGGGCCAGATACAGGCCAATCCCCACGCCCTGCTGTTCGTGTACTTCTTCCTCACGATAGAAGCGCCGGAAGATAGCGGCCTGATTGCTTTCGGAAATGCCCTTGCCGGTGTCGGTTACTTTGATCTCCACATACATTTCCCACAGCACCACCGACACAGCGATTTTTCCGCCTGCCGGGGTGTACTTCACCGCATTGTCCAGCAGATTAAAGAGGGCCTCGGATGTCCACTTGCTGTCATGGAAAACGGTCAAATCCTCCGGGCAGTCCACGGACACAGCGATTTCCTTTTTCTCCGCCGCATACACAATCCCACTCATGGCCTGCGCCACGGTATCAAAGAGGCGACCCGGTTTCTTATCCAACTGGATCACGCCCGTTTCCAGCCGTGAGGTTTTCACAAGGGCCTGAAAGAGAAAGTCCAGCTTATCCGTCTGGCTGCGGATTCCCCGGATAAAGTCGGTGCGCTCCGCCTCGGTCATGGGCTTTTCCAGCAGGGTGTCCGTCGCCATTTTCAGATTGCTTACCGGCGTTTTCACCTGATGGGAAATATCCGATACAAGGGTCTGTAACTCCTGCCGTTCCTCGTCCACCCGGCGGCGGTTCTCCTGCATGATCTGGTAAAGCCTTGCCAGCCGGTGTCCGATTCTGGCAAGCTGGGTTTCGCTGTCCTCTGGCCGCTGGGGCGCTTCATTCCCGGCGATCATGTGGTCTAAGGTCTGGCACAGGTCAGCGGTAAACTGCGACAGCCGCTTTCCAAACGCCTGCGTCAGTACAAAAATCCCCACAAGGGCGCACAGCAGCAGCGCCCCGCCTGTCAGCAGCACCGCAATCTGTTTTGTCACAAGAAACAGGGCTATGGTGATCCCGGACATGGAGAGGGCAAGCCCCATTGCCACCCGGCTAAACAGCCGCTTTACCGAGAGGTTTTGAAACTTCATTTTGCCTCGCCTCCCGTCCATTGATAGCCCATGCCGTAAACGGTCTTGATGTAGGGCGCGCCGCCGTCGGATTCAATCTTGCTGCGAATCCGGCTGATGGAGGTTGTCAGGGTGTGTTCGTCTACAAACCGCTCGTCTATATCCCACAGCTTTTCCAAAAGCTGCCCACGGGTCAGCACTTGCCGGGGATTTTTGCGGAACAGGTTCAGCATTTTGTACTCCATCGGGGATAGGGTCAGGGGCTTGCCGTTTAGGGAAGCCGTCTGCTCCGAGAAGTCCAGAAACAGCCGCCCGTCGTCGTAAATGTCCTTAGCCGGTTTGTGGTGTTCCAGCATGGCGAACATGGCTTTGATTTTCCGCTGCAAGGCCCCGATCACAAAGGGCTTTGTGATGTAATCCACCGCGCCCACCTCATAGCCCCGTATCTGGTCGCTCTCCTGATCGTTGGCGGTCAGGAAAATCACGATGGTATCCGGGTGCTGGGGCTTTATCAGCTTGCACAGTTCAAAACCGTTCCCGTCCGGCAGGTTGATGTCCAGCAGCACTAAATTAAATTCCCGCTGGCGGATGGCTTCGGCTGCGGTTCTGGCATTTAGGGCAGAAGTCACGCCGTAGCCGTCTGCGGTCAGGTTATAGGCCAACATCTTATTCAAAAAACTGTCGTCCTCGACAATTAAAATCTGCTTCATATCCTCACTTCCTTTGCTTTTTGCAGATAGTATAACAGGCAAATGTCCGCGAAATGTTACAGCGGACAGATTTTTTCAAAAAAGTGCTTCTCCTTTATTATAGGATAGCCCGCTTTTCCGTACAAGGCAGAAAATATGAATTATAAAGTTTAATCTTCCTTCATATAGCAACATTCCATTGAGAAAATATGAAATATACAATGTAGATGGGTGGTGCTATATGGCAAATATCAAAGATTGTCCCGGCTTTGAAACTTTCGGTGCGGATGTAAAAGAGGCGCGGAAAGTCAAGCAGTTATCGCGTAAGACGCTGGCGGAACAGGTCAATATCGACTGGCGCTATCTTGCCAACATCGAAAATGACGGCACGATTCCCAGCCTGCCGGTTATCATACAGCTTATCAAAATCTGCGGGCTTCCCGTGGAACGGTATTTTAACCCGGAGGTCATGCGGGAGGAAAGCGCACAGCGGCAGCGGGTCAGCCACAAGCTGAAACTCTGCCCGGAAGAATTTCTGCCGATCATCGAGGGCGCGATTGACGGGGCCATTCAAATTCAACAGAAGAATGACGAAACGGAGGGTGCATGACAACCCTCTGTTTTGTTTTTGGGAGGACGCAATCTGCGCCCTCTCTTTTTTTGTACGGTTTTCGGAAAAACCGGGATTTTGCGGGTATTTCCTTGGGGTCAGAACGCTTTTTAAGGGAAGAAGAACAAAGACAGCAAGCATAGGGAGTGTAGCCACACTCCCGGCAAACGGCTTCCCGTTTGTATCTTGGGGAAGTCCCCAAACCCCTGAATGAATGGAGGTGAGAAAGTGGCAAACCGAAAACGGAAGTTTGTGCTGCGCGTCCCGGTGACGCCGGAGGAACGGGTGCTGATCCAGCAGAAGATGGCCCAGCTTGGCACAAAGAACTTTTCTGCCTACGCCCGGAAAATGCTGATTGACGGCTATATTGTCCACATCGACACCGGCCCCGTCCGGGCGCAGACCGCAGAGCTGCAAAAGATCGGCGTCAACATCAACCAGATTGCAAGGCGTATCAACAGTACCGGGACTGTGTACGCGCAGGACTTGGAGGACATCAAGGGGGCGCTGGCACAGATATGGCAGTTACAAAGATCCATCCTATCAAGTCAACGCTGAAAAAGGCGCTGGACTACATCGAGAACCCGGACAAGACCGATGAAAAGCTGTTCGTTTCTTCCTATGGCTGTTCCTATGAAACGGCGGATATTGAATTTCAAATGCTGTTAGATCAGGCGTACCAAAAGGGCAACAATCTGGCCCACCACCTGATACAAGCCTTTGAACCGGGGGAAACCACAGCAGAGCAGGCCCATGAGATCGGGCGGCGGCTTGCCGATGAAGTGCTGCAAGGTAAATACCCCTATGTGATAACCACCCACATCGACAAGGGCCACCTGCATAACCACATCATTTTCTGCGCCGTGGATATGGCGAACCAGCGCAAGTACATTTCCAACCGCCAGAGCTACGCCTTTATCCGGCGCACCAGCGACCGGCTGTGCAAGGAACACGGCCTGTCTGTGGTAAAGCCCGGCAAGGACAAGGGCAAGACCTATGCCGAGTGGGACGCACAGAAAAAGGGCAAGAGCTGGAAAGCAAAACTGAAAATTGCTATCGACGCGGCCATTCCGCAGGCCAAAGACTTTGACGGTTTTCTGCGGCTCATGGAGGCGCAGGGCTATGAAGTCAAACAGGGCAAGTTTATTTCATTCCGCGCGCTGGCAGACGGCCTCCGTCCCGGGCAGGAACGCTTCACCCGCTGCAAGACCTTGGGGGAGGATTACACCGAGGAACGGATCGCCCAGCGGATCAAGGGCATTGCCATCGACCGGGGGCCGCGCAGAAGAAGCACCGGGGAAATCTCCCTGCGGATCGCCTTGGAGGACAGTATCAAAGCCCAGCAGTCGGCGGGCTATGCGCGGTGGGCGAAGCTGCACAACTTGAAGCAGGCCGCCAATTCCTTAAACTTCATCACAGAACACCAGATCGACAGCTACGAGGGCTTGGAAAGCAGGCTGGCCGAGATCAGCGCTGCAAACGACGCGGCGGCCTCCGCCCTGAAAGACGCGGAACGCCGCCTTGGGGATATGGCGCTGCTGATAAAAAACCTCTCCGCCTACAAGCAGCTCCGGCCTGTGGCACTGGAACTGCGAAACGCCAAAGACAAGGCCGCGTTCCGGCGGCAGCATGAAAGCCAACTGATCTTGTATGAGGCGGCGGCAAAGGCGCTCAAAGAGGCCGGGATCGCAAAGCTCCCCAACCTGTACGCCCTCAAAACCGAGTATAAAAAACTGGACATAGAACGGGAACGGCTGTCCGCACAGTACAGCGAAGCGAAACAGAAATTGAAAGAATACGGCATTGTCAAACAGAATGTAGACAGCATTTTGCGGACAGCGCCGGGAAAGGAGCATACGCAGGAACGATGAACATAACGAGAATGAGTTACCCCCAATACCGCAAGGCCCGCAGGCTCACCCATGAGTGCTGCAACTACTGTAACGGAAACTGCCTCCTGCTGGACGATGGGGAGGAATGTGTCTGTGTGCAGAGTATTTCCTATTCGCTGCTGTGCCGGTGGTTCAAGGTGGCCGTCCTGCCGCTGGACGCTGCCCTGTGCGCCGAGATCACCAAAGGCCGGGGCGAAATCAAACGCTGCGCCGTCTGCGGGGCGGCGTTTACGCCCAACTCCAACCGGGCCAAATACTGCCCGGATTGTGCGGTGCAGGTACGCCGGAAGAAAGAGGCGGAACGCCAGCGGAAAAGATACCTCCTGTCTACGCATTTAGGGCGGTAAAAGTCCACGGAAATCAAGGGTTTTTCCGCATGGTCGGCAGGCAGGTGGATAAAGTTATCCTGTTCTCCCGAAAACAGGGTTCTAAATGCGGGAAAATGGACAAAAAAGAAGCGCCGGGACAAAGATAACTTTTCAGTTCTTTGTCCCGGCTGAATTTTGGCATGGACACTGATTTTGTGCAGTGCTATAATTCGAGTAAATAAACGAGATCGGGGTGATTATCCATGAATGAAAGAGAAAAGATTATCCAGCGTTGGTTTGATATGTGGTTGGAGCAACAGGATTTTGGAATAGATGAAATTTTTACAGAGGATGTTCTATATACAGAAAGTTGGAGTCCCCAATATTGCAATCGAAAAACTGTGAAGCACTGGTTTCAGGAATGGAATACCCGTGGCAAAGTCGTTACTTGGGAAATTAAACAATTCTTCCACAAGGAAAATCAGACAATCGTTGAGTGGTATTTCAAAAACGAAATGGACAATGGGAGCATAGAAGAATTTGACGGAATCTCTTTGATTGAGTGGACAGACGAGAACAAAATTAAGTCATTAAAAGAATTTGGGTGCAATCTGAATCATTATAATCCCTATGAGCATAGTGATACGCCCCAGTTTAGAAATGAAAAGGCAAGCTGGTTTTGATTATGCTTTGTTGCAAAAAAAGAAATGCCGGACGCAGAGGCTTTGACAGCCCCCGCGCCCGGCGTTTTGCTTATTCGTCTGTGAAGTGGAACCGCTGCGCCGCAAAGTCGGCGTCACTCATGGCGTCCAGCTTATCGGCGGTCTGGCAGGCCAGCGCCGCCATTTCCCTGTCCATGTCCGGCAAAGCTGCCCGGAGATTTGCCGCCGTCCTGCGGCGGTCGGTGTTGTGATACAGACAGATCAGGTTTTCTTCTTCCACGGTGAAATACATTCCTCATACCTCCATTTCTTTTGATTTTTCCCGCGCCGGGGGCTTCTTTTTCTGTTCCTCCTTGGCGGCGGCAAGCTGCGCCCGGATGGACGGTTTCTTTTGTTTCTGCGTCGTCTTTCGGGTCTGCTTGGGCTTTTTGGCCTCCGCCTTGGCTGCCTCGGCCACATCCAAAAGGGAAATCTGTTCCCCGGCTTTTGCCCTTGCTTCCAGTTCCTCCATAGACGGGGCGTTGTTCATCATGCCGTCGATCATGTTGTAGTTCTGTTCGGTGGACATTTCCGCCGTCTTGATATGACTTTCTGGCTGGGCGGGGATGGCAAAGGCCCTTGTGCCGTTTGCCATAATGAGATACCTGCCGTCCTCCGACTGGTGGTGGAATCCATACCCGGCGGCCTCCATCTGTTCCCGGCTCCTGTCGGTCAGATAGAAACGGCCTCTCGGCGTCTGGATTTGTTCGCCGGTCATGCACTCGTCCGGCGTGAGCTGCTTTTCCGGCTGGGCGAAGAACTCCGGCACCTGCCGGTAGTCGGCCCCCTCGTCCACATAATAGGCGGTCTGTTTCCCATCCTGCCGGAACACCACAATATCCCCCGTAGAGAGGGAATGTCCCTTGTAATCGGCGGGATGTTCTATATTGAAGCGGCGGTAAATCTCGTCCAGTGTGGTGTCCTTGTCCAGCGGCGCGGTGTAGACAAGCTGGTAATTCTTCCTGTCCACCGAAAGCCCATCTGCCTGCAAGTCCTCATAGGAACGGTAGCGGAAGTCGCGCCCCTCCGGGCCGGGCGGCACTTGGTAGATGGAAAAGTTGGGCTGCGCCGGGGCCTCATAATCAGAGGCAACATATTCCTCCACCGTCAGCCCGGCAGCGGCGGCCTCCTGTTCCAGCTCTGCCTCGATCTGTTTTTTGTAGTCCTGCAAACTCTGGTCGAAGTCGGCAAGCTGCGGCGGCTCCGGCAAATGGTACTGGCCTTGATTGAGAAGCGGGCGGCACTCCTTTACATAGTCCAAAACCGCATTGAAATAAGCGGTCTGTTCCGGCGTCAGGGTTTCCCCGGATCGCAGCGGACGCCGGGCCTCCTGCTCCATAGCGGCCAGATTGCAATGCAGCTCCATATACGGGATGAACTCATGCAGCAGCATATCCCGCTGGGCCTTGTCCGCCTCCCATGCCTCCGGCCCCTCATGGTGCAGCACATGGTTTTTCCAGCTTTCATCCTGCGCGTAGTATTCGTGATAGCCCCGGATATGCTGGATCAGGGAACCGTCCCCGTCGCCAAAGTCCTGCCGCCCCTCGTAGCTGTCCGGCTGGCCCTGCATGGTAAAGTCAATGCGGAACTTGGTCTTGTCGTACCAATGGCCCGTATAGCCCGGCTGCTCCCGGTCATGGCGTCTGGCGCTGTCCAGCTCCTTGAAAACGGCCTCAGCTTCATGCAGCGGCATTTGCTGGCCGTCTTTCAAATGGGGGCTTTCACTCCAAAGGATCGTGACAACCGGCTCCGCTGCCGGATTCTGTGCGATCTGCCGCTGGGCGTTGGCAACGGCAATCTCACTTTCGATCTCGCTTTTCACAAAGGAATCCATCTGGCCCTTTTGCAGCTCGTAGCCCTGTTCGCACAGGCGGTTGATAAGCCCGATCACCTTGTCAGTATCGCCCACGGATTCGGCATAGGCCACGATCAACTGCCGTTCCTCGCTGCCCAAACGCGGGGCGTTTTTCTCCGCCAGCTCAATCAGGGCGGCGGCTCGGTCAGCCGGGGACGCCTCCGGAATGAACGGCTTTCCATTCAAAAGGCCGTCGATCCCGTTCCACGCCTGCGGCTGGGGAATGGCGTTGGCCTGTTCGGTTGCTTCCAGAAAATCATCCAGCCCGTCGCCGGTCAGGGGTTCCATCGTCCCAGCCGGTCGCTCATGGATGGCAAGGATTTCTTTTCCGGCTTCCGCAAGGGACAGGTCGGGATTGTCAAGCTGGCCTCCGTCCAGTTCCTTGTAGTCGGGGCCGTACAGCGTGTAATCATAGCCGGTTTCCGATGTCTGGATATACAGGTAATCGCTGCTTTCCAGACGGTAGGCGGCCTCCTGCGGGGCTTCTGCCTGTTCCAGCGTTCCGTCCCCGGCAATGGTAAAGCCCTGTGCCTGCGCCGCCTCCTTGGTTTCCTGCGACACTTCGCCGGTGGATTTCAAATCCGCGTCAATGAGGGTTTGCAGCATGGCCTTTACGCTGTCGGTCATTTCCTGCTGTTGCTCCGGGGGCAGCTTGGAAAATACGCTGTCCGGGTCTGGCTGCTCGGCGGCCTGTTCCATCGGCGCGGCCTGCGGCTGCTCCTGCTGGGCCTGCCGTTCTTTCTGAAGCTGGGCAAGGTGGCCGTCAATGGTGGTAATCAGTTCATGGGCGGTGGCCCGGATGGTTTCAAGGGAGGCTTTCAGCTCTTTCAAGTCCTTGCCGGAACTCCAACCGGCCACATAGCCAAAGGAATAGTCGGAGGTGTCCAGCCCGTAGTGCTGGCAGACGGCATAGGCCACGCTTTCGGCCTGCACCTCGCGGGTGCGGCTGTCGGGGCGGTCGGCCTGCTCAATGGCCGGGGCTTCCGGGTCGATGGCGTGGAGCTTGGAATGGGCGATCTCATGGATGGCCGTCTTTAGGGTCTGTAATTCGCTCATGCCCTCCTGAATGGCGATCCGCTTTTCCGTCAGGTGGTAGTAGCCGTGGGAACCGCCCGGAATATCCTCAAAACCAATGGGAACCGGGGAGGTCTGTTCCAGCGCCTTGAAAAATTCCCCGTAGCGTTCCACGCTGCCGGTCAGTTCTTCCACGCCGATAGAGGGCAGCGGTTCCCCCTCGGTCTGGCTCACATCAAAGACGGAAACGATCTTAAAGGCCGGAACCTGTATTTCCTGTACTTCGGTAACAGGCTTTCCGTCCTTACCCATCACCGGCCTGCCCTGTGCGTCCAGCTTTTGCACTTCCTTTTTCGCCTTGAACGGGGCCGGGGCCAGTATCTTGATGGCCTTTTCGCCTTTCTTTACATTGCGGTGAAAATCGTCCCGCCACTTGTTGTAGCCCGCCACAAGCTGTCCGCCCTGCATGGCGATCAGGAGGGTGTTGTTGAAGCTGTAACTGTGGAACTTGGACATGGTGGTGAGATAGGCTTTGTAGCGTTCACTCTCGAAAAGCTCCTGTATGCCAGTTTCCAGCCGGTCGGTGATCTCTTTCATGCGCTCGGCGCTGTTCTGGCCGTTTAAGAGAATGGGGGTGACAGGCTGCGGGGCCTTTGTAGGCGCTGCCGCCTCCGGCTGCACCTTGCTTTCCTCCCGCAGAATTTCCGGCGCGGGATAGGCCATCACCCGGTATGGTTCCGGCACCGGCTGTCCCTCATGGACGCGCTGCCATTCGTCGCTGGTTCGCAGGATATAACCGTAATCGGTAAAGGTTCCCTGTTCCTCGTTGGCGATAAAGCTCCCCAGCCGGTCGGTGTCAATGGCCGGTTTCCACGGGTCGGGAACGACAAACAGCCCGGAATCATTCAGATAATATTCCCCCAGACTGCGGTTGTCCTTGGCGTTGATTAAGACAAAACAATCGGTGTTTTCGGCGTAGTCCAAAAGCTGCCCGATGGTCTGCATTTTCGCCGGGGACTGCATGGCGGCGTTCAGCTCCGCAAGCTCCACGGCGTCCAGCCTTTGAAGCTGGGCAGCAAGGAAGTTCAGTTCGTCCACGCTGGCGGCTTTTATCAAATCCTCCGGCAGTTCCAGCGGTTTTCCCTCCGGGGCAGAAAAGCCGTCAATAAACAAGTCCTGCTGGTTGTCGGCGGTGATATGGATTTCCTTTAGGGCTTCCTGCACCTGTTCGGCGGTAGTCGGCAAGGAAAGCCAGTACCCATGCGGCCCGCCGGTCTGCGCCTCGGCGCGGCTATCAAGAAAAATGGAAAATACTTCGTTCACGGGTTCCCTCCTTTCCGGGGTGGCTGTGGTCTGCTGCGGCTGCGCGGTTTCTTCCTGCGCGGGAAGTGCTGCGGCTTTTGCCGGTTCCTCCCCCTCGATGGTATAGCCGGGGAGCAGGCAGCCATTGACCTTAAAACAGTCGGCGTATTCCTTGGGGATGGCCGGGGAAATTTCGGTAAAGTAATGGTCGTGGGCTTTGATCCGGCCATTCAGGTACTTGTCCAGTTCTTCCCGGCTGGCAAAGACTTTCCGATCCTGTCCGGCGATCTTGGCCTGCCGGTAGCTGCCCGGCGCGTTGGTGCGGAGGCTCCAGCGGAGCGTCCACGAGTAGGGAACGGATTTTTGGGCGGCGCTGTCGTACCGGGTGTTCTCGGAAATGGAATAATCCATCTGGTAAACCATGTTGCTGCGGATATGGCGGTATTCGTCCGGAGCCTCCCACTGGTTTGCGGTGTGGGTGACGGGAAGCGTCCGGGCATATTCAAGAGCTTTATCCAGAAACAGGGTTCTTCCAGCCTGTTCCTCCCATGCGGCGGCCTGTTCTTTCAGGCGGTCAAACACTTCCTGTTCTGCGGCGGCGCTTTCCGCCCGCAGGGAAAGAAGCTCTGCAAGGGGCAGCTTTACCGCTTCGGAAAGATCGGCCTTGCCGCTTTCAAAGTAAATCCGGCGCTCGATCCGCATAGTGCTGGCCGGTTCTAAATCGTCATGGTCGTAGGAGCTGTAAGACATTTGGGGTTCACATCCTTTCTATGGTGGTGATCTGATACAAGGGGTTTGGGGCTTCCCCAAAGAGAAAATCCCCGGCCCGGCAGGTGCGCCGGGTCAGGGATTTTGCCGGGAGTGTGGCTACACTCCCTATGCTTGCTGTTTTTAGTTCTTGCTGTTTTTAGTTCTTGCCCCTCTGTTCCACGCGGTAGTTTACATACTTGCCGCCGGTATCGGCCAAAAGCACCGTCCCGTCATAGGTCTTGCCGGTTTTCATGGAGCGCAGGCCCTTTACCTTTGCTTTTCCATCTTTAAGGAGCGCGGCGGCGATCTTCGGGGTGAACGCCTTGCCCCGTTCCTCAAAAAATCGGTCATTCTTCCACATGACAAACTGGCAGCTTCGGTTTCCGCAGTAGTAGTTCTTTTTGCCCTCGTAGACGCTTTCCCCGCAGCGCGGACATTTGCCGATAACCACACGCTCGGTCTGAAACAACTTCTGCGCGTCCTCGCTGATCTGGGAGTAGTTTGCGATCAGGCCCCTTGTCATTTCTGCAATGCCAGCCATGAAGCCCTCCGGGTCGGCCTGCCCCTTGGCAATGGCCGTCAGCTCCGTTTCCCACTGTGCCGTAAGCTGGGGAGAGGTCAGCGCCTCCGGCAGCACACAGGCAAGGTTATGGCCGTCCTTGGTGGGAAGTAGCTGTTTGCCCCTGCGCTCCACAAAGCCCATCTGCACCAGCTTTTCTAAGATGGAGGCGCGGGTGGCCGGGGTTCCCAATCCCTGCCGCTCGGCGTCCTCCGGCAGATCGTCCGCACCGGCGCGCTCCATAGCGGAAAGCAGGGTATCTTCCGTGTAGGATTTTGGCGGTGTTGTGAAATGTTCGGTGACGGCGGCAGTTACCTTGTCAAAGGTCTGTCCCTCGGTAATTTTGGGAAGTTCCTGCGCAGGCTCCGGGGCGGTGTCGTCGGCGTCTGTTTTGAACGACGCCTTAAAGCGGCGGTCAAGCTCTTTCCAGCCGGGGGTCAGGATGGTCTTTCCCTTGGCGGTAAAGGTGTTCCCGGCACAGGTGAATGTAGCGGTGACAGCTTCGTACACATGGGGCGCGGCCACGGCGCACAGCAGCTTGCAGCACACAAGGGACAGCAGTTTCTTTTCGCCCTCGGTCAGCCCGTCAAAGCCTTTCTGCACAAATTCCATTGTCGGGACAATGGCGTGGTGGTCGCTCACCTTTTTGCTGTTCAGCACCCGGCCAAACTGCGGGGACAGGCCAAGCCCCGCCACAAAGGGAAGCAGCGGCCACAGACCGGACACAAGGTTTTCCGCCGTTGGCAGCATATCATCGGTCAAATACTGGCTGTCGGTGCGGGGATAGGTCAGCAGCTTCTTTTCGTAAAGCTGCTGGGCATAGTCAAGGGTCTGCTTGGCGGTAAATCCAAACAGGCGGTTTGCCTCCCGCTGCAAGGTGGTGAGGTCATAGAGGCGGGGCGGCTGCTCCGTCTTTTTCTCCCGTGTCACTGACACACAAACGGCCTGCGCCGTTTCACAGGCGGCTTTCAGGGCCTTGGCGTCGGCAGCGTTTCCCATGCGTCCACTGGCCGCCTCCATGCCGCCCGCCGCGATCTGGACGATGTGGTATTTCTCTTTCTGAAAGCTGCTGATCTTGGCCTCCCGGTCAACCAGCATTTTCAGGGTCGGCGTCTGGACACGGCCCACGGTCAGGGTCTTGTGGTAGAGGATGGAGAACAGCCGGGTCGCGTTGATCCCCACCAGCCAATCCGCCTGCGCCCGGCAAAGGGCCGACTGATACAGGTTATCATAATCGGCTCCCGGTTTCAGGTGGGCAAAGCCGTCTTTAATGGCCGCATCCTCCATGCTGGAAATCCAAAGGCGCTGAAACGGTTTCTTGCAGCCCGCCATCTGGTAGACGAAACGGAAAATCAATTCCCCCTCGCGCCCGGCGTCGGCGGCGCACACAAGGCCGGTGACATCGGGGCGCTCCATCAAAGAACGCAGGGTGTCAAACTGCTTTTTCTTATCGTCGGGAATGATGTACTGCCATTCCTGCGGCAGAATCGGCAGGTCGTCATAGCGCCATTTTTTGAAACGCTCGTCATAAGTCCCAGCGTCGGCAAGGGAAACAAGGTGGCCGATACACCAGCTCACCAGATAGCCGTTCCCCTCCATATAACCGTCCTGTTTCTTGTCCGCGCCGATCACACCCGCAATGCTGCGGGCTACGCTTGGTTTCTCTGCAATTACTAACTGATAGCTCATACTTCGTCCTCCTTATTTCCATCTTCGTCTGTCATATCCTCGTCCGGCTCCGGGGCTTCGTCCTCGTCGTCCTCGTCCTCTCCAAAGTCATACTCGGCCAGATCGTCATTTCCTGTGGTGTCAGCTTTTTCCTTTTTGAATTTCAGGAAGTAGAGGGCTGCGCCGCCGCCCAGCAGCACTATCACAAAGAACACCACAAGGCCGCCCATGCCGCTTGGCTTTTCCTCCTGCGGCTTTTCTTCCTCCGGCTGGGGGGGCTTCGGCTCCGGCCCGTTGCAGGCGGTCAGGTTGTTTTTACAGACCGGGCAGGCCGTATTGACGGCCCCGGCTTGACATTTGGCCGTACAGGTGCAGACCTCCGGCTCTTTTTTCCCGTCCTCCAACAAGGCTTGCAGGTCGGCGTCGTCCACTTGGTTGAGAAAATGCACCGCCGTTTCCTTATCCTCGTTAGCCCGGTCGATCAGGATGTAAAAATAATTCCCGGCCTTGGTGGTAACGGTGATAAGCTGTTTATCCCCGAAAAAATCATCCACCAGCGTAGCGTTGCCCTGCGGGGTAACGGGTACGCCCTCCGGCTCCATGCCGCCGGTGGTGGGTTCTTCGGTTTCCTCCGGCACTTCTGCGGGGGCCTCGGTGGTTTCCGGCAGCGGCACAGGGTCAGGGTCAGCGCCCCCGGCGTAGGCGGTAACGGTCGTGGTCGCCATGCAGAGCGCAGCGGCCACGGCCAGCGTCAAGGTGCGGAACAGTTTAGATTTCTTCATGGGCGCTGTCCTCCTGTTCAAAGTCCGGGATCGGGGCCGGGGCCGCCTGCAACGCACCGCCGCGCACAAAGGCGGCGAACTCCTGCGGGGTCATGTTGAGGCCGCGCACAAGCTGGACGATCTGCAAGTTTTCCTGTTCGGTCTTGGCCGCTTCCAGCTCCCGAAGCTGCTTTTGCAGCTCCGCGATCTTGCCCTTGGTTTTCTCAATATCCTTTTCAATGCGTTCCAATTTGTTCATTGCCATAGTCAAAAACTCCTTTCTGGCGTTTAAGGCAAACGCCCGTAACAATAAAAATGCTGCTGCCAGTAGCTTGAATTGAGGTTCGTGTAGGAAATGGGGTCGCCGCAGTGCAGCATGACCGAATTTCCCACATACAGCCCCACATGGGACATCCCGACAGTGTCGTAAGTGCCGACGAAAAATACAAGGTCGCCGGGCTTGGCCTGCTCCGGGGAAACGGGGGTGCAGATGTTGTAAAGCCCCTGCGCCGTCTGGCGTCCCACATTCCAGCCGGAATGATTGATAACCCAGCTAATGAAGCCGGAACAATCAAAGCTGGTGCTTGGGGAGCTGCCGCCCCACACATAGGGATAGCCCACATACTTTTCCGCCTCCGCGATCATGGCGGCAAAGGCTTCGTCCTTTAGCGCCTCCGGGGGGATTTCATAGTAGGTCGGCTCTTTCGGGGTGGAGGCGTGGGGATAGCTGCCGTTGGGAAACAGGTCTGGCCGGTTGCCCAAAGTCTGCATATAGGCAGCATAAAAGCCCATCTGTTCCTCGGTGAGAATGTAGATGGGCAGGTGGGACAGGTCAAAGTTTTCCAGCTTCACATTGCAGATGTAATAGGTGTAGGGAACTTCCACGGTATAGGTGTTTCCCTCGCTGTCCGTCCTCGTTTCGGTGCGGTAGCGGGTTTCCGTTTCGATGGTCTGGGTCAGGATGTACTGCTTTTCAAAGAGCATGGCAAGGTCGCCCTGTACCTCCCCCAAAGTGAACACGCCGTTATGCAGCGCGGAGAGGATGGAGGTCAGCACATAGGGGTCATGTTTGATCTCGTCCAGATCGAAACGGTATTCGTCATAGCCAGGGTGCAGACTTTCGTAGTTGTCAAGTTCGTGCTGCAAGTCTGCTTCCAGCGCGGCATAGGCGGCTTCGGCTCCCAGCATATCACTGTTCTCGGAGAGATAGGAGGTGGCGGCAAGGCCCGTCCCGGTGCTGCCAAACATGGCGGTGCAGGATTGCAGGCCGCCCATCACCAGCAGGAGCATGAGGCCCACGCCGCCGACGATCAGCGCCCCTTTCCAGTGCCGGGCGGCAAAGGATGCGGCCTGTCTGCTTTTTTCTGCGGCTTTCTTGGCTGCGGCACCCGTGGTCTTGGCGGTGCCTGCGGCCCCCTGTGCGGTCTGACCCGCCGCCCTTGCTGCCTTGGCATATTCCCGCTTGATGTGCTGTTTCTGCCAGAAGCGGGAAACGGGGTTCTTGACCGCCTGCGCCAGCTCCGGGTTGTCCCGCAGGGATTTTTGATACGCAAACTCGGCGTTGGCAGCGATGGACTTTCGCTCGGCCTTGGCTGCGGCCCGGTAGGGTTTGAGCTTGTGGCGGTGGACGCCGCTGCGGATCATGCGGCCCACCTGCCGTTCCGCCAGTTCCTCCCCCTTGTGGCCGCCCTCCACGCCCACATTTTCGTGTTCTACCTCGTGGATTTTTCCGTGGAGATAAAGCCCGGCTTCCTGTATGGGGCGGCTGGCCGGGTTTGGTTTGAGCTGGGGAGGGGATTTCTCCACCTTGTCAAAATACAGCCTGCTTTTAGCCTTGCCCTTGGCCTCGTCATAAACAGTTTCCTTGGTGACGACGCGCTTTTTCGGCAGGGCTTCTTTGGCCGCTTCCAGCTGATCCGCCCGTTTTTCTGCCTTTTTGATATACGGGGCCAGCTCCGGGGAGGCCCGTTCCTCGGCGGTAAACTGCAACCGGGAAACGGGGCCGGTGGCCTGCGCCACGGTTTTTCCGGCGTCCTTGGCCGCTTTCCTTGCCTTGTGGCGGTCGTGCAGTTCGTCCGCCCGTTCCAGTATTTTTTCCGCCGCGCCCTCCGGCTGGGCGGTGTATTCCTGCTCGGCCTCCCGGCTGGACACATTGACGCTTTCGCCGGTGGTCTGGTTATCCAGCGTCAGGCCGTCGCGGGTCATGTGCTGCGTTACCTTGTCGCGGGGTTTTAAGGGTTCCATATCCGATCACCTCCTTGCTGTCTGTTCCGGCAGCGCCCGGTTTCAATCTCTGCAATATAGCGCAGGATGGGGTACACCTGCGGGGGAACAACTGCGTTTCCCAAAGTCTTTAACCGCTTTGCCACATTCGCCGGCGGGTCGCTGATTAAGTACGGGATTTGCGCCGGTTCTTTGGCCCACATGGAATGTCCGTCCATCTCCGGGGGAATCCCATCAGCCATTCCACCCAGTCGGGGTTCAGTTTCACATCCCCCGGCGGGCTGCCCAGCAGTTTGTAAACCGCCCATGACAGCCGCGCCGTCCATACGGTTCCGCTGGGATTGTATTTTCGGAAGCTCCCGGTCGGGGTCATCCGCACATCGACAGTTTTCCCCACATCCCCCGTGTCGCTGGCAAGGGGCGTGGGAAGCAGCATGGCCGATGATGAAAGTTCTTTTGCGCTCATGCCATGCGCCGACGGCGACAGCAGGAAGTACGAAAACCCTAACGGCGTAGCCTGCCTGCTCCAAGTCAAAAACCGTCTTGTCGAGCCCCAGATGGATGAAGCCAGCAACATTTTCTCCAAGCACCCAAGAGGGGTGCAGTTCCCGGATAATGCGGAGCATTTCGGGCCATCAATACCGTTCGTCCTCAAATCCCCGTTGTTTCCCGGCGCTGGAAAAGGGCTGGCAGGGGAATCCCCCGGAAATAAGTGTGGTCGTTTCTCGTCCTGTTTTTTCAAAAAATGCCTCCTTTGTCACTGTGGTAATGTCCCGGAATTTTGGTACCTGCGGCCAGTGCTTTTTCAAAACTTCCATCGGGAAATCCGCCCATTCGCACTGGCATACGGTGGTAAACCCTGCGGCTTCCGCCGCAAGGTCGATCCCGCCGATCCCGGAAAACAGGCTGAAATGTGTTAGGGCGCTCATACCGTCGCCCCCTCGCCTAACCGGGTCGTCATGATCTGGTAGAGCTGGGTGTTTTTCGGGATGGGGTTCTTAAAGGGCAGGATCACATTTTCGTAAATGAGAAGCCCCTCGCCGGGTTCGGAATTGTCCACATACCGTAATTGCTGGGGCGAAATGTTCAGCCGTTCCGCAAGGATTTTGCGGTCGCCGCTGGCCTGATTGAGCAGGCAGATAAAGTCGCTGTTTTCCAAAATGTTCTCAATTTCCGGGGAGGAAAGCAGGTCTTTCACATTCTGCGTCGCACCTGTGGGAATCCCGCCCCACTTACGGAAACGCTTCCAAATCTCGCAGGAAAAGGCCGCCGTCTGTTCCTCACGCAAAAGCAGGTGGAACTCATCACAGAAATACCATGTCGCCTTGCCCTTACTGCGGTTTTGGGTGACGCGCCCCCAAATCTGGTCTTGGACAATGAGCATACCGATTTTCTTTAGTTGCTTGCCCAGCTCCTTGATGTCAAAGGCCACAATGCGGTTTTTGATGTCGATGTTGGTTCTGTGGTTGAACACATTTAAGCTACCGGACACATACAGGTCAAGGGCCTGCGCCACCCGGTCAGCCTCCGGGATATGCTGGTCTAACAGGGCTTTGTGCAGGTCTGCAAGGATGGGCATATTTTCCGGCTTGGGGTCTGCCAGATAAGGCCGGTAGATCACCTGTACCGCCCGGTCGATCACCGTCTTTTCAATGGCTTCCAGCCCGTTCTTGCCGCCCATGACAAGCTCACAGAACGACAGCACAAAGTCGGATTTCAAGGCCAGCGGGTTTTCGTCCTCGGAGTAATTCAGGTTGATGTCCAGCGGGTTCACATAGTTTTTGCTGGTAGGCGACAGCTTCACCACCTGCCCATGCAGCCGCTTCACAAGGGGGTAATACTCGGCCTCTGGATCACAGATATACACATCGTCCGGGGTGCAGAGGAACACGCTCAAAATTTCTGATTTACAGCTCATACTTTTGCCGCTTCCCGGTGTCCCCAGCTTTAGCCCGTTGGGACACCTCGCCCGTTTGCGGTCGAGCATAATCATGTTGCCGGTCTTGGCGTTGATCCCGTAATACATGGCGTCGCCGCCCTGAAAAAGCTCCTGCGTTACAAAGGGGACGAACACGGCCACGCTGGAAGTCGTCAGGGAGCGTTCAATCTGGATGTGGCTGGCCCCCAGCGGCAGGCTGCTCATAAGCCCCTGTTCCTGCTGGTAGTCCAGCCGTACAAGGGAACAGTTGTATTTCTGGGCGATCCCGGCAGCCCAGAACACATCGTTTTCCAGCTTTTGCCGGGTGTCTGCGGTGTTCAGCACCAAAAAGGTAAGCTGAAACATTCGTTCATTCCGGCTCTGCAAGGTCTTTAGCAGCTCCTTGGCGTCCTGCCCGTAGGTGGCAAGGTCGCTGGGAAGTATGTCCATGTCGTAACCGCTTCTTACCGCCCGTTTCTGTTCCTGAATCTTCATGGCGTCAAGGTCGGTGATCTTGCGCTTGACCGTCTTAATGGCGTCGCTCTGGTCGATGGCCTGCACATGGAGGTTCACCACAATGCCGTTTTCCGTGTTGAGAAAGTCGGCCAGCATTTCATCCGACAGCTCCGGGGAGAGGATTTGCAGGAAGCTCACCGCCCCGTATTTGCCGCCCAGCCCGAACATCCGGGCATTGCCGAAGCGGAACGAGGACGGGGCGATAAAGTCCTTGGTAGAAAGCCCCGACGGGGCAAGCCACTTCCAGTCAAAGGAGAACGGTTCCCCGTCCGGGTGGAAAATGCTGTGCATGACTTCCAGCCGTTCCTTGGCGTCCAGTCCCCACGCGGAGGCCCCCATGCTCTTGAAATATCCCAAAAGGTCGGTTTCGATCCGGCGCAGTCTGGCGCGGGCCATTTTCAGGTTGTCCGCCTCAATGGTGTAGGTCATAAATTTCCGCTTCATCAGGCCGTTGTTCCCGTTCACAAGCTGGTCTTGCAAAATGTCGGAATACTCGCTGCGGATGTCGTCGAAGTCGTCCCCCTGCGCCCGGATTTCAAAGCTCTTGGCGTACTGCTTGGGGTCAATCTTGCGGTTGATAAAGGAAAACTGCACATGAATGGAGGCGTCCAGATAGTTGTAGAGGTCGCACAGGTTTTCAAAGATGGCGGTCTTGGTGTCCGCCTGCGCCAGTTGGTAGCTGATGTCCGTAAACTCAATGCACTTGGAAAAGGTGCGGGGCGTCACCCGGCATACGCCGTCCTGATACATGGCCTCATAGGGAATACTGGTCTGCGCCGAATGGGGCTTGCCGTCGCCCTTATACTTTCGGATGACAGCCTGAATTTCTTTCTTTTCGGCGCGGGTGAGCTTGACCGGCGCTTTTGCGCTCGTTTCGTTCTTTTGCTTTTTGGACAATGGCGTTGACCTCCTTTTCCATTTGGGATTGCCGCACAAGGGCGGTATAAGCGTTGTTGGTCTGGTAGGGGCGTTCCTTGGGCTGGATGAAGCAGCACTCGACGATCTGGCGCGCCACCACTTCAAGGGGCTGGCCGTGTTTTTCGTAAAGCGCCAGCAGAAAGCCCGGCAGCATGGCGAACACCATAATGAGCGCCGCCGCGCTGGTCGGGACGCGGCCCCGGATCAAAAAGAAAAGCGGGATGCCTACAAGCAGCGCACCGCCAAAACAAATGAGCTGGCGTTTCGTCAGCCCGAATACTACCTTGGATTTGACCTTGGTTAAATCCTTTGGGACAGTTACATAAGCCATAAAAAGTCACCTCGTTTCTGGTACGGACAGGGAAAAATCGCTGTCCACTTCGTTGCCCCACGCATCCCAGCCGGGGATTTTCTGTCTGGCAAACAGTTCTGCGCGGGGCAGGTCGCCCGCAAGCTCTATGATTTTCTCGCGGGTAATGTCTGGTTTCTTGCTGTGTTCCTCCACCGGGGAAATGATAAACTGATGGACGCTTTTGGAGTAACGCTTGGGATGGCCCCGCTTGGCAAGCAGGCAGATTTCCGCGTTTCCTCTCGTCCAGTAGCCCAGCCCGTAAAACCATGTGGGGCTTTTGCGGTTCAATTTCAGCCAGATAAAGGCCACGGTCTTAAAGGTGAAGCCCCACGCCTTAATCAGACGCAGCGCCTCCGGGAGCTGGGGGAAAGTTGCCCACAAAAATAAGAGGCAGTCTTTTTCCGCCAGCGTTTCCACCGGCAGGGCGCACAGCTCGTCAATGCTCATGGTGGGATAGTGATGTTCCGCCGCCCCTGTCCGCTTGCACTCATATCGCCACGGCGGGTCGGCGTAAAGGATGTTGTAGGTTTTCTTTTGTGTTTCCTCGATAGCTGGTATTCCTCCTGTCTGTTAATGTGCGGTAAATACGGCTTTCGATATGCTGCCGGTCTTGAACAGACAGAAGCAAAGCAAAACGGTATAGCCCATACAGCCCCAGATCGCGCCGGATATGTCGTCGGCGGTTCCGATCTGCTGGATCAGCACCGCATAAATCCCGACAACCACCATGATTAAAAAGGCTTGGAAGCCCAGCGCAAGCAGGGATTTCAAGTAGTTCTGGCCCATGCCGCGCCACTCTGCATTGCCCAGCGTGGCAAGGGGGATCGGCCCCAATGCGGTCACGGCGTAAATTTCAATCATTCTTCCATAGGTCACAAGGAAAATGCAGATGGAAAGAATGTTCATCGTCAGCCCCACAACAAGGGTCTGGAACCACAGGCCCAGCAGCGGCCCGATGTCCATTGCTTCAAGGCGGCTTTCCAGATCGGGGAGCAGCGTGTCAAAATCAATGCTGGTATCTCCGATAATCACCCCGGCGCTCTGGTTGACGACCTGTTGGGTGGCGTCAAATACGCCCATGACGATATTCCATGTGTTCGTCACAATGAGGATGGCAAAGGCGCTTTTGAAAATCCAGCGGAAGAACATGGAGCTGTCGAAGTCGTGCATATTGTTCTTTTCCACAATCATGTCGATCAGCTCATAGCACATCACGAGGGCGAGAATGGCCGCCGCAATGGGGACGATAACCGTTTCGGACAGGTTTTGCAGCATGGAGAAAATGCCGCCGTTCCAGTCCTGCGGGGTACTGCCCACATCCGACGCGATTTCCCCGACTTTGGTATTGACTGTGTTAAACAGGCCGGACAGGTTGCCCATGATACCGTCGATCAGGATTCCTTTGATCCATTCCCCGATTAAATCACCGATCATGTGGGGACACCTCCTTTCCCGCGCCCTCCCAGATCAGAGAGGGCGCGGAGGGTTTTCTAACACACATGGGGTTATCCCAGCAGCCCGGACAGCAGAGGAACAAGTGTCATGCCGATCAGGGCAACACCACCTCCGGCGACAAGCTGCTTGATTCCCTGGCTCTTGCTCGCCGGGTTGTCCGCCCCGTATCCCTCCAAAAGATTGACGCCGCCCCATACGCAAAGCGCGCCGCCGAGGCCCACAACAATGGTCTGCAAAGTATCAACTGCACTATTGAAAAATTCCATAAATTTACCTCCATAAATTCAGATCGTGATGGTGTTTGGGTACAAAAAAGCCGCCATACATAGCGGCAGCCTCACAATCCGCAGACGGCCCGGAGTTACTGGCCGTCCCGCCATTTCAGCACAGCCAGCGAAAAAATCTCGCCCCATGCTTCACACAGTCTGCGGTCTATTTCCCTTACAAGTTCTTCGGCTTCCCCGTCCGTGGGCGGGGTATCATGTTCCGCAATCCACTGGCACAGAACCGCAGCGGAAATGATCGCTCGGTAGATTTCTTTCTCATACCTGAAATAATCCGCAAATGTCCATTCGTCCGAGTGTCCCATCGGTCACGCTCCTTTCTCTATGGCCGCTTTATTCTACGGCAAAATCTTCATCCGACAGCTCAATGTCGTAGAGGTCAAAGGGTTCGTCCTCCGTTATCACGCGCCGCTTTTTCCGGCGCAGGGACGACAGGTAGCTGTCCACATCAAAGGTGTTCTTTTTGTCGGCGTCCGAGAGGTATTGATAGCGGGGGTGGCGGGTGATGTCGTATTTCTCACTGAAAAACGGCCTCACGCCGCGCACCTGCAAAATACACTTGCCTCCGTCCATCGTTGCAATTTCGTCTTGGCTCATCAGCTCCTTTCCGAGTTTTTGGTAATTCAGTCCGTGGGAGGTCTGCGCGCCCCGGTTCTCGCTCTGGTTGTAGCTGTCAATGGTTTCCTTGCCCAGCACCTCCGCAATCTCCTTGGCGTTCTTGCCCCGGCCACTAAGGAACAGCGTACAGTCGCAGTTGTCGGAAATGATTTCCGCCGCGTCCTTGTAAATGGCCTTTAGCTGCGACTGGCTCTGCAAAATAATAGAAGCCGAGATTTCCCGGCTTCGTATGGTGGCAATCAGCTTGTCAAAGTTTGGAATCTGGCCGATGTTGGCGAACTCGTCCAGAATCAGCCGCACATGGACGGGCAGCCGCCCGCCGTATTTGTCGTCGGCCCGGTCGCACAAAAGGTTGATAAGCTGGCTTTGCACCATTGCCAGAATGAAATTAAAGGTCGTGTCCGTGTCCGACATAATCAGGAACAGGGCCGTTTTTTTATCCCCGATGGTATCAAGTTCCAGTTCGTCGTCCTCCATCAGCTCCCGCACCTCCCTGATGTCAAAAGGCGCTAATCTGGCTCCGCAGCTTATCAAGATGGAGCTGCGGGTCTTGCCTGCCGACAGCAGGAATTTACGGTACTGGCGCACCGCAAAATGTTCCGGGTCTTTTTCTTCCAGCCGTTCAAACATCTGGTCTACCGGGGATTGAAATTCTGGGTCGTCCTCGCGGGCTTCACTGGCATTTATCATTTCAAGCAGCGTAGTGAAATTCATTTCATCGTCCGGCGCTTCGTACCAGATATAGCCAATGAGGGCCGAATACAGCAGGCGTTCCGATTTGATCCAAAAATCTTCGGCGCTCTTTTCGCCCTCGCCCTTGGTGTTGCAGATCAGCGTGTTTACCAGCTTCAAAATGTCCTTTTCCGAATGGATGTAGCGAAACGGGTTATAGCGCATACTCTTGGAAAAGTTAATGGTATTCAGCACTTTTACCCGGTAGCCGCACCGCACAAGGAGCTGGCCCACTTCGCCGATCAGACTTCCTTTCGGGTCAGTAATCACGAATGAGGTCGGGTAGTCCTTGGACACGCACTGCATAAGGTTAGGCTTCACAAAGAACCGGGTCTTGCCGCTGCCGGAACCGCCGATCACCAGCACATTTTTGTTCCGGGCGGTCTTGGGGTCTTTGGGCCGGTTGTTCATGGTGAGGCGTTCCGTCTGGGTCAGGAGAATGTTGTTGTCAAACACCGGGTCGATGTACGGGGCTATATCTTTGGGGCCTCCCCAACGGGCGCTGCCGTACTCGACGCCCCGGCGGTATTTCTTGGCGTTCTTGCTCTTGCAGTACACCATCAGCCGCAGTGCCACCGCACCGGCCACGCCCACCGCCAGATCGAACAGGTGGAAGCTGGGGGCGGCGCTTTCAAAGGCAAGGGAAAAGCCGTCCGCAAGGTGCAATAGCTTTTCCGACAAGTCCGCCCCAGCCGCCAGCCGGTAGGTCTGTCCCAGCTTGCCGAACAGGTAAACAAACAGCAGGTAGGGCAGGTTTGCGATTATCAGCTTTTTCATTTCCGGCTTCATCGTGACAGCCCCCTTTCCTTGATTTTCTCCTTGGCCTGCTGGCTGCTTCTGGCAGCTGCCTTTTCTTTCAGGACGGCAAGGGTCTTTCGGATGGAGGGGCGTTCCTGCTGTTTGAGCTTCTTGGCTGTAAACTCCTTAAACGCCTGTTCCAGATTGTCCACCTGCTTGGATTTGAAAATCACGATATACCGGGGCGGATGGGTAGTGCGGTCTTTCCGCAGAGTAAAATCAATGTCGTATTTCTTGGCGCAGGGCTTAAACAGGCCGATGTTGGCGTCGGTGATCTCAATGTTGGACAGGGCGGAACCGTCCTTTTTGAGCTGCCGTAAGCTCTGCTGGCCGTGATGGGCCTTGCCCGTCCCTTTCTGCCGGGCGGCCAGATATTTTCGGATGGCCGCTTGCAGCACTTGGGCGGTGAGCTTGCCCGTCTTAACCGCTAACGCTATGGTTTTCTGGTCTACTTCTTCCTGCAACTGCTATCCCTCCTTTGGAAAGTCAGCAGGCAGGCGGATGGCTTAAATCCGCACCCGCAGGCCAGAGAGGTCGTCGGCATGGATTCCCACCAGATACCAGTTCTCGGCCATTTCAATGCGGGTCGGCCTCCATCTGCCGCCCACCATCACATCAAAAGTTTCTCCGCAGTGCAGGCCGCCGTAATAGTCTGCAAGGTCAAAGCGGATGTCGTAGCGGTCTGTCTGCTCGTCAAAAATCAAAGCACCCTGTTTCATAGGGTCGTCCTCCTTTCAGATTTTGCCTGTGTTCATGTCGTGGGCCACCAGCGCCGTGTAATAGCCGTTGATGGTGCTTGGGGCGTTGAACAGAACCGCCAGCAGGTATTTTTTGATGTTCCGTATTTCCGTGGTGTTTTTGCTGATACAGTCAAAGACAAACTCAATGTGAGAACTGTCCAGTTTCATCAGCTTGGATTTCACCAGCTCGGCGGGGTAATCGTCCCCGGCAATGCGGATAGTCTTTCGGGCGCTGCATACGGTTTCCACCAGCAAGTCCACAATCTCGTCCAGCATATCCCGGTCAATCCCCTTGGCGTACTGGCAAAGGTGTTCATACTCGATGTTGTCCTTGATGATCTCCCGATAAATCTCTACGGCGCTCTGTGATTTCGCTCCCGTTCCTTTCCGTTCCGGCGGCGCAGCCGCTTCTTCCCCCAAAGGAGAGGGAGGGGAAAGGATAGGAATGGAATCGGTATTTGATCCATCTGTCATTGATTTCTCTTTACTTGATCTATCTTTATTTAATTGCGTTGGTTTTTCCTGCGTAGGGGTTTCCTGCGTTGGATTATCCAATGTTGGATTTTCCAATGTAGGTGAATCCGGCACAGGCTGGGGCTGTTCGTAAATGATGTAATCCGCCCCGCGCAGGCGGCCTTGGCTGTCACGCTCACGGGAACGCACGATATAGCCCGCCTTTTCCAGCTCCCGGACAGCCGCCCGGATCGCGTCGATCTGCTCCCGGTTGATAAGGGACAAGCCTTTCAGCGTAAAGTCCCAATCCTCCGGCAAGGACAGCATTTGCGACAGCAGGCCCTTGGCTTTCAGGGACAAGTCCTTGTTCCGCAGGTGGTGGTTGGACATCACCGTGTAGCCACGGTTTTTCTCCACTCGAAAAACTGCCATCTCGTCGTCCACTCCTTTCACTTGAAATTTCACCGCACCGTCAAGGGCGGTGAGCTTGCCCGGCTGGTAGGGACATTCCTCATACACACAAAACTGGTACTTCCAGTGCGGGCGGTAGAAACGGCAGGTGCCGCAGTCCTCCGGCGATCCGGCCTCGCCGTTGTCAAAATGATCTGCGCCCGGCCTCGTCTGCATGAGCTGTTCAAAGGCCCGGTCGCTGCCGGAAGTAAAGTACATAGGCGGTCGCCTCCTTTCTGGTTTTGGGCGCAAAAAAAGCGGCGTCCTGATCTCCCCAAAGGGGAAAAGAGAACGCCGCCGTCTGCGGTGTCGTATTTGATTTTCGATGTGTCACTATTTGGGCGGTGGGCTTCACGGGAAAGTAGAAGCGTGTCAAAGCTCAATCCGAAAGTAGTAAATCGGTAGTAAATTCAGTTCTTATATCCCGTGAAATGCCCGTATTTCCGGGCTTTTTGGAGATAATCAGAGTTGTTAAATCAACAAGTAAAACGTAATTTGACAAGATTTCCAGAAGATTTTATGTTTCAACTAACTAAAGAAGAAGTGGAATTGGTGAAATCACAATTTGTGACTTCACGGAATATAAATTATTTTGAAGGGCAAGAAGGAGGTCGTAGAAAGCTACCATACGCATTTACAGAACAAGGAATTTATATGCTTGCGACAGTTCTTCGTGGAGAATTGGCAGAACAGCAGAGTATATTTGTAATGCGCACTTTTAGGGAGATGCGACACTATATTAGTCAAAATCAGCAGTTTGTTACTAGAAATGAAATGGATCTTTTAACAGCTAAGGTTGGAACGATAACGGAGAGACAGGATCGAATGGAGAAAAAAGTAGATTCCATTCAAAAAGATGTGACTATCTTAGCAGACAACTTCATTACGGATAAAGATAAGAAGAATTTTGTTATTTATAAAGGTCAGAAGTTAGAAGCTGACATTGCTTACATAGAAATCTATCAACAGGCAAAGAAATCAATCTATGTTGTGGATGATTATATGAATGCAAAATCATTACAGCACCTTTCACAGAAAGCAGACGGCGTGGAAGTTGTTTTATTCACAGAGAATGGAAAAGGTGGGAGAGGATTTCTTACGAACTCTTTAGTGAAGGATTTTCAAAATGAATATCCAACGATTCGAATTAAGCCTAATCCGGATTGCCACGACAGATTGATTGTACTTGATTATGGTGAAGAAACAGAGAGGGTATATCATTGTGGAGCATCCAGTAAGGATGCAGGGAAAAAGCTTTGTGCCATTAATCAGATTACAGAGACAGCAATCATTCATCCGGTAATAGACAGATTACTTTCATTGCCAGATAAAAAGATATAATTAGTGGTCATAATAAGACTAATATTAACAATACTGATTTTCATAATACCTATCTTATCATATCTGACCGAAGGAATAATGTCTTGGATGGGATATGATGGAAAGCATTGTGGAGAAATAGAGATGGCAAATAAAATAGTTAGAGAAATTATTCATGCAAAGGGTATTGATATTGGAATTTACACGAAGGATTTTGAAAATGAATATATTTCGTTGACAGATATCGCAAAATACAGAAATGATAATGATCCCAGATTTGTCATTCAGAACTGGATACGAAACAGGAATACAGTTGAGTTTTGGCGGTCTGGGAAGAACTTCACAATCCGGATTTTAACCGTGTGCAATTTGAGGCGGTTAGAAGTGAGGCGGGATTAAACAGATTTGTTATGACACCGACCAAATGGATTGAACAGACAAATGCTATTGGAATCGTGTCGAAAGCAGGCAGGTATGGTGGAGGAACTTATGCACATAGTGATATTGCTATGGCATTTGCAACGTGGATTTCTCTAGAATTTCAACTGTATATTATGAAAGACTATCGCAGACTGAAACAGGACGAAAATAGTCGCCTGTCATTGGATTGGAATTTGAACAGAGTATTATCAAAGGTGAACTATCGTATTCACACAGATTCAGTAAAAGAAAATTTGATTCCACCAGAACTAACACCGGAACAGATTGCCTATACATATGCCAGTGAAGCAGATCTTTTAAATGTTGCTTTATTTGGACAAACTGCAAAGCAATGGAAAAATAATAATCTGGGTAAAAAGGGGAATGTGCGTGACGATGCAAATTTAAATCAGTTGTTGGTGTTGGCAAATGCTGAAAGAAAAACTTGACTATTATACGTTGGTAGCCGCTGATGACGAATTTGATGCCGGGAAAGTTATAAAAATTGTCAAAAGGTTGGAAGAACTTGAACCGACAGAAGCACCGAAAAAGTCGGTTGACGAATTTTTAGACGATTTCTGTAAGTATTGCGAAGAAACGGGAAAGGGAGGAAAAAATACTGGTGTAGGAAGCAGTAATAGCAGTATCTATGATGAAAAAAGTGTGGTATTATGAGAAAAAGAAATTTGCAAATCGGAATTTGTTACTCTTTTTGGAGGTGAATTGGTAATGATAAAATTAAAAATGTCTATTGAAGATATAAGTGAGTATCAGACAGGTATTTTACCAAAGAATGCTGTTAAAATAGAAACACCTCAGAGCATTGAAGAGATGATGAAAAAAGCGGCACCTATTGCAGCGGTATTATGTGTTTTAATGTTTGTAACGATGCTGTGTAAAACAGTTATTAACAAGACAGTTGTTATTTCACATGTATTTATTTTGATTGGTTTTTGTCTGGGGTATATTTGTTTGGTGATACACGAGTGGTTACATGGGATTGTCTATCCGAGAAACGCACTGGTTACGATAGGTAAAATAACGGGTAAGATATCATTTGTTGCATTAGCATCATATCCTCTGAAGCGTAGAAGGTTTATTGTAATGTGCCTATTACCATTTGTGCTTGGAATAATACCATTATTGATTTTTATTGTTAGTCCGGCAGAATATAGAGAACTAAATGGACTAATGTTTGGCATGTCATGTATGGGTATGGTTTCACCATTTCCCGATGTATATAATGTTTTTATTGTCTTAAAAAATGCAAATAAAAAAGATGCAATAATGTTTTATAAAAACGATATGTATAAGGTATCGTAAATTCCAGTTTGGAGAATTGAAAAAAACGTAATTTACCTATTAAGACATATAAACTCTTGACAACAAAGCTCCTATATAGTATGTTTTTAATAAACTACTATATAGGAGCTTTTGTATGGAAATGAATGGAGGATTTCTTGTCACCAAAATAAAACAGCTTGGAGACCGGATTTTCGAGAAGATTCTCAGTGAAAAGAATATTGATGCGTTTAATGGAGCCCAGGGGCGTATTCTTTATGTGCTGTGGCAGGAGGATGGTATCTCAATCAGGTCACTCTCGACTAAATGCGGATTAGCGATAACATCTCTTACTACGATGCTGGAAAGAATGGAAAATCAAGGGCTGATAAGCCGTGTTCAGTCTGAAACGGACAAAAGGAAAACGCTCCTGTTTCTGACTGAGAAAGCACATGCCTTAAAGGGCGAGTACGATTCTGTATCTGATGAGATGGGCAGTATTTACTACAAAGGTTTTTCAGAGGAAGAAATTACCCGGTTTGAGGAATGCCTCGACCGCATCAGAAAGAATCTTGAGGAGTGGCAGAAGTCATGAGTATTTGTATCAAAGATCAGATTCAGAACATGAATATCGTCATTGGCTGCACAGTGGGGTGTACATATTGCTATGCCCGCAACAACGTGAAACGCTGGCATATGATTGATGACTTCGCTGACCCTGAATTCTTTCCGGGTAAGCTCAAGATGATGGAAAAGAAACGTCCGCAGAACTTTCTTCTTACCGGCATGAGCGATCTCTCCGGATGGAAGCCGGAATGGAGAGACGAGGTATTTGCAAAGATCCGTGAAAATCCACAGCATCAGTTCCTGTTCCTTACCAAGCAACCTGATTTGCTGGATTTTGATACCGATCTGGAAAACGCATGGTTTGGCGTTACGGTGACGAGGAAAGCAGAACGGTGGCGTATCGACGCCCTTCGGAAAAACGTCAGAGCAAAACATTACCATGTTACCTTTGAGCCGTTATTCGACGATCCCGGCACAGTTGACCTTTCCGGAATCAATTGGATCGTTGTCGGCACCATGACCGGAGCTCAGAGCAGGAAGATTCATACGGAACCGGAATGGGCATGGTCTCTGGCGGACCAGGCACATAAGCTCGGCATTTCGGTTTTTATGAAGGAAGACCTTGTCCCTATCATAGGGGATGAAAATATGATTCAGGAAATGCCGGAAGAATTTAATAAAGTGTTAGAGGTACAGAAATCATGGAAGAAGTAATAAATGGAATCCTCATTCGTGAGGTGGAAACAAAGAACATCATGACTAAGTCTAGTCTGCCGGTAGGCGGTTACTCGGTCAATCCCTATGTGGGCTGTACACATGCCTGCAAGTATTGCTATGCTTCTTTTATGAAGCGCTTTACCGGGCACAAGGAGGAATGGGGCACTTTCCTTGATGTGAAGCATTGGCCGGAAATTAAAAATCCGAAGAAATATGCCGGACAGCGGGTGGTCATCGGTTCTGTGACAGATGGCTACAATCCACAGGAGGAGCAATTCGGGAATACCAGAAAACTTCTGGAGCAGCTGATCGGCAGTGACGCAGATATTCTGATTTGCACAAAGTCGGATCTTGTGGTACGGGATATTGATCTGCTGAAGAAGCTTGGACGTGTAACCGTTTCATGGTCGATCAACACACTAGATGAAAATTTCAAGAACGATATGGACGCTGCTTCGAGCATTGAACGCCGTATCTCTGCTATGAAGCAGGTATATGAGTCAGGTATCCGTACAGTCTGTTTCGTATCCCCGGTATTCCCCGGTATCACGGATTTTGAAGCAATCTTTGAGCGGGTAAAGGATCAGTGCGATCTGTTCTGGCTCGAAAATCTCAATCTTCGAGGCGGTTTCAAAAAGACAATTATGGATTATATCGCCGGAAAATATCCTGATCTTGTACCACTTTACGACGAGATCTATAACAAGCATAACCGCAGCTACTTTGAAGCACTTGAAGTAAAAGCTGAGAAAATGGCTAAGAAGTATGATTGTGCCTTTGTGGATAATGAAATGCCTTATGGCAGAGTCCCGCAGGGACATCCGGTGATCGTAGATTATTTCTATCATGAGGAAATCCGTGGGACAGAGAATACCGGAAAAAGAAATCGCTAACTTCCAGTTTGTAGCATTGAAAAATTATAATATTACATAGAACATCTGTCAGAAATGGCAGGTGTTTTTCTTTTGTTAAGGAACAGAAATACAGTTGAGTTTTTGTATATTTGGTAAAATATAACAAAAAAGAGCTCCGAATTTTGTGATGGGTTACACGTTTAGCCTTTGTAAAACACATACTTTTATTATACCATATAATCAGAGAAACGGAAAAGAAGGAATTAGAATGGTACAGAACAGAGTTAGAATTGTGGATGTTGCAGATGCGTTAGGCCTTAGTACAGCAACTGTCTCAAAAGTGATTCATGGCAAAACAGAGAAGATTTCGGATGAGACAGTAAAAAGTGTCCAGCAGGAACTGGAAAACTCCGGATACATCTCAAATATGGCAGGCATTCTGCTTGCAAGAAATAATTCAAGAATCATCGGGGTGGTGGTGAATGACCATGAAAAGTATGAGGGCAGGGTTTTAGAAGATGGATTTGTGAAGCTGATTATGAAAAACTGAGAAATCAGATGAGAATATCTTTTGTGGTGTATGATGGTTATTTTGAAAAATGCTCCAAGATGGTCAATCTGGTGATCAATCATTATGACGGCGGATAATTTTATTTGTATGGATAAAGAGCGAATTGAGGGATTTAGTAAAGCCTTTGAACCCGGAGAAATATTAAGATGGGAGATACCGAAGACAGAAAAGGAAAGTACGAGGAAATTATGATGTCAAAGTTTATGAAATCATTATGTAAAATAGCAATTCCGGTCACATTGCAAAGTATGCTGCAGGCTTCTTTTTCAATTGTTGACCAGATTATGATAGGACAATTAGGTGAAACTAATATATCTGCAGTTGGATTATGCGGTAATTTTTCCTTAATTTTTTCGGTGGTAATCGGTGCGGTAAGCACAGTTGGGGGGATACTGATTGCACAGTTTATTGGTGCGGAAGATACAAAAGAGGCATGGTGCGGCTTTGACGTGAGTCTTATTTGTGGGATATTAATATCAGGAATATTTATGCTGGCTTCCGGATGTTTTTCAAGGCAGATTCTCGGACTTTATACTACAGATACAAGTATTATAAACACAGGTACAGTATATTTCAGAATTATAGCTTTTTCCTATATACCAATGGCAATAAGCAATATTTTATCATCATGGCTGCGCTGCAGAGAGCATGCTACCATACCATTTCTGGCAAGCTTTGGAGCGGTTGGTGTAAATACCGGACTTAATTATCTGCTGATATTTGGAAAATTCGGATTTCCATGTATGGGAATAAAGGGTGCTGCGATTGCGACACTTATTTCACAGTTGTTAAATCTTGTAGTTATTGTTGCCGGATTTGCCTTATGTATCAGGAAAGATGGAGATAAACCGGTATGGTCATTGCATTTTAGCAAAATTACCATTAAGGACTATTTTATCATGATTATGCCGATTCTCATCAGTGAATTTTTATGGAGCCTTGGACAGAATGTTGAGTCTGCAGTATATGGGCATCTTGGAACTTCCAACCTGGCGGCTTATACACTTACCTGCCCTATACAGGGGCTTATCGTAGGAGCACTTAGCGGATTGTCAGCAGCTGCCGGGGTAATGGTCGGCAAGCGACTTGGCAGGAAAGAATACGATGAGGCTTACACAGAGTCAAAGAAGATTATGTATGCAGGTCTGGCTGGTGCGGTTGTGGTATCCGCATTACTTATTACAATGGCAGGAGTCTATACCAAACTGTACCGTGTGGATGACAGCGTAAAATCACTTGGAAAGATACTGCTTATTGTATTTGCCCTATATGCACCGGTCAAGGTTGAAAATATGATTCTTGGCGGTGGAATTATCAGAAGCGGCGGCAATACCAAAATTATTATGGTGATTGATATTGTTGGCACATGGTGCATCGGAATTCCAATGTGTCTGCTTGCAGCGTATGTGTTTAAGTGGGGCATAGTTGGTGTGTATACACTGCTTACCACGGAGGAAATATTCAGGCTTGCTGTATCGCTTGTTATTTTTAAGAGGCGCAAGTGGATGATTAGTTTATCGTAGTATGCGGTATTGGATGACATTGTTTCATGTTCATACTTTTCTTTGCCAGGTATTGAGCTTTCTGGCAATGAGTCGCTCAAGGTATATATCTCTGTTTATTTCCATAACAGCCTCCGGTTAATATTATTGCCGCAAACGGCATTTTTTTTAAATGGACACTTTTGCACGGTAAATTCTAAAAATCGCTGATATACTACGTCTATCAGATAAGTAGATACCTTGACAGGTATCTACTAATCAATAATCTGTTAATAAAAAATAGAATGGAATGTAGAGCTGTGATATTTGTATATATTTTTGTAGCTATAATTCAGGGGCTCATATGGGGTTTTATTGCACAAATAATTAGCGAAAATAAGGGTTATGAAGATGGCTTCTTCTGGGGCTTTTTCCTTGGAATTATAGGCCTTATCGTTGTTGCTTGCAAACCGGATAATAATAGTTCGTATGCTTCAGCATTATTATCAAAAGCAGCAGAGGAGGAATCAAATAAACGTCTCTTAAGAGATGGTGGATGGAAATGTACTTGCGGACGTGTGAATCCTAGCTATACTGGGACATGTGCGTGTGGTAAAACAAAAGCCGATGCCGAAGCAAAAAAAGCAGAAGAAAAGAAAGCAGCAGAAGAAAAAGATAAAAGCGAAAAGGAACTTTTGAATGTTCAGAAGTTAAAATCATATAAAGACCTATTGGATTCTGGTGTAATAACACAAGAAGAATTTGATAAAAAGAAATCTGAATTATTGGGCTTGTAAGTTATTAAAGGACTGAACGTAGATACGACTTTACGTGTGCCTTTATACGCAAACTTTCATCTGGGTTATACAAGACTGATAAAGATATCAGAAAAATCTACGAGTATATTGCTTATGAACTTCAGTCACCTGAAAATGCCGGGGCTTCATATTGTTCCTGTCGATAATTATTGTGTATTTGATTCTCAGTTAGATAAATATAGCAAAATTTAATTAAGTTTTTTGAAGCATCAATCAGCAATGGTTGATGCTTTTCCTATGCTCGGAAAAATAAGCGCATAAATTTTATAACTGCATACAAATCATATTGACATAGTAGGAATAAAGAAAGTACAATATCATAAACACCAATAAGGAGATTGATTTTATGAGTGAAATTTCAAGAGAAGAGGCTTTTGCCTTATTAAAAAAATATAATAAAGACCCATTTCACATCCAGCATGCGCTTACTGTTGAGGCAGTAATGAAATGGTATGCGGACAAGTTAGGATATGGGGAAGAAAAAGAACATTGGGGAATTGTAGGACTCTTGCATGATATTGATTTTGAACTTTATCCTGCGGAGCATTGCCTTAAAGCGCCTGAACTTTTGAGAGAAGCAGGTGTTTCAGAGGATATTATTCACGGTGTTGTATCCCATGGATACGGGATTACCATTGAATGTGGCGTGACATTGGATGTGGAGCCTGTCCATGAAATGGAGAAAGTATTGTTTGCTGCGGATGAACTGACAGGGCTTATATGGGCAGCTGCACTTATGAGACCGTCAAAAAGCACTAAAGATATGGAACTCAAATCCTTAAAAAAGAAATATAAAAGCAAAGGCTTTGCGGCAGGCTGCTCAAGAGAAGTAATTGAAAGAGGTGCGGACCAGCTGGGATGGGACCTTGAGAAACTTCTCACAATGACTTTGCAGGCAATGGCTGACAATGAAGATATTATTAATCAGGAAATGGAAGAGGAAAGGTGTGAATCATGCTAAATCAGTTTTCAAGAACACAACTGCTTTTAGGAGAAGATGCCATGAAAAAACTGGCTGATATGAGAGTGGCGGTATTTGGCATCGGAGGCGTAGGCGGATATGTGTGCGAAGCTCTCGTAAGAAGCGGAATAGGACATTTTGATTTGATTGATGACGACAAGGTATGTTTAACCAATATTAACAGACAGATTATCGCAACAAGAAAAACCATAGGAAAATACAAGGTTGACGTAATGAAAGAACGAATGCTTGATATCAATCCGGAGGTTGAGGTAACCGTTCACAAATGTTTTTTTCTCCCTGAAAATGCAGATGAATTTCCTTTTGCCGAGTATGATTATGTAGTTGATGCGGTAGATACGGTAACGGCAAAGATAGGACTTGTAATGAAATGCCAGAAAGAAGGCGTACCGATTATGAGCTCTATGGGAGCGGGAAATAAGTTAGATGCCGGTGCGTTTCGTGTTGCGGATATTTATAAGACGCAGATGTGTCCTCTTGCAAAAGTCATGAGACGTGAACTTAAAAAGCGCGGCGTGAAAAAGCTTAAAGTAGTTTATTCGGAAGAGAAGCCAACCCGCCCTATTGAAGATATGTCCATAAGCTGCAGAACCGATTGTATATGTCCGCCCGGAGCTGAGCATAAATGTACCGAGAGAAGAGATATTCCGGGAAGCGTGGCTTTTGTGCCTTCTGTTGCAGGTCTTATTATAGCAGGAGAAGTGATAAAAGATTTAACGGGTGTAAAGGGTGCACAATAATTTGATTTATAATCAGAAAGGATAGTAATGGATTTACTAATACGATATGCGATGAAAGTATTAGACATAATAAAATAACAGATTATATAATATGTGTGAGATAAGGAATATCTTGCACATTTTTATTTTTGGAGGTAACAGATATGACAAAGAAGTTAGTTGCATATTTTAGTGCAGAAGGCACAACAAGAAAAAAAGCAGAAATAATAGCTGAGGCAGGCAACTGTCAGTTATATGAAATCAAACCCAAAGTTCCATATACCAAAGATGATTTGAACTGGATGAATAAAAAATCAAGAAGCAGTATTGAAATGGCAGATAAAAAAATCAGACCTGAAATAGAAGACTCTGACATAGATGTGGAATCTTTTGATGAGATTATTCTCGGTTTCCCAATCTGGTGGTATGTTGCACCTACAATAGTTAATACATTTCTTGAAAAATACAATCTTAACGGCAAAAAAATAGTTCTTTTCGCAACCTCAGGCGGAAGCGGATTTGGCAATACAGTAAGTGAGCTTAAAGTATCTGCACCGGGAGCCGACATTGTGGAAGGAAAACTTCTCAACGGATTAAGCAAGACAGAAATCGAAAACTGGGTAAAAGAACTTGATTAATTAAGGCATCGGAGGAAAAAAGATATGGGAAAAATCACACAGACAGCAGGAAGAAACGCTCTGGGAGAATTTGCTCCTGAGATTGTACATTTTAATGATGATGTTTTCTTTGGAGATAACGGGGATATTGACTTAAAGACAAGAAGCATTATAACCGTTGTTGCCCTTATGGCATCGGGAATAACCGACTCATCTTTGAAAATTCATTTACAGAATGCCAAAAATCACGGCGTTACAAAGAAAGAAATAGCGGTAGCCATTACCCATGTGGCAGTTTACGCAGGCTGGCCTAAGGACTGGGCAGTTTTTAACCTTGTAAAAGAAGTATGGGATGCCAACGAAGGCGATCTGCCATATGAAGACGAGGCAATGAGAGCACACGCCAAAGAAATGGTATTTCCAATCGGTAATCCTAATGACGGTTTTGCAAAATATTTTACCGGCAAAAGTTATCTTGCACCTGTTTCAACAAGTCAGGTGGGAATTTTCAATGTGACTTTTGAACCGGGATGCCGCAATAACTGGCACATCCACCATGCCAAAAGCGGTGGCGGACAGATTCTTGTATGCGTGGCAGGCAGAGGCTATTATCAGGAGTACGGCAAAGAAGCGGTTATGATGAAACCGGGAGACTGCATTAATATTCCTGCCGAAGTAAAACATTGGCACGGTG